>Ga0302228_10002047_pt1 | contig 14141 bp, 10 predicted proteins | sample II_Palsa_N1_2_FD_193519 | JGI IMG/M metagenome (GOLD analysis project Ga0302228, IMG submission 193519) | Peat permafrost microbial communities from Stordalen Mire near Abisko, Sweden - II_Palsa_N1_2 | ecosystem: Environmental > Terrestrial > Soil > Palsa > Peat permafrost | place: Sweden...
CCTGGTTGACACTCATGGCCAGCGCTCCCTTACGGGTCAGCAGGTACTTGAGGCCCAGTTTCAGTTGCCCGAACAGCGAGCTGAGTTCGTCGTTCAGGGTTGGGATATTGGCCTTGTAGTAGTAACTGACGCACAGGTGGTCCTGCAGGTTCTGCCCCACCGCCGGCAGGTGCTTGACCAGCGGGATATCGTGTTCAGCCAGCAACTGCTGATCGGCAACCCCCGACAGCTGCAGGATCTTCGGTGTATCCACGGCGCCGGCACACAGGATCACTTCCTTGCGCGCGTTGAAAGTACGCTCCACGCCGTGCTGGGTGACGCTAATACCGGTGGCGCGTTGCTGGTCATCGAACAGCACCCGGTCCACCAGCGCGTAGTGCTCCAGGGTCAGGTTCGGCCGACTCAAGGCCGGATGCAGGTGGGCAAAGCTGCTGGAACAACGCTCGCCGTTACGGGTGTTGACGTCGTAGATACCTGCGCCTTCGAAATTCGGCCCATTGAAGTCATCGCTATGGGCATAACCCAATTGCTCGCAGCCCTTGAGAAACACATCACAAATGGCGTGGGTCTGGCCCTTCATGGGCGTGATGCTGATGGGGCCGCTGGCGCCGTGGTACGGGGTGTCACCCAATGGGTGATTCTCCAGTTTGCGAAAGTACGGCAGCACCTCATCAAAGCCCCAGCCATCGTTGCCATTGGCGGCCCAGTCGTTGAAGTCATGGGCCTGGCCGCGCACATAGATCATCGCGTTGATCGAGCCGGAACCACCCTGCACCTTGCCACGCGGGGCATAGATGGCGCGGTCGGCCAGTTGTTTTTGCGGCTGGCTGTAATACATCCAGTTGAAGGTCGGGTTGTAATACATCTTGGCAAAGCCGACCGGGATCTTGAACCACCAGGAACTGTCCTTGCCGCCGGCCTCCAGCAGCAACACCGAATATTGCCCGCTGGCGGACAGTCGGTTGGCGAGGATGCAACCTGCGGCGCCAGCGCCCGCGATGATGTAGTCGTAAGTCATGCACAGTTACCGCGTAAGTCGTTTTTACAGAACCCGCCCAGTGAGAGCGGGACAGCTCATTAGCCCTTGGCGGGCGAAGTGTCTTTGACGTCTGCCGGAGTCGGCGCCATTTGCAAGTGCAAGCGTTCGCCGGTGTACGGGGAATGCCGACGCACCACGTCCATGTTCAACTCAACACCCAGCCCCGGCTCGGTGGACGGGATGATGTAGCCGTCCTCCCATTGCAACGGTTTGGTCAGCACTTCGGCGTGAAAGCCGCCCCAGGTCATGATGCTTTCCTGGATCAGGAAGTTCGGCGTGCAGGTGGCCAACTGGAAACTCGCCGCGGCACCAATCGGGCCGTTGTACAGATGCGGCGCGATTTGCGCGTAGTAGGCCTCGGCCATGCTGGCGATTTTCTTCGCCTCCAGCAGGCCACCGCAGCGGGCGACATTCATCTGCAAAATCGATGCGCCCCCCGCTTGCAGCAGCTTGAAAAATTCGTACTTGGTGGTCAGGCGTTCACCCGTGGCAATCGGGATGCTGGTCTTGGCGGCGACCTGAGCCATGGCTTCTTCCTGGCCCGGTGGCACCGGTTCTTCGAACCACAGCGGGTCGTATTTCTCCAGGCGCTTGGCCAGGCGAATCGCCGACGACGGCACCATCTGCCCGTGGGTGCCGAACAGCAGGTCGCACTTGTCCCCTACCGCTTCGCGGATCTTGCGGCAGAAGGTTTCGCAGCGCTCCAGCACTTCGAGGGAAATCTGGTGGCCGGAGTACGCGGTGTACGGGCCGGCCGGGTCGAACTTCACGGCGGTGAAGCCCTTGTTCATGTTCTCGATGGCACATTCGGCGGCCAGGTCCGGGTCGTCGTAGTCGTACTCGCCTTGGCTGTTGACCGGGTACAGGTAGGTATAGGAACGCAGGCGCTCGTTGACCTTGCCGCCGAGCAACTCGTACACCGGCTTGTTGGCGGCCTTGCCGATGATGTCCCAGCAAGCCATCTCCAGGCCGCTGACCACCCCCATCATCGTCAGGTCCGGACGTTGGGTGAAACCACTGGAATAGGCCTGACGGAAAAACCGCTCGATATGGTGCGGGTCATGATTAAGCAGGTAGCGTTCAAACACGTCCTCGATAATCGGCAACATGGCCTTGGGGCCAAAGGTGGCGGCGTAGATCTCGCCGACACCTTCAATGCCGCAATCGGTCTTGAGCTTGACGAACAGCCAGTACATGCCGCCGATGTGCGGTGGCGGTACGGCGACAATATGGGTTTCAAGGGCGACGATTTTCATCTCAGGCACCTGTCTGGTTGAATTTTTTACGATTGATTCGGGCGCGCAACGTCAGGGCCGCCAGGGTCCCGAGCACGCCGACAAAGGCGATGTAGCCGAAATACAGGTTGTAGCCGACCTGACCTGGGTACTTGTCCGTGAGATAACCGTTGATCAGCGGGATAAACGTATCCGGCAGGTAGCCCACCACCGAGACGATGCCGATAGCCAGCCCGGTGATGCGCAGCGGGATGTTGCAACTGTCGAGGATTGCCCAGTACAGGCCACGGATGGCGTAAGTCATCAGGCCGATAAAAATCACCGTGCCGATCAGCAAGCCCAGGCTGCCGATGGCCGGGAACACGATCAGGCCGACCATTGCCAGGGTCACCAATACCAGCGCGACAATCAGCACTGAGATATTGGAAAACTTGTCCCCCAGCCAACCACCGCCGATACCACCGATGGGGCGCATCCACAGCTTGATGGTGGTGATGGTGCCGGCCATCACGGCGGTCATGCCGCTACCTTGCAGGTAATCGGAGAAGCTATAGGTGGCCCAGAACATGTGATAACCGCAGAACACAATCGCAGTCACCAGCCACAGCTCGGGGATTTTTACCAGGGTGGCCAGGTCAGTCAGCAGGTTGAACTTACCCTTCTCCACCGCTGCGGTTTGCGCCATGGACTTGGGGTCCTTGAGCAGCACCAGCCCACAACCGATGGCGATACAGACGAACGAATACAGGTACACCACATGTTTGAAGCCTTCGGCTGCCGTCTGGCTGCGCGTCTCGGTAGCGTAAGCGAACAACCCCAGCGCGACCGTCGCCAGCAAGGCTTCCACCAAACCACGCCCACCGTCGAGGATGCCGAAAAAACGCCCTTGCTCGCTGTGATGGGCAATCATCTTCACCCGCTTGAGCACCGAGGCCCAGAAGGTCAGGCCGGTGGTCAGGCCCCAGCAACCAAAGATGATCATCAGGCCGGTCATCGATGGAACGGTGGAGTACCACAGGCCTAGCGCGCCGGTGGCCACCAGGGAGAAAAAGATCAGGAAGCGCGGCGGCAGTCGGTCCGCCAGCCAGCCGCTGGGCAAGTAACTCAACAGGAAGATCGTGCCCAGCATCGAGTACAGGTAACCCAACTCGCTGTGGTTGATCTGGAACACCTCGAGCATGGTGGTCTGGTAGACCTGGCGCAGGTAGAGGATCGGGTAGATCGCCCCGGCGGCCAGCACCAGCAACATCAATTGGAAGTAACGACTGGCTTTGTCGCTGTTGGCCGCAGGCGCGGCGTCGAAACCCTGAACAGCAGGCGCAGGCTTGGACATAGTGTTGACCTCGGGCAGCCCGCTGAACGGGTGCCCTGATAATTGTTTTTATGGGGTGCAGCGTGAGGCTTTTTTCAGGCGGCGAGTCAGTACTTCATGACCACCAGTCGGGTCTGGGTGAATTCGAGCATGCCGTGCTTGCCGTCATCACCGCCCAGGCCCGAGCGCTTCCAGCCGGCGTGATAACCCTGGTACGGGTCTGCCGGGGTGCGGTTGACGTACAACTCCCCGGCCTCGATGGCATTCGCCACTTTCATCGCCGTGCGGTAGTTCTCGGTGTAGAGCACCGACGACAGGCCGAACTGGTGGTCGTTGGCCAGGGCCAGGGCTTCGTCGATGTCGCGGTACTTGAGCACCGGCAGCACCGGGCCGAAGATTTCTTCCTGGATGATTTCCATGTCCTGGCGGCAACCGCTGAGCAGGGTTGGCGGATAGAAATGGCCTTTGCCTTCAGGCAGTACGCCGCCGGTTTCCAGGACAGCACCGTCAGCGATAGCGCGCTGGACCATGGCATGGATGTTCTGCCGGGAGCTGGCGTTGACCAATGGGCCCATCAGACTCGCATCTGTGGCGCGGTCGCCGATGCTCACGGCGCTGATCTTGGCCTTGAGCAGGGCCAGGAACCGGTCATGCACACTTTCCTGCACGTACACCCGCTCCACGGACGTGCACACCTGGCCACAGTGGGTCGTCTTGGAGGCGATGATATCGCTGGCGGCCTTTTCCAGGTCGGCGTCGGCTTCGATGATCGCCGGGGTTTTACCGCCCAATTCCAGCGACGGCTTGGCAATATTGACCTTGCAGTAATCAAGCACGATCCGCCCGGCATTCACGCTGCCGGTCAGGGTGATCAGGCCCACTGCCTTGTGGGTGCAGACGCTGGCGGCGGTGGCGTGGTCCATGGTCAGGATATTGATCACCCCGGCCGGGATCCCGGCTTTCACCACGGCACGGGCGATGGCAAAGGCCGACAGCGGCGTGTTGTTGCTGGGGCGCACCACCACCGTGTTACCGGCAATCAGCGCCGGGGCGATCTTGCGCAGCAGGGTGTAGACCGGGTAGTTAAACGGGATCAGGCAGGCCACCACGCCAATCGGTTCGCGCTGCAAAAACAGGTTCTCGTCCGGGGTATCGCTGGGGATGATTTCGCCTTCTATGCGCCGCGCCCATTCGGCATGGTAACGGGTGATCTGCGCCGCATAGCGGGCTTCGTTGCTGGCCTCATCGAGGCTTTTGCCGGATTCGCCGGCCAGGGCCGCGCCGATGGTTGCAGCGTCGGCTTCGAGGGCTGCGGCCAAGGCTCGCAGGTGCTCGGCTCGCTGGATACTGGTGAGTCTGGCCCAGGTTTTCTGGGCGACGGCGGCGGCGTCAACAGCAGCAATTGCCTCATCCGCAGTGGCGGCCGAAACCTGGCCGATCAGCATTTCAGTCGCCGGGTTATAGACCGCGATCAACGCGCTGCTGGCAGGTTCGACAAAGTGACCATTGAAAAAATTGCGCTCGATTTGCATGTGCTTCGCCCATCGTTGTTTTTATCCGAGTGGCCAGCAGTCTTGTCATCAGGCCATGGTTGAACAAACGATTTATTGAGCGGACAAACATTCGAAAAACGCAGGTTAGTCCCTCAGACCGCAGTAGACGGCTCCAACTGCCGCTGCGCCAACCAGATCTCCTCTTGCAACCACTGGCTGAACACCTGCAACTGCGGCATCTCGGTGTGTTCCGGGCGCGTCACCAGCCAGTAGGACTGGTGACCTTCCACGTGCACATTGAGCACTTGGGTCAATTGCCCACTGGCCAGTTCCGAAGCAACCATGTGCCAGTCGGCAATGGTGATGCCCAGCCCGTCGATGGCCGCCCGGATGGCCAGGTCCAACAGGTCGAATTCGTAACCGCCCTGGGTATCGACACCCGTAATACGGGCGGCATCCAGCCAATGCTTCCAGGTCAAATAGCGCTGGTCTTCCTTGGCCAACACATGCAGCAGGGTCATGCGATTCAGATCAATACCCTGCTCGTCACCCCACTCCCGGGCATACAGGGTGGGCGCACACACGGCGATGTGGCGCTCCTGGATCAGCAGCGAACTGTCCAGCCCATCCCATTCACCATCGCCAAAGCGAATCGCGCAATCGAGGGTGCTGGTCTCCGCCAGGCTGTCTTGCAAGCGTGTGGTGATGCTCAGTTCCAACTCCGGGTGTTGTTCACGCAACCGCCCCAGACGCGGCATCAGCCAGCGATGGGTGAAGGTTGGCGGCGCGTTGATGTGCAGGCGGTTGGAGTGGGTTTTCTGCTGGATGCTGCGCACCGTCAGTTCGATCTTGTCGAACGACTGGTGTAACGCCCGCAGCAGCACACGGCCAGCGCTGGTCAGCTCGAGGTGATGATGGCGGCGCTCCAACAGGTTCTCCCCCAGTTGTTCTTCCAACTGGCGAACCTGGCGACTGACCGCGCTCTGCGTCACATTCAGCAACTCGGCGGCGCGGGTGAAGCTACCGGTACTGCCCGCCACTTCGAAAGCTTTAAGGGCGTTGAGACCGGGCATTTTGCGTTTCATGAAAAGCACTCGAAAGCGGCTGACAAGGCTTCAAGCATCCCATGAACGCCATGGATTGTCCTACAAGCATTGCGCAGTAACATGCATTTGACGAAGGTTCAGGCGCAGTTTTTATCGTTTGTCGATCCAGCGCCAGATGACAAGACTGCCGGCATCTCTAATAAAAATAAACGAGAGTTGCCCCATGCCTTTCCCTGCTTCCCTGCGCCTGAAAACTTCCTGCGCCGCTCTACTGTGCACCTTGGCGGCACCCGCCATGGCCATCCAGGTAACCGACAACCTCGACCTGGGCGGTGCGATTCGCGCGCGCTGGGACGTTGATCCGGATCGCGACATTCAAAAGTTCGGCCTCGACACCGTGTTCCTCAACGCCAAGTACACCTCCGACACCTGGATCGGCGCCGCCCAGTACCGCTTTTATGGGCGCTCCTATCCCTATCAGTACACCAGGAACTACGGTGATATCCGCTTCGCCCAGCAAGCGTGGGTCGGCTACAAGTTCAACCCAAGCCAGCAAGTCCAGGTGGGCCTGAACCAGGTGCCGTTCGGTTTGCAGCCGCTCTTCGGCAGTACCTTCTACGAAACCCTGGGTAACGTCATCGGCCTGGAGGACGTGCAGCAAGTCGGCGCCAAGTACATCCAGCAGATTGGCGACTGGAATATCCAGGGTGGCTATTACCTGCGCCCGGCGTGGCAAGGCCAAGGCACCAGCCATGGCGTGACCTATTCCAGTGTGGTGTCCGAGGCCGACAGCTCGGTGGTCGACGGTAGTCATAACCAGGAGCGCAATACCGTGGTGCTGCGAGTGGCCAAGGCCTTTGAGCTGGGGGCGTGGAAGTCCGAAGTGGGCATCTCGGGCCTGACGTCTACCCTGGAGAACAAGGACACCGACGAAAATGGCCGGCGTAACGTGATCGCCGTGCATTACGCCGGCAAGAACGGCCCGTGGGGGGTGCAATTGCAGGCGGCACGCCAACAGATGTCACCGCGTAACCCTGGTACCTCGGAAGTAGTGACACTGGGCGGTTATGACGGCACCTACAACGTGGCCAGTCGCGGCAACCTGTACGTGGCGGACTTGAGTTATGACGTTGACGGCAAGTACCTGTTCGATCAGATCAGTGGCGTGAAGCTGTACGCCAACTACAGCGCCTTCGACAAATCCGCCGATGATTTCAAGACATCGCAGCGGCTGATCCTCGGGACGTCGTTCTCCTTCAGCAAGCTGTGGATCGCCACGGAATGGCTGATTGGCAAGAACGACCCTTACATTGGTGGCAGCAGTTACGCCCAGAGTTTGGGGGCTGGGGGGAGTGATCAGTGGGAGAATCAGTTGTATATGAACGTTGGGTATTACTTCTAAACGTCGTATTTTTCAACTGACCCCATTGCGACTTCGAAAACCTGGCGTTCTGTAGCCGCTGTCGAGGCACGAGGCTGCGATGGGTGGCGCAGCCGCCCCTGGGGCGATCCTGCAGACCGCATCGCAGCCTCGTACCTCGTCAGCGGCTACATGGGGACGGGCCAGACACTATAAAAATAACAAGTGTGGAGCCCCCATTCATGCGCCAACTCCCCTCCCTCAACATGCTCCGCGTCTTCGAAGAAGTCGCCCACCACCGCAGCTTCAGCCAGGCCGCCCTGGGCCTGAACGTCACCCAGGGCGCCGTCAGCCGCCAGATCAAACAACTGGAAGACTACCTCGGCGTCGCCCTGTTCATACGCACCCCCAGGGGCCTGGAACTGACCGAGTCCGGCGCCGCGCTGTCGCCCCATCTGGGGCAAGCCTTTGACCATATCGAACGGGCCCTGCAAGCCGTGCGCGTGCCCAACCTGCGCCAACGCCTGCGCATCCTCGCGCCGCCAACCTGGGCCACACGCTGGCTGTCGGCGCACTTGCGTGAGTTCTGCCTGCGCTACCCGGATATCAGCCTCAGCGTGACCCAACAAAACAGTCACGACAGCCTGGCGGAGATCGACTGCCAGATTCGCTTCGGCCTGACCGCCGCCAGTCACTGCACCAGCCAACTGCTGGTGATGGAACGGCACATCGCCGTGGCCAGCCCCGAGTTGTTCAGCGGTGATCAACCACCCAACCTGCGGCAGTTTCCCTTGCTGCACATCCTGCACGACGGCAAGCGCTTGAAGGTCTGGGAAAACTGGCTGGCCGCGACGGGCCGCGAGGATATCGATGCGGACCAGGGCCTGGAATTCAGCACCCTGGACCAGGTGATCCACACCGCGTTGGCCGGCGGTGGCCTGGCGGTCATCGACCGGCAGATGATCGAGCGCGAACTGGCCAATGGCAGCCTGTTGCCGATCACCCCGGTGGAGGTGATCGGCCCTTATGGCTATTGGTTGGATGTGGCAGGTGACAAGCAGGGACTATCCAAGGTGCGGTTGTTTACGCAGTGGTTGAATCGGGTGAGCAATCCCTGAGGCGGGAGCATCGGCCTTGCACGCCTGGCTCAACGTCAGTGCCTTGGTCTCCGGCGCCCAGGCCCAGGAAATGATCGCCCCCAGCACCAGGATCGCCGCCAGGATGCCCATGGTCGGGCTCAAGCCAATCCCGGCCACACTCACCGGTAACAGAAAGGTGCTGACCGCCGAACCCAGCCGACTCACCGCCGTCGCCAGGCCAATACCGCTGGCGCGGACTTCGGTGGGAAAGCTCTCCGCCGGGAACACCCCCACCAGGTTGCTGACCGCCGACAACACCAGGGTGAACACCCCAAACACCAACACCATCAGCCACGCCATGCTGGCGGGCAACACCGCCAGCAGAAACAACGCCACGGCGAGGACAATGAACGAGTTGATCAGGAACCCGCGCCGCGAGAATTTCACGGTGCACCAGATGCCGATCAATGCGCCGACGATCAGCAGCAGGTTGAGCATCAACTCGGTGCCAAAGCCTTCCGCCAGGCCCATCTTCTGCAAAATCGAGGGCAGGAAGGTGTAGATGGCGAAGTACGGCATGACGATGCACACAAAGAACAGGCAGTTGAACGCCGTGCGCTTGCGGTACTCACGGCTGAACAACACACCATAGCCTGAACGGGTTTGCGCCGACGGTTCCTCATCGAGCACCACGTTTTCCCCCAAGTGCTTCTTGACGATGGCCCGTGCCTCGGCGATGCGCCCACGGTTGACCAGCCAGCGTGGCGATTCGGGAGTACCGATGCGCGCAATCAGGATCAGGCTTGCGGGAATTGCCGACGACGCGAGCATCCAGCGCCAGGCGTCATCACCCAGATGGAGCATGGCGGTGCCGACAAACGTTGCCGCCACATAACCGAAGGTCCAGATCACGCTGAACGAACCGAGCAACACGCCGCGATGTTTCTTTGGCGAGAACTCCGCGAGCATCGCGTGGCCGACACTGAAGTCGCCGCCCAAGCCAATACCGATCAGCACACGACAAAGGAACAAGCCCATGGCCGTTTGCGCATAAAACTGCATCACCGACGCTATGGTGATCAGCACAAAACTCACCAGGAAGATTTTCTGCCGCCCCAACGTGTCGGAAATCCAGCCAAAAAACAGACTGCCCAAAAACAGCCCGATCAACGCCGAAGCGCCAATCAGGCCCTGCCAGAACGCGTCCAGTTGCATCTGCGGGCTGAGCAAGGTGAAGGCAATCCCGATCAACCCCAGGATATAGCCGTCAGTGAAGTGCGCGCCGAAGGTCAAGCCGGCGATTTTCAGGTGGAAGCGACCGATCGGCAGGTCGTCGATTTTGATCGATTGAGCAGACATGGTGTTCTCCATATTGTTGTTCTTGACGGAGTAACAGCGGGCGCGCTGCTCCCTGTGGAAGCGGGCTTGCCCGCGATAGCGGTGTGTCAGTCGCCGAATGTGCCAACTGGCACGCCTTCATCGCAGGCAAGCCAGCTCCCACATTGGATCTGTTTCGTTTGGCAGGCCGTATTTACAGCCCACCCATCAGCAGGTATTTGATCTCCAGGTAATCGTCCAGGCCGTACTTGGAACCTTCACGGCCCAACCCCGATTCCTTGATCCCGCCAAACGGTGCGACTTCGGTGGAGATGATCCCTTCGTTGATGCCCACCATGCCCGCCTCCAGGCCTTCGGCCATGCGCCAGACGCGGCCGATGTCACGACTGTAGAAGTAGGCCGACAAACCGAATGGCGTGTCATTGGCCCGTTGCAGCACTTGTGCTTCATCACTGAAGCGGAAACAGGCGGCTACCGGGCCAAAGGTTTCTTCCTGGGCGATCAGCATCTCGTCGTTGGCTTCAGTCAGGATGGTCGGTTCAAAGAAGGTCCCACCCAAGGCGTGGCGACGGCCACCGCACAACAGTTTGGCGCCCTTCTCCAAGGCATCGCCGACATGCGCTTCGACCTTGGCCAGGGCTGCGGCGTTGATCAGCGGGCCTTGTTCGGTTTCGCCGTCCAGGGCACTGCCGACGCGCATGGCCGCCACCGCTGTCGCCAGTTTTTCGGTGAAGACGTCATAGACGCTGTCCTGGATAAAGAAGCGGTTGACGCACACACAGGTCTGCCCGGTGTTGCGGAACTTCGACGCCATGGCGCCTTTGACGGCCGCGTCCAGGTCAGCGTCGTCGAACACAATGAACGGTGCGTTGCCGCCCAGCTCCAGGGAGACTTTTTTCAGCGTATCGGCGGCCTGACGCATCAGCAGCTTGCCAGTGCGGGTCGAACCGGTGAAAGACAGTTTGCGTACCACGCTGGAGGCTTGCAGGGCGCCGCCGATGACTACGGCGTCACCCGAGACGATGTTGAAGACACCGGCGGGAATCCCCGCCTGCTCAGCCAGTACCGCCAGCGCGAACGCCGACAACGGCGTCTCTTCCGAAGGCTTGAGAATCATCGTGCAACCCGCGGCCAGGGCCGGGCCGACCTTGCGGGTAACCATGGCCAGCGGGAAGTTCCACGGGGTGATGGCTGCAACCACGCCAATGGCTTCCTTGGTGACGATAATGCGTGCATCCGCTTTGTGGCTGGGAATCACATCGCCGTAGGCACGCTTGGCTTCCTCGCCGAACCACTCCAGGAAGCTGGCGGCGTAGACCACTTCCCCCATGGCTTCGGCCAGGGGTTTGCCCTGTTCCAGGCTGAGCAGGTTGGCCAGCTCCTTCTGGTTGCTCAGCATCAACTCGCTCCAGCGCTTCAGACGCTGGCTGCGCTCCTTGGCCGTGAGTTTGCGCCAGGCCGGCAAGGCACGGTTGGCAGCGTCGATGGCCAGGTTGGTTTCTTCGGCACCGGCACGCTGCACCTCGACAATCAGCTCAGCGCTGGCAGGATTGAGTACCGGGTACGTCGGGCCACCGGACGACCATTGGCCATCGATGAAGTTGCCCTTGCGGATCAGCGGGTTCATGCCACGGCCTCAATCAGGTTAAAGCGGTCCAGGCCCGGACGGGCGCTGCGCAAAATGCGCTTGCCGGCGGTGTAATCGTTGATCACATCGCATGGCGTGTAGTTGCGTTCCAGCTCATGCAGCTCTTCGCTATCCAGCCGGGTATCGAGGGCCGCGAGAGCGCTGTCGAATTGCTCGGTGGTATCGGCACCCACCAGCATGCAGTCGACACCCGCGTGATTGGCCACCCAGGCCTGGGCTATCTGCGCATTGGACACGCCACGGGCACGGGCAACACGCTGCACCGAATGGGCGATATCGAACGATGCCTGGTCGCTGTACATCTGCTGGGTGAAAAAATCGGTCTGGTTGCGGTTCGACTGCACATCGCCGGTGAGCAAGCCACGGGCCAGCGGGCTGAACACCGAGATACCCAGGCCCTGGTCGCGGCAGAACGGGATCATCTCGCGCTCCTCTTCGCGGTAGGCGCAGTTCAGTTGCAACTGCATGTTGATCGGCTTGACCCAGCCATTGCGCTCACAAGCCATGAGGATCTTCGCCAGTTGCCCGGTGAGCATGGTCGACACTCCGATGTAGCGCGCCTTGCCGCAACGCACGATGTCGTTGAGGGCGCCCATGGTTTCCTCTACTGGGGTGTTCACGTCGAAGTAATGCAGCATGAACACATCGACGTAATCCATGCCCAGGCGCGATAGCGAGGCGTCGATACTGTCCATGATGTGCTTGCGCGAATGGCCGCTGGCGTTGATGCCGCTGCGGGTGCCGTAGCCGACCTTGGTGGTGACCACAATGTCTTCGCGGCGGGCCAGGCGCTTGAGGATGCGCCCCACCACCTCCTCGCCGAGGCCTGCGGAGTAGAAGTCCGCCAGGTCGATGAAATTGACGCCATTGTCCAAGGCGTGGGCCACGATGGGTTCGCTTTGCTTTTCATTGAAGATCCACGGTTTCCAGTCCGGGGTGCCCATGTTCATGGTGCCCAGGCACAGGCGCGAGACTTGCAGGCCGGAGTTGCCCAAACGAATGTACTGCATGGGATCGGCCTCAGGCTTTTGGCGTGTAGAAAGGGTTGCTGATGTGTCCAACTACATCGGCCAATTGCGCCGTTTCCGGTTTGCCGGTCAGGGCGGCACGAATGGCCGTGCGGCAAGCGTTGTAGTTGTTGTGATAGACCGCATCCAGATCATCGCAGGCCGGGTTGACCCAGTTGGCCGTCACGATCGCCCATTCGTCTTCGGCCTCGGGCGGCAAGGTGCCGTCGAGCAAGGCTTCCAGTACCGCCTTGGCGATCCCTGCCTGGGACGCGCCCCAGGTGGCATTGCCATGCAGGTCACTGCCGATGGCAGCTTTGTTGACATACAGGGTCATGGGCTTGACCGGGATATTCGGCTGGGCAATCACCATAAAGGGGCAATGGCCCTGGCTCGGCGATGCCAGGCTGTTGGCAAACGCCAGGCCCGCCGGGCCGTTGCGCGGTCCGATCAGGATGTTGATGTGGGCAGCATTGACGCCGGGGCCTTCGAAGCCTTCGCCGATGTACAGGTCGAGTTCTTTCATATCGCAAACGCTCTTTTGTTATGAGGGAGCTGGTTGGCGATTTTTTAGCACTGGCGAGGACGGTGGCTGTAACCATTAAAAGTCATGGGGCCATGACTTGCAGTCATACCCTTAAAAAGTGCGCTCCATCTTGATGATTTCGATGGCCACCGGGCTGTTGCCACGGCTGAAGGTGCCTTCACCGATCTTGCGAAAGCCAAACGACTCATAGAATTTTACAGCGGTCCGGGTCGCTTCCAGATAGGCCTTACGGTGGCCGGCAGCTTCGATGCGGCGCAAGGCCTCACCCAGCAACCGCGCACCAATGCCCTGCCCGGCTGCGTCGCCGCGCACGAACAGCTTGCTGAGCTCATGGCCGTCAACTTCCACAAACCCCTGGAGTGTGTCGGTGAGGGCCAGCCAGAAATTGCCGGCGACGATAGCCTCGCAATAAGTCTGGGGCGAGCGGCCATCGAGCCACATAGCAATCTGCTCGGGGCTGTAATCGGTGTTGCAGAGGTTCTCGACGGAGTTTTTATGCACTTGGAAAATACCTTCGGCATCTTCCAGACGAGCGGCGCGAATCAGCAGATTATTCATTCCTTTGAGGTTCCGGTTCAGGTCAATGATCCCGGCCTTTATAGCTGAGCCTGGGCGTATCAGCCATCCAAGACCGCACATCTTGTGCGTTGACCAACTTTCTTACACACCATATAGTGTGCCCATAAACACAGACAACCACTACATAGTGTGCAAGATCGCTTTAGACCGACCACACTATGCGCAGTATTTCAATGCTTTGAAGCCTGCAAACCGCACATTTTTTGAGTGCGCGCGGAGAGTCAAGCCGCCGCCGTCAGAACGAACCAGAAAGGAGTATTTCAATGCTGAGTTGGGATGAAGTCGACAAAGAAGACACCGGTGCAGCGGTGATCAAAGGCGCCAATGCCGGCCACGCCACCGAAGCCAACATGGACCGCCTCGACGGTGCCGGTGCTGCTGCCGCCATCGAAGCCCGCGCCGTCACCGCCAGTGACTCCGCCGCCATCGTCCGCGCCAAGGCCGCCCTGGACAAACTC
>Ga0302228_10002053_pt1 | contig 14114 bp, 12 predicted proteins | sample II_Palsa_N1_2_FD_193519 | JGI IMG/M metagenome (GOLD analysis project Ga0302228, IMG submission 193519) | Peat permafrost microbial communities from Stordalen Mire near Abisko, Sweden - II_Palsa_N1_2 | ecosystem: Environmental > Terrestrial > Soil > Palsa > Peat permafrost | place: Sweden...
CGCTCACAAGATCAACAACTGTATCGGCCAGATCCTGCTGGCGCGGCGCATGGGCAAGAAACGCATCATCGCCGAGACCGGCGCCGGCATGCACGGTGTGGCTACTGCCACCGTCGCGGCGCGCTTTGGCCTGCAATGCGTGATCTACATGGGCACCACCGACATCGAGCGCCAACAGGCCAACGTGTTCCGCATGAAGCTGCTGGGCGCCGAAGTAATCCCTGTGGTGGCCGGCACCGGCACCCTCAAAGATGCGATGAACGAAGCCCTGCGTGACTGGGTAACCAACGTCGACAGCACCTTCTACCTGATCGGTACCGTGGCCGGTCCACACCCGTATCCAGCCATGGTCCGCGACTTCCAGGCGGTGATCGGCAAGGAAACCCGTGACCAGCTGCAAGCCCAGGAGGGCCGTCTGCCCGACAGCCTGGTGGCGTGCATCGGTGGTGGCTCCAACGCCATGGGCCTGTTCCACCCGTTCCTGAATGACACCAGCGTGGAAATCATCGGTGTCGAAGCGGCTGGCCATGGCATCGAAACCGGCAAGCACGCTGCCAGCCTCAACGGCGGCGTACCAGGCGTGCTCCACGGCAACCGTACTTTCCTGCTGCAGGACGACGACGGCCAGATCATCGACGCCCACTCGATTTCCGCAGGCCTGGATTACCCCGGCATCGGCCCTGAACACGCCTGGTTGCATGACATCGGCCGCGTTCAGTACACCTCGGTGACTGACAACGAAGCCCTCGACGCCTTTCACAAATGCTGCCGCCTGGAAGGGATTATTCCTGCATTGGAAAGCGCCCACGCCCTGGCCGAAGTCTTCAAACGCGCACCGACCCTGCCCAAGGATCACCTGATGGTGGTCAACCTGTCCGGCCGTGGCGACAAAGACATGCAAACCGTGATGCACCACATGGAACAGTCTCAGCAGGAGAAACACTAATGAGCCGCCTGCAAACACGTTTTGCGCAACTGAAAGAACAAAACCGCGCCGCCCTGGTGACCTTCGTCACCGCTGGCGACCCGGGTTATGACACCTCGCTGGCGATCCTCAAGGGCCTGCCGGCGGCTGGTGCCGACGTGATCGAACTGGGCATGCCCTTCACCGACCCGATGGCCGACGGCCCGGCCATTCAACTGGCTAACATCCGTGCGCTGACCGCCAAGCAGAACCTGACGAAAACCCTGCAGATGGTCCGCGAGTTCCGCAAGGACAATAGCGACACTCCGCTGGTGCTGATGGGCTACTTCAACCCGATTCACATGTACGGCGTGCCGCGCTTCATCATCGACGCCAAGGAAGCGGGCGTTGATGGCCTGATCGTGGTCGACATGCCACCCGAGCATAACGGCGAGCTGTGCGACCCGGCCCAGGCCGCCGGTCTCGACTTTATCCGCCTGACCACGCCGACCACCGATGACGTGCGCCTGCCGACCGTGCTCAACGGCAGCTCCGGCTTTGTGTACTACGTGTCGGTTGCCGGTGTGACCGGTGCGGGCGCCGCCACCCTGGAACACGTTGAAGAGGCCGTTACGCGCTTGCGCCGCCATACCAACCTGCCCATCAGCATCGGTTTTGGTATCCGCACCCCGGAGCAGGCCGCGGCCATCGCCCGCCTGGCGGACGGTGTGGTGGTAGGTTCGGCGCTGATCGATCACATCGCCAATGCCAGTAACGATCAGCAGGCAATCGATGGTGTTTTGAGCCTGTGTTCCGCGCTGTCGGAAGGTGTCCGCAGCGCTCGCAAGTAAGCGGCCTGTAAGCGGTAGGTAAAGTTCCTGATACAGAGGAATCATGTTGGGAAATCAGCGCCTAAGCTAACAAGACCAAGGGATTTCGAACCCGGTTCGAAATCCCTTTTTTGTTCGTGTAGCCGCGAGGAAGTAACCCCCCATGAAAATGCCTAAACGCTTGATAGCCGGTCTCGGCGTGTTGCTACTCGGTGCCAGCGCCCTGGCGCAAGCTGCACCTTACGACCAGGGTGGCGGACCTGACCGCGGGGGACCAGGCCAAAACGAACACCGTGGCGATGATCGTCGTGGCCCCCAAGACAACCACCGTGGCGGCCCACCCCAGGACTTCGGTCCCGTACGACAAGTCATCCGCGACAACCACAACGATTTCCGCCGTGGCGCACCGCCGCCGCGCGGGATTCGCCTGGTGCGCGGCGAGCGTCTGCCGCCGAACTACTACGGCGAGCGACTGGACCCTCAGGCGTTGCGCCATCTGCCGCAATACCCAGGCTACGAATGGCGCCGCTCGGGCCCCGATATCGTGTTGATCGCGGTAGGCACCAGCATTGTTTATCAGATTCTGGATGGCGCGCTGAACTAGAGCCTGAAACCTCTTTGTGGCGAGGGAGCAAGCTCCCTCGCCACAGGTAGTCAACAATTACAGTTCGATACGCTCGACCTTGCCCACCAGCAGCACGTAGGACAACGCCCCGAGCAACGCCAGCACCGCGATGTACGTGATCGCCGGCGCAAACGAATCCCCGCTGGCCAGAAAGCCAATCACAATCGGCGTAGTAATCGCCGACAGATTACCGATGAAATTAAACACGCCTCCCGTCAACCCCAGCAGCCGCGCCGGCGCCAGGGTCGACACCAGCGACCAGGTAATCGACGCCAGACCATTGCCGAAAAACGCTACCGCCAGAAAGGCAATGACCCACGCTGTCGAGTCGACAAAATTGGCACCGATGATCGCCGTGGAAATCAACAGCCCGCCAATGATCGGCAACTTGCGCGCAAACCCCACCGACGTACCCCGGCGAATCAGCCAGTCAGAAAACAACCCCGAACACAGCACACCGACAAATGCCGCCAGGAAGGGCAGGGACGCCAGCAGGCCGGACTTGATGAAGTCCATACCGCGATATTTCACCAGGTAGGTCGGAAACCACGTCAGGAAAAACCACAGCGTCGAGTTCAGGCAGAACTGCCCCAGGTAAATCCCCCACAGCTTGCGCTTGCTCAGCACGATACCGAGATCGACCCAGCTAAACGGTGCCTTGGCGGCTTGCGCCTGGATGTCCACCAACCCGCCACCCTCGCGGATCAGCTCGATTTCAGCGGCGTTGGCTCCTTTGAAATCCCGGGGCTCGCGGTACACCGCGTACCAGATCAGCGCCCACAGAATGCCAACCGCACCCGTGCTGACAAACACCATGTGCCAGCCATATTGATGCTGCAACCAGGCCAGGACCGGCGTGAGAAAGGCCAACCCGACAAATTGCCCGGAGGTGTAGAAACCAATGGCCGTGGCTCGTTCACGCTCGGGAAACCAGGTGGTGACCACGCGGCTGTTGATGGGATAGGCCGGGGCCTCCAGGGCACCGACCGCCATGCGCAATACGAACAACGCGATGAAGCTGGCGGCGAAGCCGAGCATCACCGTCGCCACCGACCACAGCAGCAAGGCGACGCTATAAAGAATGCGCGGCGGCACCCGGTCTACCAGCCAGCCGCCGGGAATTTGCATGGCGGCGTAGGTCCAGCCGAAAGCGGAGAAGATCAGCCCCACATGCACCGGGTCGATGCCCAGCTCGCTGGTCAGCGCCGGGGCGGCAATCGACAGGTTGCTGCGGTCCAGGTAGTTGATCACCACGGTGATGAACAGCAGGACCATGATGAAATAGCGCTTTCGGCTGGGCGTGACCAGCTTCGCCTGCCCAGTGAAGGATTCAGGGTGCATGGGGAGTGCCTCTTCTTATGGTTATTGAGGACAGGTCTTACTGAAGAAACCAGATCAAAGGTGGGAGCTGGCTTGCCTGCGAATGCGCTGTAGCCGAGGCACGAGGCTGCGATGCGTGTCCGCAGGACGGCCCAAAGGGCCGCTACGCAGCCCATCGCAGCCTCGTGCCTCGGCAGCGGCTACAGCGCATTCACGCCGGGCTTACCACTCCGCAAAACTCCCATCGGCATGGCGCCAGATCGGGTTGCGCCAGCGGTGCCCGATGGCGGCGCGCTCGATCACGTACTCCTCGTTGATCTCAATGCCCAGGCCCGGCCCGTTGGGAATTTTCACGAAGCCTTGGTCGTAGTCGAAAACCCCCGGATCGCGGACGTAGTCCAGCAGGTCGTTGCTCTCGTTGTAGTGGATGCCCAGGCTCTGCTCCTGGATGAACGCGTTGTAGCAAACCGCGTCCAGTTGCAAGCACGCCGCCAACGCAATCGGGCCCAGCGGGCAGTGCAACGCCAGGGCCACATCGTAGGCTTCGGCCATGTTGGCGATCTTGCGGGTTTCGGTGATGCCGCCGGCGTGGGACGCGTCGGGCTGGATGATGTCGACGTAACCTTCGCTGAGCACGCGCTTGAAATCCCAGCGGGAGAACAGCCGTTCGCCGAGGGCAATCGGGGTGCTGGTCAAGGGTGCCAGTTCTTTCAGGGCTTCGTAGTTTTCGCTGAGCACCGGCTCTTCGATAAACATCAGTTTGTAAGGGTCCAGTTCCTTCATCAGCACCTTGGCCATGGGCTTGTGCACCCGGCCATGGAAGTCCACGCCGATGCCGACGTTCGGCCCCACCGCATCGCGTACGGCAGCGACGTTGGCCAGGGCCTGGTCGACTTTTTCGAAACTGTCGAGAAATTGCAGCTCTTCGGTGCCGTTCATTTTCACAGCGGTAAAGCCGCGGGCGACGGCTTCCTTGGCCGCGCGGGCGGTGTCTGCCGGACGGTCGCCGCCGATCCACGAATACACACGAATCTTGTCCCGCACCTGACCACCCAGCAGGTCGCTGACCGACACACCGAGGGCCTTGCCCTTGATGTCCCACAGCGCCTGATCGATACCGGCCAACGCGCTCATGTGGATCGCGCCGCCACGGTAGAAGCCGCCGCGATAGAGCACGGTCCAGATGTCTTCGATGTTGCGTGGGTCTTTGCCGATCAAATAGTCAGAAAGCTCTTCCACCGCTGCGGCCACGGTATGGGCGCGGCCCTCGACCACCGGTTCACCCCAACCGGTCACGCCCTGGTCGGTTTCTACCTTGAGGAAGCACCAGCGCGGCGGGACGATGAAGGTCGTCAGTTTGGTGATTTTCATCTTCTTATCGCTCTTGTAGATGGAGAAAGGTAATCAGCCCAAAGCGTTCCAGGCCGCGACGTAAGCTTGGGCGCGGCTCGCCACTTGATCTGCGGTCATGCCTGGCTTGAATAACCCGGAGCCCAGGCCGAAGCCTTTGACGCCCGCGTCGAAAAACACCTGCATGTTCTCTGGCGTAATGCCGCCCACCGGCAGCAACACCGTGCCGGCCGGCAATACCGCGAGCCAGGCCTTGACCACCGCCGGGCTCATTTGCTCGGCGGGGAACAGCTTCAACACGTCAGCACCTTCGGCCAACGCGGCGAAGGCTTCGGTGGGCGTGGCGACGCCGGGCGACAGGTACAGGCCCGCCGCTTTGGCCGCCCGCAACACCTTGGGATCGCTGTGGGGCATGACGATCACTTGGCCGCCGGCGGCTTTGACCTGCACCACCTGTTCGGGGGTCAACACGGTGCCGGCACCGATCAGGCAATCAGCCGGCAAGGTATCGCGCAAGGTGCGGATGCTGGTGTACGGATCCGGTGAGTTGAGTGGCACTTCAATCACCCGAAAACCGGCTTGGTACAGCACCTGGCCGATGCCCCCTGCCTCGTCAGGACGCACGCCCCGCAGGATCGCGATCAAACCGTTGTGTGTCAGTGCTTGCTTGAGCATGTCGGGCCTCTAGTCAGGTTAAACGGATGCAGGAACCAGCCCGGCGGCGACCGCCAACTGCCACAAACCGCGCTCGGTGGCTTCTTGTGCGAGGGTCACGTGGGAGAAGCCGCAAAGGGTGAGCGCGCGCTGGTAGCGAATGCACAACTGAGTGTTGCCCACGAGAACAATGTCGGGCTGCGGGTTGCTATTGAGTGCCAGCAATTCATGACCGATCAGCAGCCCAGACAAATAGTCCGCTTGCTCATGGCCCGCCAGCTCACCGGTCAGCCCCAACGTGCGGGCGCTGAACAAGGTCGATAGCGGCCCGCGTTGGCCGTCCGCCGACAACGCGACCTGCACGCCGCGATCAAATGCCTCGGCCTGAAACTGCACGGACGGTTGTTGGGTACGTCCCAGAATGCTGTGCTGGCTGAGCACGGCGAACAGCTCGCCGGTCATGAAGGTGTCGAAATGGGTGATACAGCCTTCCACCACCTCGACCCATTTTGAATGGCTGCCAGGCAGACCGATCAGCCGCCGGTTGGCCAGGTCCTGCGACAGGCTTTGCAGCACCCCCAACACCTGGGTTTCTTCGCCGCGCATCACGTTAGGCAAGCCGTCGCGCTGGATCACACCGGGCACAATATGCACATCAACGCCCCGCAGGCTGCGCACAACGTGCAATGCCTGGCCGAGAGTGGCGACATCGGCCGGCGTATCGCGATAAGCCGCTTCACTCCAGCCCTGCGCACTGCCCACCATGCCGCAAGCGATGACAGGGAGTGTCGGCTGCGCATCCAGCCAATCGCCACAGGCGGCGTCAAAGGCCAACTCGAAACCATCGCAGCAGAGAACGCCGGCGATAACCCGCGCCTCGCTGGGCAGGTGCATGATCCCCGACGCCAGTGTGCGTCGTTCGAGGACGACGCCTGCGGGGCCGAGCTTATAAGCACGAAGGGAACTGGTTCCCCAATCGAGCGCGATCAATTGCGCCTGCATCGCTTCACCTGAAGTGTTCTGAGCGGATGAGGCGAATATAAACCCAAGACCTTCAAAGTCTCAATATATAAATATCAGTCCCATATACAGGGATGAAATACCTAAAATATCGACAAGTCCAATGTCCGCATCGCCCCCATCCAGATCGCATGCTCGGTATGGTCCTTCAAGTCATCACCGGTATCGGGATGCAGAAACACCACCAAACCGTTGCGATTGAGCGCCAGCCATGGCAAGACCACCCCGATGTATTCCGGCTCGAACGCCAACTGACAACTCCAATCCGGGTGCGGCCCCACCGGGCGCTCATGCACTCGGCCCATGCGCAACGGGAACAATTGCGCGGCCTCTTCGCAGAGCTTGCGCGCCTGATCAATCGTGCTGGCGTCGAAATAGATATGGGCGTGGTAACCCTTGATACGTTGCATGACGGACTCCGGACTCAATGATCGGCAAATCCTAGACCGCAATGGACGGTAGGGCCAGGCCAGTCAGGGATTGTGCGCTGCGGGCCTGTTCCGCTACCAACCAGTCGACAAAGCGCTCGATCAACTGCCCCCGGCGTTTGCGCTGGGGCAGTACCACGTAATAACCAAAGCGCGAGATCACCGTGTCGCCAATTGGCCGGCACAGCCATTTTTGTTCCAGCAAGTTATCCACCAGGTGCCGCCAGCCGATGGCCACGCCCTGGCCGGCAATCGCCGCCTGGATCAACAGCGTGTAGTTATCGAAGCGCAGTTGGCCAGGCGTGGGCGCGGCGGTGATCCCCAGTTCGCGGAATACGCCGCTCCAGTCGAACCACTGGCTGTTGTTTTCCTGGCGCAGGTGCAGCAACGGGTATTCCTGCAAACTCTGTATCGACAACGGGGTCGTGCGGTCCTTGAGCAACTGCGGGCTGCACACCGGAAACACTTCTTCGTTGAACAGCCACAAGCTCTCGCCCTGCTTGAAACGGCCATCGCCAAACAGCACCGCCACATCGATATCACTGCGCAAACTCGCATGATTACGCTCGCTGGTGACCAGGCTCACATCCACCTGCGGATTGGCTTCATGAAAGCGGTGCAGGCGCGGCATCAGCCAGTAGGCGGCGAAGGCAAAGTCGGTCGCCACTTGCAGCACTTCGTGTTGGTCCTGCTGGGTGATGGTGCTCAGGCCAAGATTGATGTTCTGCAAGCCTGCCTGCACGTGCTCGAACAGCAACGCACCGGCATCGGTCAGTTCAATGCCACGGTAGATGCGGTCAAACAGGCGCACCGCCAGTTGTTCTTCCAGGCGCTTGATCTGCTGACTGATGGCGGGTTGGGTAGTGCCCAGCTCCATCGCTGCGGATGTAAAACTGCGTTGCCGTGCTGCCGCTTCAAAAGCACGCAGCAGATCCAGTGACAGGTCGCCGAGGGACTCATACATAAGCTGTGCTTATCCTAGACATTGCTTTTCATGGGCTTTACCACGTTTTCCATGGCCTGCATGCTCAATCGCATAAACATCGACTATGGAATGCCGCGAAACCATGAAGCGCAAGAACATTCTTTTCATCATGGCCGATCAAATGGCCGCGCCGATGCTTCCGTTCTACGGTCCTTCGCCGATCAAACTGCCGAACCTGAGCCGCCTCGCCGCCGAAGGCGTGGTGTTCGACGCGGCCTATTGCAACAGCCCGCTGTGCGCACCCTCGCGCTTTACCCTGGTGAGCGGGCAACTGCCGAGCAAGATCGGCGCCTACGACAACGCGGCGGATTTCCCTGCCGACGTACCGACCTATGCCCACTACCTGCGCCGCCTCGGCTACCGCACCGCACTCTCGGGCAAGATGCATTTCTGTGGCCCTGACCAGCTTCATGGCTATGAAGAACGCCTGACCAGCGATATCTACCCGGCCGACTATGGCTGGGCGGTGAACTGGGACGAACCGGACGTGCGCCCCACCTGGTATCACAATATGTCGTCGGTGCTGCAAGCCGGGCCGTGCGTGCGCACCAACCAGCTGGATTTCGACGAAGAGGTGGTGTTCAAGGCCCAGCAGTATCTGTTCGACCATATCCGCGAGGACGGCGACCAGCCGTTCTGCCTCACCGTGTCCATGACCCACCCACACGACCCGTACACCATTCCCAAGCCGTTCTGGGACCTGTACGACGACAACGACATCCCGTTGCCTGCAACCCCGCCACAGGCTGATCTCGACCCTCACTCCCAACGTCTGCTCAAAGTCTATGACCTGTGGGACAAGCCGCTGCCCGTGAACAAGATCCGCGATGCCCGCCGCGCGTACTTCGGCGCCTGCAGCTACATCGACAGCAACGTCGGCAAGCTGCTGCAAACCCTGGAAGACACCGGACTGGCAGATGACACCATCATCATCTTCTCCGGCGACCACGGCGACATGCTCGGCGAGCGCGGGCTCTGGTACAAAATGCACTGGTTTGAAATGGCTGCCCGGGTGCCGCTGCTGATCAGTTCGCCGGGGCAATTCAAAGCAGGCCGCGTGACGGCAGCGGTCTCCACCGCCGACCTGCTGCCGACGCTGGTGCAACTGGCTGGCGGCGAGCTTGAAGCTAACTTGCCACTGGATGGCCGCTCGCTGGTCCCGCACTTGCAAGGGCAGGGCGGGCATGACGAAGTGTTCGGTGAATACATGGCCGAAGGCACCATCGGGCCGCTGATGATGATCCGCCGGGGTGCTTACAAGTTCATCTACAGCGAAGACGATCCGTGTCTATTGTTCGATGTGCACAACGACCCGCGCGAGCTGGAAGAACTCAGCCAATCACCGGAACACCGGACGCTGTTCGATGCATTCCTTAATGAAGCGCGAGCCAAATGGGACATCCCGGCGATCCACCAGCAGGTGCTCGCCAGCCAACGCCGTCGTCGCCTGGTCAGCCAGGCGCTGACCCAAGGCAAGCTGAAGAGCTGGGACCACCAGCCGCTGGTGGACGCCAGTCAGCAATACATGCGCAACCATATCGACCTTGACGATCTGGAGCGTAAAGCACGTTACCCACAACCCTGCCAAAACCAATAAAACCAAGGGGAAGGCCATGATGAAGTTATCCACAGCACTGGGCGTCGGACTGCTGGCATTCAGCAGCGCCAACGCTTACGCGGAACAAAGTTGCGAGACGGTGAAGATGGCCGATCCGGGCTGGAGCGACATCGCGGCGACCAATGCCATTACCGGCTTTTTATTGAGCGGCATGGGCTACAAGCCCAAGGTTGATACCCTGGCGGTGCCGATCACCTTTGGCGGGCTCAAGGACGGCCAGGTGGATGTATTCATGGGCAATTGGATGCCAGCGCAGCAAGGCTTCTACGACAAGTTCGTGGCCAATGGCGATGTGGTGCAACTGGCGAAGAACCTCGACGGCACCGAGTTCACCCTCGCCGTACCGGACTATGTGTGGGACGCCGGGGTGCATGACTTTGCCGACCTGAATAAATTTGCCGACAAGTTCGACAAGAAGATCTACGGCATCGGTTCGGGTGCGCCGGCAAACATCTCGCTGCAGGAGATCATCAAGAAGAACGACTTCGACCTGGGTCAGTGGAAGCTGATCGAGTCCAGCGAACAGGCGATGCTCGCCGAAGTGTCCCGTGCGGTGAAGAAACAGCGCTTCGTGACCTTCCTTGGCTGGACGCCGCACCCGATGAACGTGCAGCTGAAAATGCATTACCTCAAGGGTGGGGAGAAGTACTTTGGCGACACAGGCAGCGTGTATACGTTGACGCGCAAGGGCTATGCGCAGGCTTGTCCCAACGTGGGGAAACTGCTGACCAACCTGAGTTTTACCCAGGAGATGGAGAACAGCATCATGGCTGAGGTGATGAACAAGAAAGTCAGCAATGCTGATGCGGCGAAGGCCTGGATCAAGGCGAACCCGGCGGTGTTGGATAAGTGGTTGGACGGGGTTAAAACCCTGGATGGGCAGGATGCGTTGGCGGCGGTAAAGGCCAAACTCTGACGCGTTGATCGTTCCCGCGCTCTGCGTGGGAATGCATCCTGTGACGCTCTGCGTCACATCTCCAAGAGCGGATGCGGAGCGTCCCGTGCGGCGTTCCCACGCAGAGCGTGGGAACGATCACTATCAGCCTGATACCCTGATTCAAACCTTTTCAACCGAGCGCCCAATGCCCCGGCCCAACCGCCATACCCTCTTCCCCTTCCTGAGCTGGCTCCCGCGCCAAACCCGCGCCAGCATCGGGCGGGACGCCATCGTCGGGCTCAGTGGCGCAGTCCTGGCGCTACCGCAATCCATTGCCTACGCATTGATCGCCGGTCTCCCACCGGAATACGGCCTCTACGCCGCCATCATCCCGGTCTTGATCGCCTGCCTGTGGGGTTCATCCTGGCATTTGATCTGCGGCCCGACGGCGGCAATCTCCATCGTGCTCTATGCCAGCATCAGCCCGCTGGCAGTGCCCGGCTCCCAGGACTACATCACACTGATCCTGCTACTGACTCTCCTCGCCGGAGTGTTCCAGTGGTTGCTGGGCATGCTGCGCTTCGGCGCTCTGGTGAATTTCGTCTCGCACTCCGTGGTGCTCGGTTTCACCCTCGGTGCGGCGGTGGTGATTGCCTTGGGGCAACTGCCCAATCTGCTGGGGCTGGACCTGCCGAGCGAAGCCACGGCGATCAACAGCCTGCTGGCGCTGATCAACCACGCAGGGGAGTGGGATCGTCCCTCACTCGTGCTCGGGCTGGGCACCCTGGCCGTGGGTGTATTGCTCAAATTAGTGGCGCCACGCTGGCCGACCTTGTTGATTGCCCTGGCCCTGGGCAGCCTGGTGGCCTGGCTGTGGCCGGCGATGTTCGGGCACGTCGCGCTGGTCAGTGCCTTCGTCGGTAAACTGCCGCCGTTCAGTCCGCTGCCGATGGATCTGGACATGGTCCTGCGCCTGCTACCCAGTGCCGTGGCGGTGGGCATGTTGGGGTTGGTGACCAGCCTGTCGATTGCTCGCTCGTTGTCGGCGCGTTCGCAACAATTACTCGACGCGAATCAGGAAGTCCGTGCCCAGGGACTGTCGAACATCATTGGCGGATTTTTCTCCGGGTATCTGTCGGCCGGTTCCTTCACCCGTTCGGGCCTGAGCTACGAGGCAGGCGCTTGCTCGCCATTGGCAGGCGTATTTTCTGCACTGTGGGTCGCGGTGTTTGCGTTGTTCGGCGCCGCGTTGATCGCCCATATCCCAATCCCGAGCATGGCCGCCAGCATCTTGCTGATTTGTTGGGGGCTGGTGGACCATCGGGGCATTCGCGCATTGTTCCGGGTCAGCCGCGCCGAGTTCGTGGTAATGAGCCTGACCTGCGCCGCCACGCTGCTACTGGAATTGCAGACGGCGATCTACGCCGGGGTATTGGCGTCGCTGTTTTTCTACCTCAAACGCACGTCGCAGCCACGGGTCCAGCAATGGCGCGACGGTGAGGAAGATGTGTTGCGGGTGGGCGGATCGATCTTTTTTGGCGCCAGCCATTACCTGCAAGTGCGCCTGCAAAGCTTGCAGGGCCAGCGGGTGGTGATCGAGGCGCAACAGATCAACTTTATCGACTATTCCGGAGTGGAAATGCTGCACCAGGAAGCGCGGCGATTGAAGGAGCTGGGGCGCAGCCTGACGTTACGCCGGGCCAGGCCGCAGGTGGTGGAAGAGTTGAAGAAGCTGGAAGGGGCCGATAAATGCCCCCTCAACTTTGAAGACTGAACGCGGTTAAAAATGTGTGCGGGCTTGTGTGGAATCGTCGCACCGCCGCTCCCACATTTAGATTTGTGTCAGGCCAACTGCCGCCGTAATTCAGCCAACACGGGCGCCGACTCCGGCCGTACGCCACGCCACAGGAAGAACGCTTCTGCGGCCTGCTCCACCAGCATCCCCAAGCCATCCATTGCCTGCGCTGCGCCCTGCTCACTGGCCCAACGACAGAACGCAGTCGGCTCTTTGGCGTACATCATGTCGTAGCAAAAGGTCTTGCCCGGCTCGACCAGGCTGCTGGCAATCGGCGGAACATCACCCGACAAGCTGGCCGAGGTAGCATTGATGATCACGTCCACTGGCTCGCGCAACCAGTCAAAACCACTGGCGGATACGGGACCCAGATCATCGAACAACGCCGCCAGCAATTCAGCCTTTTCCACGGTGCGGTTGGCAATGATCAACGAGGCCGGCCGCTCAGCCAGCAACGGCTCCAGCGCACCACGCACCGCACCGCCTGCACCCAGCAGCAAGATGCGCTTACCTTGCAGGCTCAAGCCAGCGTTGACTGTCAGGTCTCGCACCAACCCGGCACCATCGGTGTTGTCGCCTAGCAGGCTGCCATCCGCGAGTTTGCTCAACGTGTTTACCGCACCGGCGCGCTGGGCACGTTCAGTCAGGGTGTTAGCCAAACGATAGGCTTCTTCCTTGAATGGCACAGTGACGTTGGCGCCACGGCCTTGCAGGAAAAACTCACGGGCGCAGCCAGTGAAATCCTCCAGTGGCGCCAGCAAGGTGTTGTAGTCCAGCTGTTCGCCGGTCTGCTCAGCGAACAGGCGATGAATCAGCGGCGACTTGCTGTGGCCGATAGGGTTACCAAAGACGACATAACGATCCATCAGACCGCAGCCTTGGGCGCAACAACACCCAGCCAGTCGCGGTCTTGCAGGAAGTAGTCGGTCAGGCGTGCTTCTTCGCTGCCAGCCTCTGCTTTCCAGTCATAGCTCCAGCGCACTTGCGGCGGCAGGGACATCAGGATCGACTCGGTGCGGCCACCCGATTGCAGGCCAAACAGGGTGCCGCGGTCGTAGACCAGGTTGAATTCGACGTAGCGGCCACGGCGGAACGCCTGGAATTCGCGCTGCTGTTCGGTATAAGCCGTGGCTTGGCGACGCTGGACGATCGGCAGGTAAGCGTCGATGTAGGCATCGCCAATGGCGCGCATGAAGGCGAAGCTGGTGTCGAAGTCCCACTCGTTCAAATCATCGAAGAACAGGCCGCCGATGCCCCGGGGTTCGTCGCGGTGCTTGATGTAGAAGTAGCTGTCGCACCAGGCCTTGTAGCGCGAATAGACGTCCGGCCCGAATGGCGCACAGGCTTGCTCGGCCACACGGTGCCAGTGGATGCAGTCTTCTTCGTTGCCATAGTAGGGCGTCAGGTCAAAGCCGCCACCGAACCACCACACCGACTCTTCGCCTTCTTTTTCAGCAATGAAAAAGCGCACATTGGCGTGGGACGTCGGCACGTGAGGGTTGTGGGGGTGAATCACCAACGACACGCCGAGGGCCTCAAAACCACGACCAGCGAGTTCCGGGCGGTGAGCGCTGGCGGACGGCGGCAGGCCGCTGCCGAAGACGTGGGAAAAGTTGACGCCGCCTTTTTCGATCACCGAACCGTTTTCGATCACACGGGTACGACCGCCACCGCCGGCAGGCCGGGTCCAGGCGTCTTCGATAAAGCG
>Ga0302228_10002057_pt1 | contig 14088 bp, 15 predicted proteins | sample II_Palsa_N1_2_FD_193519 | JGI IMG/M metagenome (GOLD analysis project Ga0302228, IMG submission 193519) | Peat permafrost microbial communities from Stordalen Mire near Abisko, Sweden - II_Palsa_N1_2 | ecosystem: Environmental > Terrestrial > Soil > Palsa > Peat permafrost | place: Sweden...
GCTTGGCACCTTGCTGCTTGGCTGGTTTATCGAGCGCTTCGGCTTTGTCCGGGTGCTGTTCGTATGTTTCTTCTTCGCTGCCATCTTCGTTGGCATGATCGGTACCGTGGCGCATGCATTGCCGTGGTTACTGATCGTCGTGTTCGCGGGCGGCTTCTGCGTGGTCGGAGGCCAGCCGGCGGTCAATGCGCTCGCCGGGCACTATTACCCCACGTCGGTGCGTTCGACGGGAATCGGCTGGAGCCTGGGTATCGGGCGCATTGGCTCGGTAATCGGGCCGCTGGTCGGCGGTCAGTTGATCGCGCTGAACTGGTCCAACGCGTCGCTGTTTCACGCGGCGTCCGTGCCGGTGTTGTGTTCCGCCTTGTTCGTCTTGCTGCTCGCGCTGAAGACTCGCAATATTGATTCTGCAACGTCCGGTGCGGCACGGACAGCTTGATAAACGGCCAGCCGTGTGCCTTTCAATGAGCCTGTCACAGGCTCAAGTCTCACGGTCGGCGCCTGGCTAGTCTTTCACGCGGCGTGCGGAGAAATCCGATTTGAGGCGCCACGTCTGTCCCTGATCTGCAGATCGTTCGCCAGTCCACCGGAACGAAACGGGCGTGATCTCCTTGAAGCTCCAGCGTACGGCGTTACCGGCGCTATCGTGACCTTCCTGGACGATATCGTTACCCGAAATACGGCCCAGCTGCCGCGAATAATATTGGCGAAGCGGATCGCTCCACACGATGTGCCAGGCGTCCAGAGCTGGGTCATAGACACGCAGCGTGGTGCCATGGAAGACTCCGGGAAGACTCCATACATCCTGGATCGCGCGCCCTTCGAGCACCCAGCCGAAATGAATGTCGCCGCGGCCGGTTTGCGGACGGCCGTCGTCGTCATAGACAACGGCGTCCATCTCCCAGCGGCCGATCAACCAGCCGTAAAGTTTCATTTTGTCGGCCCGGTCGGCAGCGGGCTCATTGGTATGAAGAGCGGCAATCAGGGATGAGGATGTTGGCATGGCAAGAGCCTCGTTAAGGATTAGGATTTCCCTATCCTATGGAGTGGCAGGTTGCCCGGCTTGGGGAAAATTGCTATATCTTCGCTTATGGCTTCAGTCCCTCAACTCATCGCATCAGGCGCCGGGTGGCACGTCCATGACGTCGTCTGCACCGCGAGTCCGCACGATCGGCCGTTTGAAGAACGGCACGAGTCCCTGTGCATTGCCGCGGTGACGTCGGGTACGTTCCGCTATCGCTCAACTCAGGGATCGGCAACGCTTGCACCGGGCGCAGTGTTGCTCGGCAATGAACGGCATTGTTATGAATGCAGCCACGAGCACAGTGCAGGGGACCGCTGCCTCTCGTTTCATTTCGACCCCGAATTCTTCGAGCAAATCATCACTGCCGTGCCGGGCGCACGGCGCATTGCATTCGATGTCCCCAATTTGCCGCCCCTGCCTGCATTGATACCCATTGTTGCCGCTGCGCAAGCGGCGCGTGACAACGGTGATCTCGCAGCGCTCGAGGAGTTGGCGATATGCCTGGCTGGCACGGTCTCGGCTGCGTTGCCGGGCGTCAGGCGGCGCACGCGTCTACCGAGTCCTCGCGATGAACTGCGGGTGGCCGCAGCCTTGCGCCGGATCGAGCAGGAGTCGCATCAGCCGCTTCTGCTGGCGGATCTCGCGAGCGACGCGGCGACCAGCCCTTATCATTTTTTGCGTTTGTTCCTGCAAGTAGTGGGCGTGACGCCGCACCAGTACCTGATGCGCACGCGATTGCACGAGGCTGCCGTGCGTCTTCGCCGATCCAGCGAAAGCATCCTGAGCGTAGCGCTGGAAACAGGCTTCAACGACGTGTCGACATTCAATGGCCACTTCCGCCGAATCATGGGCATGAGCCCGAGTGCCTATCGTCGGTTGAGAGGTGTGGGTGGGTCACATTTGCGTTGAGCATGGTGTGTGACCAGGCTTTATGCGTGTCAGCCAAGTTCGGAATTTTCGCGCAAGCACGCGTATCGACTATGCTGGCAGCGTGTCGGTCGGATGCCGATGTCGACGACCGGCTAGTTTCGCCTTGGCCGTTAGCCGCGCCAAAAGCCCGATCCAATCTGTAATTTAAAAAGGTAGAAGTGCTTAGTATATCGACTGCAATACAGTCTTCTCGTAACAGCACCTGTCGGGATGAACTGATCTTCGTGAAGCTGTCGCGGTCCACCACAAAGACGCCTCCGGCTATCGCTTCGGCATTGCAACATCCGCATCCGCCGATCAACGCCTGACCATTGCGTTGTCGCCGTCCTTCAACTGCGGCCAACCGAAACGATGAGCGTCGCGCAGAATGCGCTATTCGAGTTCCATACGAGAAACTCGCTGCGGAAAATCCGCAACGCTCGCGTCAGTAAGCGAAATGCAAGACGACATTTAGGCGCTTAAAACACCGCTTCGAATCAGCGGCATCCCCCATTGCCACGTGTTTTTTTCTGTGAAAGACTTCGTTCATCTGCTGTGCCGGACATGATTCCGATATATCAGACAAGCAGCTCAACTCGTTCTAGCCGGCCTTGGCACCGCGTTCACGCGACGCAGGGCCGTGCACAACATCGTTTTATGCAGGCCGATGCGCCGGCATGGTGAGGGCGTTGAATCCAGGATTTTCTCTGGCCGCCGCCGTTTGTCCCTGAACTGACATTTTCACTTTCAAGGCTGAGACCCAAATGAGACTTGTCAAAGAAAGCGCACGTATCGCCTGTTTATTCGCGGTGGCTGGTCTGTTGACGCTGGCCGGCTGCACAAAGGTTGCCACCCCGGCTCAGGATGGCGGGGCAGAGTCCACGCTGAAGGCGGTCTTGCAGCGTGGCACGCTGCGTGTCGGTGACTGCCTGAGCTTTGCGCCCTTCGGTTTTTACAACAAGGACGGCGCGGCCGACGGTTATGACGTCGACCTGGCGAAAGAGTTGGCGAAGCAAATGGGCGTGAAGCTGGAAGTGGTCAATACGACGAGCGCCAACCGCATTCCGAACCTGCAGACCAGCAAAGTCGACGTGGTGTTCTGCAATTTCACGCGCAATCTGGAACGGGCCAAGGAAATCGGCTTCACCAATCCCTACGTAGTGGCCAGCGAGGCGCTGCTCGTGAAGAAGAGCAGTGGCATCAAGTCGATCAAGGACATGTCTAACCGCACGATCGCTACCGTCAAGGGATCGACGAATGGCGACGAAGTACGGGCGCTGAACATGCAGGTGAAGATCCAGGAGTTCGACAGTTCGCAGGCGGCCATTCTTGCGGTCAAGCAAGGCCAGGCTGACGCAATGATCGAAGACAACAACTTCCTCGCGTATCAGGCTTCGCTCGACCCCGAGTTGACCGTGACCGACGAAGCGCTCGTTCCACTTGAATACAACGCGTTCGGTGTGAAGGCGGGCGATCAGGTGTGGCTCGATTACCTGAACCTGTTCCTGTTCCAGGTCAACGCGTCGAAGCTGAACGCCCAGCTCTACAAGAAGTGGTTCGGCGCCGATCCGCGTTTCCCGCTGAATCCGCAGTACTGAAGCCGCGGTACTTAAGCTGGGGTACTTAACGCCACGCAGCATGCATCGCGCTAGGCTTACGACGGAGGAGCAATGAGCTATCAATGGGTGACCCTGTCGGGCTATCTGAACGATTTTGTCCGGGCGGCGTGGCTGACGCTTCAGGTCACGTTGCTGGCCTTCGTCGTCGCGATGCTGCTCGGTCTGCTGGCCGCACTGGCCAGCACGTCACGCGTCGCGGTGCTGCGCGCGATATCGAGTTGCTATATCGAGGTGATCCGCAACACGCCGGTGCTGTTGCAGATCTTCATTGTTTTCTTCGGCCTGCCGTCAATGGGCATCACGCTCGACGCGTATACGGCGGGTGTGATTGCGCTGGGCGTGAACGTTGGTGCGTACCTTGCTGAAGTGTTCAGGGCGGGTATTCAGTCCGTGCCGCGTGGTCAGTTGGAGGCGGCATCCATTCTCGGGCTGGAGCGTTCGCAGATCTTCATTGAGGTGGTCATGCCGCAGGCCGCACGCGCCGTTTATCCCGCGATCGTGAACAACCTGATCCAGCTTCTGCTCGGGACGTCGCTGCTGTCGGCTATCGCTTTGCCGGAGCTGACCGGCATGGCGACCGTGATCAACGCGCGCACGTTGCTGTACATCCAGACGTTCACGATCACGCTGATCGCATACCTTGTGCTGAGCAACTTCCTGTCGTGGGTCGCCGGGATGATCGGGGCACGGCTCTTTCATCCGCCGCTCGTGCTGGCAAAACGCACACGCCGGCCATCGCTCATCAGGCGCCGTGTCAGCCCTGGAACAGGAGAGTGAACATGACAAGCGACCTGTTGATGTCCAGCCTTCCCATCCTGCTTCAAGGCCTGCTGACAACGCTCATTCTTTCTGTAGCGGCCATTGTGGGCGGCACGCTTGTCGGGCTGCTGGCGGCCGTCCTGCGGACCTTCGGGCCCTGGGGAACGCCACGGCTTGCCCGGCTCTACACCGAGTTGTTTCGCGGCACGCCGGTCCTGATCACGCTGATGTTCATCTATTTCGGCGTGTCGTACTTCGGTTACGCCATCGATGTATTCGCAGCCGGCGTGATCGGGCTCAGCGTGTATCAGGGCGCCTATATAGCCGAGGTTTTCCGCTCGGGGATTGAATCGGTCCAGAAGGGGCAGTGGGAAGTCTCGCAGATCCTCGGACTGAGCAAGATACAGGCGTTCTTTTCGGTGATCCTGCCGCAGACCGGAAAGATCGTGCTCCCGCCGTTGATCGGCCAGTACCTGTCCCTCATCAAGGACACGTCGATTGTCAGCATGATCGGCATGTCGGAGTTGATGCATCAGGGCCAGGCAATTGTCGACCGGATCGGCCAGCCGGTGGAAATCTATGGCCTGGTAGCCTTGCTGTATTTCATTGTGTGCTTTCCCCTCTCGCGGTGGGTGCGCCGCCATGATCGAAGAAGGAGCCTGTTGTCATGAACACCACCATCGCGTCTAAGTCCACTAGCAAGCCCATCATCAACCTTACCGGCGTCACCAAGTCGTTCGGCACGCTCCAGGTGCTCAAGCAGATTGACCTCGACGTACGCCAAGGCGAAGTGCTTGTCCTTATTGGCGCCTCCGGTTCAGGCAAGAGCACCGTGTTGCGAATCATGAGCGGTCTTGAAACCGCTGACGCCGGCGAGGTCTGGGTCAACGAAGTACCGCTTCACGACGCGCGCCGCGCGCGCGAAATTCGTGGTCACGTAGGCATGGTGTTCCAGCAGTTCAATTTGTTCCCGCACAAGAATGCATTGGGCAATGTCTCGCTGGCCTTGATCAAGGCACGCAAGATGAATCCGGCCGACGCCCGCAAGCGCGCGATGGACGCATTGGATCGCGTAGGTCTCGCCGACCGCGCCGATCACTATCCGAGCCAGTTGTCGGGCGGCCAGCAGCAGCGGGTAGCCATTGCACGCGCACTGGCCGTGGAGCCGGGCATCATGTTCTTCGATGAAGCCACCTCCGCGCTCGATCCGGAACTCGTCGGCGAGGTCACCGAGGTCATGCGCGGCCTTGCACGCGACGGCATGACCATGGTGGTCGTCACGCATGAAATGGGCTTCGCGCGCAAGACGGCGGACCGCGTAGTGTTCATGGACAAGGGCGTGATTGCCGAGCAGGGCGCGCCCGAACAAATCTTCGTGAATCCGCAGAACGAGCGCACGCAGCAGTTCCTGCACCGGGTACTCGACCATTGAGTGCGGCCGGTATGCAGCCGCGGTATGCCTCCGCCCACGCGCTAAACTCGTGTCAGTCAAAGATCGAAAAAGCGAATCATATTGCCGACGGAGTTTGAGTCATGTCTGTACAGGAATCTTCAAGGGCGAGGGGAGTCGACCGGGTTGTCTCCATCCTCAAGCAATTGCATAGCGTGCGGCGTCCCATGACCATGCGCGAACTGATTGAAGCAACGGGTGCGCCGCGTTCCAGCATCTATGAACTCGTGACGATCCTGACCGAGGCCGGTTGGCTGGAAGCGGGCGCGGACGGCAGCGTGTTCTTTGGCCGCGAGATGCACTATTACGGGTCCGACTATGCGGTGCACAACGACCTGATCAGCCGGGCGCACCTGGTTATCCTTGGCCTTGTCCGGAGCCACGACGAGACTGCGCAGCTCTGCATGCTGGAGGGCAACAAGTACACCGTGGTGCTGTCGGAAAACAGTTCGCGCCCGTTCAACATCAGTTCGGATATAGGCGTGAAGGTCCCCATTCCCTGGACTGCTTCTGGTCGCTTGCTACTCGGTCACTTAAGCGCGGATGAGATTCTGGCGCTGATTCCAGAGGAAGACTTCGTGCTCGACAACGGCAAGCAAATCGAAGTACCGGAATTCCTGGGCGATGTCGAGCGCGCCGCGCAACAAGGATTTTTCTGCACGGAAGGCCTGTCCCATACGTTCCGATACTGCATGGCAGCGCCAGTGCGAGACAAGAACGGACAAGCCGTTGCCGCGTTGTGTTTCATGACCAGCCGCGACACCGACCAAACCAAGCGCGAGGCCATGCTCGAGGACCTCATCCGCTCGGCAAAAACCTTATCGCAACCGTATTACGGTACGCGTTTCAGCGCGGCGGGTTGATCGCGGCAAGAGTCATGGCTGCGCTGACATTGCGATGCGTCAAACCGGTCAGATACCCAAGCTAGCCGCAATCTGCACGTCCTGCACCGCCACGCCGGTGAGGTCGGCTATGGTGATCTGGGCAGGATTGGTATCGTCGCGAGCGCGCCGGCCGGCGTCCAGCAACGCGCCGAGTTCAAGCAACTGCTCCGCACGGATCAGCCCGGCCGATAACGCATGCGAGATTTCGCCGTATTTGCTGCACTGATCGATCGAATCCACCACGATCACCCCGGCACGCCCAATGATGACTGGATCGAGTTCCTGCTTGCCCGCGCTGTCCGCGCCAACCGCTGTGATATGCGTGCCGTTGCGGATCCACTCGGAGCGCAGCAGCGGTTCGCGCGATGGTGTTGTAGTGACGATCAGGTTGGCGTTCGCCGCGACGGCTTCGGCGGAGTCCATCGCCCGCACGTTGAAGCCCAGTGCCGACATTTTTTCCACGTATTGTCGCCGGTTTTTCGCGCTCGGCCCCCATACGAATACGTTCCGGCAATCGGTCACTGGTTGCAAATATTCAAGCTGCAACCGCGCTTGCTCGCCGCTGCCGATAACGCCAATCCCGTGCACCTCACGCGGCGCGAGCAATCGTGCAGCGAGTTGCCCGGCTAGCGCGGTGCGTACGCAGGTGAGCCAGCCTTCGTCCTGCAACAGGGCGACCGGTTCGCCTGTCGTGGCGGAAAAAAGTACGATCAGGCCATTGTTGCTCGGCAAGCCTTGCTTGGGGTTATCGTAGAAACCAGTCGATACCTTGACCGCGAAAGCCGCTGCACCGTCGACATAAGCGGACTTGACACAACAATCGCCATTCGCCGCATCGAACTGGAAGTTCTGGACCGGCGGTACCTGGACGGTCTTGCGGGAGTAAGCCACGAACCCTTCCTCAATCATTCGCACCGCGCGTTCCATATCGAAGCGCGCGATGATCTCGTCTTTCGTCCAGATTTTCACTTAACCGCCTCGATGAATTTATTCAGCATGATGTTGCGTCCGCACAGCACCGCGGCCACTGCACGTCCCTGATATTGGGAGCTAAGTTTCAACATTGATGCCAGCGCGACACCGGCCGCGCCTTCGACCATCCAGCGGTCTGTTTGCGCAAGCAGCTTCATGGCCGCCTTGATCTCTTCTTCCGTTACCAGCGCCGTGCCGGTAATGACTTCCCGGCCGATATCGAAGGTCACTGAGTCGGGTTCCACACCGCCTGCGGTACCATCGGAAATCGTTTCGCTTTCCTCAACGTCAATGATCTTTCCCGCTTTGAGCGAGCTATACAAAGCGGTCGAGTTCGAGGGCCAGCAGCCGATCACGTCGGTTTGGGGAAGCAGCGTTTTGACCGCCGTGCCGATACCGGAGATCAGCCCGCCGCCGCCAACGGAGGCGAACACCGCCGCCAGATCTTCAATCGTGCCGCTTGCCTGCTCATGCAGTTCCATGCCGATCGTTCCCTGGCCGGCTATGACGTCGAGATCGTTGTAGGGCGACACGAACGCCATGCCCCGGATCTTTGCTTGCCGGGCGGCTTCAAGTTCGACGGCCAGCGTTGTGTCGTTTAGCGTCACTACCTCGGCGCCCAGCGCACGAATAGCGTCGAGCTTGATCGCTGCTGCGGAGGTGGACGCATAGACCGTGACGGGCACGCCCGCAAGCTTGCCGGCGAGCGCCACGCCCTGACCATGATTGCCGCTCGACACCGTGAGCACGCCGTTGCGGCGGGCATCAGCGTCCAGCAGGCGCAGCTTGTTGGTCGCACCGCGAAACTTGAACGAGCCGGTATGCTGCAGATGCTCGCACTTCAAATACACGTCGCATCCGGTCGCCTTCGACAACATCGGACTGAACGCAAGCGGCGTTACGCTCACCTGCGGTCGAATGGCGCGATGCGCTTCCTCAATACGTTGAAACAGATCATTCATCACTCGTTGCCCCTCAGTTCTTTCAGGTAATTGAACACCGTGGCGCGGCCGATCGACAGCACCTTCGCCACGTAGTTGGCCGCGCTCTTGCCCTTGAACGCGCCTTCCTCATGCAATGCTTCTATGAGCGCGCGCTTATGCTCGCGCGTCAACATGGACAGCGCGAGCTTGCGTTCCTGCAGCCAGTGGTTGAGAAAGATATTCACGCGCTCCTGCCAGTCGTCCTGGAACAGCTTCTCAGGCTGCGGTTGTAGAGCAGTGGTTGAGAGGAGCAGGTCTAGCGCCTGCCGCGCTTGCTCCAGCGCTGCGACGTGAAAATTGATGCACATGACGCCGATTGCCTGACCTGCGTCGCTGCGCACGACAATACTGACCGAGCGAATCTTGCGGCCGTCCCAGCCCAGTTTTTCATACGGGCCGATCACGCTTTCGTCCGGATCGAACTCGATGTCGTCGAGCGATGATTCGTCGCCCAGCTCGCGTTTGGACTGGTTGTTCGCCACATGCACCACGGTTTGCGTGCCGAGGTCGTGTATGACGACTTCCGTGTACGGCGGAAACAACAGGACGATGCCGTCGGCGATTGCGCGGTAGCGAGCGAGCAACTCGGCTGATGGTTGGGGTTCGCTGCGCTTGATTGTTCGTTTAGACGGCGGCTTCACCGTAGGCTCAGCGGCTTGTCCGGAGGCGATCTTCAAATTACGTGCTTTAGTCATTATTCAATGTCGATTCGTGCGGAACAGTCGTGCGATGTTCCGCACGTGCGGCTTAGTCGACCGCTAGATCGACCGTAAAATATTTCTTCAACAACTTCTGGTAAGTGCCGTTGCGCTTCAACTCCAGAAACGCGCCGTTAAGCGCGTCGACCAATTCCTTGTCACCCTTGCGCACACCAATACCCACCCCTGTGCCGATAACTTTTGCATCCTTGACCGGCGGGCCCGCAAAAGCAAAACCTTTGCCCGCAGGCTGATTCAGGAAGCCAAGACTCGCGGCGGTCGCGTCAACGAAAGTCGCGTCCAGGCGTCCCGCGGCCAGGTCGGCATAGACCAGGTCCTGGGTTTGATAGCTGACCACGTCCACGCCTTTCGTGGCCCACGTTTCCTTCGCGTATTGCTCTTGAATCGATCCTTGCAGCACGCCCACCTTATGCGATGCCAGCGACGCCGCCGTGGGTTGCAACGTGCTGCCCGTGCGTGCGACCAGATGGGCTGGCGTTCGGTACAGCGGCCGGGTGAAATCGATTTGCTCGCTGCGCTTCGCGTTAATGTTCATCGCGGAATCTATCGCGTCGAACTTGCGTGCTTGCAACGCGGGAATCAGCCCATCGAATGCATTCTCTACCCACACGCATTTCGCTTTCAATTGCGCGCAAAGCGCATTGCCGAGGTCGATGTCGAAGCCTTGCAACTGGCCATCCGCCGCCTTCGATTCGAACGGCGGGTAAGCCGCTTCCACACCAAAGCGGATGGTCGACATCTCCTTCGCCTGAACCTGCACCGCTACCGACATGGACGCCGCGCATAGCGCAACCGCGAGCATGACACTTAACGCATTTTGCCTCATGACTATCCTCACTTCCGCGTTTTAAAGAATGAAAAGGGTTAGGGGAAACGTGGCAGACGCAAGGTGGGCTGTCGCCCACACTTGGGTTCAGCTAAAAGTCGTTAAGCAGTTGACCGGTCTTGCGATGAGGCAGCGGATTCTTGCCGGCGAGCAGAGCAACGCGCTGGCCAGGCCGCACGAGCTTCATGTATTGCTGCACGATCAACAGGCCGTCGACATCGCTGAATACCGGATGACGCGCGGCGCCTATTGCGCCAAGCAGCGGAATAATCTCGGCGATGAGCTCGCCGGTTTTTACCGCATCGCCGGGCCGCTTCTTATAGGCGACGAGACCTCCGGCCGGTGCCGGCACATGCGACACGCCTTCGAGCGGGAATACCATCACGTCTTGTTCGGAGAGCGGGTGAAAACCATCGTCGTGCGTTGCGTGTGCGCTGTCGGAATCGAGATCCACGAGGCCGCGCAAAGCGAGGTAATGCAGGATGCCCCGGGCGTCGGCATGCGCAAATTCGTCCGAGACGTCAGCCTGTCCGCGAAGTTCGATCGAGGTGCAAAACGCGGCGTGTTCTTCATCGATTACGCCCGCTTGTTGCAGCACCGACCAGCATTGCGTGATGGCTTCATCGAACGGCGTTCCGCCTGCGCGTTCCTCAAGGAACACCGCCTTGATCTGCATGCAGCGAGCCAATGCAACCGCTTGCGCGCGCTGGCTCCGACTGCTGTACAGATGCAGGATGCCGTCCGTGTCGCAATGCAGGTCCAGCACGATGTCGTGTTGCAACGCTTCAGTCAGAAGCGTCGCTTTCATGGCGGCAACGGGATCGAGCGGCGTTAGTTCTGCTGCCACATCGGCGAACAAGGCCTTCGCGCGCTTGACGTCGTTATGGCCGATATCGCGGTTAGCCAGCGCACTTTCCACTCGGCTGGTGAGATCGGGAAAACGGCGATTGAAGTTTTCGCCGTTGTCGAGATTGAAACGTCCTGCATGCGCGCCGAACACGCGTTGACCCAAACCGATGGGATTGGCGAACGGCCGCACGACGATCCGTCCGCGGATGCGGCCCGCGTTATCCAGCTTGACCAGTGCGTCGAGCAAATGTTGGATCACCAGCATTCCGGGCAACTCATCCGCATGCAAACCCGCCTGTATATAAGCGCTGAGTTCCGACCCGCCGCCTTCGAAGGTGTGTTTCAACAGGCGATGCGAGGCCCCCGGCGACAGCGCGGGCAACTCGGAATGTTCGGTCGATAGCGTCATGTCGTTTACCGAAATGTACTTGTTAGTCTAAGATAGACTGTAAAATATAATCGGTCAAACAATAAAATGAACGGCATCGATGGTGGCCGGTTCCGCAGGGATGACCTCGTCCGCTTGTGTTTTTAGCTCATCATTTCGGCTATCGTTACAGGTAGCCGATTCACGGAGATTTCAATGAAGATCAAGGACTTTCTTGTCGAACGCTGGATGGACCGGTACGAGCATGAGGCGCGTTATAACCTCGCTGAAACCTGCGTCGAATCGCTGACGGTGGCGCAATTGCTCGAACTGACCGGCAAGCGCGACAGCCTGCTAGACGAGCTTCTTCCGATGAAGCTGACCTATGGGGCGATCGAAGGATCGGACCGGTTGCGGGCCAACATCGCGGCGTTGTATGAGCGGCAGACGCCGAAGAATATTGTCGTGACGCACGGCGCGATAGGCGGCAATGCGCTGGTGTATGAAACCCTGATCGAACCCGGTGACCGCGTGATCGCGGTGTTGCCGACCTACCAGCAGCACTATTCGATTCCCGAAAGCTACGGTGCCGACGTGCAGACCATGACGCTGCGCGAAGAGAACGGCTTCCTGCCGGATCTCGACGAGCTTCGCAAGCTGGCCAACCAGAAGACAAAGCTCATCGCCATCAACAACCCGAACAACCCGACGGGCTCGCTGATGGATGAAGCCTTCCTCAAGGAGGTGGTGACCATCGCCCAATCCTGCGGCGCTTACCTCTTGTGCGATGAGGTTTATCGAGGCACGGACCAGGAAGGCTCGGGATTCACTGCGTCTGTCGCCGACCTTTACGAACGGGGTATCAGTACCGGCAGCATGTCGAAGACGTGGTCGCTGGCGGGACTGCGGCTGGGGTGGATCGCCGGACCGGTCGAACTGATTCACGCGGTGTGTATTCACCGTGACTACAACACCATCAGCGTGGGGATGATCGACGATTATCTCGCGTCTATTGCGCTCGAGGCCAAGGACAAGATCCTTGCTCGCAACCATGCCATTACGCGGACTAATCTCGCGGTGCTGGACGACTGGATCGGCAAGCAGCAGGGGGTGTCGTATGTGAAGCCCAAGGCCGCGACGGTCTGCCTGCTCAAGTTCGATGTCGACATGTCGTCGACCGAGTTCTGCACCGCGCTGATCGAAGCGACGGGCGTGATGTTCACGCCGGGTAGCGCGTTCGAAATGGAAGGATATATCCGGGTCGGTTTCGCTAACCCCCTCGATGTCCTTCGACAGGGGTTGACCAGGGTTTCCAGCTTCCTTGAGGACATCAAACACCGGTAGGTAATCAAGCGCCAAAGGCTAGTGACAGGGCACGCTATCTATTGCTGCCCGCACCGGTTCCATATAAATCGTCATTGAGCCCGACGACGCAGCAACCACGCTGCCAAGGGTATGATCGCTGATACCTCACTAAAGTGTCCATGGCGGCCGTGGATTGAATGCGGCGACAAGAAAGTCGATCATGACCCGGACCTTCGCTGGGGGCTCGATCTGGCGAACGAACCAGGTGTATGCCGCCCAGATCCGCGGTGCTGGCGTCGAGTGTGACCCTCTCCAGTTCGCCTCGCCGGATTGCGTCGGCAACGATGAACTCGGGTTCGTAGAGGACCCCGAGACCGGCGGTGGCAACACGGTTACCTTTGTTAAAGTCTCGCTGCCACCACGGGCACCCTATGTTCATGTCCTAGTGTCTTAGCCACTTTTTGGCTCTGTAAGACGTCGTCGTGACACGCTATTGTGGGATTCTCTTTTACGAGGAACCCTATGAATCATTCCACCGTGTTTCAACACCTTGATGATCAAGCCGAGATTGCGAGGGCGTTCAGCGTGATGCAGGAGTTGCGTCCACATCTCTCCACCGTCGACGCTTTCGTGAGACAGGTTCATCGTCAGTACGCACAGGGTTATCGCCTTCTCGCCGTGTGCGAAGGCGGAGAAGCAATCGGATTGGCGGGCTACCGGTTCCAGGAAAACCTGATCTACGGTCGCTTTGTGTATGTCGATGACCTCGTGGTGACTGCGCGTCTTCAGCGCTCGGGACTGGGTGGTGAGTTGTTGGCAGAGGTTCGCCGGATTGCCCGGGAAGCAGGTTGCGATCATTTTGTACTGGACACCGGCTTGCACATGGCGCTCGCGCAGCGCTTTTATTATCGCCAAGGCCTGCTGGCGAAAGGCATGCATTTTGTTGAGTCATTGTCTCCGACGCTGCCATCCTCACAAGCGAGGACTGTCTGATGCGCGCCCTCTTACTGAACAGCAGCCCCCACGGCGAAACTAGCCACGGGTTTCGGCTTGCGAGAGAAATGCTCAAGACACATGCCACGCCTGGCACGCAAGTCGTCGAGCGAGACCTGGTCGCGGATCCGTTGCCGCCGATCAACAAGGACTATGCAACAGCGGTGACTTCGGGGAGTCCCCACGGAGGCGCCTTCGACTGGTCGGAACGGGTCATTCGCGAGGTCGAGGACACTGACGTTCTGATCATTACCACGCCGATGCATAACTTCACGGTTCCAGCCGCGCTGAAACTTTGGATAGATCACGTACTCCGGATCAATCGCACGTTTGAATCGACACCGGCCGGCAAGGTGGGACTGATGAAAGACCGTCCGACGTTTGTGCTTGTAGGGTCGGGCGGCTTTCATAGCGGCGAGCGCGCCCGTC
>Ga0302228_10002058_pt1 | contig 14084 bp, 10 predicted proteins | sample II_Palsa_N1_2_FD_193519 | JGI IMG/M metagenome (GOLD analysis project Ga0302228, IMG submission 193519) | Peat permafrost microbial communities from Stordalen Mire near Abisko, Sweden - II_Palsa_N1_2 | ecosystem: Environmental > Terrestrial > Soil > Palsa > Peat permafrost | place: Sweden...
AACTACCCGGACCGGACTTACACCGGCAGGCGACGACGAGCTTCTGATCAGGTCATGATCGCTGGACAACCACCTCCTGATGCGCTGGGCGCGCGCAACTTCGGATTATCCCAGCAGCCACCTCGCGGACGTCGGCCCGGACGCCACGGCGCCGGATTGGCATCTTTGGTGCCGTGGGCCCTAACCTGCTACCGACTCATGCCGATGCGCGGCCCAGGCCCCAGCCAACCAGCGGGCCCGGCAGGCCGCGCCGGGGCAGACCTCGAGATAGGCAAATGAACGTGGACGTTGCCGCCACCGCGGTAGGCCAGAAAGTACGACGGGCGGCCGTGCTCGGGTCCCCTATCAAGCACTCGCTCTCCCCCGTGCTGCACGGAGCGGCCTACCTGGCGCTTGACCTGCATGGCTGGCACTACGACAAGATCGAGTGCGATGAGCCAGACCTGCCGCGCCTGGTCGACGGCATGGGACCCGAGTGGGTCGGCCTGTCGCTGACGATGCCGCTCAAGCGGGTGGCGCTGGCCGTCGCCGACGAGGTATCGCCGCTGGCCCTGGCCGTCGGGGCCGCGAACACGCTGGTGTTCCCGGCAACCGGCCCGGCCGGAGGCAGGCAGGCGCACAACACTGACGTCGCCGGCATGGTCGCGGCTTTGCAGGAAGCCGGGCTGACGCGGACCGAGCAGGCGGTCATTCTCGGTGCGGGCGGCACCGCGCAGAGTGCCCTCGCTGCGGTGCGCGAACTGGGCCACCAGTCGCCGATTGTCCTGGTCCGTAGCCTGGCCCGAACCGGCGACCTGCGCGAGACCGCCGAGCGACTCGGAATGCGGCCGACGATCTCCGACCGCCTGTTCACCGGACCGCTGCCCGCCGCCGACCTGGTCATCTCCACGCTGCCGGGCGGCGCAGCCGATCCGCTGAGCGCCACCCGCTGGAAACCAGACACCATGGTGCTGGACGTGGTGTACGCGCCGTGGCCGACCCCGTTCGCCGGGTCAGCCCTGGCCGCCGGCTGCCCGGCGGTCAGCGGTCTGAACGTTCTGCTGTACCAGGCGGTCGCGCAGGTCGAGCTGATGACTGGGCATCCCGGCCCGGTGGAAGCAATGCGGACCGCCCTAGTCGCCGCGGTGGCGGCCCGCCAGGGCTGAACCAGCGGGGCCATGGCTTCTCATCAGGTACAGGCTTAGGGCTTGACCACGAAGCCGGACGCGAATCCGCCACTCGCACCTAGCGGCCTGCGAGGTCGCTCAGCACGCCGTCCAGCATCGCCTCGTCGGCGGTTACTCCGCTCTCGGGCTGGCCGAGCTGGTTCAGCACCACAAAACGGATCCCATGGCGGTATTTCTTGTCTCGCATCCAGGCCTGCAGCATGTCCTGCAGCTTGAATTCACCCTGGACCGGCAGGCCAAGCCCGGCGATGATCTGCTGATGCTGCTCAACCACGGTCCTGGTGATCCGACCCTGACGGAAGGCAAGATAGGCGGCAGCCATCATCCCCAGCGCGACCGCTTCGCCTTGATCGTCTGCGGCGACCCCCCGTACGAGCTCGATAGCGTGGGCGAAGGTGTGACCGTAATTGAGGTACACGCGGTCGCCCTGTTCCCGCTCGTCTCGGCTCACGATGTCGGCCTTGATTTCAATGCTGCGCGTTGTGGCCGACTGGATGGCTTTCGGGTCACGGGAAACGATCGACCGTAGGTCAGCTTGCAGGCGCCCGAGCAGGTCCGAGGGACTGATCAGGGCATGTTTCACGATCTCCGCCAGCCCGGCCATGAACCCCCGCTCGGCATTGGCGCAGGCCAGATCGGTGTCACTGATGACGGCAATCGGCTGATGGATGGTTCCGACCAGGTTGCGCCCCCGGTCAAGGTTGAGCGCATTCTTGCCGCCGACGGCGGAGTCAGCCTGCGCGGCCAGGGTGGTCGGGATCAGGCAGAGCTTCAGGCCGCGATTGAAGGTGGAGGCCACGAAGCCCGCAAGATCGCAGATGGCTTCTCCGCCCACGGCGACGACGAGATCGTCCTTGTGAATGGCATGATCCGCGAAGACGTTGGCCAGCTGCTCGGCGGCCCGGAATGTCTTTGCTGCTTGAGTATCGGGCATGGAGACACGCTGGGTAGCGATGCCCGCGGCGGCGAACCGCCCGGCGACCCTGGCCGCTACCGCAGCATCTTCGCTCGCATCGATGATGACCCCGCGCTCAACCTCTGGCAGGGCAGGCAGCAGTGTGTCGACATGGCGGGTCAGTCCCGGCCCGATATGGGCATAGTAAGTGCCGCCTACGGGGGTCACGAAGACACTGGAGCTGCCAGGCGGGGTCGAGGGCAACTGAGTAAGGTCTGCGAGTACCTCAAGCGCGATGGCGTCCGGACGTCGCCCGTCGGTGTCGATGGTCAAAGCGGCGACATCCTCATATACCGGCAGACGCCGCTCGTAGACCTGATCGAGATCGGGCCGGCTCAGCAATGGCCGGAACTCGTCGCCCCGAATACGTGAGATCGCCTTGTCGTAGCTGACGCGCAGATAGACGACCCTGGCGTTGCGAAGAACAGCGCGGGTCCGCGGATCATTAACGGCTCCGCCGCCCAGCGCGATCACCGCTCCCGGGCCACGGACCAGGTCGGCGATGGTCGCGTGCTCGAGTTCACGGAAGTAGGCCTCGCCCTCGGTGCTGAAGATCTCCCGGATGCTACGGCCAAGGCGCTGCTCGATGAGCACGTCACTGTCGACGAACGGCTGACCGAGATGCTCCGCGATGATGCGCCCGACCGTAGTCTTGCCAGCCCCCATGAACCCGACGAGCACCGCCACCATTGCTTTCGTACTCTCCTCAGCTGCCTGCGGTGATGCGATAATGAGGGGATGCTATCGCTGCTCCTTCCGCCCAGGAACGGGCTGCGGCCGCCGGTGCTGGCTGCCGGCCCTCCCCCTGCCGCTTGTATCTCGCTGGGTGGGTCTATCCCGCTCAGATCGCCTGCAGCAGGATGGTACGCAGATCGCGGTGGCTGAGGGTGACAGGGTTGCCTTGCATGCTGCTTGATCTGGCCGCTTTGACGGCAACATCATCGGCGTGTTCCGGCCGGATGCCGAATGCAGCCAGGCCGGGTATCTCGAGCAGCGTGATCGTCTCGTGTATCCAGGCCAGGCCGTCCTCGATGGATGCGGCGGGTTTCCGGGTGACGAGCTGAGACGCTTCGGTGTAGCGGTGCAGAGCGGGGTGATCCGGCTGCGCGGACCGCAATGCCTGCACGTTTGCCTCCATGACGGGAGCCAGCAGCGCGGCGCAGGCCACGCCGTGCGGCACGTCCGTGGTGCCGCCGATGACGCCGGCCAGGCCGTGGACGGCACCCAGCTTCGCGTTGGCCAGCGCGATCCCGCCCAGCAGGCTGCACAGCGCCATCTCCGTCCGTGCGCCGAGGTCGTTGCCATCGGCATAGGCGGCACGCAGGCCGCCCGCCGCGCGGCGTAGTCCCTCGCGGGCCAGGCCGTCGGTCAGCGGATTGGCCCGGACGGAGACGAACGGTTCCAGGCACTGGGTGAGCGCGTCCAGGCCGCTGGCGGCGGTGACCCGCGGCGGGCAGGATACGGTGAGCTGGGGGTCGACCAGCGCGACCCGGGGGATCATCAGCGTGCTGCGCAGGCTCGCCTTGACCCCGTGCGCTGGTGAGGCGAGCACGGCGTTGGCGGTTACCTCCGCCCCGGTGCCAGCGGTAGTGGGCACCGCGACACAGGGTACGGCTGGCTGGGTGATCTTCCGGCCGGGCCCGGCTACCTCCAGATAATCCAGCGGGTCACCGCCGTTGCCCAGCAGTATCGCTATGGCCTTGGCGGTGTCGATGACGCTGCCACCGCCGATCGCGGCGATAACGTCAGCGCCATGCTCGCGCGCGGCGCCGGTACCGGCCCGGGCCAGCTCGACCGTGGGCTCACCCGCCACCGGGAACAGGGTGGCTGGCAACCCCAGCCCGGCCAGCAGGCCGGCGTTACGGGCGGGGTCCGCGCCTGTGCAGACCAGCACCCGGGATCCGAGCCCGGCGAGAACGCCCGGTAGTTCGGCCGCCCGGCCGGCCCCGACGATAATGCGGCCAGCGGTGGCGAACTCGAAGGTCATCGTCGTCACGGCGAGCCGCTCGCCCAGCCCTCGCTGCCCGCCGGGAACACCACGGAGTACCTGGTAGAGTCCCGCGGCGCCGCCATCATCTCGGCTACCGAATCCCGCCAGGCGGCATAGTGCGGCGTCAGCTTGTGCGCAGCCGAGGCATCGTCGTCACGGTAGACCTCCGCCAGGACCACGTGCGCCGGGTCGGCTTGATCCTGAATGACGTCGAAACGCAGTACGCCGGGCTCGGCCAGCGAGGCCCGTGCATTGACCAGGGTGGCGGCCAGGAAATCCTCGACTCGTTCAGGCCGGATCCGCGCATGAACATGAACGACCAGCATGTGCTCATCCTGCTACACAGGCGTCTCCGGCGCACCTGGCCTACCTGGCCTACCTGGAGGACTGGTTATCGGCTCCTGGTGTGACTTGGGCAGGAGCGTAAGCGATCAGCCTGCCGTTGCGGATCATGGGGTCGCGGCCGGGGTGGGCGCCGCAGCTGGATTACCACAGATCGCCCCCAGTGAGTACGTACAGGAACGGCACCAGCGGGATAAGACCGAAGATCCCCCACGCCAGTTTTCCGCCCTGCCTCAAGTCCGGCCGGTCGGTGACGAGGTCGATCCACATGAGGACGACAGCTAGGGGATGCAGAAAACAAACCAGGATCTCAAGCAGCTTCTTCATCATCTGAACTTACCCCGGTCGGCGGGTGCCGTCCCGGCCCCGGTCATCCACGTTGTTCCATATCGCCCTCCCCCGCGCCAGAAAATCGGTCGCGGCGGAGGCCTCCTGCCCTGCCAGACGGATTCGAGACGATGGTCGGCGAGCGTGGCGTGAAGCTGTCCGGCGGGCAGCAGCAGCGAGTCGCGCTGGCCCGGGCGATCCTGCGTGATGCGCCGATCCTGCTGCTCGACGAGGCGACCAGCGCACTGGACTCGGAGAGCGAAATCCTTGTCCAGCAGGCGTTGTGGCGACTCATGGAAGGCCGGACCGCGCTCGTGGTCGCGCATCGGCTGAGCACGGTCGCGCGCATGGACCAGCTGGTCGTGCTCGACCGCGGCCGGATCGTCGAGAAGGGTAGGCACGAGGAACTGCTCCACCTCGGCGGAACCTACGCCAGGCTGTGGCAACACCAGTCCGGCGGCTTCCTGGGCATGGGGAATAGTGCGGCGGCGATCGGGGCTTTCCCCGGTTGTTCCGATAGCTTTAGCGGGAAATAGGCGGAAAGGAGCCTGCCGTGCCCGTTGAGTTCCTCGGCATCGCGGCCACGAACGACGGCAGTGAGATCAGTGCCCGGTCGGGAGCCAGCTTCGACAAGGAATACACGCTGCGCCTCGCACGAGCGCACGAGGAGACCGGGTGGGACCGCGTGCTGTTCGCCTACGGCTCGGGCTCGCCGGACCCGAACGCGGCGGCCGCGTACATCGCCAGCAGAACCGAACAGCTCCAGCTGCTGCTCGCCCACCGGCCGAATGTCTCCTACCCGACGTTCGCAGCCAAGACGTTCGCCACCATCGACCAGATCAGTGGCGGGCGGGTCACGGTCCACTTCATCACCGGCGGCACCGACCACGAGCAGCAGCGGGAAGGCGACTACCTCTCCCACGACGAGCGCTACGGCCGGACCCGCGAGTGCATCCAGATCATCAAGCGGGCCTGGACGATGCGCGAGCCGTTCGGCCATGACGGGCAGTATTACCGCTTCGCCGACTTCGTCAGCGACGTGTTCCCGGTCCAGCAGCCCCGCCCGGGGGTGTCTTTCGGCGGATCCTCGCCCGCTGCCTACCAGGCCGGCGGGGCCGAAGCCGACATCTACTGCCTGTGGGGCGAGCCGCTCGCCCGTACCGCGGAGCAGATCGAGTCGGTGCAGGCCGCGGCCAGGGCGGCCGGGCGGACCGACCTGCCGAGGATCCAGGTTGCCTTCCGGCCGATCATCGCGCCCACCGAGCAGAAGGCCTGGGCAAAGGCGCGTGACATCGTCGCCAGGATCGAGGCACGGGTCGCGGCGGCCGGCGGGCAGCTGTCCCGGCGGCGGCCGATCAAGAACCCGGAGAACACCGGCTCACAGCGGCTCATCGCGATCGCGGAGGAAGGCGAGCGATTCGACCGCGCGCTGTGGACCCGCACCGCGGCGGTGACCGGCGGCGCGGGAAACTCCAACGCGCTGGTCGGCACCCCCGAGACCGTGGCCCAGGCCATCCTGGACTACATCGACCTGGGCGTGGACATCATCTCCATGCGCGGCTACGAGCTGCTCACCGACGCGATCGACATCGGCCAGCAGGTCATCCCGATCGTCCGTGCGGAGGTCGCCAAGCGGGACCGAGCAGCGCTGGATCAGGCGGGCGCGGGAGCGGGGAGGGCGGCGGTATGAGGTTCATCGGCCTGGATCTGCTCGCCAACGCACCCGAAGCCGCGGGCCGGCCCGGTGATCCGACCCGGCGGCTGTCGGAGGCGGTGGAAAACGCCGTCCTATTCGAGGAGCTGGGCTTCGACGGCTTCGCGGTCGGCGAGCGCCATCACGTCCCGTTCCTGTCCAGCGCACCGCCGGTCGTCCTCAGCCATATCGCCGCGGTGACCTCCAGAATCCGGCTGTTCACCGGGGTCACCCTGCTATCGGTGCTGGACCCGGTGCGAGTGGCGGAGGACTACGCCACGCTCGACCACCTGTCCGGCGGCCGTGTCGAGCTCATCATCGGCAAGGGCAACGGGCCCGAGCAGGCCGAGCTGTTCGGCATCGGCCGCCTCGAGGCGTGGGACACCATCGCGGAGAACTACCGGCTGCTGCGCCAGCTATGGTCCGGGCACAAGGTCACCTGGGCGCCCCCGGAGGGCGTGGCCTCGATCAGGAAGACCCCGCTCACCGACGCCGAGGTCCACCCCCAGCCCCTGCAGCCAAAGATCAGGATCTGGCACGGCTCGGCCACGGCGGAACGGTCGGTCGAGCTCGCCGCCGAGTTCGGCGACCCGGTGTTCTCGGCCAACGGGATGAACCCGATCACCCGCTACGCCGAGCTCATCCGCCACTACCGGGACCGCTGGGCCGCCCAGAGCCGCAACCCAGCCGAAGCCCTGGTGGGCGCGGGCCATGGGCAGACCTACGTGACCCGCAACTCGCAGGACGCTGTGGCCGCCTATCAGCCTGTGTACGAGCGGTTCGCGGCCATGGTGGCCAATTCCGGCCAGCTGCCGGGCACGTTCACCAGCTATGACAGCTACCAGGACTTCCTGGAGCGGGGCTCGGCGCTGGTCGGCAGCCCCCAGCAGGTGACCGACAAGATCGGCCGCTACCACGAAGCGTTCGGAAACCGGCTCATCGCCATCGGCGGCCATCGCGGGAACCTGAGCCAAGCTCAGTTCACCGGCAGCCTGGAGCTGTTCCAGGCCGAGGTCGCCCCCGCCCTGCGGCAGACCATTCCCGACCCGGAATGGCCCGGTCCCGTCGTCGATGTCCGCCGCCGCCACGCCCGGGAGACGACACCCGCTTGAGCCCGCTGAAGCCCGCCCGGCCGCCGGGATCGGGTGCTAGGTAACGGCCAGGCTGCGGTCCGCCCCATTTGGAGCTGCGCCATAACCCGGAGCGTACGACGCCGCCTACGTCGCACTAGCCGAGGCACTCGGCTGTGAACTGCTGACCGGGGACGCTCACCCGCGGCGGCGGCGCTGCGAGGCGAGGGTAAGTGCAATTATGGAGCGGGCGCCGCCAGGCACCCGCAGGCCATGTGCGGCAGCCGCCGCGGTTCTCAGGAGACCGGAAATTCCTGACGGCGAACTGAACCTCGCGGCCGGCACGACGCAGCCGCCGTTGACCGAGCCCGAGCTCCGCTCCCTGGGCGAGCTGGGCCGGCGATGGCAGCAGGCGGTCCCAGGAGCACCACCGCCGCTACCGGTCGACCCATCGCTGCGACGGACCGGCCACATTCCGCAGCCCAGCCGGTTCACCCGCTTTGCGCCTGTTTCCCTGTTCCAGGCCGAAGGATCGGGCGACGTGGTGGCCACCGAGGCTGCAGGCGGCGAGCCCGCCGCGGCTGCGCCGCTGGTCCGCCGCCTGCGGCGGGTAGCGCTTGGGCCGCCGCTCATCAGCAGTGCCGTGGTGGACGAGCGCATGCGCAAGCTGACGGCGATGGGCGTGCTGTCCGGTGACCTGCTGTCGTCGGTGGCGTACGGCCCTCAGGCCATGGTGACGGTGCTGGCCCTGGCCGGCGTGGGGGCGCTCAGCCTGGAGCTTCCGGTCGGCATTGCCCTGATCCTGCTCATCCTCACGGTCGGCGCGTCGTACCGGCAGACCATCCGCGCCTACCCGACGGGCGCCGGGTCCTACATCGTCGCCAACAACAATCTCGGCGAGCTGGCCGGGCTGGCCGCCGCGGTCGGCCTGATCACCGATTACATCCTGACCGTGGCCGTCTCCGTGGCCGCCGGGGTGGCCGCGGTGACGTCCGCGCTGCCGGAGCTGCAGTCCAAGCAAGTCCTGCTCGGCCTCATCGTGATCGCCGTGCTGCTGGCCGGCAACCTGCGCGGCGTCCGCCAGGCCGGGCAGCTCTTCGCGGCGCCCACCTACCTGTTCCTGCTGGCCATGGGCATCCTGATCATCGGCGGGCTGGTTCAGGCCGCTGGGCGCGGATTCGCCAGCGTGCCGCCCCCGCACATCAGCGTGACGGCCGTGCTCGGGCCGCTGCTCATCCTGCGCGCGTTCGCCTCGGGCGCGACCTCGATGACCGGGATCGAGGCCGTGTCCAACGCCGTGCCCGTCTTCCGTGACGTGCAGTGGCGCAATGCCAGGACCACGCTGACCTGGATGGTGAGCCTGCTCCTGGTGCTGTTCGGTGCGCTGCTTCTGCTGATCCGGATCAATGGCCTGGTTCCCAGCAGCAGCCAGACGATGCTGTCCGAGCTGGCCAGCGGCGTCTTCGGCCGCGGCGCCGTCTATGTCTTCATCCAGGCCGCCACCGCGCTCGAGCTCGTGTTCGCGGCCGACACGGCGTTCAACGACTTCCCGCGGGTGCTCTTCTACATGGCCCGCAATGACCACGCGCCCAGGGCGTTCCTGCGGATAGGCGACCGGCTGGCGTACAGCAACGGAATCATCGTGCTGGCCGTCACGGCAGCTGTCATCCTGGCGGCATTCGGTGGCAAGACAGAATCGCTGATCCCGCTCTACGCCCTCGGCGTCTTCCTGGCCTTCACCCTCTCGCAGGCCGGGATGGTGGTGCACTGGTGGCGCCGCCGGGACCGGCACTGGCGCCGCAGCCTCGTGGTGAACGGAACCGGCGCGGTGGCCTCGGGCGCTGTCCTGCTGACGGCCGCCGTGACCAAGTTCGCGGCAGGCGCCTGGGTCGTGGTGGTCGGCATCCCGCTGGCCGTTGCCTGCCTGCTGCGGGTCAAGGCGCACTACACAGCCGTCGAACGGGCTACCATCCCGGATGCCGCCACGATCGGGCCTGACCCCGGCAACCTCGCCCCGCCCGGCCTGCCCGGGCTGCACCCGGCGGCCAGCGCCGCGCCGTACGGCCCGGCGGCCCCAGCTGAGACCAGGCATTTGCTCATCGCGCTGGTCCTGCATCTCGATCTGCCCAGCCTCCAGGCGCTGGAGTATGCGGCATCGCTGCGGGCGCCGGTGCTGGCCCTGCACGTCAGCACCGAGGATTCTGATGCGCAGCGGTTCCGGCAAGCCTGGGATCAGTGGGGCGCGCACGTTCCGCTGGAGGTGGTGGTCTCGCCGTACCGGGCGGTGGCAGGGCCGATCGTGAACTACATCGAGGCCCTGCACGCTCAGCGGCCGGACGTGCTGCTGACGGTGGTGCTGCCGGTCATCAAGGTGCGGCGGCCGTGGCAGCGGCCGCTGCACAGCCGCCTCGGTGATCACCTGCGCCGTGCCCTGGAGCGCCACCGCGGCATCGCCGTCATGGAGGTGCCTTTCCACCTGCCCGCCTGACCCGGAGGCAGAACAGCTGCGCGCAGTGCACCGTCTTGGCCCCGGCGTCCGCCCCTCAGCCGTTTCGCGGGCGAAACAGGGGCAGCTTTTCCCGCCTGTGTGCCTTTAGCCCCTGGCGGTATCCGCCGTAACCGGATAGTTCTAACTGTATGACTGTCCGACCAGAGCGACTGGACGTTACCCCGCTGCCCGATCTGCTGCACGGAAGCTCCCGCACCGGGCCGGTACGGGAGCAGCGGCCCGTCTACCTTGACCTGCTGCCCCCGTGTAACGCAGGGTGCCCGGCCGGGGAGAATATTCAGGCGTGGCTGGCCCACGCCGAGGTCGGCCATCATGAGCAGGCCTGGCGCCAGCTGACCGCCGACAACCCGATGCCGGCCATCCACGGGCGGGTCTGCTACCACCCGTGCGAGAGCGTCTGCAACCGCGCCAACCTGGACAGCGCGGTCTCGATTCACTCGGTCGAGCGGTTCCTCGGCGACCTGGCGATCGAGCGGCAGTGGGCGTTCGATCCTCCCGCCGTCCGCAGCGGCAGGCGGGTGCTCATCATCGGCGCCGGGCCGAGCGGGCTCTCGGCCGCCTACCACCTGGCCAGGCTCGGCCACGAGGTCGAGGTCAGGGACGCGGGGGACGTGCCCGGCGGGATGATGCGCTACGGCATCCCGTCCTACCGGATGCCGCGTGACGTCCTGGACGCCGAGATCGGCCGGATCGCCGCGATGGGCGTGCGCTTCACCTTGGGCCACCGGGTGGAGGACCTGGACGCCGAGCGGCGCGAAGGTGGCTTCGACGCTGTGTTCGTCGCGGTCGGCGCGCACCTGTCCAAGCGGGTTGATATCCCGGCCAAGGACGCCGGGCCAATCATCGACGCGGTGTCGTTCCTGCGCAGCGTCGCGTCCGGGGAGCGGCCGGTGATCGGGCGGCGGGTGGCCGTCTACGGCGGCGGGAACACCGCGATGGACGCCGCTCGGGTGGCCCGCCGGCTCGGCGCCAACGACTCGCTCATCGTCTACCGCCGCACCCGCGAGCAGATGCCGGCCCACGAGGTGGAGGCCGAGGAGGCGGAGCGCGAGGGCGTGCAGATCAACTGGCTGCGTACCATCACCGCCTTCGACGGCCCGGAACTGACCATCGAGGCCATGGAACTGGACGAGAGCGGGTTCCCGCAGCCGACCGGGCGGTTCGAGACGCTGGCCGCCGACACCGTCATCCTCGCGCTCGGCCAGGAATCCGACACCACCTTCCTGAGCCAGGTGCCGGGGGTGGAGATCGCGCGGGACGGCGTCGTCAAAGTCTCGCCGGCGATGATGACCGGCTGCCCCGGTGTGTTCGCCGGCGGGGACATGGTGCCGGCCGAGCGGACCGTGACGGTCGGCACCGGGCACGGCAAGAAGGCGGCCAAGAACATCGACGCCTGGCTGCGCGAAACTGTGCCAGTGAACGTGCCCAAGCACGACATCGTCGCCTTCGACCAGCTGAACCTCTGGTACTTCGGCGACGCCGCCCGCCGCGAACAGCCGGAAGCCCCGGCGGAGCAGCGGACCGCGGACTTCAGCGAGGTACTCGGCGGACTGTCGGAGCAGGAGGCGACGTACGAGGCGCGCCGCTGCCTGTCCTGTGGCAACTGCTGTGAGTGCGACGGCTGCCTGGGCGCGTGCCCGGAGGACGCGGTGATCAAGCTCGGCGTCGGTTTCCGCTACGAGTTCGACTACGACAAGTGCACCGGCTGCGGTGCGTGCTACGAGCAGTGTCCGGTGCATTCGATCGAGATGGTCCCGGAGGACTGATGACTCGCACCACGATCGACGGTAACGAGGCGGCGGCCTCCGTGGCCTACCGGCTCAACGAGGTCTGCTGCATCTTCCCGATCACGCCGTCGTCGCCGATGGCCGAGCTCGCGGACGAGTGGTCCAGCAAGGGACGTCCCAACCTGCTGGGCGGCGTGCCAGCCGTGATGGAGATGCAGAGCGAGGGCGGCGCCGCCGGGGCCCTGCACGGCGCGCTGCAGAGCGGCGCGCTGTCCACCACCTTCACCGCCTCGCAGGGCCTGCTGCTGATGATCCCGAACATGTACAAGATCGCTGGCGAGCTGACCCCGTGCGTGATGCACGTGGCGGCCCGGTCGCTGGCCGCGCAGGGGCTGTCGATCTTCGGTGACCACTCTGACGTGATGGCCGTGCGGCAGACCGGTTTCGCGCTGCTGGCCTCCGCGTCGGTCCAGGAGGCACACGACCTCGCGCTGGTGGCGCAGGCCGTGACGCTTTCGACGCGGGTGCCGTTCGTGCACTTCTTCGACGGGTTCCGCACCTCGCACGAGCTGAACACGATCGAGCTGCTGTCCGACGACGACCTGCGCGCGCTCGTGCCCGAGGAACTGATCCGCGCACACCGCGGCCGGGCGCTGACACCGGAGCACCCGTTCATCCGGGGCACCGCGCAGAACCCGGACGTGTACTTCCAGGCGCGGGAGACGGCCAACCCGTTCTACGCCGCCGTGCCGGGCGCGGTCGAAGACGCGATGGCCGCCCTCGCCGACCGCACCGGGCGCCGCTACCACACGGTGCAGTACGCCGGTCACCCGGAAGCCGACCGGGTCATCGTCGTGATGGGCTCCGCCGCGGAAACCATCGCGGAGACCGTGGCCCACCTGTGCGCCAGGGGCGAGCGGGTCGGCGTGCTGAACGTCCGGCTGTTCCGGCCGTTCCCGGTCCGGGCGCTGCTGGACGCGCTGCCCGCGAGCGCGAGCCGGATCGCCGTGCTCGACCGCACCAAGGAGCCGGGCTCGAACGGCGAGCCGCTGTTCCTGGACGTGGTTGCCGCGCTGGCGGAGGCCCACACCGACGGCGAGCGCGAGACGATGCCCGTGGTGACCGGCGGCCGGTACGGCCTGTCGTCGAAGGAAGTCACCCCGGCGATGATCGCCGGGGTGTTCGCCGAGCTCGCGCGCGAGCGGCCGCGGCGCCGGTTCACGGTCGGCATCACCGATGACGTGTCCGGCCTGAGCCTGCCGTACGACCCGTCGCTGGACATCGAGCCCGCCGATACCGTGCGCGCGGTGTTCTTCGGCCTCGGCTCGGACGGGACGGTCGGCGCGAACAAGAACACGATCAAGATCCTCGGGGCCGAGGAGAAGCTGAACGCGCAGGGTTACTTCGTCTACGACTCGAAGAAGTCCGGCTCGCAGACGGTCTCGCACCTGCGCTTCGGGCCGCAGCCGATCCGTGCGCCCTACCTGGTGGAGCAGGCCAGCTTCGTCGGCTGTCATCACTTCGGGCTGCTGGACCGGGTGGACGTGCTCGGCCGGGCGGCACCGGGCGCGACGCTGCTGCTGGACTGCGCGCTGCCACCGGATGAGGTCTGGGACGCGCTGCCCCGGCCGGTCCAGGAGAAGATCCTCGCCAAGAACGTCATCGTCTACGCCATCAACGCGGCCCCGATCGCCCGCGACGTCGGGCTGGCCGGGCGGACCAACACCATCCTGCAGACCTGCTTCTTCGCCATCTCCGGCGTGCTGCCGCGGGACGAGGCGATCACCAAGATCAAGGCGGCGATCGCCAAGACCTACGGCCGGCGCGGCCAGGAGGTGGTCGAGAAGAACCAGCTCGCCGTGGACCGCGCCCTGGAGGGCCTGCACCGGATCGAGGTGCCCGCGCAGGTGACATCCACCCGGGAACTGCCCGCGATGGTGCCCGCGGACGCGCCGGAGTTCGTCCGCACGGTGACCGCGGCGATGATGGCCGGCCGCGGCGACGAGCTGCCGGTCAGCGCGCTGCCGGTGGACGGCACCTACCCGAGCGGCACCGCCGCCTACGAGAAGCGCAACATCTCCGAGCTGGTCGCCGACTGGGACCAGGACCTGTGCATCCAGTGCGGCAACTGCAGCTTCGTCTGCCCGCACGGGGTGATCAGATCCACCTACTACGACGAGTCGCTGCTCGCCGGGTCGCCGGAGCATTTCCAGTCGGCTCCGCTGGACGCGCGCGGGCTGCCGGACACCCGCTTCACGCTGCAGGTGTACGCGGAGGACTGCACCGGGTGCGAGCTATGCGTCCA
>Ga0302228_10002062_pt1 | contig 14044 bp, 11 predicted proteins | sample II_Palsa_N1_2_FD_193519 | JGI IMG/M metagenome (GOLD analysis project Ga0302228, IMG submission 193519) | Peat permafrost microbial communities from Stordalen Mire near Abisko, Sweden - II_Palsa_N1_2 | ecosystem: Environmental > Terrestrial > Soil > Palsa > Peat permafrost | place: Sweden...
AGCCGGTCAGCACCAGCGGCAGCAGCAGAACTATCGCCAGCAGCGCGGTCGCTGCACGCCGTGCCGGAGCAGCGCCCCGTTCGGTCATTGTGCGGAATCCGCCTGCACACCGGCAGCGATCGCCTTGGCCAACTGATCGACTGCCATCGCGTAAAGCGGGCTGCGGTTGTAGCGCGTGATGACGTAGAAATTCGGGAAGGTAAACCAGTATTCCGTGCCGTTGTCGCCCTGTAGCGTCTGCAGGCTGACCGGCTGCCCCGGATTGAGCGGCTGCAGCGGCGCATAGCCCCACGCTTCAAGCTGCTCCAGCGGCCACTGCGGCTGGGCGTCCTTGACGATGATCGGCTTGGGCGCGGCATCCGGCTGGGCGCGCATGGCGACCTCGCCGCCGCTGACCCAGCCGTGCTTGGCGAAGTAATTGGCGACGCTGGCAAGAATATCGGGCAGCGAATTCTTCAGGTCGATACGGCCGTCGCCGTCCTCGTCCACCGCGTAATCGCGAATGCTCGAGGGCATGAACTGGCCCCAGCCCTGCGCGCCCGCGTAGGAACCGGTCAACGTGTCGATCGGACCGGCGAGCTGGCTGTCCGGCAGCTCCAGCAGCGTCTTCAGCTCGCCGCGGAAAAACGGCGCGCGCGGCGGGTAATACAGGCCCAGCGTGACCAGCGCATCGAGCACCCTGTACTTGCCGGTGATGCGGCCATAGAAGGTTTCCACGCCGACGATCGCCACGATGTACTGCGGCGCGACGCCGTACTGGCGGCCAATCTGCTCGAGCAGCGCGCGGTGCTCGCGGTAGAACGCGATGCCGTCGTCGATGCGCTTGTCGGTGAGAAAGATCGGCCGGTACTCGCCCCACGGCTTGGCTTCGGCCGGGCGGCCCATTGCATCGAGAATGCTCTGCTTGCGCTGCGCCTGGTCGAGCAGCGCATTGAGCGCCTGCGGACTCTTGCCGGTGTCGCGAGCCACCTCCTGCACCAGGGCGTCCTGACCAGGATGTGTTTCGGCCAGAACCGGCCGCAGCGAGGCGATCAACAGCAGCGTCAGAGCGGCGACGATCCGGACCGGAAGAAAGAAAGGGCGCGACGCAGACGTGGCAATCATGCAAAAACTCGTTGGCGTTGAAGCAACATCGTAGAAAGCCTAACACGCGTTCGCGGCTTGCCTGCCGCGTTGCATGCCGTCGCCACGCCAGCGGTCACTCATGCATCTTGCGATTGGCATGGATCGACATCAGCACGCCAAAACCCACCAGCAGCGACACGGCCGAGGTGCCCCCATAGCTGATCATCGGCATCGGCACGCCGACCACCGGCAGCATGCCGGCCACCATGCCGCCGTTGACGAAAACGTAGACGAAAAAGCTCATGCCGAGCGCGCCGGCCAGCAGGCGCGAATAGGTATCGCGCGCCTCCATCGCGATCCACAGGCAGCGGCCGATGATGAAGGCATACAGCACGATCAGCGCGATCACGCCGACCAGCCCGAACTCCTCGGAGAACACCGCAAAAATAAAGTCCGTGGTGTGCTCGGGCAGAAAATCCAGACGCGACTGCGTGCTCTGCTGAAAGCCCTTGCCGAACATACCGCCGGAGCCGACTGCGATCTGCGATTGAATGATGTGCCAGCCGTTGCCCAGCGGATCGGATTCGGGATTGAGCAGGGTCAGCACGCGATCGCGCTGGTACTGGTGCAGAAAATGCCAGGCCACCGGAATCATGCCGCCGACGGCCGCCACGATCAGGCCGATGCGCCACCACGCCATGCCCGACAAGAACAGCGCGAACGCGCCGGCGGCCGCCACCAGCAGCGCGGTGCCGAGATCCGGCTGCTTGGCGATCAGCGCCACCGGAATCGCTATCAGCAGGCCGACCACCGCGCTGTCTTTCCAGCTCGGCGGCAGCTGGCGCGGATGCAGATACCAGGCGACCATCATCGGCATGGTCAGCTTCAGCAGTTCGGACGGCTGAAAGCGCATCACGCCCAGGTTGAGCCAGCGGTTGGCGCCGCGGCCTTCGCCCAGCACCGCCACCACCACCAGAAACGCCGTGCTGGCCAGATACAGCCACGGGGTCCAGTTGCGCAGCACCGACGGCGGTATGCGCGAGATCACCAGCAGCAGCACGGCGCCGAGCACGAAACGCGCCGCCTGGCCGCCGACCATCGCCATGCTGCTGTCGCTGGCGCTGTACAGCGTGACGAGGCCCACGCCGGCCAGAAGAATCAGGGCGGCGGCCAGTGGCAGATCGATGCGCGGCCGAGTGAGAATGCGGCGAAGAAACCGCTGCATGCGTATCGTCATCGTGTCGATCATGGGCCGCCCTCGCTGCTTGAGCTTTCCACCGGCATGTCTTCCATGTCTGGATCGACGGTGCTGTTCGGCGCTGGGAGGGACTGCTCAGGTGGTGCGATGTCTGGCGGCGCCGTCTTACCCTGTATCACCAACCATGAGTCAAATATCTTGCGTACGATCGGGCCTGCGTCAGCAGCGCCCCATGCGCCAGACTCAAGCATGGCGACGGCCGCAATTTTCGGATCCTCGGCTGGCGTATAGGCCTCGAACCATGCTCGATGGCGCGCCGCGAGATGGGCCGAACTCTTATTGGTGTCGTAGGCGTCCGAGGTGCGCGAGAAGCGTTCAGCAGTACCGCTTTTGCCCGCGATTACGTAGGGAAAGCCGGTGAAGATGCCGCCCTTGCTGCCAGTGCCTCCGGTAATCACCGCCCGCATCCCTTGATCGACCACATTCCAGTCCGCGGGTTTCTGGATCAGTGACGGACCGGTGGGCGGGTTAGCCAGCATTTGCATCTGCGCAGCTCCGTTGGCCCGGGTCGCCATCACCACCCGTGGCTGATAGGGCATGCCGTGGCCGGCGAAGGTCGCCACCGCGTGACCCAGCTGCAGCGGCGTCACTTCCCAATAGCCCTGGCCGATGCCGGCAATGACAGTTTCACCAGGAAACCAGCCGAACTTGCTGTGCTTTGCCTTCCATTCGCGCGATGGCAGTATGCCTTTGGATTCGCCCGGCAAATCGATGCCCGTCTTGGCGCCGAAGCTGAAACGGCTCATCCAGTCGCTCAGACGATCGATACCTAGGTCAAGCGCCAGTTTGTAGAAATACGTGTTGGTCGACATCTCGATCGCGCGCACCATGTTGACCGTGCCGTCACCACCACGCGTATCGTCGCGATAGCAGCGCTTCTGCCCAGGCAGGCAAAACTGGCCGGTCGACACTACGGTGTCCTGTGGGCGGCGTACGCCGTACTCGAGGCCGCCGAGCGCAAGGAACGGCTTCACCGTGGATCCCGGCGGGTAGACGCCTTGCAGGGCGCGCACCGTCAGCGGTCGATCCGGCGCGTCGTTCAACGCCTTGTAGTCGGCCCCGCTGATGCCGTTGACGAACAGATTAGGGTCGTAGGTCGGCACGCTGACCAACGCCAGCACCTGGCCGTTGCGCGGATCGATCGCCACGGCGGCGCCGGGTCGGCCATCGAACGCGGCCATGGTGGCCTTCTGCATGCGCACATCGATGCTGAGATAAAGATTTTCGCCAGGCGTCGGCGGAATGGTCTTCAGCACGCGCTGCGTTTGCCCGTCGGCGTTCACCTCGACCAGCTCGTAGCCCGGCTTGCCGTGCAGCACGTCTTCGTAATAGCGCTCCAGCCCCGTGCGGCCGACGTGGCTAGTGCCCTTATATTCATCAGGATCGAGCCGATCCAGATCATCGGCATCGATGCGGCTGACATAGCCGACCACGTGCGCGAACAGCGGACCCAGCGGGTAGTGCCGCGTCAGATAGGGCACGACGGCGACGCTGGGAAAGCGCCAGCGGTTGACCGCAAACCGGTCGATTTCATCTTCGGTCAGATGCAGCTTCAGCGGCACGCTGTCGAAACGCCGGCTCTGCGCGAGCTGCTTCTTGAAGGCATCGATATCGTCCTGACCAAGCGGCACCACGGTGCCCAGCTCGTTGAGCATGGCCTGCATGTCCGGCACTTTTTCAGGAATCACCTCAAGCCGGAACGCCGGCACGTTGTCGGCAAGCAGCACGCCATTGCGGTCGTAGATCAGCCCGCGCGCTGGTGGAATCGCGCGCGGTTTGACGCTGTTGTTGGTCGAGCGCAGAGCGAATTCGTCGTGGTGGGTGACCTGCAAAAAGTGAAACCGCGCCACCAGCAGGCCAAAGCTCAGCAGAATCAGCAAAAAACCCGCCACCGCGCGGCGCTGAAACAGTGCGCTTTCGCCACGGGTGTCCTTGAATGAGCGCCTGAGCTTCATCGGCGCAGCATCACGTTGGCAGCGAGATCGCAGCGCATTTCACTGAATCCGCAGGCGCGCGCGCAGATCGTCGAGCAGCAGAAACAGGAACGGCCACAGCAGCGCACCCACGAATGGTGAAATCCACCAGCTGGACGGCGGCAGCGACGCGCCGGACAGCACGCGCACCACCAGCAGCAGGATGCGGTCGTTCAACAGCAACGCCAGCACAGCCAGCGTTTGCTGCCACATCGGGAAAAAGCGCAGGCGCGAGCGAAAGCGCAGCGCGATGAACACCAGCGCGCACAGCCGCATCGCCTGCTCGCCCAGCACGACGCCGTTGAGCAGATCCGCGACCAAGCCGAGCGCAAAGGCCATGCCCAGGGTGACGCGATCCTCCGACTCCAGGCACCAGTACAGAAGAATCAGCGCGGGCCAATACGGCTTGAACGGCTCCAGCACGCTGGGCAGCGGCACCAGCATCAGCAGCAGCGCGAGCGCGAGCGTGCCGAGAAACCACCAGCGGCTCAGCCGCTGCTGCCGGCTCATGGCGGTGCCCCGCTGCTATCTGCCGGTGCGGGCGTGGCCGGCTGTTTGGCGAAAGCGCCCGATGGACTTGACGCCGACGTGGCGGGCGTCGCCTGCGCCGGAGGCGCCAGATCGGCAGGCGGCCCCATGGGGGTGATCGGCGCGGGCGGGCCGTCCGGCTCTGCCTGATCATGCAACAGCAGCACGTCCTCGCTGCGGTCGATATCCGCCGCTGGATCCGCCTGCGCCATCTGGAACATGCCCGTGGCAGACGGCGCTACCGAGCGCACCTCGCCGACCGGAAAGCCGGGCGGAAATCGCCCGCCGAGTCCCGACGTGAGCAGGTGGTCGCCAGGCCGCACGTCGGCCGCCAGCGGAATGTTGGGCAGGCTGAGCTGGCCGCCGTCAGCCGAACCATAGGCCACGGTGCGCAGGCCGGAGCGTTCAATCGTGACGGGAATGGCGTGCGAGGGATCGGTGATCAGCATGACCACCGAGGTGGTCGGCAATACTTCCTTGATCTGCCCCATCACGCCGTGCGCGTCGATCACCGGCTGGCCTGGCTTGACGCCATCACGAGCGCCCACGTTCAAGGTGATCTGATAGCGGTACGCGCCCATGTCCACGCCGATGACGTGCGCCAGCTGCACGTTCAACTCGAGGCTGTGCTGAGTATCGAGCAGCTGCTTGAGACGCTCGTTCTGCACGGCAACCGCGCTCATTCGATTTAACTTGGCATTGGCCAGCAGCAGGTCTTCGCGCAGGCGCTGGTTCTGGTCAGTCAACCGTTCGCGATCGGCGAAGGCGACGCTGGCGGTGCGGATACCTACCGCCGGCAGGCCAGCCAGCCGATATATCGGCTCGATCACGGTCGAGGCTGTGTACCGAAGACGCCACAGCCAGCTGTTGCGATGATCGAGCACCATCAGCACCATGGTTAGCGCAAGATAGAAAATCAAGCGCAGCGTGCCGGCCGCATTGCCAGCGAACAGAGGCGAGGATTCGTCGCGCGCGCGCGCCATGGCCGCCCCTGACTACCGCGTCTTATTCGGGTGCGAAGAAGTCGCTGCCGTGCTGATCGATCAGCTCCAGCGCCTTGCCGCCACCGCGCGCCACGCAGGTCAGTGGATCGTCCGCTACCTGGACGTGCAGACCGGTCTCCTCGGAGATCAGGCGATCCAGATCGCGCAGCAAGGCGCCGCCGCCGGTGAGTACGATGCCACGCTCGGCCACGTCGGAGCAGAGTTCAGGCGGCGTCTGCTCCAGCGCCGACTTCACCGCCGCCACGATCCCGGCCAGCGGCTCGTGCAGCGCTTCGAGGATCTCGTTGGAATTGATAGTGAACATCCGCGGCACGCCCTCGGCCAGGTTGCGGCCGGAGATCTGGATCTCCTTGACGTCGGCCTGCGGAAACGCGCAGCCGATTTCCATCTTGATCCGCTCGGCGGTGGATTCGCCGATCAGCGTGCCGTGATTGCGGCGCACGTAGTTGATGATCGACTCGTCGAAACGATCGCCGCCCACACGCACCGATTGCGAGTAGACGATGCCGTTGAGCGAGATCACCGCCACTTCGGAGGTGCCGCCACCGATATCCAGCACCATGGCACCGCGTGCCTCGTGCACCGGAATGCCGGCGCCGATCGCGGCAGCCATCGGCTCCTCGATCAGGAACACGTCGCGCGCACCAGCGCCTTCGGCCGATTCCTTGATCGCGCGGCGTTCGACCTGGGTCGAGCCGCAGGGCACGCACACCAGCACGCGGGGGCTGGGACGCAGCAGCCGCGACTTGTGCACCTGTTTGATGAAATGCTGCAGCATCGCCTCGGTCATGGTGAAGTCGGCGATGACGCCGTCCTTCATCGGACGCACCGTGGCGATGTTGCCCGGCGTGCGCCCCAGCATGCGCTTGGCCTCGGTGCCGACCGCGGCAATGGTGCGGGGACCGCCCGGGCCGCGGTCCTGACGAATCGCCACCACCGAAGGTTCGTTCAACACGATGCCCTGACCGCGCACATAAATGAGCGTATTGGCCGTGCCGAGATCGATGGAGATGTCGTTAGAAAAGATCCCGCGAAACTTCTTGAACATGGGTCCGCCGTGGGTCGGCTTGGCTAAAAAGTAAGCTCGCCAGTCTAGTCAGCGCGCCCCCCATGCGCAAGAACATTAACGTTAAGAAATCCTTGTACAACACGGCGATAAGCGCGATTCCTGTGCCTGGAAGTGAGTTTTTGACACTCTTCAAGTGTCGCCATCGGCGGCGGATGACGGTACGATCCAAACTTTGGCCGGCGTCTGATCGCCCGGTTCCCGTCGTCCGCCGCTACGGCGTCGTTTCCAAGCGCTCGACCCATCTGAGGGGCACCCGCACATCATGTCTGCTGTTATCTGCGGATCGCTGGCCTACGACACCATCATGGTGTTCCAGGACCAGTTCAAGAACCACATCCTGCCCGACCAGGTGCACATTCTGAATGTGTCGTTTCTGGTGCCGCGCATGCGTCGCGAATTTGGCGGCTGCGCCGGCAATATCGCCTACAACCTGAAACTGCTCGGCGGCGATCCGCTGCCAGTGGCGGCGGTGGGCCAGGACTTTGCGCCGTACCGCGAGCACATGCAGCAGCACGGCATCAATCTGGCCGGCGTTCGCGTGTTCGACGATCAGTTCACGCCGCAGTGTTTCATCACCACCGATCTGGACAACAACCAGATCACCGCGTTCCATCCTGGCGCGATGTCCAGCGCACAGGAAAACCACGTCCGCGATATCGCGAATATCGACTTCGGCATCGTCGCTCCCGATGGTCGCGAGGCGATGCTGCAACACGTGGACGAATTCGCGGCGCGTGGCGTTCCTTTCATCTTCGATCCGGGACAGGCGATGCCGCTGTTCAACGGCGACGAATTCCGCGCGATGATCGGGAAGGCCACCTATGTCATCGTCAACGATTACGAATCCCAGTTGCTGCAGACGCGCACCGGCTGGAGCGCTGCAGAGATCGCGTCGCACGTGACCGCCTATATCGTGACGCATGGTCCGCGCGGCTCGGTGATTCACGTCAACGGCGAGTCGCACCAGATTCCACCGGCGCGCGAGCGCAAGATTGTCGACCCGACCGGCTGCGGCGACGCGTATCGGGCCGGGCTGATCTTCGGCATCATGCGCGGCCTGGACTGGCCCACCATTGGCCGTATCGCATCGCTGATGGGCGCGCTGAAAGTAGAGCATCCCGGCACGCAGAATCAGAGCTTCACGTACGACGAATTCGCTGCCGAGTTTGCCGACCAGTTCGGCTACGCGTTTGCCTGATCTCTTCGTGTAGCGTGATCAAAAAAAGGGCGGCGTAATCATACGCCGCCCTTTTTCTCCACATCATTTGTAGACCCTGACGCGCTTCAGCTCGCCCTACGCTTTGACCTTGAAGCCCATCGTCGCCTCGACCGCCTGCTTCCAGCCGGCATAGAGTTTTTCGCGTTGATCTTCCTGCATGGCAGGCTCGAAACGCCGGTCCACTTTCCAGATTTTGGCAATCTCTTCGCGGTTGGACCAGAAGCCGGTGGCAAGGCCTGCGAGATACGCGGCGCCCTGCGCCGTGGTTTCCTGGACCTCCGGACGCAGCACCGGGATGTTGAGAATATCGGCCTGAAACTGCGCCATGAAATCGTTCGAGATCGCACCGCCGTCGGCGCGCAGCTCTTTCAGCGGAATGCCCGAGTCGGTTTCCATGGCGGCCAGCACGTCACGCGTCTGATAGGCCATGGACTCCAGCGCCGCGCGAATGAACTGCTCCTTGGTCGTACCCCGCGACAAGCCGAACACGGCGCCGCGCACATCGCTGCGCCAGTACGGTGCGCCTAGACCGACGAACGCCGGCACAAAGTACACGCCGTCGTTATCTTTCGCCCGCTCGGCGTAGGACTGCGAATCGGCGGCTTTGCCGAGCATGCGCAAACCATCGCGCAGCCACTGCACCACCGAGCCGGCAACGAAGACGCTGCCTTCCAGCGCGTATTCGACCTTGCCGTCGATACCCCAGGCGATGGTGGTGAGCAAACCGTTCTTGGACGCCACCGCCTTCTCGCCGGTATTCATCAACATGAAGCAGCCGGTGCCGTAAGTATTCTTGGCCAGACCAGGCTCAAAGCATGCCTGCCCGAACAGCGCGGCCTGCTGATCGCCGGCGACGCCGGCAATCGGCACTTCCCGACCCAGCAGATACTGCGGCAGCGTCGTGCCGTAAACCTCGCTGGATGAGCGCACCTCGGGCAACATCGCGCGCGGCACGTCGAGCATCTTCAGCAGCTCGTCATCCCACTCCTTCGTGTGGATGTTGAACATCAGCGTGCGCGAGGCGTTGGTGTAATCGGTGACGTGCGCTTTGCCGCCGGTGAGATTCCAGATCAGCCAGGTGTCGATGGTGCCGAAAAGCAGTTCGCCCTTCTCCGCTTTTTCGCGTGCGCCCTCGACCTTGTCGAGAATCCACTTCACCTTGGTGCCGGAGAAATACGCGTCGATCAGCAGCCCGGTTTTTGAGCGAACCATGTCTTCGTAACCATCCGCCTGAAGCTGATCGCAGATTTCGCGCGTCTGCCGCGATTGCCACACGATCGCGTTGTAGATCGGCTGGCCCGTGGCTTTGTCCCATACCACCGCCGTTTCACGCTGGTTGGTGATACCGATGCCGACGATCGATTCGGCGCTGACCTGAGCGTTGTTGATCACCTCGGTCAGGGTTACCAGGACGCTAGTCAGGATTTCGCGCGGGTTGTGTTCGACCCAGCCGGGCTGCGGAAAAATCTGGGTGAACTCGCGCTGTGCGGTGCCGACGACCTGGCCGTCGTGATCAAAAAGCATCGAACGCGAGCTGGTCGTGCCCTGGTCAATGGCCAGGATGTATTGCTTGCTCATGGAATTCGCCTCACATGTTCAGAATGATTAAAACGCGCGCTAGCAAACTTCCGCCGCTCGCTGGCTAGCCGGAGGTATTTGCAGAAACTTATTTCCGCACTGCGCCGCCGGACGCGGCGAGCGCTTCACGTTCGGCTTCAGCTGCACGAACGCGCGCCGGGAGAAAGGGGCGGATCAGACATTGATACGCGCCGCCACCGATCACGCCGCCGATCAGCGGTCCAACGATCGGCACCCACCAGTAATTTCCTGGCGATGGAAAAGCCGCCGTATTCCAGCCGGCGAGGTAAGCGAAGAGGCGCGGTCCGAAGTCACGCGCAGGATTCAGCGCCCAGGCTTCCAGATAACCCATGCAAGAGCCGATGATGGCGACCAGCAGGCCGATCATGATCGCGCCCGAATTAGCCATGGGCGCCATCTCGTTGTACTGCTCGGTGATCGCAAAGATACCGAACAGCAGCAGGGCAGTAAGGATGATCTGATCCAGCAGCGCATGCATTGGCGTAATTGCCAAGCCGGGATGCGTAAAGAACACGCCTGCCGCACCACCGGCTTCGCGCGTCAGGTGCTGGGTAGCGTTGAAATGATCAATCACCGGTCCGAACAGTACATACACGATGGCGGCGCCTGCAAAACCGCCGACAACCTGCGCCAACCAGTACGGCACCACTTTCTTCCACTCGAAATCACGGAATATGGCGAGCGAGAGCGTCACGGCAGGATTAGCATGAGTACCGGATACCGATCCCGTAGCGTATATCGCCAGCGTTACCGCCATACCCCAGGAAATGCATACGCCCCAATAAGCGTTTTGATAGGGACTAGGATCGTAGAGTGTGTACATCGCCGCCACCGAGTCGCCGAAGGCGATGATGATGAACATGGCTATTGCTTCGGAAATCAATTCGCCTGTGAGTTTGCGCATCTCGCTTCACCTTTTGATTTTCATGCCACATGGTTGCTGACGCGACTGGCGCGCCGCCTACATTCGCCCGACAAGCTTCATGTTCTATCGCCGGCTTTATCGAGCGGGAATTCTTGCGAGATACGCTGTCAATCGCATCGCATCGTCGGGGTTCACGCGCAAGCCAAGCTTGCTTCGTCGCCAGAGAATGTCTTCGGCCTGCGTCGCCCATTCGTGCCGTACGAGGTAATCGACTTCGATCTGATAAAGATCGGCGCCGAAATGCTCTCCAAGCGCGTCCAGACCATTGGCATCGCCGAGTAGATCGCGCGTACGCGTGCCGTAGTTGTGTACCAACCGCCACGCCATGGATTCCGGCAGCCACGGGCGACTTGCCCGCACGTCGTCCAGCAACGCATCGATATCGGATTCGCCGCCTCCGGGTAGCGGGCGTGCATCGGCGGTCCATGCGGGCTTGGCGTTACCCAAGGCTTCGCCGAGGAGATCGAGCGCTTCTTCAGATAGCTTGCGATACGTGGTCAGCTTGCCGCCGAAAACGTTCAACAGCGGCGGCCCGCTGCTGCCATCCAGCTCGATGTGATAGTCGCGCGTCACTTCTGAGGCGTTACCGCTCTTGTCTTCCAGCAGTGGGCGCACGCCACTGTAGCTCCACACCACATCGACGGGCGTGAGGTTGCGCTTGAAATAGCGATTGGTCGCCTCGCACAGGTAGGCCGTTTCTTCTTGGTCGATAGTCGGATGCGCAGGGTCGGTCTTGTACTCGATATCCGTCGTGCCGATAAGCGTGAAATCCCGCTCGTAGGGAATGGCGAAGACGATACGGCGATCGGGCTGCTGAAAAATATAGGCGTATCGATGGTCGAACAGCTTGGGAACAACGATGTGGCTACCTTTGATCAAGCGAAGCGCATGGTCGTGCTTGACCTTGGCGACATCGTCGAGAAAGCTAGCTGCCCAAGGACCTGCGGCATTGACCAGGGCGCGTGCACGAACAGTACGGCGGGCGCCACTGTCTGATTCCAGCTCCGCAATCCAACGCTGGCCCTCGCGTTTTGCGCTGACGCAGCGGGTATGGGTAAGTATCTCTGCACCCCGATGAGCAGCGTCCATCGCGTTTAGCACGACCAGCCTTGCGTCCTGCACCCAGGCATCGGAGTAGACAAAACCCACGTGAAATTCGTTGCGCAGCGGGCCACCGACTACATGCTTGCTAAAACGGATGCGGCGCGAGCCGGGCAGCGTGCGTCGTCCACGACCAAGATGGTCGTAGAGAAATAATCCTATCCGTATCATCCACGCTGGACGCAGATGCGGTTGGTGCGGGAGGACAAATCGCAGCGGCCAAATGATGTGTGGCGCCGCCTTCAGCAGGACCTCGCGTTCGGCCAGCGCCTTGCCGACCAGCGCAAACTCGAACTGCTCCAGATAGCGCAGCCCGCCATGAATCAATTTGGTGCTCGCGCTGGAGGTATGGGAGGCGAGATCATCGCGCTCGCAGAGGACTACCGACAAACCTCTGCCAACCGCATCACGAGCGATTCCGACGCCGTTGATGCCGCCGCCAACGACCAGCACATCGACCTGCTCCAACATATGCCACTCCAAAAACGGGGCTCATGCGTCCAATACGACCTTAGACGGGCCGCGAGGTCGGTCCTGAGGCACCGGGATTACGAAAAACGAAAGCTGAGTTACTATATTTCGCAAAATAAAGCAGATTTACTTCGCTTTAAAACGCCAGAAACGATCATATGCGAACATTACCGAACGATGCACGCTGCGGTGCAGCGAAGCCGCGAAGAGAACTCCGCCGCATTTAGCTGTTGGGCCGATCGACTGATAGGTGATGATTCAGCTGGCGATGTGTAGCTGCGTTTCGGACTTTTCCAATACGGTCACCAGAGGCTCGGGCGGCGCGCTGTCGGTAAACCAGGCGTCCACTCGGGAGATTGGTCCGAGGCGCACCATGGCGTTGCGCCCGATCTTGCTGTGATCCGCAGCCAGGTACACCTGTCGCGAATGCTCGATAATGGCTTGGGCCACGCGCACTTCCTGAAAATCGAAATCGAGGAGCGTACCGTCCAGATCGATGCCTGAAATGCCGACGATGCCGAAGTCCACCTTGAACTGACGAATCAGCTCGATCGTCGCTTCACCCGTTACGCCGTGGTCGCGCCCCCGCACCACGCCGCCGGCCACGATCACTTCGAATGATGGGTTGTTGCTCAACATGATGGCCACGTTGAGATTGTTGGTGATGATGCGAAGACCTTTGTGCGTCATCAGCGCGCGGGCGACGTCTTCGTTAGTTGTGCCTAGATTGATGAATAGCGATGCGTCATCGGGAATATGTTCGGCAACCAGGCTGGCAATGCGCTGCTTTTCCGCCTGCAGTAGCCCTTGCCGCGCGGTATAAGCAAGATTCTCCACGCTCGAAGGTAAGCTAACGCCCCCGTGATAGCGCCGCAGCAAGCCGGCATCGCAAAGTAGGCTCAGATCACGCCGGATGGTCTGCGGCGTGACATCGAAATGCGACGCTGCTTGCTCGACCGCCACGAAACCCTCGCGCTGAACGAGAGCGATCAATTCTTCCTGACGGCGATTAAGTCGGGGATCCATCGTTATCGGAGGTACCTGCAAGCGTTACCGATATGATGACCGCTGAGGCGAAAGATGTCATTTCAGCCGAAACCGCTACGTGCAATGCGTACGAATTGAGCCTTTTCTTCGGTTGCTTCGGACATGGATTTGAGTCATGGCACGGATCGCTAAACTTTCTGCGAGATTTGCTTCTCAACACGTTTCGATGTGGGGAACGAATGGACGAAGCCTTGAGCGAAATGCGTTAATTAAATACATCAGTTACGACGCCTGTTCAGCAGCGCGGAGCTATTTACGTTTAGCTCAATGACGTTTGGAATGCGTGAGCGAGCGAAGCGCGCTGGCGCGTCGCATTGGCCCTGGTCACTAGGCGACGAGTTTTTTTATGATGCCGTAAAGATCGGCCGATCATCATACGATCGAGAGATGCGCGGGTTATCGGACACAGGGCATCGATCGGTAGCGGCTCGCAGCTGTATGCGCATCCGCACGGTTAAAAAAGTCTTCACCGTTTCCAGTGCGGTTGCAACGCCCCAAAACAAGACCCCCGATCATTTGATCGAGGTTTTGAGTCAACGGAAAGCTGTTGCAGTTCGCGCTAGTCGCGCGGCGGCACTACCGAGAAGAATAACCCCATCGTTTCCGGTGAGTGAGGACTGTTCCGTAAAAATCCCTGGCGGCAACGGTTTGCCGTTCGCTGCTACGCGCGCAGCGGCACGGCCACAAAACAAAACCCCACCGTGTCCGGTGAGGGTTATTCAGTACAAGGCCCCTGGCGGTGACCTGTTGCAGCCTTCGCGCTGCGCGCGCCTGGCAGCCGCCGC
>Ga0302228_10002069_pt1 | contig 14023 bp, 10 predicted proteins | sample II_Palsa_N1_2_FD_193519 | JGI IMG/M metagenome (GOLD analysis project Ga0302228, IMG submission 193519) | Peat permafrost microbial communities from Stordalen Mire near Abisko, Sweden - II_Palsa_N1_2 | ecosystem: Environmental > Terrestrial > Soil > Palsa > Peat permafrost | place: Sweden...
TCGAGCAACTATGGCGTCAGATTGCAGATCGAGCGATCCAGGACCTCATCGACTTACCCGTGATGACCGATCCCGAGCGGCGTGCAACCATGGACGTCCTCGCTTCGGTTGTCTCGCCTGCGTTGTTTACGAATGCAAATCTGCTCTGTCTTGTGGTCTGCCGGATGGCGAATCTCAGCCTGGAGTATGGCAACTGTGACGGATCCTGCTTCGCCTACGCCTGGCTCGGGATGATCCTGGGCTCGTATTTCAGCGACTACCAGACCGCGTTCCGCTTCGGCAAGCTCGGTCTGGATCTGGTGGAACAGCGGGGACTGCGGCGCTTCGAGGCGCGTGTGTACCTGATATTCGGCCACCGTGTCATGCCGTGGACGCAGCCCATCCACGCCGGTCGAGCGTTGGTGCTACGCGCCTTCGATGCGGCAAACCAACTGGGTGATCTAACTTTTGCCGCCTATAGCCGCGATAACCTGATCACCAACCTTATCGCCTGCGGGGACCCGCTTGTCGACGTGCAGCGCGAGGCCGAAGCCGGACTTGAGTTTGCACGTCAGGCGCGCTTCGGCCTCCTCATAGACCGCATCATCGCCCAGATCCGGCTCATCAAAACCCTGCGTGGACACACTCCGGACTTCGCTTCCTTCAACGATGCCGAGTTCCACGAAAGTCGCTTCGAGCAGCATCTGGAGAGTGAGCCGCAGCTGGCGATGGCGAGTTGCTGGTACGGGATCCGCAAGCTGCAAGCGCGCTTTTTTGCGGGGGAATATGCATCTGCTATCGCGGCGGCTGCACATGCCGAACGTCTGCTCTGGACAGCGCCGTCATTCTTCGAGGTGGCCGAGTACCATTTCTACGCCGCGCTAACCCGCGCCGCGCTGTATGACCCGGCGTCGGCCGAGGAACGCAGCCAGCACCTCGACGCCATAGCCGCTCATCATCGCCAGCTTCGCGAGTGGTCCGAAGCGTGCCCGGAAAACTTTGCGAATCGCACGGCGCTGGTGGCTGCCGAGATTGCACGCCTCGAACACCGCGAATTCGATGCCACGCAGCTTTATGAACAGGCCATCTGCTCAGCCCGCGCCAACGGCTTTGTCCACAACGAGGCACTCGCCAACGAAATCGCCGCGCGCTTTTACGCGGCACATGGCTTTGAAAAGATTGCCCGCATCTATTTGCAGGATGCTCATCACGGTTATCTCCGCTGGGGTGCCGACGCCAAGGTGAGGCAGCTTGAGCAGCAATTTCCCGGACTCAAGGATGAACTACGTGTGCCCAGCCCCACTATCACGATCGGTACGTCCGTCGAGAACCTCGAGCTCGCGACCTTGATCAAGGTCTCGCAAGCCGTCTCGAGCGAGATTGTCCTGGATAGCCTGATTGATACTCTGATGCGCACAGCCATCGAGCAGGCTGGCGCCGAGAGAGGTGTCCTCGTCGTGCAGGGCGAAGGTGAACTGCGGCTCGCAGCGCAAGCCACGGTCAGCGGCGAAACAGTGGGCGTTCAGGTGTGCGACGAACCCCTGATTAGCGGAATGCTGCCGGACACGGTGCTCCATTATGTGATGCGGACCTGGGAGAGCGTCATGCTCGATGACGCCGCTGCGCAATCTTCGTTTGCTGCCGATCCTTACATTCAGCGGTGCCGGGCTCGCTCGATACTTTTCCTCCCTCTGTTAGCTCAGGCAAAGCTCATTGGCGCGCTTTACCTCGAAAACAGCCTGGCACCGGGCGTCTTTGGGCCTGCACGGGTCGCCGTATTGAAGCTGCTCGCCTCACAGGCCGCGATCGCACTGGAGAATGCCCGTTTGTATCGGGATCTCGCTGAACGTGAGGCCAAGATCCGGCGACTGGTCGATGCGAACATCGTCGGCATTTGCATTTACGACCTCGAAGGCCGGATTCTCGAGGCCAACGACGCGTTTCTGCACATCGTGCGCTATGAACGCGACGATCTTGGAGCGGGACGTATCCACTGGGCAAAGCTCACCCCAAAGGAAGGGTTTGGGCGCGACAGGCGGGAATGGTTACCCGAACTGCTCGCCATGGGTACGCTGCCGCCTTTTGAAAAAGAATGCTTTCGAAAGGACGGTAGCCGCGCGGCGGTATTGATTGGGGCGGCGAGCTTCGAAGAGAAGAAGCACCAGGGCGTGGCATTCCTGTTTGACTTGAGCGATCACAAGCGTGCAGAAGCGGTGGCACGAGAGAGCGAGCAGCGCTACCACGAGGTGCAGACAGAACTTGCGCATGCGAACCGGGCGTCCACGATGGGCCAACTGGCGGCTTCGATTGCGCATGAAGTCAAGCAGCCGATTGCTGCGATTGCATGGAACGCCTCGGGCGCCATACGCTGGCTCGGCGCGCGGCCGCCCAACCGGCGCGAGGCGCTGCAATCCCTGGAGAAGATCAGGAATGACGCGATGAGAGCGGGCGCAATCATCGACCGGATTCGTGATTTCATCAGGAAGGAGCCGCCCCACGAGGACAGCGTGGACATCAAACGAGCGGTCAGTGAAGTGATTGAACTCACGCGTGGGGAAGCCGCAAAGCACGGCGTCTCGGTACAGGCCCTATTCGCGGAGGATTTACCGCTGATTCGCGGGGACCGCGTGCAGTTGCAACAGGTCGTGCTCAACCTGATTATCAACGCCATCGAGGCAATGAGCACAACCCGTGAGGGACCGCGCGATTTGCGGATAGATACGGTGGCGGACGCATCGAAGGGCATCGTGGTCGCTGTGTCGGATTCCGGTCCGGGCCTGCCTGCGCAGGGACTCGAGCGCCTTTTCAATCCGTTTTATTCGACCAAGGCTAGTGGCCTGGGGATGGGCTTGTCGATATGTCGCTCGATCATCGAGGCGCACGGAGGCAGCCTCTCGGCAAAGCCGAACGCCCCTCGAGGTGCCGTTTTTCAGTTTACTGTCGCCGATCACCCGAAGCCTGCCAGTTAAGGCCGCCATTTAAGCCAGGCCGAGCCGGCTGGTGAGACAAGTTTTCATCGCGCCGCAGCGCGCCGACTCTGGCCGTTTTCAGGTGGCCCGCGCCGGCGGTTTCCGCGGCTTGCTTAAGAGCTTAGACCGCGAGCGAAGCGTTCTGAGGGAACAGTGCGCGACGGGTTTCTTCGTCAAACTCGCCCTTGAACTTGAGCCCGTCCTTCAGCGCCAGGGCGCGGACGGCCGCCGGGCGCGCCGAGATTTCATCGACCAGACGCTTGACGTGCGGATGGTCAGTCAGACCCTTCTCGCCAAAGATAAAGCCGGCGGAATTGGCCCAGCCCCAGAGTGCCATATCGGCGATCGAGTAAGTGTCGCCGGCCAGATACTTTGAGCCCGCGAGACGCGTATCGAGAATGCGGTAGTGGCGCTCGACTTCTTTCAGGTAGCGATTGCGTGCATACGGCAGCGCTTCCGGCGCATGGTGCAGGAAGTGCACGGCCTGACCCGAGAACGGCGACAGGCCGGTCGCGACGAACAGCAGCCACGAGAGCATTTCCGCATGCTGCGACGGCGTGGACGGCACGAACTTGCCATGCTTTGCGCTGAGGTGCAGCAGGATTGCGTGGGAATCGAATACGGCGATACCGTCGTCGACGATGGCCGGCACTTTGCCATTCGGATTGATCTTCAGGAATTCCGGCTGGTGTTGCTCTCCCTTGAAGGTATCGACGGCGACAACCTCGAACGGTAGTTCAAGCTCCTCCAGCAGGAGCGCCGCTTTCATGGGATTGGGCGTGGGATGGAAGTAAAACTGAAGCATGATGTTTCCTTGATGGGACATGAGACACATCGCAGCATTGCAATGTCGTTCGGCTTTAATGCCGTGCGGGCCGACGGCCCGAGTAGACGCCAATGTAGACGCATTGACTTAGGTTTCGAATAGCCGCATCTGTCAAAACAATCTTGCGCACCGAGAGCAACCTGCAATTCACTTAATCCATTGATGAACCCGATGAACAAGTGTTTTTCGCGCTTCTATCTTATCGACGGGCAGGGCCGCCTTTAGAGTAGTCTCAAGTTGCTACGCGACGCTCCCGGCTATCGTCCCGCGAGAAGTGCCGGGCAATTTCTTCATGACAAGGATCCACCATGACTCTCATGCGTGTAGGCTCGCAGCCCTCGAGGAAAGCCCCTGAAGCGTACTTTACGGGTAACGTTCGCATGGACCCGTTGAACTCGCCGCCAGAACCCGCGCGAGTTTCTGTGGTGAGTGTGACGTTCGAACCTGGCGCACGGAGCGCCTGGCATACCCATCCGCTCGGACAGACGCTCATCGTCACCGCGGGCTGCGGATGGACGCAGTGCGAAGGCGAACCCATCGTGGAAATTCGTGCTGGCGACGTGATCTGGTGCCCGCCGGGTCACAAACATTGGCACGGCGCAGCCGCTACCACCGCCATGACCCACATCGGCATTCAGGAAGCGCTGGATGGCGTCAGCGTCGTCTGGATGGAGAAGGTGACCGACGAGGAATATGCGGTTGGGCCTACCGGCGGTGAGCACGCGCAACATCAGTAACGGTATCCGGAGGCACACCATGCAGGAAGAGACCCTACGTGAAGCGCTGAATGCGCACTGGCAGGCGTCGGCGGCCGGCGATCTCGACGCGGAACACGATATTTACGCTGACGATTCCATCTGCGATTATCCCCAATCAGGTGAACGAATCGTCGGGCGAAAGAATCTGCAGGCACTGCGCGGTCATCATCCGGGTAAGCCATCAGGGTTTGAGGTCCGGCGAATCCAGGGAGAGGGCAATCTCTGGGTCACGGAATACTCCATCAACTATCAGGCCAGGGCGGCGTACACGGTAAGCATTATGGAGTTCCGCGACGGCAAGGTCGTTCACGAGACCCAGTATTTTTCGGATCCCTTTGAAGCGCCGGCCTGGCGGAGTCAATGGGTCCAGCTTAGCGCCTGACGTTGCGCTGCGGCGAGATGAAGATAAAGCCGGCGGCGCCAACCCACGGCGCCCACCGGCTACCCAATCCTTACGGCTTACTTCAATTGCAGCCGGGATTCTCGATGTCGGTCTGATACGGGTGTTGTCCTGTCAGGTAGCAGGCGCGCTACGTGAGAATGCGCTTTCCGTGGTGCTCGACACTTTTGAGTCGGCGCCATTGCCGATCAATCTCGTGCATAAAGGACAAGCGCCGCTGTCGTTGAAGTTGAAGTTGCGTGCTTTCCTCGACTTCATGACGCCGCGCCTGCGCGCTCATATATCGGGCGAACTCACCGACGTCATCGAAGTCACCTCCGCTTGACCACCGAGACGGGGGCTGTTGTGGACCGCGGGTGCCGTCGCGCTGGATCTTCAGCGCCGAAGATCCACCAACCGGCCCGGGCAAACCGCTGACGCAGACCGAACGCCCGGTATTAAAACCGCCAATCCGACGAGCACGATCGAAGCCGCCGTTGCAAGCCAGTAGACCGGTGCAAACGAGCCGGATGCGGCTTTGCAAAGGCCGCCAAGCACATTGCCCGCCGCGCCGCCTACACCAAACGAAGCTTCGCAGATCCCGCACACCACGGCGGCGAGCGCTGGCGCACTGGTCTTGCCAACATACGCGTGCAACAAACCAAAGATAGGGAAGAATGAAAAACCGAACGCGATTGCCGCGCCTGCGAGTGCATAGCTGTTTGGGCGCGACGCCGCGATAAGCGACGCGCAGAGCAACAGCACGCCTGCGCTGACGAGAGCGGTACGCAGGCCGTCGCGCTGTGCAGGGCCGGCACGGTCGCCAACGGTGCGCATATCGCCAATCATGCCGAGCGCCAATCCGCTCACCGCACCGACCAGACCCACGAGTGCCCAGGCGTGGGCTGTGACGTCCAGACCCAGATGCAGGTCATCGTGTGCGTAAGCCGAGAAGTACGTGATAAACGGAACCCCGGCAAAACCGCACAGCAGCGCAATCGCATACACCAGTAGATAGCGTCGCGCCAAAATCTGACGAGCCGTTGCGTGCTGGCCGGGTAGCGCAGTCTGGCGCTGTGTGCCGACGGGTTGGCGCAAGCGGCCAAGGCGCGCGAATACGATAGCGATCGTGGCGCTCAAGGCCACCGTCAGCACCGCACTCACGAGCCAGATCGAGCGCCAGCCCCACGAAGCCAGCAAGGCTGGCACCATCAAACCGTTCAGCAAGACGCCGTAGTTGGTGCCGCTGGAGATGACGCCTATCGCTTTGGCCTGGTGCCGCTCGTCGATCAACGGGACAATCAACACCATCATCGGCACCCAGGTCGCCGCTGCGCAGGCGTTGAGCGCGATCAGCACGCCCCCCATCAGCCAGGTCCGTTCGGCGAACGCGAGGCATGCGAGCCCCGCTGCCGATAGCAGCGTCGCGGCCAGCACGATTCTGGCCGGTCCAAAGCGGGCGGCCGCGAATCCGGACAGCAGCGCCACGGCGACGTTGGCGAGTTGCCGTGCAGCCGTGATGAAGCCGGCTTGCGCGTAGTCAAAGCCGATCGTCCGCTTCATCTCAGGCAGGAGGACGGGAAACAGATAGACGCCGAACCCATACGTCGCGGCAATCACGGCGCTCAGCAGTATCGTCAACGTGAGGGGATGTGAAGCGCGGGGCAGAGTATCCATCGCGGCGGCCGGAAGAGAGGGTGTAATTCAATTCTCCGCGCCTCGACTCCATGACGGAAATGATTTAATTTACTATCATTCATTAAACTGCTTCATCATTCCGGCCCATGCCATGAACCTTGACCCTGCACTGCTGCATGCCTTTATTGCCGTCACGGAAGCCGGCGGCTTCACCAAGGCGGCGCGGCGCCTGAACCTGACGCAATCGGCGATCAGCCACCAGATCCGGCGGCTCGAAGACGAGGTGGGGCGGCCGCTTCTCTATCGCACCACGCGAAGTCTGACCTTGACCGAAGACGGTGAAGATTTCCTGCGCTATGCGCTGCAGATTCTGGAGGCGATGCAGGCGGTCACGCGGCGCTTTCGCTCCTCGCCTGTGGTGGGCAGCGTGCGCTTCGGCGCGCCGGATATTTTCATGGGTGAGCGGCTCCCTTTGCTGCTGACGCAGTTCTCGCGTGCGTACCCAAACGTGCGGCTTGATGTGAGCGTCGGCATGAGTCTCGACTCTCAGACGATGGTCGAGGCGCACGAACTGGATCTGGCCGTGGTGCTCTGCGCGCGCCCCGAAACGGAACGGGACGAGGAGGGCATCGTGTTGCGGAGAACCCGCTTTGTATGGGCCGCGGCCGAGTCATTCGAGTTACGCGAAGGGGGTTCGCTGCCGCTCGCGTTCTTCCCGGCACCCTGCGTGAACCGGCGGGTGGCCATCGAAGCGCTTGAGGGTTTGCCCGTCGACTGGCACGTCGCCTTTACCTCCTCGAGCCAGTCGGGGATCCGCGCGGCTGTCATGACCGGGCTCGCCATCACGCCTTTGACCTACGACGATCTGGAGCCCGGTATCGCGGTCGTCGATGGGCGATACGGTTTGCCGCCGTTACCGGAGGCGGAATTCAGACTGCTGTGGGGCAAGGGCGAAAAGACCCTGGCGGTGCAGGAGTTCGGGCGTCTCGTTCTGGATATGCCGGGTGAGCTTCCGTTCCGGACGCGCAAGCCAAAAGCCGCCTGAGCTGGAAAACAGCGGACTCAATCTGCTGCGTGCTGGATCAAGGCAACGAGCGCGACCAGAACACTGCGACCGGCCGACATCTCCATGTCTACCGGTCGTAGCCGTCACGCAAGCGACCTCAAACTTTGTCGACAGAAGCCTCATAGATCGCGTCGATGGCTTCCGCCAGCGTCGCGTCGAACTCGCTGTCGCTCATCGACACCTTGAGGTCGTTGATCAAGGCCCGGGAGAAGCTGGCGATCATGCCGTGATTGGCCGACAACCGTTCGCAGGCATCGGCCCGCGTATAACCGCCTGAAAGCGCAACCACCCGCACGACACGCGGATGGGCGATCAGCGGCTCATAGAAATCCGGCACGTCAGGAATGGTCAGCTTGAGCATCACGCGGCTGTTGTCCGGCAGCGCGTCGAGTCCCTTTAGCAGCTCGGAGCGTAGCGTCGCCTCAGCGCCTGCCTTGTCCAGACTTTTGATCGACACCTCGGGTTCCAGGATCGGCACGAGGCCATGCCCCTCGATCTGCGCGCCCAGCGCGAATTGTTGTTTTGCAATCGCAGCAATGCCAGCCTGCGAATTCAGCTTGATGACCGAGCGCATCTTGGTGCCGAAGATGCCGAGTTTCGCTGCCCGTTCGAGCAGACCGTCGAGCCCGGGTATCGGCTTCATCAACTGCACGCCGTCGGCTTCGGTCTCCAGGCCCTTATCGACCTTCAGGAACGGCACTACGCCGCGGTCTTCCCACAGGAAGGACGGGACCGGTTTGCCCTCGGCCTGGCCGTCCATGGTCGCTTCGAACAGGATGGATCCGATTACCTTGTCCCCGGTGAAGGCGGGCGCCGTGATGATGCGCACCCGCATCTCGTGGATCAGCTTGAACATCTCGGCGTCGCCGTTGTAAGCCGTCTCCGGGATGCCGTAGAGTTTCAGGGCGCCGGGCGTCGAGCCACCACTCTGGTCGAGAGCTGCGAAAAATCCCGGTTTTTTACTTACTTGCGCCAGCATCTTGTCATTTGCCATGGAAAACTCCGTCGTTCAATAACCGTTTGCAGGACCAAAGCTCATCTGGTCAGGACCCAATGCGTTCAATACGTTAAGTGTACTGCGCTGAGCACCGATGTCGGATTTGATCGATACACGGCCGTTCGCTTCGCGCCGACCGGTCGCGTCTGACGAATGCCTGGGGCGGAGCACGCTTTGGACCCGGGCGGAACGCCGGAGGCAAATCTGGGCACGAAAATCAGGGCACGACGGCCTCAGCTATTGCTCGCTTCGATCCCTGTCATTCCAGAACGTTCAATGGCTGTAACGCTCGCGGGCGGGGGCGTCGCGCCGGGTTTAACCGTGCGCGGATGTCCTCTTGTGCTTACGCGGCGCTAGCTCGGGGCACGGCCGCTTTCTCGATGAACGCACAAACAGCAGCAGTCACCTGCGCGGTGGTGGCCGTGCCGCCCAGATCACGCGTGTGCAGGGACGGGTCAGCGGTGACCGCTTCGACGGCCTGCATGACACGCGCTGCGGCGTCGAACTCGCCGAGATGCTCGAGCAGCATGACGACGGACCAGAAGGTGCCGACCGGATTGGCGAGGCCCTTGCCCATGATGTCGAACGCGGAGCCGTGGATCGGCTCGAACATGGACGGATAGCGCCGTTCAGGATCGATGTTGCCGGTCGGCGCGATGCCCAGGCTGCCGGCCAGTGCGGCGGCCAGATCGCTGAGAATATCCGCGTGCAGGTTGGTGGCGACGAGCGTGTCGAGCGTCGCGGGACGATTGACCATGCGCGCCGTGGCCGCGTCCACCAGTTCCTTGTCCCATGTGACGTCCGGAAATTCCTTCGAGATTTCGAGGGCGATCTCATCCCACATCACCATCGCGTGACGTTGCGCGTTGCTCTTGGTGACCACCGTCAGCAACTTGCGCGGGCGCGATTGCGCGAGCCGGAACGCGAAGCGCATGATCCGCTCGACGCCGGCGCGCGTCAGGATCGACACGTCCGTGGCCGTTTCGATCGGATGCCCCTGATGGACGCGGCCACCCACGCCTGAGTATTCGCCTTCGGAGTTTTCGCGCACGATGACCCAGTTCAGGTCTTCCGGTTTGCAGCGCTTGAGCGGCCCATCGATACCCGGCAGGATGCGGGTCGGCCGGACGTTGGCATATTGATCGAGGCCCTGGCAGATCTTGAGGCGCAGGCCCCACAGCGTGATGTGATCTGGAATGTCCGGGTCGCCTGCCGAGCCGAACAGGATCGCGTCCTTGTTGCGAAGGGCGTCGAGGCCGTCCGCGGGCATCATGATGCCGTGTTTGCGGTAATAGTCGCCACCCCAGTCGAAGTTTTCAAACTCGAACGCGAACGATTTCGTGGTCTTTGCGAGGGCTTGCAAAACCTCCGCGCCGGCCGGTACGACTTCCTTGCCGATGCCGTCGCCGGGAATGGTTGCGATGCGATAGGTCTTCACGTCTCCGTCCTTCTGGGGGTGTTGGTGTGAGTGAACTTTACCGCGCACAGGACGCAAAAACCGGTGCTAAACTCAAAGCATCCTTAACTTCAATTCACAAGTGAAGGTCATGGTCGAAGCGGTCCAACCGTCTGACTTAAGTTTCTTTTCGACGCTCGCGGCGTCCGGCAGCCTGAGCGCCGCCGCGCGCGAACTGGGGCTGACGGCTGCGGCCATCAGCAAGCATTTGACGCAGATGGAGCGTCGCGCCGGTGTGATGCTCGTCAACCGGACAACGCGGCGCATGACGCTCACGCCAGAGGGCGAGGTGTACCTGGAACACGCGCGCCGGATTCTCGATGAGATCGACGAACTGGCCGGCTTGCTCGGCAGCGCGAAACAAAGCCCCAAAGGGCTGCTGCGGGTCAATGCAACGCTGGGCTTCGGTCGCAGCCATATCGCCCCGGCGATTTCGCGTTTCGTCGCTCAATATCCGCAGGTGTCGGTTCAGCTTCAGTTGTCGGTCACGCCCCCGCCGTTGACGGACGACACGTTCGACGTCTGCATCCGGTTCGGCGAGCCGCCGGACACGCGTGTGGTCGCACGTCGTCTCGCAGCGAATCGCCGGGTGCTATGTGCGGCGCCTTCGTATATCGCGTCACGCGGGTTGCCGGTCACGGCGCATGACTTGACGCGGCACAACTGCATTGGCATCCGGCAAGGCGACGAAGGGTACGGTGTCTGGCGTTTGACGTCGGGGCGGGGCGCGGCTCGCAAAACGGAGGCTGTGCGGATCAACGGCAGCCTGACGACAAACGACGGCGAAATTGCGGTGAAATGGGCGCTCGAAGGTCACGGCATCCTGATGCGGGCCGAGTGGGATATCAAGCCGTACCTGGCGGACGGTTCGCTGGTGCGGGTGCTGCCCGATCACGAGACGCCGAATGCCGATGTCTTCGCCGTCTATTCGCAGCGGCACCAGATGTCTAACCGGATTCGCGCGTTTGTCGACTTCATCGCGCTCGAGCTTGGAAGTGGCGTGGGGGAGTTTGCGCAGGCGAGGGGATTGGTCTGATGATGACATGTCAGGCGCGAAATCTGCTACGTAAAAGACCGCCTGGTTACTCGCGCCAGACGCATGACTCGAATTACTCGACGGCCGCACCGGGATGACGCGCAAGATGGCAGGCAGCCCGTCGCATCCGTCGAATACCAAGGAGAAATCGATGACCCTGGTCATTTATCTTGTCGGCTGGCTCGTTCTGATAGGCGGCGTGTGCTGGGCGCTCATCGCCATGCACGTCTCCCAGCACACCATTGAAATCGTCGCGGTCATCATGCTCGGCCTTGCGATCATCACAGGCGCTACACGGACCCGCAACCGGGACCGCTCGTAAGAGCTTGCGTGCTCGCTGACTGGACCGGTCGTAGACGGCGCGATTATTTGCGCCGCCACGCACGCCTTGGCCGACCCTTCAGGTATGCCCCTTGCGCGATTCCTGATGCACCATTTTCCAAGGAGGCAATAATGGGCTCAATCAATCCTCAAGGCGACACCCGCGGTGGAGCGAATGTCATTGGCGGCGGTATGGGTGAAGGCCCGGGGCCGGAAATCATGGCTGCGGCCACGCTCGACGGCAACAAGGTGATGTCGTCAGACGGCGAACACGTCGGCAAGATCTCCGACATCATGCTGGACGTGCGCAGCGGACGGATCGCCTACGCGGTACTGTCGGAAGGTGGGTTTCTGGGTATGGGCGCAAACCTGCACGCCATCCCCTGGAATGCATTGACGCTCGACACCGACCAGAAGTGCTTCCACGTCGACATCACCGCGCAACGTCTGAAGGACGACCCCGGTTTCGACAAGGATCACTGGCCGACGATGGCGGACGCGAAGTGGGGCGCGACGACGCACAGCTATTACAACCGTCAACCGTACTGGCTAGCGACGCAGGATCTCGTCGAAGAAGATCCGGACATCCGCCGACCGCTCGACCACTGAGCGGCACGTCGGGTTAGCCGCGAAGCGGGATGCGCGTAGTTTCGGATGAGCGTAGAAGCTTCGATCGGTTCATCGACTGAGACCAACGCCTCTCGGGGCCGCACGCCGGATATTTAGATCGGCGTCGGCGAGAGAGGGTTGGGTCTCGGTCGTCGGAATACAGATAGTGTCAGCGCGCATTTGCGCAACGATGTGTGCGTTTTCCGGGAACCAAATATCCCAGCACACCAGTAGCCTGATCCGGCCAATGGGCGTTTCGAACACCGAATAGCCTTCGTTGCCTAGCGTGAACCACAAATTCTCGTTGTTCCACAGATGCGTTTTGCCGTAGCCGCCGATATACCCCTAGGGTCCGACCAGCACAGCGGTAGCGAACAACTGAAGGCCATCCTGTTCAACCCTACATGCCCACCACGACTGCATCGATTTGAATCATCGTGTGCGTCCTCGCGCACACAATGGTCACATGCGGTCCCTATCTCGGGATTTGACCTCCTCATCCTTCACAAGAATACCTGCGTCGTCCCAGCTTTTTGAGTCGAAACGGTACTGTCCCTAATCCACTGCATTCGTCTGCGCGACAACCCGTTATGGATCTGTTAACGCAAAAATAATACGTACTCCGTATTTATGTACCGAGAATACCGATCTGATTTATTTAAGGTAAATTCAACAGGACTTAATAATTTTTAACCTTGTTTTACAGGCAATTCTGCTCGCATCCATTCCATTCGTGTGGTGCCGAACAGTGAGCTATCACCTGCGCGGCTACTTTAGGTTTGCGTCTGTATCAGACGGGATGCATCCCATTTGTGTCGAGTCGTAGAGTTGCACGTGCTACGCGCACGGATCACATTCCGTCATATCCAGACCTGTTCAACGAGTGGCCTTCGGGGCGGGGTTCGACATTCCCCGATTCTGCCGCACACGGTCGCGAAGATCCGACCTTCTCTAAATGACTGGACTTCGAACGACTGTTTATAAAACAGCCTTGAATAGGTGATTAGGAGTGCATAATGAAAATATACAAGAATGCATTAAGTGCGATCGGAATGAGCCGGGTGGCGATTGCAACCGCAGTGGCCTTATATGCGGGAATGGTTTGTGCCCAGTCGAATCCAGACGCCGCGCAAACTGCGCCCATCGGCAAAAGCGCGGCTTCTTCAGCGCGCCTGCTGCTGGCGCAGGATCCAACGCGAGATTGTCCCGAGAACGCGACGCTTGGTTGCCGAAAGGACGACCGTGGCCTGCAACCGTTGATCGGGAGTGGGCAGGAATCGGAGGACTTCGGCGGGACGGTTGGCCCGCAGAGCGCGTTCGGCGCCAGCGTCGCGCCGGGGGGAGCGAACGGCGCGGCCGCGGGAACCCAAGGGTCAGGTAGTGCAGGAGACGGTGCTTCGGGCAATGGCGGTAGCGGTGGTGGCTCGGACAGCAGTGGGGCGGGGAGTGGCGGGAGTCATGGTCCGGGCAGTAGTGGTTCTGGTGGCGGCGGTGGCGGTGGTCCTGGCGGCGGTGGTGGTCCCGGCGGTGGCGGTGGTTCTGGCGGTGGCGGTGGTTCTGGCGGTGGCGGTGGTTCTGGCGGTGGCGGTGGTTCTGGCGGTGGTGGTGGTTCTGGCGGTGGTGGTCCCGGCGGTGATGGTGGTGCCGGTGACGGTGGTGGTTCCGGCGGTGGCGGCGGCTCTGGCGACGGTGGTCACGGCGATGGCGGCCACGGCGATGGCGGCCATGGCGATGGTGGTCATGGTGATGGCGGCCACGGTGATGGCGGTCACGGCGATGGCGGCCACGGCGACGGTGGTCATGGCGACGGCGGTCATGGCGACGGTGGTCATGGCGACGGTGGTCATGGCGACGGTGGTCATGGCGACGGTGGTCACGGCGACGGTGGTCATGGCGACGGTGGTCATGGCGACGGAGGTCACGGCGATGGTGGCCATGGCGACGGAGGTCACGGCGACGGAGGTCACGGCGATGGTGGCCATGGCGACG
>Ga0302228_10002081_pt1 | contig 13954 bp, 18 predicted proteins | sample II_Palsa_N1_2_FD_193519 | JGI IMG/M metagenome (GOLD analysis project Ga0302228, IMG submission 193519) | Peat permafrost microbial communities from Stordalen Mire near Abisko, Sweden - II_Palsa_N1_2 | ecosystem: Environmental > Terrestrial > Soil > Palsa > Peat permafrost | place: Sweden...
GAGTTCGATATTTCGGCCCTATTATTAGAACAGGGCAAGAAGTTGCTCGAGGACCGCGCAACCCCGCAACGGCTCCGAAACCTGCTTGAAAAGCCGGGCAGTTTCAATTCCGCGCTATGGGCCGAAGTCGTGGAACTTGGTTGGCCGGCTGCGGCTATTGCCGAGAATCTCGGTGGACTTGGCCTTGGCTTGCGCGTTTTGTGCGACTTGGCAGGGCTAGCTGGGCGATATACCGTGTCGCTGCCGATCATAGCGTCTGCGGTCGTCGCCGGCGCGCTCGCCAATTGCGACAAAGCGCGGGGCGAGCTCGTCGCTGCCGGCTCGACCATAGCCGCGCTCGATCTCTGTAACGTAGGTTATGCCAACGACGCGGCGCTTCAGCTAAGCGGCGACGTAGTAAGCGGCACCTCGCGTGGTTGTGCCTTTTCTGCCGTCGCCGACATGTTGCTCGCGGTCGCGCAGGCAGGAGGCGAGCTTCACCTTGTCGCAATCGACCTCTCGCATTCGGGTGTAGAACGGCACATCATTCCGTCGATCGATAATGCGCGCGCATCTGCCCGCCTTCGATTCGATGCTGTCCCAGTCCTCGTCGTAGGTGGCGGTGCCGAGATAGAAGAGGCGCGTCTAACTGCCGCGCTAGCGACCGCTTTTGAACAATTAGGCGGCGCACAGCGATGTCTTGAACTGGCATGCGATTTCGCACGCGAACGCAAGGCTTTTGGGCAGCCAATTGGCGCATTCCAGGCCGTCAAACATAAGCTTGCGGACTTCTACACTGCGATCGAATTGGCTCGCGGCTGTGCGTTCGCTGCGCTTGAAGCGCTCCAAGCGGGAAACGCTGCGACTAAACAGGTAGCTGCCGCACGGATTGCCGCGACGGAGGCGTATGAATTTGCAGCGCGTGAAACCATTCAGGTGTTCGGAGCCCTCGGGATAACGTGGGAAGCGCCGGCACATCATCATTATCGTCGCTCGCGATCGCTCGCGCTCGAACTTGGGGCAAGCCTGTATTGGCGTGATCTCCTCGTCGACAGCCTCGCGGTTGATCTGGGGAGCTCTTGAAATGCTGAATCCTGTGGAGACGTTGCAACCAATGGATGACATCGACGCCTATCGTACCACGGCTCGGGCGTGGCTTTCCGTCCACGCACCCAAGTTCGTGGCCCGTGGCGCGCTGCCGGTCGAAGAGAAGCTGGCACTAGGGCGCCGCTGGCAAGCACTCAAGGCATCTGCAGGCTATTCTGGGATCGCCCTGCCCAAACCCTATGGCGGCGCAGGCGGTACCGAGTTGCAGCGGGTGACGTTCGCAGACGAAGAACTCGCATATGACCTGCCAACGGTCTTCTTCGGCGTAAGTCTAAATATGACAGTTCCGACCTTCGCAATATACGGCCGCGAATCTGCGAGGCTTGAACTCATTCCAAAAGCAATCCGCGGCGAGGAGATATGGTGCCAGCTCTTCTCGGAACCAGGCGCGGGTTCCGATCTTGCGGGTCTGCGCTTGACCGCGAAGCGACATGCCGACGGATGGCTCCTGAATGGTCAGAAGGTGTGGACGAGCTGGGCTCAGTTCTCGGAATGGGGGTACATCGCCACCAGAACGGACCCGGATTTGCCAAAGCACAAGGGGCTAACCTGCTTTTATCTGAAGATGAACTCCCCTGGCATCGAAATCCGGCCGATCAAACGCATTGGCTGCGATCAGGAAATAAATGAAGTATTTTTCAATGACGTCTTTGTACCCGACACTCAGAGGCTCGGCGAGGTAAATGGGGGCTTTCAAGTCATCATTACGACTTTGATGATTGAGCGTTTCGCGCTTAGCGATGCATTCGGGTTCGGGCCGCCTCTTGGGGACTTCATCACTCTCGCGCAACGCACTTCCGTTCGTGGACGCCCGGCTATTGAGGAAGGAGTTGTCCGTAGCGCAATTGCATCCTCCTATATTGATTGGCTGGGGCAGGGGACTATCAATGCGCGCGCGATGGCGGCAATGACAGCAGGCGGTGAGCCCGGTCCGGAAGGTTCAATTCGTAAGCTTCTGGCCGGCCAGTCACGCCAACGGCTGAGCACGCTCGCGACCGATCTGATCGGCGTTGATGCTCTTGAACTAGACCCAGCGGCGAACGAGCGTAGCGACTTTACACAATCGTGGATGGACGTTCCGCAACTACGGATCGCGGGCGGGACCGACGATATATTACGCAATACTATCGCCGAGAAAATCCTTGGGCTGCCGCAGGACTATCGGCCGGACAAAGGCGTGCCTTTCAATCAGATTTGAGAAGTCCCCCTGACCGACACCCCGGGACGGGCGGATAGTAGACTTGAACGTGGACCACGGTTTGGTTTCGCATGCAGGAGCTCATCCTGAGCGCTGGGCGGCGCTATTGAGCCAGCCGTATACGCGGGGCATTTGCCGCAGAGGTTGTTTAGCATAGTGCCGGATGCGCGCGGATGCAGACGCCTGTAATTACTGCGGCGCGCAGATTGCTCAGGTGGTTCGATCGTTGGCGACGCTGCCTGAGGTAGAGGGGTCCTTCCAGATCAGATGCATTGGATTACGACGTCTGCGATACCCGCGCAGGCTCTTTCCAGAATGCCACCTCGTGCAACCGGACCAACGCCAGCAGGCGTCCCCATCATCAGGAGATTGCCAGGCTGCAGTGCAACGAACCACGGCAAAGCGGCGATAGGCTCCGGAGTCGTGCAGATCATGTCCGCAGGATTGCCGCGCTGCCGCTCGTTGCCGTTGACGCGGAAGGTAAGCGTCCCAACCGATGGATGGCCAACGGAGGCGGCCGGTGCGATCGACGAGATCGGGCAAGATTTGTCAAATCCTTTGCTGAACGCTCACGGCCGCGACGAGCGCTTTGCCTCGAGCTGAAAACCGCGTCCCGTCATGTCTAGGCCAACTGCGTAGCCGAACACGTGATCAAGCGCGGCGTCGACCGCTATTCGATGCCCAGCTTTACCAATCGCAACAACAAGTTCGGTCTCATGATGAAGGTCGTTCGTGGCCGTCAGGAAGGCCAACCTGCTTCCCGACTGTACGGCAGCATCACTTGGTTTTGCAAAAAAGAAGGGAGGCTCGCGGTCCGGATCGTGGCCCGTTTCGCGCATGCTCCGCATAATTCCACCCGATGCACCAGATGCGTCGATCGGCAAAGCGCTCAGTCGTTCCAAGCACCGCCGCCGATGGTCGCTTTGGTGGACCAAATGTCCATGTGGTCCTCCCGTACCGGACAGCAAGATCGCTTATAGACCGGCCCTGGTAGTGCATAGCTGGCATGCGTTACCCACTTTGTGCCACACACAACGCGATCAAGAATAGCGCCGTGGCGAGCGACCGAAGCTGGCCCGCGTGCAATCGCCACCCTGAGCGCAGCCGGCACGGCCGTTGCTCCGCCAACGACAAGGCAAGAAGGATATGGCTAAAGAGCATAAGAACGTCTAGATCATCCATCTGTCATAGAGATAGGACTTTTCATGACCTTACCCTCAGGGCTAAAGTTGTCCCAAGCCAACCAGATCATAGCGGCCGCCCTTGCAAAGGGTGAGGCGCTCGGGCTTAAGCCGCTTACGGTCGCCGTCCTTGACGCCGGCGGCCATTTGCTCGCCGTACAGCGGCAGGATGGCGCCTCCAACCTCCGGCCACAAATCGCGATAGGGAAGGCCGCGGGCGCGCTCTATCTTGGAGTTTCCTCTCGCCAGATCGCTGTCATGGCCAGCGAGAGGCCCAGCTTCATCGCATCGCTTGGGTCGTTAGCAGGCGACGGTATAATCCCGGCGGCCGGCGGCTTGCTGATCCAATCAGACGGCAATCTTGTCGGCGCGGTCGGGATCACGGGTGACACGTCGGATAATGATGAAGCATGCGCGATCGAGGGCCTTGAACGAGCGGGTTTCGTGGCAAACGTCTAACTCCCTATCCCGACGACCGGAGGGATATCCGGCCGGAGCAACGAACAGGAGGCACTATGGGCTCACGTCACCTATTGGATCCGGAGGTGGTTCCGTTATTCACCGCGATGCCAAGCCTAGAACTCAACGAGGACACGCTGGGCAGCGTTCGGGCGTGGATGGCAGAAAACCCTGTTCCGGCGCCTGGCGCACCGGATGTCGAGGTCACCGAGATTATGGTGCCAACGCGTGACAAAGGCCCGGGCGTCAGAGTCCTTGTGTATCGGCCAACAGGATCCGCAGGCCCGCTGCCCGCGCTGCTTCATTGCCATGGCGGAGGTTTCGTGCTCGGGTCGCCCGATACGAACGCAGCGAGGAACCGCTATTTCGCGCAAAGCATCCAGTGTCTCGTCGTCTCAGTCGATTATCGCCTGCCCCCGGAAACTCCGTTTCCCGGTCCCGTCGAAGACTGCTACGATGCGCTATGTTGGCTTCATAACAACGCCACGCAATTGGATGTGGATGCTAATCGGATAGCCATCGGAGGGCAAAGTGCTGGAGGCGGACTTGCGGCTGCTTTGGGACTGCTTTCCCGCGATCGAGGCGAAGTTCCGGTAGCGTTTCAATTGTTGATCTACCCGATGCTTGACGACCGCACCGGTGCGCAAACCGAGGTCGACCCACATTTATTCGCCGGCGAGTTCGGCTGGACGCGAGACAATAATCGTTTCGGCTGGAAATCTATGCTTGGTGTCGAGCCTGGAGGCGCTGAGGTTTCTCCCTATGCGTCTCCAGCCCGTGCAGGGTCACTGTCGGATCTTCCGCCAACCTTTATCGGCGTCGGCGCTCTTGATCTCTTTGTCGAGGAAAACATTCTCTACGCCAATCGTCTGATCCGTGCGGGTGTGCCGACGGAGTTGCATGTATATCCGGGCGCCGTTCATGGCTTTGATCTATTCGAAGGGACACACAATCAGCTCGAGTTTGAGCGGACGTATCACGAGGCGCTTCGGCGCGCGCTCCACCCGGCGGAGATGCCTGGATTTAAGGTCGAGACTAAGGCGACATGAGCTGGCCACTGGAGCGAGCGTGTGAAAGCAGATAGTGGCAGCCTTCCACGATCGCGAGAACCGACGATCGAGGTCTCGGCGGAAACAATCTCGGTAGAGCGCGCCGTATTGCCATGCTATTAAGATGCGATGGGAGTTGTGGTTTGACGCGTAGCAATCTCGAAGGCCAAATAATGGGTCGCAAGGGCCGGGAAACGCGTGCGCGTCTCCTCGAAGCCGCGCTGCAAATGCTCGATACGACACCACTGAGAGAGCTTAGGTCGGCAGACCTCGCCCGTAAGGCCGACATCTCTCCAGCCAATTTCTATCTCTATTTCGAAAACATGGAAGCCGTTGCACTGGCATTATCCGAGGACGTTGCGGAACGGGCACTGCCGCTTATTGAGCAACTAAATTCGAGCTGGTCATGGTCATCCGACGGCGATGATCATGTCGAGGAATTTGTACGAGCTTATTTCGGCTTCTGGGATGCACACCGTTCTATCCTTCGTATTCGCAACCTTGCGGCGGAGGAGGGGAATTATGAATTCCAAAAGGCCCGTTCAATGATATCGGTCCCCTTGCATCAGGCGCTTGCAGCAAAGATCGATTCTAATCTCGCCGCGGTAGACGACACGACGCATCCGCAGAGCTTGGCGTTGGCAACAGTCGCGCTCGCCGGACTAGAACGAAGCGCGGCAACCTACCTTAGCTTTCCGAGAAAGTTTAACGTTACGCGGGAAAGGTTAATAGAGGCATGTGTGTTCAGTTTAAAGACATTATCCCTTAGTCCTCGGTTTTGATCGTAGCTCTCGCAAGGGGACGCAATATTCATCCTGCTTTATAAATTACGGTCTTTAGATTCATATATTCTGTGAGCCCTTCATCTCCTCCTTGGTAACCGAACCCAGATCGTTTTGTTCCTCCATAGGGTTGCTGTGGCGAAAGAGCGCTTGATCCACCATTGATATACACCTCGCCGCTTCGGATGCGAGAAGCAAGTGCAAGCGCGCAGCCGAAGTCGCTCGAGATGATATGCGCAGAGAGCCCGTAGACGGTATCATTGGCAAGGGCGATCGCCTCGTCATCATCTTTGAACGGCATTGCCACGACGACCGGTCCAAAGATTTCAGTCTGCGCTATCTCCCATTGGTTCTGAACTCCAATAAGCAGGCTAGGCTCATAGAAGAAACCGCGCTCGAGATGAGGTGGGCGCTGTCCGCCGAAGACGACTTCAGCGCCCTGCGCTACCGCGCGTCCGACAATTGCTTCGACTCGATCTCGATGCTCGGCGCTGATCAAGGGCCCATGTGTTGTATTCGGATTAGCTGGATCGCCGGATATCTGCTTTGCAGCCAAGGCGGTGAAGCGTTCTATGTAATCATCAAATACAGACTGATGGACAAGGTGCCGAGTCGGAAGCATGCAGCCCTGGCCCGCTTGGACTGAATAGACAGATTGGCCGACGCCAGCGGCGAGGTCCAGATCAGCATCTTTCCGAACGATTAGAGGTGACTTGCCGCCAAGTTCGAGGAAGACACGTTTGATCGTTGGCGAGGCTTGCGCCATGATCCGGGCACCGACGGCATCGGACCCGGTAAAGGATACGAGGTCTATTCGCGGGTCGCTGCTCAGCAGCTCTCCGACTGCAATTGATGTTCCCGTGAGGACGTTCAATACGCCAGGAGGAAGGCCTGCGGCGGCGGCTGCATCCGCGAAGACAAGCGTCTGAAGTGGGGACTGTGGAGGCGCCTTTACGATGGCGGTATTTCCAGCGACCAGTGCCGGGATAATCTTTAAGGCATTTAGGAGTAAGGGCGCATTATAGGCGCTAAAGAGGCTGGCAACGCCGACGGGTTCATGGACGATCATGTAACTGCCAACAACCGTTTGGCCGCCCATGGCCTCGGGGTAGCGCGTGAGCGTGGGTTCTAGGACGCGCGGCCGCAATCGCAGTGCATGTTCGAGCGCGGCCCGCATCTGAGCTATAGTCATGGCCGCGTGCATGCCGCCCGCCAGTCCCAGTGGTGCGCCGATCTCGGCAACACAGAGACCCGCCAGTACGCCTTCGCGCTCGGCAAGCCAGTCGATCATCCGGGCTAAATATCCGGCGCGCTCTTGCATCGTCATAAGCGGCCATGGCCCGTCGTCGAATGCCGCCCGCGCCGCTGCGATGGCGCGCTCGGTGTCGGCTATTCCAGCCTCGGGGGCAGAGCCGATGCGCTCCTCTGTTGCAGGATTGATGACGTCCTGCTGTTTGCCGGTCAAGGGTCGCGACCATTCGCCGTCGATGTACAGCTCAAGTCGCTCGGTGAGACCGGACAGGGCCACATGCCCCTCTGACTTGAAGAAAAAGGGGGAAGCGTACAGTTCCATGCCTGAGCACCTCAGCGTTGTCGCGAACAGCCCCGAAAGGAAATATGGGCTAATCCGGCCTGATGAAATGGTTGCGCGCGCGATATTCGTATCTATCACGGAAAGCCTAAACACGCATGAACTGGCCGCCGTCCACGCTATAGATCTGGCCCGTAATAAAGCTGGCTTCGTCCGAGAGTAGGAAAAGCAGCAACGCTGCGATTTCATCGGGGCGGCCGATCCGGCCGATCGGCATCGCCTTCAGGATTGAATCGAAATCAATGTCCTCGGGAACCGACGTTCGGGTCGCCTCGGTATCGACCGGGCCAGGTGCGATCGCATTAACGCGGATGCCTTGGGGACCGAGCTCTCGCGCAAGCACCTGCGTTATGCTGTGGATAGCGAGTTTTGGAATAGAATACATATTGTACCCTTCCCAGGCCGCCGTCGAGGACTGGTTAACGATTGCACCGCCGCGGCCCAACATAGCTTGGTGAGCCGCGCGAGTGACAATCAGTGCGCCGTTCATATTGATATTCATGAAACGCTCGTAATAGCTCCAGTCCATCGTCAGCAGCGGTTCAATTTTCATGCCTTTGTAGATGGCGGCATTGTTCACGAGATAGTCGATCCCGCCGAACCTCTCGACAACGGCGGCTACCATTGCTTCTGCGGACGAAGCCGACGAAACGTCGGTCCTGACAAAAAACGCCTTCGCGCCGGTCGGATCAAGACTGTCGGCAACACGCCGCCCACCGGCGTCATCTATCTCTGCTATTACGACGGACGCACCCTCGGCGGCAAGCGCGCGGGCGTAGGCTTCGCCGATACCGCCCCCTGCGCCTGTAACAATAGCAGTTTTATTTTCGAAACGCCGTCCCACGCTGCACCTCCTCGCCCATTCCGCGGTGACGTGTATGCATCACCGTGCTTAATCCGGGCATCGACCGCCAGGACGTGAATAATCATTAAGATGATATAGTGGGATGTGCAACGACAGATCGATGAACCCTATCGAACAATCGGCTTCGTATCAGCACCATCGACTGCGCTGCGCCGCGTCCGCCCCCGGCACGTCGGCTACCTTGAGACTGCTCTGCGGTGTCTCGCTAATGAGCAGTGCAATCAAGCCAGTGTGAGAGCCATGAGCATTCGCCAACCGTGGCCGTGGTCGTGACGTGACGCCCGTTTTCTTCTCCAGTTGGAGCTAGAGTCCGGCCCCGAAGAAGGGACGGACAGATGAAGCAGAAGCAGTTTTCGGAAGAGCAGATCATCGGCATCCTGAAGGAAGCCGAGGCGGGCGCGGTGGTGACCGATCTGTGCCGGCGGTACGGCATGTCGAGTGCGACCTATTACGCGTGGAAGGCCAAGTTTGGCGGCCTGGAGGTGTCCGATGCGAAGCGGCTGCGGGCGCTCGGGGAGGAGAACGCGCGGCAAGCGGTTGCTGGCGGACACGATGCTCGACAACGCAGGTCTGAAGGACCTGCTTTCAAAAAATGGTGACGCCTGCCGCGAAGCGGGAAGCGGTCGCCCATCTCCAGACGGCGCTGGGGATGAGCGAGCGGCGGGCGTGTGCTGTCGTCGGGGCAGATCGCACGAGCATGCGGTATCGCTCGTGCCTGGCAGATGATGGCGACCTGCGGTCGCGTCTGCGCGAGCTGGCGCAGCTCCACCATCATCACCAGCCAGCTGCCGGTCGCATCATGGCACGAGGTGATCGGAGACCCGACCTATGCTGACGCCATTCTCAACCGCCTCGACCACAACGCCCATCGACTAAACCTCGAGGGCGACAGCATACGCCGATTGAAATCTGACCCAGCCGCTTGACGGCGGCCACGAACGAAACAACAAACCATCAGTGCCGGTAAGGCCCTAGTCCGAGGGGGCGACATCATCTCGGAATAAGGAGGCGGGATCTTCTCGAAACGAGGGGGCGGCTTCGTCGGAATCTACAGCCTCGTCCTGCCCCGCTGCCACACCGAGGGCATGACGCTCCATCTCGCCGAGATCGCAGTCACGGTGGCGCCCGGAGCGCACGCCGTGCTGCTGCTCGATCAGGCTGGATGGCATGGCTCCGACGCGCTCACCGTCCCGCCCAACATCACGCTCACGCCGTTGCCGTCAAAATGCCCCGAGCTCAATCCGGTCGAGAACATCTGGCAGGTTATGCGCGACAATTGGCTTTCGAACCGGATTTTCCGATCCTACGAAGACATTCTCGACCATTGCTGTTTTGCCTGGAACCGCCTTGTCGATCAGCCATGGCGCATCATGTCCATCGGCCGACGCAAATGGGCGCATGCGTCATGATCCACGAGACTTGGTATAACTCAGTCCCCGGAGAACCTCGCCTCGTATGGAGAGGTCTCTCCCTCTCCACGCCTCGCCCCCGTGGCCCGCACGGCGCGGCAGGCGAGCCCAAAGTGAACAGCGCCCCAGAGATGAAAGCAAAAACAGACCGCGAGCGCGCTTTGCAGTCCGCCTGATAGCCTGTCGCTGAGCGCTCCCGCTACCAATGGGCCCGCTCCAGACCCAATTAAATTTACGAGTAATTGGACGAAGGCAGAGACCAAACCGCGCATGCGCGGCGGCACAACTGTGACAACGAAGGCGAAGGATGGGCCCATCCAGGCGCCGTTGAGGAACGCCATCGTGCAGAGGCATATTAACGCGGCTACGGTTGAGTCGGTCAGCGCAAGTCCGATGCCGAACGGCACTGCCAGCAAGACGCAAATGCCAGCAACCATAGCCGGGGCCGCGGTCTCTCTGCGAGCCATCCTATCGGCAATGGCGCCCCCGGCCCAGGATCCAGACGCCTGGAAGAGCGCGGCGAAAGCAACGAAACGACCGGCGTGGGCAAGATCCAGACCGTGGTAGCGGATGAGGAGCGACGTGCTCCATATCCAGAGCGTCGCAGTCACAAAGCCAGCCAATGTGATTGCTATGGCGATATGCATCACCGCCGGTGTGCGGACGATTAACTGCAATGTGTGACGGAAACTCGGCATCTGCTCGTCGGCCAGGGCAGGATCTGAGATGGTGTCCCGCGCCCCACGATTCGGTTCGTGAAGTAGCTTTAGGACCAAGACGGTAAGTATAATCCCCGGTACGCCGGCAATCCAGAAAGCTGATCTCCAACCGTAGGCTGCAGCCACCGCTGACCCGACAAGAAAACTCAGTGATACGCCCGCGGCGGTACTCATGTAGCAAACTCCGATCGCGGAACTGCGCCGATGTGCCGGGAACAGGTCAGCAATGAGCGACATGATCGTCGGTGATCCGCCGGCTTCGGCTGCGCCTACGCCCATTCTCGCAAAAAAAAGCGCGGCGTAGCTTGAGGCGAAGCCTGACAATGCAGTCAAAAAGCTCCAGACGCCGAGGAGGATCGCTAGAAGCCGGACGCGGTTCGTCCGATCGACGAGGTAACCGACTGGCAGACTTGCCAAAGCGAACATTGCGGCAGACCCCAGTCCACCGAGCAGCCCCAACATCGTGTCACTTAAATGGAACTCCTGTTTTATCGGCTCAATCACGACGGCGATAATTTGCCGATCCACTGAGTGCGCAAGGTATACGAGCGATAGAATGAGGAGAATACCTCTTCTGGACATCACGCCGCTCGATGGCACCATTCTATCCTCCTAGCCATGCAGGCCGCGTGTTCGCCCGTGCCTCGCTGCAACCTATACCGTGCTCTCGGAACTTGACAGCCGGCAGGTCAGCTGTGCAATGGTTTATATATAGGATCAAGACGATCATTGCGCAAAGTACGATGGTCTGCTTCATGATCGGCTTCAATCGGCAGGAGGGCAGGACATATGAAACTTGATAGTTCGGTCGCAGCCATCGTAACTGGAGCAGCGTCGGGGCTGGGGGAGGCGACGGCGCGGGCGTTGGCAGCGACCGGCGTCCGGGTGGCGATATTCGACCTGAATGAGGCCATGGGGGAGCAGATTGCGAGAGATATTGGCGGCGTGTTTTGCAAGGTCGATCTCACGCAAAATCAATCCACCTCCTCCGCGTTCGAGCAGGCTCGTGACGCTCATGGGCAGGAGCGCATCATGATTAACTGCGCAGGCGGGGGCGTACCAGGAAAAACGATCCGCAAGAACAGAGATACCGGCCGTTTCGAGCCGATGGCGATCGAAACCTTTATCCGCGTCGTTCACATCAATTTGGTCAGCGCCTTTCAGTGCACGGCTAAAGCCGCTGCGGGCATGGCGGCGATGGAACCAATCGACGGAGAACGCGGCGTCATCATCAATACGGCGTCCGCAGCAGCGCAAGATGGACAAGTTGGTCAGGTTTCTTACGCTGCGGCCAAGGCAGCAATCGTCGGAATGACGCTGCCGATCGCCCGAGATTTATCCTCTGAGGGCATCCGCGTCGCCACGATCATGCCGGGTATGTTCGCAACTCCCCCGATGATGGCTTCGCCGGATAGCGTCCGTGATAGTCTTAGCGCATCGGTGCCCTTCCCAAAACGATTTGGCAATCCGCCCGAGTTCGCGTCGCTCGCGCTAGAGATCGTGCGGAATGGCTACATCAATGGCGAAACGATCCGCTTGGATGCTGCAATTCGAATGCCGCCGCGGTAACGGCCGCACACCGTATAGGGCGCGCGACCGTGTCGAAACTCGGCTCGTGCTGGATAGGATGGCGCCCACGTAACCGGGGCAGATTTCTGTGCGGGGTGGCTTTCCAAATCGATCGCGGTGTGATTCACACTATCGATGACTCCCGCTGGCTCAGACCGGGTTGACGACCTTCCTCTGGCAGATCTGCGGCGTGTTGTTGCGGCTCTGGCGGCGCGGGTCGGGACGCTTCAGGAGGCGGTGGATAGGCTGACCGTCAGGAACGCGGCGCTGGAAGCGGAGAACGTCGCGCTGAAGGACGAGATTGCGCGCCTAGAGGGGCTTCCGCCTCGGCCGAAGTTCAAAGTGAAGCCATCGGGCATGGAGCAGGCGACATCGAAGCCGGCGGGTAAGAGCGGCCGCAAGCGCGGCCACCAGCCAGCTGCCAGTCGCATCATGGCACGAGGTGATCGGAGACCCGACCTACGCTGACGCCATTCTCGACCGCCTCGTCCACAACGCCCTTCGACTAAACCTCGAGGGCGACAGGCCCTAGTCCGAGGGGGCGACATCATCTCGGAATAAGGAGGCGCGATCTTCTCGGAACGAGGGGGCGGCTTCGTCGGAATCTACATTGCCGACGAGATCGCCTGGCACAGGCACCTGCAGATGCTCGGTTTCAACACACTCGAGATCACGCCCGATCCGGTCAAAGTCGTCACCGAGGCCGCTTTATGGGGCGCGATATGCGACCAGGGCCTGCTCCAGGACACCGTGATCATCTCCGCTGGCGCCGGCCAGTTCCGGGTTGGAGATCACGCCTTGTGTTGGGTGCATGCCGAACGGCTCGTCTACAAGCTATAACCGCTATGCGATGCGCATCGTCGCGCGCTCGAACTCAAGCGTAGCCTGATCTGGTGGTTCTATGCCGACTTGAAGGCATATCAGCGTGAACCCGATCCCAGGCGCGCCCGAATGCTGCGCGCCCGTTTCGACCGGATCTTCACCAAAACTACCGGCTACGCCATGCTCGATCGGCAACTGACACGCCTTCACCGACTGAAGCCGGATCTTCTGCGCGTCCTCGACAGGCCCGAAAATCCCGCTTCACACCAATGGATCGGAAAACGACATCCGCACCGTCGTCACCAAGCGAAAAATCTCCGGAGGAACCGTCAGCGAGGTCGGTAAGACCGCTCGCGACACTATCCTCGGCCTGCTCAAGACCTGCCGTAAACTCGGCGTATCCTATTACCGCTTCCTCGGAGATCGCCTCGGCGTCCCACGCGCCATCCACGTCGCACCGCTCCCTGACCTCGTCAGGCTCGCCAAAGCCTGACCGAACGGCAATCTGCCCCGGTTACGGCGCCCACTTCACAAGCCGCTTGCAAGGCGGGCGATATTTTTTGGAGTGGTCACCGTGAGGTGGTGCCGGTTTTCCGGACAGGAAGCTAAGCTATCCCTGACGTGAGGGATGGACGGAAATGAAGACGACGCGGAAGCGATATACGGGCGAGTTCAAGGCCAAGGTGGCGCTGGAGGCGATCCGGGGGGATCTGACGCTGGCGGAGTTGGCGACGAGGCATGGCATTCACCCGACGATGATCGCGACGTGGAAGCGGCAGGCGATCGACGGCATGGCGGCGACCTTCTCGGGCGCGACCGAAGCGGCCAAAGCCGCAGGCGACACCGAGATTGAGAAGCTGCACGCAAAGATCGGGCAACTGGTGGTGGAGCGGGATTTTTTGTCGAAGGGGTTCGCGCGATGAGCGTCGCGAAGCGGCGGCAGATGATCGAGCGGGAGCACAGCCTGTCGATCATGGCGCAGTGCCGACTGGTGTCGATCAGCCGATCCTCTTTCTACTACGCGCCGGTGCCGGAGGCGGCGGAGACGCTGGCGCTGATGACGGTGATCGACGCCTCTTTCCTCGATCATCCCTGGTATGGCAGCCGCCAGATGGCGCGGCACCTGCTGCGGCTTGGCCACGCGGTCGGGCGTCGGCGTGTGCGGCGCCTCATGGCGAAGATGGGGCTGTCGCCCATCTACCAACGCCCGCGGACGAGCGATCC
>Ga0302228_10002093_pt1 | contig 13909 bp, 12 predicted proteins | sample II_Palsa_N1_2_FD_193519 | JGI IMG/M metagenome (GOLD analysis project Ga0302228, IMG submission 193519) | Peat permafrost microbial communities from Stordalen Mire near Abisko, Sweden - II_Palsa_N1_2 | ecosystem: Environmental > Terrestrial > Soil > Palsa > Peat permafrost | place: Sweden...
CGCGGCCGATGTCGACGCGTTGAAGGCTGCCGCCTACCCGGATGCCGCCAATGTCGAAGAAGCCGCCAAGGCCCTGATCGCCAAGATCGGCGAGAAGATCGACGTGCGCCGCATGGCTCGCGTCGAAAGCGAGGGCGTGATCGGCAGCTATATTCACGGTGGTCGCATCGGCGTGCTGGTCTCGCTCAAGGGCGGCTCCGAGGAGCTCGCCAAGGGCATCGCGATGCACGTCGCGGCCATGAACCCGGCGCACATCCGCGCCGAGGACGTGCCGGCTGATTTCGTCGCCAAGGAAAAAGAGATCGCGCTGAGCCAGATGACCGAGAAGGACAAGGCCAAGCCGGCCGAAATCCTCGAGAAGATCATCGCCGGCAAGATCAACAAGATCGTCTCCGAAGTCACCCTGCTGGGTCAGCCGTATGTGCTGGACACCAACATCACGGTGGCCGAGGCACTGAAGAAGGAAGGCGCGGACGTGGTGACCGTCGTGCGTCTGGCCGTGGGCGAAGGCATCGAGAAAGTGGAAGAGGATTTCCACGCCGAAGTGATGAAGCAGGCCGGCCTGGCCTGATCGCTTACCCCAAGTACAAAAAAAGCCGCGGAAAACCGCGGCTTTTTTGTATCTGCCGTGAGGCCGGAAAACCCGCTTACATGCTGCGCGAAACGCCGAAACCTCTCCCCGTCATTGGCGACAGCCGTTACACTGCGGCTGTTTTGCCACACAAACCCGGAGACCTCATGAGCACCCCGCTGAATTACGGCCGCATTCTGCTCAAACTTTCCGGTGAGGCGCTGATGGGCCAGGCCGATTACGGTATCGATCCGAAAGTCATTGGCCGGCTGGCCGACGAGATCATCGAAGTCCAGCGTGCCGGTGTGGAGATCGGCGTGGTCATCGGCGGCGGCAATATCTTCCGCGGCGCCGGTCTGGCAGCGGCCGGCATGGATCGCGTCACCGGCGACCACATGGGCATGCTGGCTACGGTGATGAATGCGCTGGCGATGCAGGACGCGATCGAAAAGCGCAACGGCATTGCCCGCGTGATGAGCGCCATCCAGATCCACGATGTCAGCGAGGATTTCGTGCGCCGCCGTGCGATCCGCCATCTCGAAAAAGGCCGCATCGTGTTGTTCGCTGCCGGCATCGGCAACCCGTTTTTCACCACCGACTCCGCCGCCGCGCTGCGCGCGGTGGAAATCAGTGCTGACCTGTTGCTGAAAGCCACCAAGGTCGATGGCGTCTATACCGCCGATCCGGCCAAGCACAACGACGCCGTGCGCTACGACCGGCTCGACTACGACGAAGTGATCGAACGCAAGCTCGCGGTGATGGATACCGCTGCCATCGCCCTTTGCCGCGACCACGATATGCCGCTGCGCATCTACGACATGACCGTGCCTGGAAACCTCATGCGCATCATGCATGGCGAGCCGATAGGCACCCTGGTCGACGGCGGTTGAGCCGTCCATCGGCTTCCTTAACCGCTCGCAGCTGGCCTTAACCCGGCTGCTATAATCGCCTGCTAGACAGATTCATCGGGAAACGTTTCATGATCAACGACATCAAGACCGATGCCCAGACCCGCATGGGCAAGAGCATCGACTCGCTCAAGCACGACCTCACCCGCATCCGTACCGGCCGAGCCAGCACGGCTCTGGTCGACAACATCAAAGTGTCCTACTACGGCGCCGACATGCCACTGACTCAGGTGGCATCGGTAACCCTCGGCGATGCACGCACGATTCTCATCACGCCATGGGAAAAGCCGATGGTGGCACCGATTGAAAAGGCCTTGATGGCCTCCGATCTCGGCGTCACGCCCACCACCGCCGGCACCGTGATTCGCCTCAACATGCCGCCGCTCACCGAAGAGCGCCGCCGCGAACTGGCCAAGCACGTCGGGCACGAAGGCGAAAACGCAAAAATCGCCATCCGCAACGTACGGCGCGACGCGCTTCAGCAGGTCAAGGATCTGCTGAAGGAAAAGCTGATCACCGAAGACGACGAGCGCCGCGCGGACGAGGAGATCCAGAAGTTCACCGACCGCGCAGTGAAAGACGTCGACGCCGTGGTCAAGGCCAAGGAAGAGGAGTTGATGGCGCTCTGAGCGCCATCGTCATCCACATGTCCGGCGCCGAAGCCGCCAAGGTTCCGCGCCATATCGCGATCGTGATGGATGGCAACGGCCGCTGGGCCAAGGCTCGCCACCGACCGAGAAGCTTCGGCCACAACGCCGGTCGTAAGGCAGTACGTGAGGCAATTGAGTCGTGCATGCGCGAAGGCGTGCAGGCCCTGACCGTGTTCGCTTTCTCCAGCGAGAATTGGCAGCGGCCGCCGGATGAAGTGATGGCCTTGATGAGCCTGTTTGTGCGGGCGCTAGACAAGGAAGTCGATGAGCTGCATGGCAACGGCGTGCGCCTGCGTTTTGTCGGTGATTTGAGCGCATTCGAAGAGCCTCTGCGTGAACGCATGCACGCTTCCATGGCGCGTACCGCTGGTAACGACAAGCTGTACGTCAATATTGCGGTGAACTACGGCGGCCGCTGGGATATCGTGCAGGCCGCCCGGCATGCAGCCGCGGCGGTAGCGCGCGGAGATCTGCGCTCTGATCAGATCGACGAGGCGACCCTGGGCCAGTGGATGAACCTGTCCGACCAGCCTCCGCTGGATCTCTTCATTCGCACCGGCGGTGAAACCCGCATCAGCAATTTTTTGCTGTGGCAGGCTGCTTACGCCGAACTGTACTTCACCGACGTGCTCTGGCCCGATTTCGATCGGGACTGCCTTCGCCAAGCCATCGATGACTATGCCCGCCGCGAGCGCCGTTACGGCCGCACCGGTGAGCAGGTTGCCGCCATCAATTAAGGATTCCGATGCTGCTACAGCGCGCCATTACTGCCGCGATACTCGCCCCGCTGGTGATTCTTTTGATCCTGTTTGCGTCGACGGCGGTGTTTGCCGCGGTCGCGGCGGCAGCGTTTCTTGCTGCGCTCTGGGAATGGGTGCGCTTGAGCGGTCTGAAAAGCGTCGCGCTGCAGGCGATTTTGCTTATCGTCGCGGCAGCGGTGTTCGCTCTGCTGTGGATGGCGCGCCTCAACCTTGTGACACCCACGGTGATTGGTCTTGGCGTGCTGTGGTGGTTGGTCGCCTGCTTCTGGCTGCGCCACTTCGCGTATGGCGCCGCACCGACACTGGAAAACCGCGCACTGAAGCTGCTCGCGGGTGCGTTGGTGATTTTCCCCGCGTGGGTTGCGCTGATCACCATTCACGCGGGCGTGCCGCGCGGCCATGGTCTGGCCCTGCTCTCGCTGGTCATCGTCTGGAGCGCGGACATCGGCGCCTATTTCAGCGGCCGCACCTTCGGCAAGCGCAAACTCGCCCCGCAGATCAGCCCCGGCAAGACCTGGGCCGGTGCGTATGGCGCACTGGCGGCCGGAGTCCTGGTTACAGCGCTGGGCGGCTGGTGGCTGCTGGATATTCGGAATGGTCAGCTGGTGGGGCTGGCGGTGCTTGCCGCGGTCACCGTTGGCGCCTCGATTGTTGGTGACCTGGTCGAAAGCCTGATGAAGCGCCATGCGCAGGTAAAGGATTCGGGCACCATGATTCCCGGTCACGGCGGCATCATGGATCGCCTGGACAGCGTATTTGCCGCGCTGCCGGTGTTCGCTGCCGGCGTGATGCTGTTGAACTTGTTCAGTGCGGCTGGGTGACATGAAGAACGTCGCCGTACTCGGCGCCACCGGTTCGATCGGCGGCAACACGCTGGACGTGATCGCCCGTCATCCGGAGCGATTCCGTGCCACCGTACTGACCGCGCACCACCAGGTGGACGCACTGGTCACGCTATGCGCACAGCATCGTCCCGACCTGGCGGTCATCGCCGACCCTGGGCTGGAAGCCGAACTGTCGCGCAAGCTGAGGGCAGCCAGCGTGTGCTGCGAGGTTGCCAGCGGCCACGATGCGCTTGCCATCGCGGCCTCCGGCAACCTCTGCGATACCGTCGTTGCGGCGATTGTCGGCGCCGCCGGGCTGGAATCCACCCTCGCCGCCGCCCACGCCGGCAAGCGCCTCCTGCTGGCCAACAAGGAGGCCATCGTGATGGCCGGCCCGCTACTGCTCGATGCCGTGGCCATCGGCGGTGGCGCGCTGATTCCGGTGGACTCCGAGCACAACGCGCTGTTCCAGTGCCTGCCCGCCGAAGGCCTGGCCAGCGGTAGGCCGACCTTGCATAAGGGCGTTCGGCGACTGACGCTGACCGCATCGGGTGGCCCCTTTCGCGGTCTGGGCCGCGCCGAGCTGACCGGCATCACGCCGGACCAGGCCTGCAAGCACCCGAACTGGGTCATGGGCCGCAAGATCTCGGTCGATTCGGCCACGCTGATGAACAAGGGCCTGGAAGTCATCGAAGCGCATCATCTGTTCGGTGCCGCGCCCGATCTGATCAACGTGGTCGTGCACCCGCAAAGCCTGGTGCACTCGTTTGTCGAATACCTCGACGGATCGGTGCTGGCGCAGCTAGGAAATCCCGATATGCGCACTGCCATCGCGCACGCGCTGGCTTGGCCTGAGCGCGTGGACGCCGGCGTGGCGCCGCTGGATCTGACCACGTGCGCGCCTCTGGCGTTCGAAGCGCCGGATCTGGCGACCTTCCGCTGCCTGGCGCTGGCGTTTCAGGCGCTGCGCGCCGGCGGCGACGCACCGGCGGTGCTGAACGCGGCCAACGAGATCGCCGTGGAAGCCTTTCTGGCCGGCGCGCTGCCATTTCTTTCCATTGCCGACGTGGTGGATGCGGTTCTCGCGGAACTGCCGGCGCAAGCCGTGGTCGATGTTCAGACCCTGCTGGAACGTGATCGGGTGGCCCGGGAAGCCGCTCGCCGTATTCTGCGCAATGCTTGCTGATATTCTTGGCCTGATACCCTTGGCGTGACGTCCCTTCACAACGGCGATTGATGAATTCTTTTTTCGGCTCGGTTTTCTGGTTGGCCATCACGCTCGGCGTGCTGGTGACCTTTCATGAGTTCGGCCATTACTGGGTCGCGCGCCGCTGTGGCGTCAAGGTGCTGCGCTTCTCGGTCGGCTTCGGCAAAGCCATCTGGAAACGCACAGGCCGCGACGGCACGGAATACCAGATCGCTTCGATCCCTTTAGGCGGCTACGTCAAGATGCTCGACGCACGCGAGGGCGACGTGGATCCGGCGCTGCGCGATCAGGAGTTCACCAGCAAGTCGGTTTGGAAGCGCATCGCCATCGTCGCGGCGGGGCCCGGTTTCAATGTGATCTTTACGCTAGCCGCCTTCTGGCTGATGTTCATGCTGGGGCGGCCGGATTACGTGCCTGTGGTAACCGCTACGCCGCAAAGTATTGCCGCCAAGGCTGGCGTCCTGCCCGGGGATCGCATCCTGAGCGTTGACGGCCAGCCCGTAGCGACTATGGGCGATTCCCTGGACGCCATTGCCAACGGCCTGCTGAGCCGCGTGCCCCTTCCGATGAAGGTAGTAGGCACCGATGGCCGCACCCGTCAGCTGGTGCTGCCGCTGGATCAACTGCCAGCGGGGCAGCCGGTTGAAAAATATTTCGACACGCTCGGCCTGAAAGCTGCGCCACCGCCCGCCATTGCCGCCACGGTGACGCCCGGCCAGCCGGCCTCGCTGGCAGGCATGCAAGGTGGTGATCGCCTGATCAGCGTCAACGGTCAGTCCGTCAGTGACTTCGAAACCTTCGGCAAGCTGGTCCAGGCGGATGCGGTCAAATCGCCGACGCTGTCAGTGGTGATCGAGCGCAACGGTCAACCGAAAAAGCTCAGCGTCGTGACCAAATGGGAGTCGCTGCAGGGCCAGCCACAGAAGTGGGTGATGGGCATCGGTGCGCCGATGCCCGAGCAGGCGATGGTGCGCTACGGACCAATAAAGGCACTCGGCGCGTCGCTGCACAGCACCTGGCGCAACGCAACGCAGACGTTTGCAATGTTCGGCAAGCTGATCACCGGCGAAGCTTCGACCCAGAATCTGCACGGCGTTATTGGTATTGCCCAGGTAGCGAACGCGTCGGCCGGCATGGGCTTCGCCTCGTTCCTTCAGTTCCTGGCGCTGGTGTCGCTGAGCTTGGCCATTATCAACCTGATGCCGATTCCCGTCCTCGACGGCGGGCACCTGCTGTATTATCTGATCGAGCTGATCAAAGGCAGTCCGGTCAGCGAGCAGACGATGATCGTTGGCCAGTACATTGGCATCGCGCTGCTGTTTACCGTGATGGGGCTGGCGTTTTACAACGATATCCATGGCATTTTGTTGTCGTGAGAGCGACGAAAGACGCATGGAATCGGTCGACGACGGGCTTCGCTGCCGCTGACGCAGCCGGTCGATGTGGTGGCTTTAACGATGTGCTTTTCCCGAGCGCAGACCCTTTTTCGAAGCAGGGCGTTGCCTTGCTTCATGTGTTGATCGGAGCCGCCGCGCTGGCGGCTCCATCGAAATAACCCAACGGAACCGACGATGAAGCGTATCGCCGCGCTGATCCTGCTTGCCTCCCTCTCCGCCAATGCGTTTGCGTTCGACCCCTTTGTGGTCTCGGACATTCGCATCGACGGCCTCAGCCGCATTGCTCCTGGCACGGTTTATACCTACCTGCCTGTCAACAAGGGGGACCGGCTGACCAACGACCAGGCACAGAAAGCCATTCGTGCGTTGTATCAGACGAAGTTCTTCAGCGATGTGGAGATCGATCGCGAAGGCGACATCATGGTGATCAAGGTGGTCGAGCGACCGTCCATTGCCAAGCTGACGATCCGCGGCAACAAGGACATCAAGACCGATGACCTGAAGAAGGGCCTGAAGCAAATCGGCCTGACCGAGGGCGAAACCTTCGACCGGCTGGCGCTGGACAACGTGCAGCAAGAGCTGGTGCGCCAGTATTACAACCGCGGCAAGTACAACGTCTCGGTCACCCCGCATGTGACCCAGCTCGAGCGCAACCGCGTCGCCGTGGATATCGAAATCCGCGAGGGCAAGGCAGCCAAGATCGAAGAGCTGAACATCATCGGCAACCACGCGTTCACCGACAAGGAGGTACGCGAAGGTTTCGAATCGAATACGCCCGGCCTGCTGTCCTGGTACTCGAAGGACGACCAGTACTCGCGCGAAAAGCTCTCCGGCGATCTGGAAAAGCTGCAGTCTTACTACATGAACCGCGGTTATGCGGATTTCGGTGTGGATTCGACCCAGGTCAGCATCGCGCCCGACCGACGCTCGATGTACATCGACGCCAGTGTCAAGGAAGGCAACACCTACAAGATCGCGGATGTGAAGCTGCTCGGCACCCTGATCCTGCCCGAAGCGACAATTCGCCAGCTGGTCTATGTCAAACCAGGTGACCTGTTCAACCGCTCAGCAATCGAAGCCAGCACCAAGTCGATCAAGGCGATTCTTTCCAACATCGGCTACGCCTATGCGAAGGTCACGCCTATTCCGAAGCTGGACAAGGACAAGCGTACCGTCGACCTCACATTGTTTGTCGAGCCAGGCCAGCGTGTCTATGTGCGCCGCGTGGTGTTTCAGGGCAATACGCGCACCGAAGACGAAGTGCTGCGCCGGGAAATGCGCCAGCTCGAAGGCACGTTCTATTCGCAGGCCGCGCTCGACCGCTCCAAGATCCGCCTGCAGCGCCTGGGTTACTTCAAGACCGTCGATATCGACAAGAAGCTGGTGCCAGGATCGCTTGATCAGGTCGACGTGACGGTCAAGGTGGAAGAGCAGTCCGCCGGCAGCCTGCAGTTCGGCGTGGGCTACTCGCAGTATTCGGGCATCATCCTCAATGCCTCCGTGTCGCAAAACAACATCTTTGGCAGCGGCGACAGCGCCTCGATCAGTGGCCAACGCAGCGACTACACCACCAGTTACAGCCTCAACTATTTCAACCCCTACCTGACAGATAGCAATATCGGTATCGGCTATAACGCCACGTATACCAAAACCAACTATGGCGATACTAGTGATAATGATTTCGCCGACTTCGCGACCAGTGACATTAGCTTCTCTAGCTATCTCAGCATTCCCATCAGCGAAACGGATGGCGTGAAGGTCGGCCTGGGCATTAGTAGCAACAAAATCGACCTGTATCCGGGCTACAGCCCGCAGGTACTGATCGATTACCAGAATGAAATCGGCAACGACACGATCCACACCTGGACCGGCACGCTAGGCTGGAACCACGATACGCGCAACGCTTACTTCTCCCCCACGCGTGGTGGCCTGATCTCGGCATCGGCGGACATCGCTTTGCCGGGATCCACCATCCAGTACTGGAAGTTCACTGCTGAAGCCAACCACTACTGGCCGATCGGCAAGGGTTTTGTGCTCTATCTGGACGGCCAGGTCGGTTACGGCAAGACCTACGGCGAGAACGGTATCGACGACCAGGCCTTCGACGCACTGAAGGCCACCTACGCCGCTGCCGGCCAGCCCGCTCCAACGGACATGCGCAATTACTTTCCGTTCTTCGAAAACTTCTATTCGGGCGGTGTACGCGACGTGCGAGGTTTTCAGGACAACACCCTTGGACCTCGCGTCTGTATCGCTAACGTAGCCCCGGCCAAAAACGGCTTTTGCCCGGACGGCAATTACGCCGAACCGATCGGCGGCGCGTTCAAGGTGCTGGGCACGACCGAGGTCTATCTGCCACTGCCATTCCTGAAAGACATCAATACCGCACGCGTATCGGTATTCATGGACGTCGGTAACGCTTATCAGAGTTTCAACACGTTCAGCGCCAGCACTTTGCGCGCATCGGCCGGTGTCTCGGTGCACTGGCAGGCGCCTATCGGCCCGTTGATCATCAGCTTGGCGCACCCGTTCCGCACCCAGGCTGACGACAGCCATTACGAAGAGAAGATCCAGTTCACCTTCGGCAGCCAGTTCTGATGATTTGGCGTGGATTATTTCGAGCTGATAAATCAGCTCTGATAAAACCGTTCTGATGACCCAGCCCGGCGCGTCGGCATTCCGCCGGGCGCCGATGCACGGAGCATGCGCTTGAACGCAGTGTCTTATTCAGTAGCCGAACTGGCCGAACGTTTTGGGCTCTCGTCACACGGCGATGATGCGGTAAGCATCGATGGCGTGGGCACCCTGGCCGGCGCCGGTGCCAGCCAGCTGAGCTTTCTCTCCAACGGCAAATACGATGCGCAACTGGCCGCCACGCGTGCCGGAGTCGTCGTGCTGCGCGAAGAAAATCTTGCCGCCTGCCCCACTGCGGCACTAATCGCCAAAGATCCTTACGTGGCCTACGCGAAAATCGCCGCGCTGTTCGAGCGCCAGCCCCTGGCGCTGCCCGGCGTGCACCCCAGCGCCATTGTCGCCGCCAGCGCGCGGGTCAGTGCCAGTGCCAGCGTCGGACCCTGCTGCGTGATCGAAGATGAGGCGGTGATCGAGGACGGCGCGGTGCTAGGCCCGCACTGCATCATAGGCATCGCCTGCACTGTCGGCGCGCAGTCCCGACTGGTGGCACGCGTGACCTTGGTGACTCGCGTGACGCTGGGCAAGCGCGTGCTGGTGCATCCGGGCGCAGTGATCGGCTCGGACGGTTTCGGTCTGGCGTTCGACCGGGATGCCTACGATCATGGCGGGTGGATCAAACTGCCGCAGCTCGGCGGCGTGCGCATCGGCGACGACTGCGAGATCGGCGCCAACACCACGATCGACCGCGGCGCGCTCGAAGACACCGTGCTGGAAGAAGACGTACGGCTGGATAACCAGATCCAGATCGCGCACAACGTTTATGTGGGCGCACACACTGCCATGGCCGGCTGCGCCGCCGTCGCCGGTAGCGCCAAGATCGGACGCTACTGCCAGATCGGCGGCAACGCCGGCGTGCTGGGACATCTCGAGCTCGCCGACCGCGTTACCATTACGGCCAAGAGCCTTGTCACCAGCTCGATCCGCGAGCCGGGCGAATACTCGTCGGGCGTACCGCTGCAGGCGAATTTGGCGTGGCGCAAGAACGCGGCGCGCTTCAAACATCTTGACGAGTACGCGCGCCGGCTGTCGGCGCTGGAAAAGGACAGGAAAAATGAGTGACAAACCCGTTGCCCTCACCATGCCGGTGAACGTCGAACAGATCCAGGAGCTGCTGCCGCACCGCTATCCGTTTCTGCTGGTGGATCGCGTCATCGAGATCGTGCCCGACGTCAGCGTGGTCGCGCTGAAAAACGTCAGCATCAACGAGCCGTTTTTCCAGGGCCACTTCCCCGGACATCCGGTGATGCCGGGCGTGCTGATCGTCGAGGCGATGGCTCAGACTGCTGGCCTGCTCACCCAGATCAGCAGCCGTATGAAAGGTAACACCGGCAGCCCGCTGTTCTATCTGGTCAAGGTCGACAACGCGCGCTTCAGCGCCGTGGTCGTCCCCGGCGACCAGCTGCGCATTGAAGTGAGCCTGAAGCGTCTGATGCGCGGCATGGGCATCTTCGTTGCGCGCACCATGGTCGACGGCAAGGAAGTGGCCAGCTGCGAACTGATGTGTGCGGCGAGGTCCGATAAATGATTCACCCCACCGCGTTGATTGATCCATCCGCCGTTATTGGCGAAAACGTCAGTATCGGCGCCTACAGCGTGATCGGTGCCGATGTGGAAATCGGCGACGGCACGGTCATCGGGCCGCACGTGGTGATTGAAGGTCCGACAAAAATCGGGCGCGACAACCGCATCGCCCAGTTCGCCTCGTTGGGCGGCGATCCACAGGACAAGAAGTTCGCCGGCGAGCGCACCGAGCTGATCATCGGCGACCGCAATCTGATTCGCGAGTTTGGAACGATCAACCGCGGCACCGGCGACGGCGGCGGCGTGACGCGCATCGGCAACGACAACTGGCTGCTGGCGTATGTACATATCGCGCACGATTGCCAAGTAGGTAGCAATGTCGTTTTTTCAAACTATGCAGCCTTGGCAGGACATGTAGAGATCGGCGACTGGACGATTCTTGCCGGCTACTCCGGCGTTCACCAGTTCTGCAAGGTTGGCGCTCACGCCTTTATCGGGATGGGCTGTCTGGTCGGCTCCGACGTACCGCCCTTCGTGATGATGGCGAACGAGCAGCACGGCCGTCCGCGCGGCATCAACAGCGAGGGTCTGAAGCGCCGGGGCTTCGACGCGCCGCGCATCTCGGCGATCAAGCGCGCATACCGTACGCTTTACATGGCCGGCCTATCGCTGCCAGAAGCGCGCGAGCTGCTGGAGAAACAGGCCAGCGACAGCGACGACGTGCGCTCCATGCTCGACTTTCTCGATCGCAGCCAGAGGACGCTGGCTCGATAAGCATCTCGCTTATCGATAGTCAACCGCGCTGCGGCTCGTACTCATCCGTCAGCCAAAGGGAGACAGCATGACGACGCTGAATGACGTCTCCACCACCGCCCCACTCATCGCTCTGATCGCCGGCGAGGACTCCGGCGATCAGCTTGGCGCGGACCTGATCCTTGCCCTGCGCACACGTTACCCCGATGCGCGTTTCCTCGGCATCGGCGGCGCGCGCATGCAGGCGCAGGGTTTCGAATCCTGGTACGACATCCGCGAGCTGTCGCTGTTCGGTTTCAGCGAAGTCATCCGACACCTGCCGCGGCTGCTGCGGCTGCGCCGGGAGCTGATCGCGCGCTTGCTGGACGCGCAACCTGCGATCGTCGTCGGCATCGACGCACCGGATTTCAATCTCGGGCTGGAGCAGCGTCTGAAGCGCGCCGGCCTGAAAACCGTGCACTACGTCAGCCCCTCGGTGTGGGCATGGCGCGAAAAGCGCGCGGAAAAAATCGGCCGCAGCGCGAACCGCGTGCTTTGCCTGTTTCCGATGGAGCCGCCGATCTACGCCAAGCACGGCATCGATGCGCGCTTCGTCGGACATCCCCTGGCCGATCGCTTTGCGATGATCTCAGACCGCGTGGGTGCTCGCGAATTTCTGCAGCTGCCGCAGCAGGCGCCGATTCTGGCTTTGCTACCCGGCAGCCGCGCTTCGGAGCTGTCGCGCATGGGGCAGGTTTTCATCGACGCAGCCATGCGCGTTGCCGGCGCCCTGCCCGGCCTGCGGGTCGTGATTCCCGCGGCCAATCCGCAGGTGCACGCGAAGCTAAAAGATTTGCTGGCCAAGCTTCCCCGTGACGAAACGGCGCTGCTGCTGGATGGTCACGCGCATGAAGCGATGTTGGCCGCCGACGTAGTGTTGCTTGCTTCGGGCACGGCCACGCTGGAAGCGATGCTGGCAAAACGACCGATGGTAGTGGGCTACCGCGTGGCGCCAATGAGCTATCGCGTGGCGCGCGCCTTGAAGATGCTGAAGACCGACGTCTATGCGCTGCCGAACATTCTGGCGCGCGCCAGCGGCATCGAGGGCGAACTGCTGGTGCCGGAGTTCATGCAGGACGACTGCACCGCCGCCCATCTTGCCGCCGCCACGCTGGCACTGTTTCATGACAGCGAGCGGCGCGGCTACATCGTCAGCGCGTTCGAGCAGGTGCATCGGGCGCTACGCAGCGGCGTCGAAGGTCATGCAGGCGAGCGCGCCGCGGCTGCGATCGCCGAGTTGATGGATCCGAACGATGCAGGCTGACATGCTCGAATCGAAGCTTTGCGCCTCAGCGGATCCGGCCTTCCCCGAGCAGGGAGGCTTGTTCGGTCTCGGCCGACAGTCCAGAGCCAGCGCGAAAAGACTGCTTATTGCCGGCGTCGACGAGGCCGGCCGCGGTCCGCTGGCCGGCCCGCTTTCTGTTGCGGCGGTCATCCTCGATCCCGACCGACCGATTGTCGGCCTCGACGATTCGAAAAAACTCAGCGAAGCGAAGCGTGAAGCGCTGTATCCGCTGATCGTCGAGCGCGCGCTGGCTTGGTGCGTGGTGCTGATCGAACCGGAAGAAATCGATCGGCTGAATATCTTCCAGGCCACCATGACCGGCATGAGCCGCGCGGTCGCCGGTCTGGCGCTGATGGCCGAAGAGGCGCTAATCGACGGCAACAAGCTACCAAAGGATCTGCCCTGCCGCGCTCGCGCCATCATCGGTGGTGACGCGCTGGAGCCGGCAATCAGCGCCGCCTCGATTCTGGCCAAGGTCACGCGCGACCGGCTGATGGTGGCTATGGAGTCTCACCATCCGGGCTACGGCTTTGCCGTACACAAAGGTTATCCGACGCCGGCCCATCTGGCCGCGCTTAATCTGCTCGGACCCTGCCTGCAGCATCGGCGCAGCTTTGCCCCGGTCAGGCGGCGGATGACCCAGCCATAGCGGATACCAGCAATTGAGCGGCCGGCAATAGATTCTATCTATGGCTTACATGCGCAGGATCACTTGGACAGAAGCCCGCGGAATGCGCCTCAATGGAGGCGTCCGAACCTCCGCCTACGGCCATGTCTGCGCTGATCGAAACCTTGAGTTTTCTGCAACCCGTCAACCGCTCGGTATCCCCTGCAACCCGTCGCTCTCTGCGCCGGATGATCGGACCCGGGCTGCTGGTTGCCGTGGGTTATGTCGACCCCGGCAACTGGGCCACCGACATCGCGGCTGGCTCAAGCTACGGCTACTCGCTGCTGGGCTCAGTGCTGCTGGCCAGCCTGCTCGGGCTGGTGTTTCAAAGCATGGCGGCGCGGCTTGGCATGGCCACCGGCGAGGATCTGGCCTCATTGACCCGCCGAATGCTGCCGCGCCCGCTCGCTCTCAGCGCTTGGCTGGCCAGCGAACTGGCCATCGTGGCCACCGCTCTGGCGGAACTGGTGGGCGGCGCGATTGCCCTGCGCCTGCTGTTTGGCCTGCCGCTGCAGGTCGGCATGATCGTGGCCGCGCTGGGGACGTTGGCGATCATGGCGATGTCACAGCACCGCCACCGCGCGCATGAATACGTGGTCAGCGCGCTGCTGGCGATCGTCTCGCTGACCTTC
>Ga0302228_10002094_pt1 | contig 13907 bp, 17 predicted proteins | sample II_Palsa_N1_2_FD_193519 | JGI IMG/M metagenome (GOLD analysis project Ga0302228, IMG submission 193519) | Peat permafrost microbial communities from Stordalen Mire near Abisko, Sweden - II_Palsa_N1_2 | ecosystem: Environmental > Terrestrial > Soil > Palsa > Peat permafrost | place: Sweden...
GAAACCGATGTCGACAATCAGGTCGACAACCTCACCAGCCTGATGGAGCCACTGATCATGGTAGTGCTTGGGGGCATTGTCGGGGCGCTGGTGGTTGCCATGTACCTGCCGATCTTCCAGCTTGGTACGGCGTTTTGAGCCCGTCACTGAGCGATATGCTGACCCATCAGCCGTGGCTGTTCGTGTGGGGTGCACTGCTGCTTGGCCTGATCGTCGGCAGCTTTCTCAACGTCCTGGTATGGCGCCTGCCGAAAATGCTGGCGAGGGAATGGCGCGCCCAAGCCCACGACATTCTCGAACTCCCTGCGGAACCGAAAGGCCCGACCTACAACCTGTTGCTGCCTCACTCCTGTTGCCCTCACTGCGCGCAGCCGATCCGACCATGGGAAAATATCCCACTGTTCAGTTATCTGCTGCTCAAGGGACGCTGCTCCCATTGCCATGCCCCCATCAGTCCACGCTACCCGCTTACCGAGCTGGCGTGCGGGCTGGTCTCGGCGTACGTCGCCTGGCACTTCGGCTTCGGCTGGCAGGCCGGTTGGGTCATGCTGTTGAGTTGGGGCCTGCTGGCGATGAGCCTGATCGATGTCGATCACCAGTTGTTGCCGGATGTACTGGTTCTGCCTTTGCTCTGGCTGGGGCTGATCCTCAATCAGTTTGGCCTGTTCGTCACACCGGCGGATGCGTTCTGGGGCGCGGTCGCAGGCTATCTGAGCCTATGGTCGGTGTTCTGGTTGTTCAAACTGATTACCGGTAAGGACGGCATGGGATACGGCGATTTCAAATTGCTGGCGATGCTCGGTGCCTGGGGCGGCTGGCAAATCCTGCCAATGACGCTGCTGCTGTCCTCACTGGTGGGAGCGATATCCGGGCTGGTGCTTTTGCGTTTGCGTAACGCGCAGACGTCGATGCCTATGCCTTTTGGGCCCTATCTGGCAATTGCCGGCTGGATTGCATTGCTCTGGGGTGGTCAAATAACCGACTTCTATTTGCAGTCTGTCGGTTTCAAATGATGACTAGTGTCTCCCCACCCTGGATTCTTGGCCTCACTGGCGGCATCGGTAGTGGCAAAAGTGCAGCGGCCCAGCACTTTGTCGACCTTGGCGTCGATCTGGTAGACGCCGACCACGCGGCTCGCTGGGTGGTCGAGCCGGGGCGTCCGGCCCTGGCAAGTATTGCCGAGCATTTCGGTACCGGCGTGCTGTTGCCCGACGGCCAACTGAACCGCGCCGCACTGCGCAAGCTGATCTTCGAAGTCCCCGAGGAACGCCGCTGGCTCGAGGCCCTGCTGCATCCGTTGATTGCCGAGGAAATTCGCAGTCACCTGGCTCGCGCTCAATCGCCTTACGCGATCCTCGTGTCACCCTTGCTGATCGAGTCTGGCCAATACACCATGACCCAACGCATCCTGGTGATCGACGTACCGCAGTCGCTGCAGATTCAGCGTACCCTGCAACGTGACGGCATCAGCGAAGAGCAGGTTCAGGCGATCCTCAAGGCACAGGCCACCCGAGAAGATCGTTTGCGCCAAGCCGACGATGTACTGGTCAATGACCAAGACCTTGCCTGGCTGCATGGCGAGGTCGAGCGACTGCATCACTTTTATCTTACTTTGTGTGGAGGCCGATAATGAGCCAACCCTTGACCGTTGAATGCCCAACCTGCGGCGCCCCCGTGGAATGGAACGCGACCAATCCCAACCGGCCATTCTGCTCGGACCGTTGCAAACTGATCGACCTGGGTGCCTGGGCGTCGGAAGAACACAAGATTCCGGTCAGCCCGGATGCCGAAGACGAACTGTTCTCGGAAGATCTCCCCCCACGCGCCCATTAAGGACGCATAAAACCGTAATCCTGCTGGTCGTCGAGATTCTCAGCAAGAAATTGCAACTCGTCGGCCAGATCCTCGACACTGCGCACGCCCTTGCTCTGCTGCACCACCGCACTGAGCAAGGCGCGCAGGCTCAGGCCCGGGTCAAAACCGATTTCCTGTGCCGCCTCCTGACTTCTGCGCATTTCCTGCCTTGCCCATTCGTACACACTCATGATCCGTGCTCCTGGAGATTTCCCAGAGCATGAGACCACCAGGCCGTGCAGGATTTGACCTGGATCAAGGGCGAGAATCGTCGTCCTTCCAGGGCGCCGAAAGGTAGCGGGTGCGGTTGAACGTCTCCAGCCACTCCGGGCAAAACACCACTAAGGCGCTGATGACCATCCCATTGATAAAGGCTTCGGGAAAGATGATCAGCCACAAGTAACCGACGAAATCCTCCAACCACTCCGGCATCACGAAGCGGCCGTCAAACCACAGCAGGCCCAGCCCCGCCAACAGACACAGCAACGCCGAGAGCGCCGCAGCAAAAAAACCGGAGCAGAAGATGTACACAAAGGGATTACGCGGTTGCGCCCTCTCCACCAGCAGCGCACAGACTTCAGTGATCAGCACCGGCAACAGAATCAGAAGCATGCCGTTGACCCCCATCGCCGCCAAGTCCTGGCGACCGAGCAACACCAAGCCAAGCTGGGCGATCAACCCACCGACAATTGCCAAGGGCCAGTCGAGCAGGAGGGTCACGGCGGTCATGCCGATAAAGTGGTAGGACACACCAGTATCGAAATCCCTGCGCACCAACCACAACATGAACAGCGCAAACACGGTGCCAAACAGCAAATGCTGACGCCGTCGGTCGGCAAGCAACTCAACCCAGGGCGAACGCAGAATTGCCCACATCACCACCGGCGCATAGAGCAGCCAGCCGATGCTGAGGGTTTCCGGCGCCAGCACCGCCGCGCTGATCACGGCTGCACCTGCTCCAGGGCTTGGCGCAATTGCGTCGCGGAGTCATATTCGTGACGAGCCACCAGCTTGCCGTTGTCCAGTTGCAGCCACAGCACTTTATCCACAGGTGCTGGATAACGCGGGGTGATCCGGGCATCACGGTCGAGCATGACCCGATAGTTGTAGGCCTGCATGGCCGGCACGGCGAACAGCTTGGCGATCAGCCGGGGCATGCGCTGGATATCGGCGACAAACACCGCATGCCGTGCTTCCAGATAGCCTTTGGGCTGGCCTTGCAACGCCACGTCCACCCGCTTGGCAGCATCCATGCTGCGGGCCACCAACAAGACTTGCACCTGATCATCCAGGGTATAGGCCTGGTCAAACTGATCCAGCAAGGTCCAGGGAGCGAGCCGCTCCCCTACTTCGACAGCCTGAACCCACAGGGGCAAAAGGCTCAAGAACAGCACCAACCAATACTTCACTGCACACTCCTCATTCCGGGATAAACGCCCTGTGGTCAGTCTACACCGACCGTTTGATGACTCCAGTGAGCCGTCATCACCCAGCGGTTACCTTCCATCATTTGAGAAGTAGGTTAATCATCCGCCTGCCTGCGCGAAAACATACGCACGACGCCAGCGCATCTGCGTCAGCGCAATGCCTGGAAACCCCGGTCAAGATCGGCGATCAGTGAGTGAACAGCTTCCAACCCAATGTGCAAACGCAGCAGATTGCCTCCTGTCGGGTAGCGGGTACTGCGCTCAGACAGGTTGACCGGGCAGACCAGGCTTTCGAAACCACCCCATGAGGCGCCCAGGCCGAACAACTGCAGAGCTTCTACGAAGGCATGCACCTGGTGAAGACTGGCCGTTGCAAACTCAAACGTAAGCAATCCATTGCAACCCTGGAAGTCGCGCAACCACAATTCATGCCCAACGTGCGTGGCCAGTGCGGGATAATAGACACGGGCCACTTCCACCCGGTCCTCCAGCCACTGTGCAACCTCCAACGCCTGGCGCCCGTGGGTTTCAAGACGGCAGGCCAGCGTACGCGCGCCCCTTAATATCAACCATGCATCGTCGGGGCTGACGGTGCTCCCGAACGTGTCGCTCATGCGCGAGAGCGGCATGAAGGCGGCCTCAGTCGTACACACGCTGCCCATCATCGTATCGCTGTGCCCACTGAGGTACTTGCTTAGCGCCATGATCGAAATATCGGCCCCCAGCGACAAAGGCTGATAGAGATAGCCGCCCCCCCCAGGTGCTGTCGACCGCCAGCAAAATGCTGTGGGTTTTGCAGAGACGAGCAATGGCGGGCAGATCGACAATTTCGTAGAGCAGCGAACTCGGCGTTTCGGCATAGATCATCCGGGTAGTGGGTTTGATCATCGATGCCAAGCCGTGGCCATCGGCAGGGTAATAATCGACCTCAATGCCGAATGGCTGGAGGAACTCGCTGGCCAGACGTCGAACCGGCGAGTAGACCCCTTCAGTGATCAGTACATGCTCGCCTGGTCGCAAATAGGCCAGGAAGACTTGGGCAATCGCCGCCATCCCCGTCACAAACAATTTGCTGCGATAGCCCCCTTCAAGCTCCGTGACCAGGTCCTCCAGGGCGAACGCGGTGGGATTGCCACGCGCCCCGTAACTCAAGACTCGCTCATCGTCCCGGCGGTCCTGCGCATCGCGCATCTGCTCAATATCATCGAACAATACTGTGCTCAGTCGCGTCACGGGAACGCTGACCCCGTGCGGTCCGGAGGCCTGCTGATTGCGCCCCGCATGAATCAGGCGGGTTTTCATCAGTGGTGCATCACGGCATTGAGCCTGGCGGGTGTCACCACCAGGATGAACGGAATTATGAGCAGCGCCGTGCAAACGGCAAAGACCGCGAACGCGATACGTATGCCAAAGAACTCGGCCAGTACGCCAACAAGTGCCGCACCGATCGGCATCGCGCCCCAGCTGAACAGCCGTGAGGCCGCACTATAGCGGCCGAGCATGCTGCCGGGTACCAGATGCTGGCTGATGGTTCGAGAGTTGACCGTCCATAACGTGCCGCCCAGCCCGCCAAAAAATGCACCGGCACTGACTGCCCAAAGATTGGTCGTTACGACTGGAATCGCCACCATGGCAAAGGTGCCGATTAGATCGGCAAGCATCACGTTACGGCGCCCAAACAATCGATTGAGGGTTGTGGTGCTCACCGCCCCCATCAAGCCGCCGACACCGAGGGCACTGAGCATGATCCCGTAGCCCTTGGCATCAAGCCCCATAGCGGTTGTCGCGAACAGCGGCATCAGTGCCAGCCAGGCGCCCCAACAGGCACACAACACGCTGAGCGATAAGGCCATGAGTCGCAGGAGTTTTTCATTCCATAGACATTTGAGTCCCTCGACGATTTGCTCATGCACTGAAGCCGGCTTGGCGCTCCAGACGGGTTCTACGCGGAATTTGCCCACCAGCAAGAGCAGCACCAGGATGCCTGCCACGTAACCGCCAAACACCACGCCCAGGGCAACTGCGGTACTACCCGCCACAAGAATGCCGCCGATCAGAGGCCCGCAGAACTCGTTACAGACGGTCTCGGCCCCCGCCACCCAGGCGTTGGCACGCTCTCTGCCCGGCCGCGCGACCGCATCAGGAATCAACGCCGACGCTGCGGTCTGTGCCACCACCTCTGCGATCCCAAGTGTCAGGCCGCCGATATAGAGCAACGGCAACGTCACGCCGTCAGTCAGCACCATCGCCAACAGGGCGGCGACCACAACAAGTCGGGTGATATCCGCGATCCAGAGCAGCACACGTCGATCGGCGCGATCAACCAACACCCCCACATGCAAAGCGACAAGCAACCAGGGCAATGTGAGTGTCACCGATACCCCCGCAACCAGCGCCGGTGAGGCCGTGAGCATCGTGGCCATCAACGGCAGGGCCACTTTGGTCACACCATCGGCCAAGTTGGTCAACGCGGTAAAGATCACGAGGACGCCGGTGTTTCTTGAACTGACCTCCTCGATGGTTTTGGTGGGCTTGATGATCGTGGTCAAGGCAATCTCCCTCTGCTCTATGTCACGTAGAGTCTTTTATTCTGCGTTATTTTGATTGCGAGCTTGAAGCCAGCTGTTGATCGACAGCAGCGGGATCAAGCACCAGTTCCGATAGCGCATACCTGCAGCGACGACTCACTTCGGCATGCACGACATGACGGGTCGTCTTTGCCGGATATGGCCGACGCTGCAAGCCCCGGGCAATCACATCTTCAGGGCAAATGTCGAGACCCGCCCGCCACGATCCCAGTTCGACTTGTGAATAATCGAGCAAAAGACAAGGCACCCACAGCAGCGAGTGGCGCTTCGCGAATTCCCTGCGATGATGGCCATCCATGATCACCAGAGACGTGCGTTCAACCAAAATAGGCTCCAGCCAGAACCCCTCCCGAATGATGTCGCGGCTCACTTGCAGCACACGCTCTTCAATGAACTCTTCAGTCGGTAACAGTTGTTGTGGCGCCAGCAAGACCATTCGATCATGCGCCATCACTGTCTTGGCACACCGGGCATCAGTCATTCTCCGTTCCTCCATCATCCTGTAGAACGTCGCCAGGAGCGCCAGCACGGGCACACACAGGACGGATAAAAAGCTGCAAGACCATAGGCACTAAGCCACCTCTTGTGCCAAGAGCGAGGCGATGGCGCGACGATCGATTTTGCCGTTCACGTTCAGCGGGAAGTGCGTGAGAAACGTCACCCTTCGCGGAACCATATATGACGGCAGTTTCAGCCGTAATACGTTCAACAATGCCGCCGTATCGATAGGTTTCCCTGTGTAAACAGCTTCCAGGTCAATCTCGGTGTCAGCACCGGGAACGGCGAGCACAACCGCATCGATAATCCCGTCGTGTTCGCGAAGCACCGCCTCGATCTCACCCAGTTCCACTCGGTAGCCTTTGACCTTGATCTGTTCATCCAGGCGCCCCTGATGCACCAGAACCCCCTGGATGTCAGTCACCCGATCCCCCGTGCGATACCAATGCTGAGGCGTCAGTGGTGTTTGACCCTCGTAGGGAACCGCAATACCTGTGCTCAGATCGAAAAAGCGCCGGACATTGTCCCTGGGGTCCAGGTAGCCCGGGAAACGCTGAGGACCGCGCATGCATAACTCACCCTCGGTTGCCGGTTCGCCCGAGGCGCTGACGATGACATGCTCCATATGCGGATAAACCGTGCCGATCGGGACCGTGCCGTTCGCCGTGCGGGGCCAATCGTCCTGGTGCGCAGGCAAACGATATTCGGCGCAGGTGATCGTCAGCTCGGTCGGACCGTAAAAATTTTCCACCACGGCATTGGGTGCCGCTAGTTGCCAGGCTTGCGCCTGTTGCAACGTCAGCGGCTCACCCACGAACAGGCTCAGGCGCAGGCTGGGCATCGCACCAGGGCGCAACGCACGCAACCTGCGCGCGAAGGAAATCACCGACGGCACCGAACACCAATGGGTGATTTGACGGGCTGTCACAAAACGCACCGGCGCCAATACCTCGTTGCGCGTCGGCACCACCAGCGTGGCACCACTGCCCCAAGCGGCGAACATATCAAACACCGACACGTCGAACGTCGTGTCGAACATCTGCGACAACCGAGCACCAGGCCCCAGCTCATAACGCGCAATCACGTAGTCGAGATAGGCACTCACATTCATATGGTTGATCGGTACACCCTTGGGGGTGCCCGTCGAACCCGAGGTGAACAAGATATAGGCCAGGTCATCCGGGCCAGCCGCATTTGGCGCAAGCTGCAACTCACTGTCGCGGACCCCGACCAGAGGCACCAGAGGCATTGACAAGCCTTCGATGCCCTCGGATTCGCTCAACACCAGATCAAGCCGCGCAGCCTCGGCAATAGTGACGTTGCGCGCATCCGGGAAGGCGGGGTTCAGAGGCACTGCAGTACTGCCCAGACGCTGAATCGCGAGATACCCCACGTAGGTTGCCAGGCTGCGGGCCGCCAACAGGCCGACCCGGCGTGGCACCTGTCCTCCCGCCGCCTGGACGAGCGCCTTGGCCATTGACTCGACACGTGCTGCCAGTTCGTCATAGGTCAAGTAATGGTCGTCAACCTCCAGGGCATTCACAGAGCCATGACGGGCAACTGCCGATGCGAACCAATCGTACAACGTCCGTGTCTTGTTCATTGAGAGGCTCCCTCCTTAGTCAGCGTTGAAGAAACGATGTGCTCGAATGCATGGGTGATCAGCGCCGGGCGCGGACGTCCCCGGTCTGCGGATTGAAGCGCGAAACTCAACGTCCGTGGCAACTCGCCCCACGCCGAACTGACGCTCGCGTTCTGGGCGAAGCGGTATTGATAATGGCGACTGGCGGCCCAGAGGTCCTGGGCATGGCGACGCAACAGATCGGGGTCTTGCGCGAATCGTTCAGCCAGATAACGCAAGGCTGCCGCGCCCTCGACCCACTGCCCGCCATGATCCGCGCGATCATCAACCCCCCGCGCCAGCCAGCGATAGCAATCCGGTGCAGGAGCATTGGAAGTATCGCCAAGGGCATGTACATCACGATTACGTAGCTCGCAGGTCAACTGGGGTAAAGGCGTGAGCATCTTCGCCAGTTCCTCGTCGTTGACCCAGCCATCGTAGGGGTGCTGCTCACCTTGAGGCAGTACGGCGCTGAACTCGTCAATCACCCGCCATTGGTTACCGCGCCGCTCGGACAAGCGGATCCAGTGCGGCACGTCTTCGACGCCATACGTCGGGCTCCAGGGCAAGTTGCGGGTGCTCGCCACGGCGATCACATCGTGGTTTCGCTCAAACTCCTCCAGCAAGCCTTTTCGCGCCGTCTCCCAGGTGTCCGAAGTGCTATAGCCGAGCAAAGGTCCCACTCGACGATGTTGAATAAATGCCAGGGCACCGTCCTCAAGGTCGGTGCGCACCGACAAATTGATGGCCTGCGCAAACTCGTCTTCAATACCCGACGTGTCCCTGCGCAAATGACCGATGAGGTTGGTCGTATAACAGCTCAGCATAATGCCTCTCCTAATGCGCAACTGATGGGTAACTCAGTGTGGTGACGCAGCGTGGTCCAGGAGATCGCTCGCCACGTCCCTCCCTGTGGCCTCAAGGGAACGTCGATAGCCCAGGGACGCCCCGATATGCCACTGCCGTCGCACTTGACGCAGGCTTCCTGCACAGACCACACCCATGCGAACTCCAGGGCCTGTTCGGCCGCCGGCAGTGACAGTAATTCTGCTGCCCGATCGCGTAGACAACGACGCACCATGCGCTCGTCCGGTTGTGCCACAGGCAGCTGAATATCGACCCCCACCTGCCGCCCCATGCTGACGGCGACAGCAACGGCATCGCTGTCATGGGACCAACTGACTCCCACCTGAGGCCATCCCGCAAGGACCGGCTTGCCATTCGCACCGGGAACCAGTTCGGCATCGGCACACGCCGGTGCGACCTCGGCCAGAAGTGCCCGCAGCAAACCTCGGGCGGTGAGCATTTCCGAGCGACGCCACTGGGGCAGCCCCGATGCCTGGCCCAGGTCCGCCGGGTGAGTGCTTTGCTCAATATCTCGACCGAAGTCCACCCAGGTCGCCGGAGCAATCTGCACGCTCATCGGCACTGCTCTCGCGGTTCAAGCGGTGAGAGCGCCTGGAGCAGGCTATCGGCCTGATCGGCAACGCTGCCCAGGACAATTTCCGTTGAGCCTCCCGCGATGGCGAATATCGCGGCCTCGGTCCGCAACCGTTGCATGCCATCGTTGGCAAAACCCTGGGCTCCGTACAGATGGGCACAGGTTTCGAGTACCTGATTGATGGTAATTCCGGCGGACGCCTTGAGCAGTGCCGCAGCCGCGTGATCATGCTCGACGGCAATACGTCGAGCGACCGCGCTGGCCAGTGCATCGAGCTGGCGGGCTTGTACCAGCGCCCGTGCAAATCGCTCACGCACGCCGTTCTGCTGCCAGATATCACCACGTGCCATGAGCCAGGCTTTGGTCGCGCACAACGCACGATGGCACATGGCTGAAGCCCATAAGCCGCTGGCCAGTCGCTCGACCGCAATGTGCCGGGCGAACAGCGGCAAGCCTCGCCCTGCTCCGCCGATCACTGCACTCAGGGGCAACGAAACCGCCTCAAGCCGAATATGGCCGACCCCGGCATTGGGAAAGAGCGCGCTGTCGGCCGGCTCGACCGATACGCCAGGCGCATCGACCGGAATCAACACCCAACTGAAGTTGGTGAAGTGAGGGCCTTCGCGGCGCCGTGCCAGGACTAACAACCAGTGCGCCGTGGTGGCATTAGTGATCCAGCGCTTCTCGCCGCTGACCACGACCCGGTCATCAACCACCGTCGCTGTGGTGGCGAGCGCGGTAAGATCGGAGCCCGCACCAACGTCGGTCGCCGCCCAGGCGGTGATTGCAGTACCCGCCAACGTCGCTGCAGTTGCTGGCGAATCAGGTGCCATTTCGGCGAGTAACGGCAACGAACTGGCTAACTGAACACAAGCACTGAGCACAATGCCCGCGTCATCGCGGGTGTCCAATGAGCCCAGTAAGATACGTAGCTTGTCCGGGTCTACGCCACGCTCCGGCCTGCCGTCACGATAGACCCCCGCAATCTCCCCGCCGGCACCCAACTCGGCCCAGATCCTACGCCCAGCTCCGGTGCAGGGCGGGGTCATAGTCAAGTCAGTCAAAGCGCACCTCGGGGTCCAGCAGGGCCAGCTTGCCGTCAGCCAGACGCAGCCGGTCGTTGTTATAGTTCAGGGCCGCCGAACGCAAATCCCGCAGTGCCCGTTCCAGATGGGTCGGTGATCCACGCAGATAACCGTGCTGCATGCCGATGAGGGAAATGAGGTCTTCTATCACCGCATGACATTGCTCCGATGCGGTGACTTTGAGGCCATTGATCAGCAGTTGTATTCGCGGGCGGCTCAGGTCCGGCTCGGTGTCCACCACCTCGGCGCAACGCCAGAGCAGCGCGTGCACCACTTCAAGCCGCTGTCGTGCAGTAGCCAGGCGGGTCAGCAGCAACTCGGAATCCAACTTCGCCGAGCCTCGTGCACGGCTGTCGCGGAGCACACCGATCACTCGGGACAGAGCACCGCTGGCGGTACCGAGCCAGGCGGCAGACCATCCCAGATGCGCCATCGGGCCGAAGATCGAGGACACAATCTCGCGGAAGCAGCCGTGCTGGCCAATCACTTGATGGGCAGGCAACTCACCACGCAGATGCAAAGGCCCACTGTCGCTGGCGCGCATACCCAGCGGCTGCCAGGTGCCGGCCGGTGTGACCTCGATCTGATCACGACGGGCGTAAACCAGCGACACTTGATGAGCCGACTCGGCGTGAGGGTCTTGCATTGTAATCAGGTAACCGTCGGCGTGGAGCCCGCCCGTGACGATGGGCGCAAAACGGTCAAGGACCAGGTTATCGTTGGCGATGCCGAGCCGGGACACCGCGCCGAGCAAGTTCCCACCGGTACCGACTTCGGTGGTCACCGATGCCAGATAGCAGCGCCCCTGGGCGATCTGCGGCAATAATTCGCTGCGTAACTCGCCGGCGGCATAACGGGTGATCGCTGCTACCTGCTGGCAATGCATGGCGAAAATCATGGCAACAGACATGTCTTCACGTCCCAGTTGGGTCGTCACCCGGAGCACGTCCGCAATGGTTCCGCCCAACCCGCCAAACTCCTCAGGGACCAGCAACCCCAGAAGCCCGGTGTCCCGCAGTGCCTGCAGCGCTTGAGTCGGGAATACCGCATCGAGGTCAGTGCGCTCGGCATGCTCGGCGGTGATCCTCGCCACTTGCTTGACCAAGTCGGCCAATTCGGGTCGTGACAGCGACAACGTAGTCACGAGACAACTCTTGCGCTGAGCGCGACCGAGATCGCGTTCCACAGATTCCCTGCGGTCGCAAAGGTATGGTCGTTGAGGTCTTCATCCGCCAGGGTGATTGCGAAGACATCCTCGATACCGAAGAGCAGGTCAATGGACTTCATCGAATCCAACCCCAGCTCCCGTAACCGCATCTCCGGGGTGAGAACTTGATTGCGCAGCAGAGGAAGAAACGGCGTCAGCAGTGTTACGAAATCAGAGTTCATAAGTATTCCTTGCGAATCAATTCCAGTTGGGAAAGGTGGGTGACGCGACCGCCATCGACGACGGCTTCCGTCGGTGCCGGGTGCCCAAGGAAGGCAATAAGACTGGCGTACAGACCGTAAGCACCGACGTTCGGCACACTCAACACGTCGCCACTGCTCAGGGCTGGCAACTGGGCGTTCCTGGACCAACTGTCCAGTGGTGTGCAGAGCGGCCCGGTGACAATGAACGGGGTCGTCGGCCCTTCTTGCTGCTGCCCGACGAGATAAGGGTTGAGCGGCGGAAGCCGGCGCAACCCGGACATACCTCCCAGGTGATTGATGCCGGAATCCAGGACAACAACATCCTTGCCATGGGATTTTTTGACATCGAGCACCCGCGTCAGCAAGGTACCCGCAGTGCCCACCAGATAACGGCCGGACTCAAAGACAATGTGCGGCGAGCCTTCACGCCATGTCCTGAAATGCTCATCGAAAAGCGTCGCGAGGCCCTCGTGCAACCCCTCCAGATTGATGGCTTGTCCTTTCTGCGCGAAAGGCGCACCGAAACCGCCCCCCAGATCAAGGGTCTCGATCTGCACACCCTGACCGGCGAGTACCTCTGTCAGACGGGCCGTCGTGGCGAGTGAGTGTGCGAACTGCCCGAGCAAGTCGTGCACATTTGTCAGGTTAGTACCCATGTAGAGGTGCAATCCGCTGACGCGTACGCGCTTGCGATTAGCAAATCGCTGCGGCTCGGCGAGCACCCACTCCAGGTCCGCACCGAACTGCGAGGGAACGCCCGTCATCGTCAAACCCTGGCCTGCAACCGGCTGATCATCGTTGATGCGCAACAGACTGCGGACATCAACATCTGCGTGTTCGGCCAATCGATTCAGTTGATCCAGCGCCATCCCCGAGTCGACGGAAAACTCACGCACGCCGATCTTCAACGCGTAAGCCACATCCTCGTCGCGTTTACCCGGGCCGGTATAAAGCACCTCGCTTGCCGGCCATCCAGCCGCAAGTGCCTGGTCCAACTCACCGACAGAGCACACCTCCGGCAGCGCGCCCTGGCTACGAACTGTGGCAAGTATCGCCGGATGCGGATTGGCCTTGAGCGAGTAATAGATACCGTTGAGCCGAGGCAAGGCCGAGCGCAATCGCTCGCAGTTGGCCCGCACTTCATCCAGGTCATATAGATACGCGGGAGTCTGGACCCCGAGGCTCATTGCAGCATCGACCGCCACGCTTGCGGATTCGCTGACGGGGTCCGCCAATGCACTAGACATTTGCGACCTCCTCACGAAGCGCTTTACGGTTGATTTTCCCGTTGTTGGTCAACGGCAGTTCGTCCAGCACCACACAACGCTGTGGAATCTTGAACTCCTCGATTTCCTCGCGCAGCATCAGCTTCACGTCTTCGGGGCTCAGGTCACCGACCACCACCAACAACGCCGGCTTGCCGCCGTGGGGCGGCAGTACCACTGCGGCTTCAACGCCGGCCAGGCGTCTCACCGCGGCCTCAACCTCAATGGTGCTGACGCGAAATCCGCGCTCTTTGTAAATGTCGTCATCACGACCGGCGAAGTAGACATAACCGTCCTCATCCTGCCAGCCTTGATCACCGGTACGCAGTTGCGGGAAGAGCCCGTCCTGACGATGAAAACGCTGTGCAGTGAGTTCGGGGCAACGCCAATAACCCGCCATCACATTTGGGCCACGCACCACAAGCTCACCCACTTCACCAGGCGGCAATCGATTGCCGGCGCTGTCCACGACAAACAGCTCCGTTCCGGGCAGCGCGAGGCCACAGGCCCCCGGCCGTTCAAGATCGGCATCCGGCGGCATGATCGCTGCCCGCTTGCACTCGGTCAGGCCGAACATCAGTTGAACCCGCAAGCCCGGGATCGCCTCACGCAACGTAACCAGCGGCTCGGCCGGCATGGCCGCTCCCGTATTGGTCAGCAACCTGAGCGACGAGGGAATCACCGCAGAACTGCGGCGCAGCAGTCGGGCCAGGTTTTC
>Ga0302228_10002101_pt1 | contig 13860 bp, 12 predicted proteins | sample II_Palsa_N1_2_FD_193519 | JGI IMG/M metagenome (GOLD analysis project Ga0302228, IMG submission 193519) | Peat permafrost microbial communities from Stordalen Mire near Abisko, Sweden - II_Palsa_N1_2 | ecosystem: Environmental > Terrestrial > Soil > Palsa > Peat permafrost | place: Sweden...
GCCGGAGTAGTCGTCGAAGGCGCGCTTTTCGCGGTTGAAGAGCTGCACGATGGCCATGCCGGAGACGAACTCCTGGGTGAAGGAGTTGATCTTTGCGGTGGCGGCGCGCTGGCGGCGGTAGCTGTCACGGACGTGGCGGCGGAAGATGCGGGTGACGTAGAGGATGGCCGGGATGACCGAGATGGTCAGGAGCGCGAGAGGCCAGCTCATCCGCAGCATGATAATGACGATGAAGGCCAGAACGAAGATGTCCTCGAAGATGGCGAGCACGCCGGAGGTGAACATCTCGTTGAGGGCGTCGACGTCGGAGGTGACGCGGGTGACGAGGCGGCCGACGGGGTTGTGATCGAAGAAGGCGGGCGTCATGCGCTGCAGGTGGCGGAAGATCTGGCTGCGCAGATCGAACATGATCTTCTGGCCGGTCCACTGCATCATGTAGGTCTGGAGGAATTCGAGGACATAGGTGATGAGCAGGGCTCCGAGATAAAGGAAGCCGATCTGCGTGATGCCGGTCATGGGGTGCGGGCTGAGGTGACGGGCCAGCCAGGAGAGCTTCGCTGGCGGCGTGTCTGACATGTAATTGTCGACCGCGACCTTGACGAGGTACGGCCCCATGACGTCGCTGGCTGCTTTGAAGATGATGGCGAGGGCGGAGAGGCCGGTCTGCAGTTTGTAGGGGCGAAGATACGTCAGCAGACGGCGCATAAGTCGGCCGTCGTAGGCCTTCCCGGCGACATCGTCGTCCTGAGCGGGCTTTTTGGCAGGCTCTTCCTTCGCGCTTTTCGGTTTCTTCTCGTCGGCCATGCTGATACCCATTCTAGATGCTTCGGGCAGAGCATGGATTCTTTTGGCCCGGTACGACGATGGGGTTAGTTTGCGGCGATGGCGCGCATGGCGGCCCCGAGGACGGCTCCCTGACCGCGCTCCTGGGCGAAGACGACGACCCGCATGGTGTTCGGTGTGGCGTCTTTTGGCGCGTTGAGGCTGAAGGTCTGAGGCTGCGAACCGAGATTATTTACGCTGCCGATGCGCTGCAGCACGCGCACGACACCGGCGTGGTGGAGCTCGCGGCCGCCGTTTTCGCCGCTTCTAACGCTGGTGGTGTCGCTGGGGTCGACCAGGGCGGCGTAGAGGTCGCCCTGAGGCTGGCCGGCGGGGGCGGAGGCGAGTGAGACCGTGGCGGAGATGCGTTGTCCGTCGACCACCGGACGGGACAGGGTGAGGCTGAGCCGGGAGGTCTGGGCGGCGTGAGCGATTGCGCTTCGGGCGTGGGAGGCGTCGTTGCCGACGAACTGGTCGGTGCCGTCGACGATCATCTGCGGGGTGTAGATGCTGTCGAAATGCAGGCGCTGGCCGTACTGAGTCTGCCGGTCGGTGTACTGGGGCGAGGAGAAGCGGTCGTGCCAGCCCTCCTTGTCCCAGTAGTCGACGTGCTCGCCGAGGATGATGATCTGTGCGGTGTCGATGGGCTGGTCGCGGTCGAGCTTCGCGAGCAGGGTGTCGGCGGGCGGGCAGCTGGAGCAGCCTTCGGAGGTGAAGAGCTCGACCAGAACCGGGGTGCGGCCTGGGGTGGACTGGGCCTGGATTTGGGCCTGGATTGAAGCTACGGAGAGACCTGCGCAGAGGATGCCCAGGGGAAGAAGCCGCGAGACCTGAGACATGGGATCTACCTCTTGCATGGTTAGAGTCGCTGCAGGACGGTTGCGTTACAGGCCGGAAAGAGAATCTCCGTGAAACAATTGCAGGGAAGGGTTTTTGTTCGATGGCGGAAGCGACAGGCGTTTACATCTCGGTGCCGTTTTGTAAGGCGAAGTGCACCTTCTGCAACTTTGCGTCGGGGGTGTTTGCGGCGGACAGGATGCAGCAGTATGTCGAGCGTGTTTGCAACGAGATGCGCGGGGCGAGGGACGCTGCGAAGAAGATGGGAGCGTCGCTGCCGAGGGCGGTGGACACGGTTTACTTTGGCGGGGGGACGCCGAGCCTGTTGTCGGCAGAGCAGTTTCGGCGGATCTTCGAGCGGCTGCGCGGGGAGTTCGATCTTGCGGTGGGCGCGGAGATTACGCTGGAGTGCGCACCGGGGCAGCTTGCGGAGGAGACGCTGGAGGAGCTGCTGCGGCAGGGGATGAATCGCATCAGCTTCGGGGTGCAGTCGTTTGTGGATCAGGAGTCTGCGGCGGTGGGGCGGCTGCATACGCGACTGCAGTGCGAGCAGGAGATTGCGCGGGTGCGTGCGGCTGGAGTCGATGAGATTAATCTCGATCTGATTGTGGGTCTGCCGCACCAGACTGCGGAGAGCTGGCGATACTCGGTGGCGCAGGCGGTTGCGAGCGGTGTGCCGCATGTCAGCGTTTATATGCTGGAGGTCGATGAGGAGTCGCGCCTGGGCAGGGAGATGCTGGAGCAGGGAAGTCGCTACCATGCCGCCGCTGTGCCTGAGGAGGATGCGGCGGCGGAGTGGTATCAGGAGGCGTGTACGGCGCTGGATGCGGCTGGTCTGCGGCAGTATGAGATCTCCAACTTTGCGCGGGTTGGCCATGCGTCGCGGCACAATCTTAAGTACTGGCGGCGGCTGCCTTATATCGGCTTCGGGCTGGATGCGCACTCGATGCTGCCGACCGGTGCAGGTGCGGTGCGCTTCGCGAACACCAGCGATCTGGAGGAGTATCTCGGTAAGGTCGCTGCTGCTGGTTCGTCTGAGCTTAAGGTTTTTGCGCCGGTTGTCGATGCTCCCGAGGTCGATGTGATTGGTGGCGCGGAGGCGTTTGAGGAGTCACTGTTTCTGGGGCTGCGTCTGAACGAGGGTGTTCGCTTCGATCATCTGCGCGGGCAGTTTGGTGAGGCGATGCTGCATAGCGCCATGCCCGCGCTGCTTGAGGTTCGCGATGCCGGTCTGCTGGAGATGAACGCAGAGACGATACAGCTGACGGCGCAGGGACGCATGGTTTCGAACGAAGTATTCAGCAGGCTGCTGATTGAGTCAGCGGCATAACCGACACAGATTTAATACACAGGAGAGAAGCGATACCATGATCGATCTGCGCAGCGACACCGTCACCCGGCCCACACCAGCTATGCGAGAGGCGATGGCCACCGCCGAAGTGGGGGACGATGTCTATAGTGAAGACCCCACGGTCAACCGGCTGGAACGCGAGGCAGCCGAGGTCTTTGGCCGCGAGGCTTCGATCTTTGTTCCGACGGGCACGATGGGCAATCAGATTGCGATTCGCCTGCATACACAGCATGGGCAGGAGGTCATCTGCGAGGCGCGGTCGCATGTGCTCGACTGGGAGATGGCGATGACGGCGGCGTTCTCTGGCTGCCAGGCGCGGACGGTTGCGGCGGAGCGAGGCATTCTGACGTGGGAGCATGTGCGTTATGCGATTGGGCCGAAGATTTATTACCGTGCGCAGACTGCGCTGATCTGCCTGGAGAACTCGCACAATATGGCTGGTGGAACGGTGACGCCGCTGCCGGTGCTGGAGCAGATCTGGGAGGGTGCGCGTGGTGCAGGACTGCCGGTGCATCTCGATGGAGCGCGGGTGTTCAATGCAGCCACGGCGCTTGGCATCAGCGTGGCGAAGCTGACCAGCGGATTCGATACGGTGATGTTTTGTCTGTCGAAGGGACTGGGCGCGCCGGTTGGTTCGATGCTGGTGGGCAGTAAGAAGGCGATTGAGCAGGCGCGCGTTCATCGCAAGGCGCTGGGCGGCGGTATGAGGCAGGCCGGCATTCTTGCTGCGGCTGGTTTGATCGCGCTGCACGAGATGCCGAAGCGGCTCGCGGAAGATCATGCGAATGCGCGGTTGCTCGCAGAGGCTGTTGCGGCACAGCCCAAAGCGGCGGAGATCGACCTCGATGCGGTGCAGACGAACATCGTGATCTTCACGCTGCGTAATGGCGGCGATGCTGCCGCGTTCACCGCTGCGCTGAAGCAGAAGGATGTTCTGGTCAGCGCCATCGGGCCTCATGCTGTACGGTTTGTCACTCACTACGATGTTGATCGTGCTGCGTGTGAACGTGCCGCGTCGATTGTCGCCGAACAGTTAAGTTCGTTCTGAGCGCGGCTTAGTCGCCGCCGGCGTTGACCGTCGGGTTTTTCGCAAGGAAGACGCTGACCACGGTGCCGTGCGCGGAGGCGCTGGTGTTGCTGGCCAGCGTGATCGTTCCACCGTGTTTGCTGACGATTCCACGGCTGACCCACAGGCCCAGCCCGGTGCCCTGTTCGCCTTTGGTGGTGAAGAAGGGCTGGAACAGCTGCGGCAAAACCTCGTCCGGAATGCCCGCGCCGTTGTCGGCGATCTTCACGACAGCGCCCGCCTGCAGCTTCTGCCCGGTTGCGTCCGCGCGCGCCGCCTGCCATTCGATGCTGACGCGCACCTCGCCGCCATGACCTGCTGCCTCTGCCGCGTTGGTGATCAGGTTGGTGAAGACCTGCCGCAGCTCCGCAGGGAAGGCAGCCACCGAGATCGCCGCTGGAAGGCTTGAAGAGACGGTCACGCCAAGATCCAGGAAGCGCCGCTCCATCAACAGAAGAATCTCCTGCAGCATCTCGCGCAGATCGACCGGGACCGGAGCTTTGGACTCGCGGTAGAGCCCCAGCATGGCGCGGCTGATCTGCGTCACCCGCGTCAGCTCCTGCTCGGCCATATCCATAAACTGCTTCGACTCTTCGGGAGAGGAGTTGTTGCGCATCAGATAGAGCAGGTTGGAGACGGAGTCGAGCGGATTGTGAATCTCGTGCGCGATGGTCGCGGCCAGGCGTCCGGCCACGGCCAGCTTTTCGTTTGCGATCAGCGCGTCCTGGGTCTTGCGCTCCATGGTGATGTCGCGGAAGACCAGCACGATTCCGGTGGTGTTGCCCATCTGGTCGCGGATCGGAGCGGCGCTGTCGGCGATGTTCAGCTCGGTGCCGTTCCTGTGGATCAGCATCGTCTGCTGCGCGAGGCCGATGGTGCTGTTCAGGCGCTTCACCTTGGCGACGGGCGTTTCGAGGGGCTCGCGGGTGGTCTCGTCGAAGATGCGGAAGATCTCCTCGAGCGGCCTGCCGTTGGCGTCGGCCTGCTCCCAGCCCGTCAGCTCCTGCGCCACCGGGTTCATCATCTGCACCCTGCCGTCGACATCGCAGGTGATGACTCCATCGCCGATGGAGGCGAGCGTGGTGCGCAGCCGCTGCTCGGACTGAAACAGCTCCTCGGCGCGACGGCTCAGCACCTCCAGCGACGTTCGGTAGGCGGCGGAGACGGCATGCAGGCGGTCGCGCGTGAACAGGCCGATCAGCACGCCGATGCCGAGCGCGAGAAAGAGCAGGCCCAGCAGCATGGCGCGGACCTGCTGGTGCCAGCGCATAATGCGGCGGGTGCGCTGCATCTCGGCGTCATGGATGATGTCCGCGATGTCGTGACGGATCTCGTCCATCATCGTCTTGCCGCGCAGATTCAGGTCGACATCGCTGGTCTGGCCGCCGGCCCGGACCTGAGCGATCAGCTGCAGGGCAAAGGCGTCGCGCCAGGTCTGCTGTTCGTTGCGAAGGTCATCGAGATCGTGCTTTTCCTCGGCGTTCGCTCCGGCAATGTTGCTGAGCCGCTGGAACTCTGCCGGCAGACTCGCTTCCGCATCAATATATGGCTGGAGAAACCTGGTGTCCGCCGTGGTCTCGTAGCCGCGAAGACCGGACTCCTCATCCACCATCAGCCTGGAGATCAGGGTCGCCTGCGTGATTCTGGCGTCTGAATCCTGGATCAGGTCGACTGTCGCATTGGCTCCTCTGATCTGCCAGTACAGCGCGCCGGCAGTGACCAGCAGAGCCACCACAGGCAGTAAAAACACCTGGCGCAGAATGCCATTGAATTGACGTAAATTCACAGCCCTCTCATCCTGATCCTCTGCTCTTACGATGCATTTACGGGTTCAAGTAAGCTGCCTAACTTTTGCAGGAGAAGAGGGGCGCCCTCACCCTTGGTCATATAGAGATCGACCAGGGAGGTGACCTCGAGGGGGAGGCCGATGTAGGCGGAGAGCAGAAGGATGGGGACTGCAGGCTTGATCTGGCGCATTCTGGTTGCGACCTCGCCGCCGTGCATGCCTGGCATGGAGTAGTCGAGAATGACGGCCTCTACCGGCTCGCTGGAGAAGATCTCCAGACCGGACGATCCATCCTGGGCGGTCACGACGCGGTATCCGGCCCGCTCCAGCAATATCCTGCGAACCTGGAGACCAACCAGTTCGTCATCCACGCAAAGGACGAGATGGGATTCCTGTTCCATACGTTCTACCCGGCTGTGAGCTGAGTTACTCCAGAGTATACGAAGGTACCTGGTTGCTGTACCCCAATTCCATGATTCATCGTACGTTCGCAATCTTCCTGTTGCATTACGCTAACCTGACAGTAATACTTTTGGAGTTTGATCGAGGTTTACGAATTTGAGTCAGACCATCTTTGTGTTGGAAGACGACGCCGATATCTCCCGCCTGGTACAGTACCATCTGGAGAGCGCCGGATTTACAGTTCGACCGTATCTTGCTTTGAATCAGATACTTGCTGATGCGGAACGGCAGCCGCCCGCGCTCTTTCTGCTGGACATCATGGTTCCTGGCGGCGATGGCCTCGACCTCTGCCGGAGGCTCCGCCAGAATCCCACGCTCAGCGTCGTGCCTATCATCTTCCTGACGGCCCGGGCTGCGGAGAACGACCGCGTGCACGGCCTGGAGATGGGGGCTGACGACTACATTACCAAGCCTTTTGCGACGCGTGAGCTGGTTGCCCGTGTCAAAGCGGTGCTGCGACGCTTCGAGCGGCCGACGTCTCCCTCCGTGGTTAAATTTGAAAATATCGAGATCGACGCCAGCGCGATGCAGCTTCGCGTCGACGGCGAGCTGGTCACCACGACCGCGACCGAGTTTCGTCTGCTGGACTACCTGGCCCGCCATCCCGGCCGGGTCTTCAGCCGCGACCACCTCCTGGATGCCGTCTGGGGCGATGCGCGCTTCGTTACGCCGCGCTCGGTCGACGTTTACGTTCGCCGCATTCGCGAGAAGATCGAGGTTGATGCGGAGACGCCGCGCTATCTGAAGACTATGCGTGGAGCCGGCTATCGCTTCGAGATGCCGAAGACAGCAACAGCCCAGGCGTAGGGGCTATTTGTGACGCGAGGTCTCTTTTTTTCGTTCTTTCTGCGGATGACGATTGCTCTGGCGTTCGTCGCCCTGATGCGGGTGTGGTTTAGCCCGCACGGCTGGATTCCGGGCGTTGCTCTGGTCCTCGCCTGGGCTGCCATCAACGCGTGGCTGATGTCGCGTTCGGTTCGCAGAAGCATTCACTTTCTCGAGGCTTCGACCAGCGCCATCCCGGAGCGCCGCGAGATCGGCGTCTTCAAACATCAGTACAGCGACTTCGACCATCTGGCCCGCGCGATCTCCCACGCCTCCGGCCACGTGGAGCGCATTCTGACCGAGGCCGCCGAGAGCCGCCGGGAGCTGGAGGCGATGATCGACAGCATGCAGGACGCTGTGGTCGCCGTCGATCCGGCAGGGCGTATTCAGTGGACCAATCAGCATATGCAGCGGCTGATGCCGGGTGCCTCGGTCAGCAGCGCGATCCGCATCGGCCACGCTCTGGTCCAGACCATCCGAGACCCCGAGGTGCTGGAGTGCGTCCGCATCGCTCTGGAAGACCGTGTCATCAGCGAGCGCCGGTCGACCTCTCTGCTGCCTGGGCGCATCTTCGAGGTCAGCGCTTCGCCCATGCCTGGAGGGGGCGCCGTCGCTGTGCTGCATGACATCACCCGCATCGAACAGGTCGAACGAACGCAGCGTGACTTCGTGGCCAATGTCTCCCACGAGCTGCGCACCCCGCTGACCTCGATCACCGGCTACGTCGAAACCCTGCTCGACCACGAAGCCTCGCTGAGCCCGCAGGCCCGCGACTTTCTGAGCACGATTCTGAAGAATGCAACCCGCATGAACCGGCTCACCGAAGACCTCCTCGTGATGGCCCGGGTCGAGTCCTCCGAGCAGGAGCTTCATCCCGCCCCCGTCCCGGCGGATGTTCTGGTTCGCGACGCCGTCCAGGCCATGAGCGGGCTTGTCCAGGATGCCGAGGCGGTCCTTGAGATCGGCGAGACCACTACCGCCGAGGTCTATGCCGACACCGACGCCATTCTCCAGGTGCTCAGCAACCTGATCGAAAACGGCATCAAGTACGGCCAGGCCCGGACCGAGGCGCATTGCCGGGTCGTCGTCAGCGCGCAGGAGGTTTCGGACCCCGTCCCTGCCGTCGAGTTCCGCGTCCGCGATTTCGGCCAAGGCATCCCCTCAGAGCACCTGGCACGGATCTTCGAGCGCTTCTACCGGGTCGACAAGGCGCGCTCGCGGGAGTCCGGGGGCACCGGACTTGGCCTCGCAATTGCAAGGCACGTGGTCCAGACCCAGGGGGGAACCATTCGGGCCGAAAGCGAGCTGAACGCCGGAAGTACGTTCATTTTTACCGTTCCCCTGGCTCCGCAACCGGTCAAATAGCTTAGTTTTCGGCGTATTCACCCCGATGTAACCTTCCGTTAACAATTGCCGCTCAAACTGTAATGGAGACATTTTGTAGCTTGAAGTACTTAATCCAGGGGGACGAGTGAAACTGAAAGTTATTGCAGCGGGCGTATTGGCCATGGTGGCCGCAGGGGCCAGTGCACAGAACATCAACGGCGCGGGAGCGACCTTCCCCTACCCCATTTACTCCAAATGGTTCAGCGAATACAGCCAGCTGCATCCGAACGTGAAGATCAACTATCAGTCCATCGGTTCTGGCGGCGGTATCCGTCAGGTCTCCGAGGGCACAGTCGACTTCGGCGCCACCGACGGCCCCATGACCGACGATCAGATCAAATCCGCCAAAGTGAAGTCGATGCACATCCCCACCGTTCTCGGGGCAGTCGTTCCGGTTTATAACATTCCGGGCGCGAACAAGGATCTGAACTTCTCCGGCGACGTTATCGCGGATATCTATCTCGGGAAAATCAGCAAGTGGAATGACGGCCGCATCGCGAAGGACAACCCTGGCGTCAGCCTGCCGGACAAGGCGATCCTGCCGGTCTACCGCTCGGATGGAAGCGGAACGACCTATATCTTCACCGACTACCTCTCGAAGGTGAGCTCGGACTGGAACAGCCGGGTGGGCAAGGCGACCTCGGTCAAGTGGCCCACCGGTATCGGCCAAAAGGGTAACGAAGGCGTCGCCGGCATGGTTCGCCAGTCGCCCTACTCCTTCGGTTACGTCGAACTGATCTACGCCGTGCAGAACAAGATGGAATACGGCGCTGTCAAAAACGCCTCGGGTAAGTTCCTGAAGGCTTCGACCGGCGGAGTAACCGCTGCCGCTGCAGCCGCTGCAAAGACGATGCCCGCCGACTACCGCGTCTCCATTACCAACGCTCCAGGGGTGGAATCGTATCCGATCTCCAGCTTCACCTGGCTGCTGATCCCAACCCACTCCACAGACCCTGCCAAGGCGAAGGCGCTCGTTGACTTCCTTGGCTGGATGCTCGACCATGGCGAGGGTGAGACTGCCGCCATGACCTACGCTCCGTTGCCGAAGCCCGTGCAGGACATGGTCCGCAAGAGCCTCGCAAACATCAAATAGTTTCACTGCCGCACGGATCCGGTTGTTCCCTGGGGGTTCGTGCGGCAATGTCTCTTTACTCCATTTGCTTCTTGTTGGGCCGGATACGATCAGCCCCAGCCAGCTCCACAGGAACAGGATTGTGTCTTCCAGCCGCATGACGACCGAAAACGAATCCGGATCCGGGGGGTCTGTGCCAAACACGCTTCCGGCCCCCCCGACAAAATTCGCCGCGGAGCCTGCGCCTGCGCCCGTCAACACTGCGCCCTCCGCGGTTCGGGAGTTCCTCCGCAAACGCGGCAGCGGCAGCCTGGCCGACAACAGCTTCTCCGCCGTGATGCTGCTCTGCGCCTGCAGCATCTTCGCCATAGTCGCGTTTATCTTCGGCATCCTGATCGTCCACTCTCACCAGAGCCTGGTGCAGTTCGGGTGGAAGTTTTTCTCTCACTCGGCGTGGGACCCCGTCTCGGGCGACTTCGGCGCTCTGCCGTTTATCTACGGCACGCTGGCCACCTCGTTCCTCGCACTGCTGATGGCTGTTCCGCTGGCCCTGGGCGTGGCGATCTTCCTGACTGAACTCTGCCCACAGCCACTGCGAGCCCCGATCTCCTTTCTCACCGAATTGCTCGCCGCCATTCCCAGCGTCGTCTACGGTCTCTGGGCCGTCTTCGTCCTGGTTCCGATCATGCGCGATCAACTGGGCCCGTTCCTCTACAAAACGCTCGGCTGGACCGGCTTCTTCGAGGGGCCGAACTTCGGCGTAGGGCTGCTTACCGCCAGCATCATCCTGGCCATCATGATCCTGCCCATCATCTCGTCGCTCACCCGCGACATTATGACGGCGGTGCCCAACAGCCAGCGCGAGGCTGTCCTCGCCCTCGGCGCAACCCGCTGGGAGATGATTCGCATCGGCGTCCTGCGCAACTCCCGCATCGGCATCGTCGGCGCCATCATGCTCGGCCTCGGCAGGGCACTGGGCGAGACGATGGCCGTCACGATGGTCATCGGCAACCACCCCGACATCAGCAAATCCCTCTTCGCCCCTGGCTATACGCTCGCCAGCGTCATCGCCAACGAGTTCTCCGAGGCCAGCGGCGACCTCTACCTCAGCGCCCTCATCGAGATCGGCCTCGCCCTCTTCCTCGTCACCATCGTCGTCAACGCCATCGCCCGTCTGATGGTCTGGGCGGTGACGCGCAACGCGCCGGCAAGGGTGAACTAATCATGAGTTCCCAACCCATCAACCAGCCCAAACCGATGGACTTCCAGACGAAGTCGATGCGCCTGAACACCGCTTGGCGGTCGGCGATGAACTACCTGGTCAGCGGCCTCTCCATCCTCGCGACCATCCTCGTCATTCTCCCTCTGGTTGCGATCCTCTTCTACCTCATCTATAAGGGCGCGAGTTCGCTCAACCTCGCCTTCTTCACCCACATTCCCGCCCCGGTCGGCGAAGTCGGCGGCGGCATGGCGAACTCCATCGTCGGCTCCGGAATCATCCTTTTTCTGGCCAGCCTCATGGGCATCCCCATCGGCATCGCCGCCGGCGTCTACCTCGCGGAGTTCGGCCGCGGCACCCTGCTTGGCAACGCCGTTCGCTTCACCGCCGACGTGCTCAACGGCGTCCCCTCCATCGTGATGGGCATCTCCATCTACTCGCTCATCGTGCTGCAGCAGAAACACTTCTCCGCGCTGGCCGGCGGCGTCGCCCTGGGCATCATGATGATTCCCACCATCACCCGTACCACCGAGGAGATGCTGGCGACTGTACCCCACGCCATCCGCGAAGCCGCGCTCGGCCTTGGTGTGCCGAAGTGGCGCACGGCTATCTCGGTCAGCCTGCGCACCGCCTCGCCCGGTATCATCACCGGCTGCATGCTGGCTTTCGCGCGCGTCGCCGGCGAGACCGCGCCGCTGCTCTTCACCGCCTTCGGCAACCAGTTCTGGAGTTTCAAACTGAACGAGCCCATCGCCGCTCTTCCGCTCCAGATCTTCGTCTACGCCATCTCGCCCTACGATGAGTGGCATCGCCTCGCGTGGGCCGGTTCGCTTGTTTTGATCGTTATGATTATGGTTTCAGTTACGCTTGTCCGCATCTTTGCCAACCGTGGCGTACTCAAGGGAGGAAGCTAGTGGGAGTCGGCATCTCAGTGGAAGACCTGAACGCGTGGTACGGTTCCACCCACACCCTGCAGGATATTAACCTGCACATTCCCGCGAACCACGCGACCGCGCTCATCGGCCCCTCCGGCTGCGGCAAGTCCACCTTCGTCCGCTGCCTGAACCGCATGCACGAGACCAACCCCATCGCCCGCGCCACCGGCGTCGTGAAGATGGGCGAGGTCGACATCTACAAGGACGCATCGCCGGTCGAGATTCGCCGCCGCGTCGGCATGGTCTTCCAGCGCCCCAACCCCTTCCCGACGATGTCGATCTACGACAATGTCATCAGCGGCCTCAAGCTCAACGGCTTTCGCAACCGCCGCATTCTGGACGAGACAGTCGAGCGCTCGCTCAAGCAGGCCGCGCTCTGGGAAGAGGTCAAGGATGACCTGAAGAAAAAATCCGGAGCCTCGCTCTCCGGCGGCCAGCAGCAGCGCATGTGCATTGCCCGCGCCCTCGCCGTCGACCCCGAGGTGCTGTTGATGGACGAGCCAGCCTCCGCGCTCGATCCCGTCTCGACCTCGAAGATCGAAGACCTCATCTTCCAGCTCAAGAGCCAGTACACCATCGTCATCGTGACGCACAACATGCAGCAGGCCGCGCGCGTGGCAGAGAACACCGGCTTCTTCCTCAACGGCAGGATGGTCGAGTTTGATTCCACCCACAAAATTTTTACGAACCCGAAGGACAAACGCACCGAAGATTACATCACCGGGAGGTTCGGCTGATGGCAACCCGCATCAAATTTCACCAGAGCCTCGACGATCTCAAAGAGCAGCTCCTGGTCATGGCAGGCATGGCGGAGCAGGCCATTCAGCGCTCCATCGAAGCCTATCGCACCCGCGACCTCTCGATCTGCGAGCTGGTCTTCCGCTCCGAGCCCGCCATCAATCGCCTCGAGCGTGAGATCGATCAGCGCGCCCTCGACCTTCTCGCGATGGAGCAGCCCATGGCGATCGACCTTCGCTTTATCCTCTCGGTCATCCGCATCAACGCCGACCTCGAGCGCGTCGGCGACCAGGCCGTCAACATCGCCGTCCGCGTCCGCGAGATGGGAGCCTTCGCCAACATTGACCTTCCCGTCGATATTCCGAAGCTCGCGTCACTCTCCTCCGCGATGGTGCGCAAGTCGCTCCAGGCCTTCATTGAAGGCGACGCCGAGCTCGCCGACTCCGTGCTTCTCCTCGACGATCAGGTCGATGAGATGAACGACGCCGCCTTCTACGCGCTCAGCTCGCTCATCAAAGAAAAACCCGAGCTCACTCCGCAATCACTGAACGCGCTCATCATCGCCCGCAATCTCGAGCGCGTCGGCGACCACGCCACCAACATCGCTGAGGACGTCATCTTCTGGGTTCGCGGCTCCGACGTCCGCCACAACAATCTCACCGCCTAGATTCCTGGCAGCAGCTTACTCGATCTCCGGCGTCCACCAGATCAGCCTCGGCAGCATCGGATAATACAGACCCACGCGAAGCTTTCCTGCCTCTGCGTCTCGCTGCATCACACGCGCGTAAGCCAGCATCTGCGGCTCATACTTCAGGCGCTCCTCTGCCAGAAACTCCTCCACGCCCGCGCCCTCATGCGTCGCCGTCTTGTAGTCCACGATCCAGAGGCAGTCGTCTCCCGCGGCCAGCGGCTCCTCGCCTGCACGAAAGACGCGGTCCAGCCTGACGCTGTTGCGCGTCTGTTCCCATGCCGTCAGCGCGAACTCGCTCGATGCGCCCGCATGCGCTCCCAGCACCCATAGCCCGTCACGATCCCGAAGCACATTGCCGAGCGCGGTCTTCACGCGTTGAGCAAGCTTCTCCACTGCAGTCTGCGGCAGTCCATCTCCCCGCAGCACCGCCGCGATGCGAGGCCCCCACCCCGCAACCTCACGCAGCAGCTCGTCGGCCTTCACTCCATCCGCAAGCCGCTTCGACAGCACCTCCAGAAACGCATGCACCGCATTGCCCAGCGCTCGCGCCTCGAACGAACCCTCAGGCCGTGCGAAGTGTGCTCCTGCCGGAGTATCTACGCCGTCCCCATAAGGCAGCGGCTTCCGTGTCCTGAACCGCTCCCCAGGATCAAACTCCAGCGGCAGCCGA
>Ga0302228_10002103_pt1 | contig 13851 bp, 10 predicted proteins | sample II_Palsa_N1_2_FD_193519 | JGI IMG/M metagenome (GOLD analysis project Ga0302228, IMG submission 193519) | Peat permafrost microbial communities from Stordalen Mire near Abisko, Sweden - II_Palsa_N1_2 | ecosystem: Environmental > Terrestrial > Soil > Palsa > Peat permafrost | place: Sweden...
ACCCCCAGCCGCGCCACCTCCGCCGCATCATGCAGCGGCCCACTCGGCAGTCGCTCGCTCGTCCCCACAGTCTCCACAATCGCCTCTTCCGCCAGCGCAATCAACTCCGGCGAAAACGGTATTGGCTCAATCGACCAGATCTTCGCCCACTCCACCGTGCACCCCTCCTCCATCGCAAACCGCTCGCTCGCCTCGCGCGCCTCACGCAGCATCTGCGCCAGTACCTGCGCATCGAGATCCCGCATATCCAATGTCGTCTCGCAACGCCCCACCACCGCCGTCACAATCCCCGGAAACGTCTTCACGCTACCCATGGTCGCCACAGCCTGCGGATGCTTCCGCGCAATCGGTCGAATCTCCAGCGCCAACTTCGCCGCCACCGCCAGCGCATCCCTCCGCACCTCCATGGGCGTCGACCCCGAATGCGCCTCCTGCCCCCGAAACGTAATCGCCCACCGCTCCACGCCCTTGGTCCCCTGCACCACCGCGAGCGCCTTTCCCAGCCTCTCCAAAATCGGCCCCTGCTCAATATGCAGCTCCAGATACGCCGCCAAATTCTTCTGCTCCCCAACAGCCTCGCCCACCCGCGTCACATCCACCCCACAAGTCGCCAGCGCCGCCTCGAGCGTCACGCCATCCTTATCCGTCCGCGCCCGATCTGCCTCCACCGTAGCCTTCCCCGCAAACGCCGCCGACCCAAACAGACTCCGCCCAAACCTCGCCCCCTCCTCATCCGCCCAGTCCACCAGCTTCACCGTAACCGGCGGCCGCCCTGCATACACCTCCGCCGCATGCGTCAAAACTTCCAGCCCGGCCATCACCCCCAGGCACCCATCCAGCCACCCCCCATTGGGCACCGAATCCAAATGACTCCCCACCACCAGCGCCTGCTCACTCTCCCCCGCAAGCGTCACCCAATGATTCCCCGCCGCATCATAATGCGCCTCCAACTTCGCGCCCGTAGCCTCCTCCACCGACTTCAGTTTCTCCTCAAACCAACCCCGAGCCTTCAACCACATCGGCGACCAGGCCACCCGCTGCGCCCCAAACTCATCCGCAGTCAGCGCCCGCAGCTCCTCAAGATTCGCGACCACCCGTCCAGCATCCACCATCGCAACACCTCATCCCCTCAACCTAGCACCAACCCATCGCCCCAAACAAAAGGGGCCACCGAACTCCGGCAGCCCCCACTGTTTTCTCTACGCTCTACACTCAATCCCCTATCCCCTGCTTTACTTGCTTCCCGGCGGCACAACGCCATTCATCCGCAAGTACTCCACCATCTGCCCGTAATGATCGTAGCCATGCGCCACGCCAAAGGCAGCCAGCGTCGTGCGCGTGCTCTGCCCATCGATCGGCTTGATCGGCTCAAACGCATTCTCGGGCGTGATCGTAGCAATCGCCTTATGCGCAAACGCGAACGACGCCGCCAACGCTGCAACGGCCTCATCCTTCGTCTTGATATCACCCAGCGCCTTCAAATCCACGTCCGGCTTCATCCCGCCCACGGCCGAATAGAAATAGTAATTCGCCTCCGTCACATGCGTCACCTCCTGCACAAACGTCCGCACGGTACCGAACTTCACGCCCTGTCCCGGCACAAAAATCGCCACCGACGGCGCAAAGTTATATTTGTCCGCGGGCATCGCCTTCACCACGCCCATCGCATCGTTCTCATACAAATTCAGCAAGTCATCCAGCGCCTTCGCCGGCGACGTCCCCTCCATCTTCATCGGCGCATCCATCTTCATCTGCGCGCTAGCCGCCACAGAACCAACGCTGGCCAGACAACAAGCACCGAGCGCCAAACCCATCGTCATCGTCTTCAAACGCATCCCGCTCACCTCAGTTAAATTTCCGTTCCAAAAGCACATCCAGCCTAGCAGTAGCGCCCCTCCCTGCACCGCAAAAAATATTCCCGAGCGAAATCCCCACTCGCCCGTCTTTCGCTGTAGAGGTTAAACATGGCATCGAGCGGTCGGTTGGATTTGCCCAGCCACTGGGAAAGGCATTGGGACGTGGCGTTTGTCTCCGCAGAAACCACATCGGAGACGGACCTGACCGCGCTCGTCCAAACCTACTCCGGCCTACTCTTCCGCGTCGCCCACTCCATCCTCCGCAACCGCGCCGAGTCCGAAGACGTCGTCCAGGACGCATTCCTCCGCGTCCTCGAGCATAAGAAAGAAATCCCCGCCATCCGCGACCTCCGTGTATGGCTAGTCCGCATCACCTGGAACCTGGCCATCGATCGCCGCCGCCGCATCCGCCCCGACCAGCTCGACGAACCCTTCGCCGAATCCCTCGTCGCCCACTCCATCCCCGCCGACCAGGCCTTATCCGACGCCCGCCAGATCACCGCCACCCTCCGCGAAATCGAGCGCCTCCCCAAACCCGAGCGCCACGCCCTCCTCCTCTCCGCCATCGACGAGCTCAGCATCACCGAAATCTCCACCCTCCTCCACCGCTCCGAATCCGCCGTCCGCGCCCTGCTCTTCCGCGCCCGCACCCGCCTCCGCGAACGCCTCGAAAAGAACGAGCGCCTCGAGAAAGGAATCTCCGCATGAATTCCCAACCCGCCAACACCCGCTTTGCCTCGCATCCCGACGCCCGCATCGACCAGGTCCTCACCGCCCTCCGCACCACCGAGCCGCCCACCGGCCTCGAACAACACATCGCCGCCCGCCTGCGCCAAACGGCCGAAACCCGCGCCCTCTCGCCTTCTCCATCCGTCGCCACATCTTCTTTTTTCGCCGTCATCCTGAATGCAGTGAAGGATCCCTGTATTCCGCTCGCCCCGGCAAAGTTCTACACCGCCGCCACCCTCGCCGCCGTCATCGCCCTGACCACCTTCACGCTCCTCCACCACCGCCCCGCCACCAACGCCGCCCAAACAGACTTCCGCGCCCACTCCAACTCAGCCGCGCAATCTCTCGCTGCTAACTCCAGCCGCACAGCTCAAAAGCGCACCATCACCTCCAGTGTCGAAGGCGCAGGACTTCAGTCCCGCCAGAACAGCTTCATCCCGACTACCGCTTTAGCCGCCGACGAAATCTCTCACCCACCCTCGCCGTCCGCGCAGGACCTCGACCAGATAGCCCTTGCCGAAACCCTCGCCCCCAGCCATCCGGCCCCACCCATGCCGCTCACCGCGCAGGAAAAGCTCATACAAGCCGCGACCCGCCCCGGCCAACCCATCCAGCTAGCCGAACTCGACCTCGCCCGCGCTCCCATCCTCCGCGCCGCCGCGCAGGCCCGCGAACAAGCTAGCGTCGAGAGCTATGTCAAGACCCTCTTAGCTCCCTTCGCTGTAGCCGATGCGCTTCAACCGACCACCCAATCTCAACCGCAGGAACCTCTCACACCACCCCCTGCAGAGCCAACCTCCAACTCTTCCAACTAAACCTCAACGAACGGAGCTTCACCCAATGACTCTCACGCAATCCCGCCGCACAGGCGCACGATCCCTCATGGCGCTCGCCCTCGCACTGCTTCCACTCGGTCTCGCCGCAAAAGCGCAATCAGCCGACGTCAAAACCTACACCTCCGACTGCAGCAAGCTGGCGACCCACACGGAAGAGTCTGACTGTACAAGGCAGCGCGCACAGACCAGAACAATCTACCTCAAGAACGTCACGAACCAGATTCAAGCCAACGAGATTATGGTATCGGTTCGCAACAACCTTGATCCAGGCCTCAAGATCTATCTCCTCGGTACCCAGAATGCCGTCGTGGTCACCTCCTATCCCGAAGAGCTCGACAAGGTCGAGGCCATCATCCACACCCTCGACGTTCCAAGCAAAACCTACCGCGTCACCTACACCCTCACCGAGCTCGATGCCGGCAAAACCGTCAGCACCCAACACTTTTCCATGCTGCTCGGCGACGAAGAGCACACCAGCATGAAGGAAGGAAACAAGATTCCCATAGCCACGGGCACCTATGCAAACGGTGTTGCGGCCACCTCTCCCAGTTCCGAAATACAAACCCAATTCACCTACCTCGACGTCGGCATGAACTTCGACACCACCATCACGGTGACAGGCAACAGCGTCCGACTGCGGTCGAAGGTTGAAGATTCCAGCCTGGACCAACCCGTCACCATCGCCGGCGTCACCGAGCCGGTCGTGCGCCAATCCGTCCTGGACGGCACGTCCGTCCTCACCCTCGACAAACCCTTCATGCTCGGCACCATCGACATCCCCAACACAGCCCGCCACATGGACATCGCCGTCCTCATCGAGCAAATCAAGTAACCCCCTTCTCCAACGCCTCACGGCCCCGCAGAATACCGCGTAACCGTGAGGCACTTTTCCCCTTGCCGCTCACCACTCAAACCCGTCATCTCGACCGAAGCGCAGCGTAGTGGAGAGATCCCTGTATTGGCACTTGCACTTGCCTTTCTTTCTGTCATTCCCTCCGGGAATCTGCTTCTTTGTTTGCCGTTGCCGTTGCTTTGCCTTAGCTAGAGGCTGTCCACACCGTCCAAAAAATAAATCGCGCCAATCACCCTCAAAAACAACCCAAAATCCGCATGTCAACCCCCCGCCACATCCCAACCCTCACCAAACCCCCATCCCCATTGCCGATTTCTCTTTCCGCAACTTGGCATACTTACCCCCTTCAACTGCCTACAATTGAATTAGCCCCAAACGAGCACCCACACCCAACCCACTCCGCCACAGCAGAGCGACGCTTCCACAAGGATCTACACACCTAAGCCTCATGGATACAACGAGTTACAGGCCAAAATCACACCCAAATCAAGAAGGATCTAGGCACTTAACCCATTTGCTTTGAGCGGCTTGCAACGAAAAACCGAGTAGAAGGGGGGGAGGGAGGTACCCCCTATCCGAATACAATCGAGCCTATGGACCGCATCTACCTCGACGCCAACGCCACCACCCCCGTCCTACCCGAGGTAGTCGAAGCCATGCGGCCTTTCTGGTCCGAAACTTTCGGCAACCCCAGCTCCGCGCACCAGCCAGGCCAGCGCGCCCGTTCCGCCGTCGACCACGCCCGCACCTCCATCGCCCGCCTCCTCAACTGCTCTGCCAAGGAAATCGTCTTCACCTCCGGCGGCACCGAGAGCGACAACCTGGCCCTCGACGGCGTCCTCACCCCGTTCCTAGACAAGCGCCAGCCCGCCCACCTGCTGACCACAGAAATCGAGCACCACGCCGTCCTCTACACCGCCCAGGCCCTCCGCCGCCGCCGCGCCGAAGTCACCTACCTCGCACCCACCCGCGAAGGCGTCATCGACCCGGAAGCCTTCGAAGCCGCCCTCCGCCCCGATACCGAGCTGGTTTCGGTAATGTTCGCCAACAACGAAACCGGAGCCGTCCAGCCCATCGGCAAGCTAGCGCGGATCGCCAAGGCCTACAACCCCGCCATCCTCTTCCACACCGACGCAGTCCAGGCCGCCGGCAAGCTCCCAATCGACCTAACCGGCGCGCTAAAAAACGTCGACCTGCTCAGCATCTCCGGCCACAAGATGTACGCCCCGCAAGGCACCGGCATCCTCTTCGTCCGCGCCGGCGTCCACGTCGCCCCGCTCCTCCACGGAGGCCCGCAGGAGCGCCAGCGCCGCGCCGGCACCGAAAATGTCCCCGGCATCGTAGCCCTCGGCCGCGCCGCCGAGCTAGCCCACTCCTGGCTAGCTTCCGACGCGTCCGCCGAACTCGCAGCCCTCCGCGACCATCTCGAGACCGGCCTGCTAGCCGCCATGCCCAACACCCACGTCAACGGCTCAACCGAACAGAGATCGCCCAACACCACCAACCTCCGCTTCGACGACCTCGACGCCGAGGCCCTGCTCATCGCCCTCGACATGCAAGGCATCGCCGCCAGCTTCGGCGCCGCCTGCCAGTCCGGCGCCACCGAACCCTCACACGTCCTGATCGCGATGGGCCTCACCCCCGCAGAAGCCCGCTCAAGCCTCCGCCTCTCCCTCTCCCGCCTCACCACCGCCGCAGAGATCGACCGGGCCCTGGCGATCATCCCGGCCGCCGTAGCCCGCCTCCGCGCGATCGCTTAAAAATTAACGCCGCCCCAAACCGGAGCGGCGCAAACTATTTCCTACTTCCTATTTCCTGCCCTACAGATACCACGGAATATTCACGACCACGATCCGCTGGTTTCCCTTGAGCAGCAGCAGCAGCTTGAGCAGCTGCACACGTTGTCCATGCAGCAGATTCTCCCACCAATGGCGGACGACAAGCTCCGGCAACAACACGGCAATCTTTCGCCCGGGAAAGTCTTCCTCCAGCTGCAGCACATAGTCCATCAGCGGCGAAAGAATGGTGCGGAAGTTGCTCTTGACCGTCACCAGCTCCGGCTCGGCAAGGTTGCTCGCACGCACCGGGATCAGCACCATCTCTTCCCAAACCTTGCCCAGCGTATCGGAATCATCCGAGTCCACGTGCACCACCTTCACCATCGGACTCATCAGCATCCCAAAGCGCATGGCTTTCTCGGTCACCTTGTCCCAATTCGCCATCGGGATCACCACAATCGGCGGCTCGAGCCCGGTCAGCCGCAGCGGTGTTGGATCAATCGTCTCCGCCCGAACCCGCGTGTAATGCCGCTTCACAGCCATCATTACCCAGATCAGTACCGGCACCAGGATCGCGGTTACCCAAGCGCCTTCGAGGAACTTCGAGAACAGCAACACACACAGCGTGATTCCTGTGGCCGTAGCTCCCAGCCCGTTCACAAACATCTTGATCAGCCGGTGCGGCGCGTCCATCGTCTTATGCCAGTGCATCACCATGCCCGCCTGGCTCAACGTGAACGCAAGGAAGGCGCCAATGGCGTACAGCGGGATCAGGGCGTCCGTTACGCCCCGGAAGATGATCAGGATCAGCGCCGTCAATCCCGTCAACGCGTAGATGCCATGCGAGAACAACAGCCGGCGTCCGCGCAGCAGAAACACGTGCGGCAGATAGTCCTTGCCGGCAATCGCGCGCGCCATTCTCGGGAAGTCCGCAAACGCCGTATTCGCGCTGAAGGAAAGCGCCGCCAAGACCGCGCCCATGGTCAGGAAGTAGAACCACTGCCGACCGAATACCGTCGCGACTTCAATCGACAGCACGCTCTGGTAGTTCGTAGCGTTCGGATCCATCGCCGTCACGCCATACGCCCGCGCCACGTAGCTCAATCCAAACAACAGGATGATCAAAATCCCGATAATCACCGTCAGCGTGATGTTGGCATTCTTGCTGCGCGGTTCCTTGAACGCCGTCACGCCGTTTGATACCGCCTCGACACCCGTCATCGCTGCGCAGCCGCTCGAGAATGCCTTAAGCAGCAGGTACAGCAGCAGCCATCCAGCCAGCTTGGTCGTCGGGTTGTCCACCGGCGGTGGCGGAGTCCAGTGCGGTATCGGATGACCATGCGTGCTCAGCGCCTCGAACACACCCACGCCGATGGTGATCAACAGCGTCCCCACAAACAGGATCGTCGGCAGCAGGAAGACGAAGCCGGTCTCCTTCACGCCACGCATGTTCACCAGCGCGATAATCACCAGGATGATCAGGCACATCAGCATCTGGTGCTGATGCAGCATCGGCCCATACTTCGTCTCTTGAAACGCGCTCACCAGCGCGGTAATGCCCGCCGAAATTCCCACCGCGGCCGTCAGCACATAGTCGATCATCAGCGCCGCAGCCGCAAACAACCCTGCCCGGTCGCCCAGGTTTTCACTAGCAACCGTAAACGACCCACCGCCGTTCGGATACGCCACAATCGTCTGCCGATAACTGAAATAAAGTATGGTCAGCAGCGTGAGAATCAACCCGAAGATCGGCAGCAGATAGTGCTGCACTCCCCAGAACCCCAGTGGAATCAGCAGCGTCATCGCTGCCTCAGGCCCGTACGCAGCGCTGGTTAAACCATCCAGCCCGAAGATCGGAATTCCTACCGCAGGGCTGATCTGTGCGCTGTGCGCCTCATCGGACGCTAACGGCCTGCCAAACAATACGTCAAAAAGCTTCATAAACCTCGCAAAATATCCCGAGAACCGCCGTCGGGGGTCCGCCGTCGGCACAAGGCGCACCGTTAGATATCCTACGACACTTCTGTCAATCCCCCTGAGACGATTTTCGATACGTTCTGATCTTTTTGCGATATTTCCCTTATCCGACCCGATCTCTTCATCCCATGAAACGTGTCAGTCTTTCCACCCAGTTAGCGATTCGCCACACGCGCAGCCTGCATCGCCTGCCGCCCGAAGCGCCTAAATGTTGAGCCCCTTCAGATAGTCAAAGCTCTGAGTCATGCTCTCCATTACCGGGCTCGAGGTCTCGTCCTGGTCCAGGTACGCATACCGAATTCCCTGCCATTTGGCCTGCATCAGTAGCTTCGGCCAATCGATCGAGCCCCTCCCCAGCTCCGTGAAATGCTCCGCCTCGGGTCCCGTCGTAAAGCCCGTCGGCGCGCCAGGCGTGCGGTCCTTCAGGTGAATCAGCTTCACCCGGTTCTTGTAGGTCTTCATCATCATGCCCGGATTCTGCCCGCCCTGGACCAGCCAATACATATCCAGCTCAAGGTACACGAGCGTCGGATCGCTGGCCTGCATCAGCGTCTGCCAACCGGTAATGCCGTTCTCCTGCACCTTGAACTCGTAACAGTGGTTGTGAAACACAAACTTCATCCCCACCTGGTTCACCTTCAGGCCCCACGCATTGAAGTCCGTCGCAGCCTTCTCAAATCCCGCAGTCGACGTCTTTTGGTCCTCCGGCAGCATCGGACACACCATGTACTTCAGCCCCAGCTGCTTCGCGTAGTCGATCTTGTCTTCGAACCCCGCGTAGTCGAAGTGGGCCGACACCAGCCCCAGCCCCGAATCGTCCACAATCTTCTTAAGCTCCGCCGCCGAATGGTCATACACGATCGGATACAGCTCAATCTGCGTGAAACCAATCTGCTGGATCGCCTTCAACACTCCCGCCAGATCTTTCGGCGCCTGCCGCCGAACCATGTACAGCTGCACGCCATAGTTCAGACCGCCCGGGTCCTGTCCTGCGAATGCATTTCGCGGAAAACTGATTACACATCCCGCAGCCATCGCGGTCTTCTGTAGAAAATCACGGCGCGTCGTCATCGTACGTATGCCTCTCTCTGTTGGCATGAACCAGGTCGGAAACGTCCACTCGCGCGCCGAGGCCTAGAGAAAATTCAAGCCCTCATCCACAGCGCGCACAGTGACCCTCGTCACCCACCGCGAAACTTTAGTCCCGCTTTTCGCTAAGGTCAAACCCACGCATTGACCTTCTCAACACATCCCCCCGCTCAAAAGTGGTACACCACGTCCGTCGCCACCGTGAGCTGGTTCCTGCGCGTCCCCACGTCATACGCCGTGTTGTCCCACGCATGGTCAAACCGAATCTCCGGCCGTATCTGCACCGTCGTCCCCACCCAGTGATTCCAAGAGAGAGTCTCCTCGCTATACTTCCCCGCATACCCCGTTCGCTGCCCCTTCTTGTCATCCAGAAAATCCGTCCGGAGCGACAGATAATCATGCGTCCCGAGTTCCTCGTTGATGTAGTTCACCGCCGCCCACTCCGGCGCAATGCACCTCACTTCTCCCAGCGCGCAGTTCGCTCCATTGGTTCCCTTCTCCGGAACAATCGGCGGCAGCCCGTCCACGCCATGCACACTCGGCACGCCCCTCTGATACATCGCATACATCTCCGTCGCCATATGCCAGCTCTTGTTGAACTTGTGATACCAGGTTCCGTCGTACATCTGCAGATTGTTGTACGCATACGTCCCGTTGTTGATCCCATTCGCGCAAAGATAGAAGTTGTCGTCCACGCCCTTCGTCGTATAGTCCACGCACCCGGTGAACGAGGGTTTCGCATCCGACGTCCACGGTGCCACATCGTGGCTCGCCGAAATCTCCCCCTGCACCATCCACTGGTCATTCAACCTCACCGTAGCAATCGCCCCAGTATCCGTAAACGGGTCCACCGAGTACAGCAGCGAGTGACTGAACATATAGTTATTCGGCGTCAGCTGCGCTTCAATTCCCGGCACCGAGATAAACCGTCCCACGCGCAAATTCATCCCCTGCGCCACATGCGGAAAGTACACATCCACATACTCGAGCACTGGATCAAACCCATACTGATGATCATGATCGAGCAACTGAAAGCTCAAATATCCGAGGTCCGTCGTCGACCGATAATCCGTCCCGAAGAACGACGTCAAATGGAATCCCCAATCGACATGGTCCCGCTGCACGCTATCCGGCAGCCGCTCCAGATACACCACCACCTGCTGCAGTTCCAGGCGATTGGAATAAATGTCGTTGGTCTCCGGGTAGTTCCGGCTGCCCGACGTGCTGAAATTCAAGCCCGGCGACACCCAGCCATAGAGCTTAGTCCGCCCCTTCGCGCCGTTGATGGCCGTCTGCAGCGGGTACACATTGCCATCCGCTTCTCCAATCGTCGGCGATCCTCCATAGGACCAATCCGCGCTAGGGAACGGCGGTGAATCCAGCGGGCTCGGCAACCCGCGCCGCGCAGCAGCCGGTGCCGCAGCCGCAGCCTTCGCGGCAGTCCCATTCCAGTCGTCGCGATAGAAATCTCCCCACCCCCTCCAGAAACCCTTCGTCTCAACTGTGCCCGCTGCCTGCGCCGTCGCTGGCAGAGCGGGTGCGTCCGGCAATTGTTGTGCCGCGAGCTCCCTCGACCCACCCATCATCGCCAGCCCAACCAACAGCCATCCGAACTTCATGCACCAACCTCAATCCCGCTGCCCGCCCTATCCATCCTACGGCGTGCCCTCGAGTGTCGGTGCCTCAAGCTCGACAAACCTTCCGTCCGGCGCGCGCATGATCGTCGGCGCATACGTCCCCAGCAGCTTGCGCGTCCACCAAACCCCCTGCGTCCGCTTCTCCTCAGCGGTACTGAACCAGTACTGCCACAACACCGCCCTCACAAACTTCGGAGGCGCGCTCGCAAACGGATCCCCGCGAAACAATCCCAGCACATCCTGATCACCCTCCAGCAGCCGCACCTCCGTCAGCGGCACAACCGTCGCGCTCTGCCACGTCGTCAGCGACGCGAACCACAAGTTCCAATCGAAACGCGGCTGATATGGCGCATAGATCCCCGGCCGCTCTGTAACATCCTGCGGCTTGAACCGAAACAGATAAGGCATCCAGGTCTTCCCGTCATTCGATCCCTGGAACTCAATCTCATACCGGTGCGGAGTCATCACCGCGAACAGCCCATACTGGTTCGCAATCCGCAGAGGCTCCAACGCGGCCACCGGCGAGCTCGGCAGCGGCGCTTCCCTCCAGAACATCCACACCATCTCCACCGTCGTTGCATACGCAATCCAAGTCAGCATCACCGCCGCCACCGCAACACCAACCCTCGACAGCGCCGTCAGCGGCTTGGCATCCACCGCCGCGCGCTCCTGCTGATCCTCCACACCGAACCGCCACCGCGCCGGCACGAACCTCCGCAACGCGCGATCATCCAGCAGCAACACCGCCAGCACCAGCACCAGGTAATTCAGAAACGCATAGTTCGCCGTAGCAATCACCACCACCTGCCACGCGGTCACGATGCAGAAGCACGCAATCCTCCAACGCCGCGGCAGAAACGCCATCCACACCAGCACCAGTTCCATGCCCAGCGTCGCCCCCGCGCTCGCTTTGTGAAACCACCACGGCAGATGCTGCAGATACCATCCCACCCAAGTCGGCAGCGGCCCATTCTGGTAGTACTCGTACATTGCCGTCAAATTGCGCCACGTAGGGTCGCCGCTCAGCAGCTTCACCATGCCCGACTCAAAATAAATCCGAAACCACTCCCACAGCAGCAGAAACCAAGCCGCTTGGATCGCCAGCGACTTTCTTCCCCACCCTGGCCACAAACCTCCCGGCGCCACAAACAGTGAAAGAAATCCCGCCTCCAGCAACATTCCATCCGACTGGTACTGCCCAAAGTCCTGCGACACTGCAATGAAGCTCAGGAAGCAAACAAAGCAAACCGCCAGCGAGATCCGCGGAGCCACATTCGCCACCACCAGCAACGAAGCCACCAGCCCCACCCAAACCAGCGCCATCAGCGCATGATTCCCGCTGTCACCCCACAGCACGGTCGGCGCATACCAAAACCGCAGCACTCCCAGTGTCCGCACCTTCTCCAGGTATTCCCCCGCCGGTAGAATCCCCTGAGCCCCAACCATTCCCCGAATCTGAAACACCAGCGCCAGGAACGCCGAAAAATAAATCGCCCCCATCGCCCGCAGAAACATCCAGCGCGCAATCAGCTGATCTGTCGCACCCTCTTGCCGATCGAAAAGATAACGAAGCCACCGCCGAACTTCGCGCATGCTCATCACCCCACATCATCAGCCGCACAACCCGCACTGCTAGCGCCCCGCCACAGCTCCCGGCTGCTTCAGCATCGCAATCGCATCACGATATCCCAGATCCGCCGACACCGGCGCAAAGTCACTCGCCACTTCATTAATCCTGATGTTCACTGTCTTCAACATCAGAGCCTTCCCACTAAGATTCATCTTCAGCACGGTAGGCTGCCACTCCTGCGCATTCGCCTCGAACTCCTGCTGCAGCCCCAGCGTGCCGCCCTTGTCCAGACGCCCCAGTATCCCAAATCCCACCGTGACTTCTTTCATCAAGTACGCATCCAGCCGTACCAACCGCTGCTGCGTCTCTTCGATCCACACCTCGCCCGCGAACCCCTTCAGCACATCCGCCTCAATGCCCGGCGGTGCAAAATCAGGATTCGGCGTGAAGCTCAGCCGGTAACACTGCCGCGCGCCACAACTCACCATCCCCTCCAGCTTGTACACCTCCGAGTCCGGCAGCATGCCCACCAACTGATCGATCCGCGCGGCATCTTTCTTCTCGCTTCTGCGCCGTCGCTCCTGCATCTCCGGATGCGCCGCCAGCGTATCCAGCCGGTTCACCTCCGCCTGCTCCTGCTCAGCGGTCAGCGGCTTGCCGTTGATTTCAATCAGCCGAGCCACATCGCCATCCTTGGTCTCGATGATCTCCTTCGTCGTCTCGTGATCGCCGTCCGTTTTGCGCAGCACATACCGCACCGGCCGATGGCTCTTCTCTTCCGCCAGCCGCAACTCCACCGCCCGCCGCACCAGCGCCACCGGGTTCACCGACACCGACGCTGTAACCTGCGCCGCCGCGTTCCCTGCCAACACGCACACACCCAGCAGCACCGCCGCGCACCGGCTCTCCCCCATCCACCACATCCCGCCGCCGCTATACCTCATCGATCGGTCACCAGCTCAACACCGTCCCGCCACAACAATACCTGTTTCACGCCACTTCATGGTTTGACGAGCGAACCTCGGCGTTAGCCGCCGCCCACAGCCTCACGCCTTCATCGTCAGCGTTGCCACCGAGTCCGGCGGCAGCTCGATCATCACCACCCGCTCCTTCACCTGAACCTGCACCCTCTGCGCATGCGACAACTCGTTGCGCACCAACAGCACACTTGTCCCATCCGGATTCACAAACCCCAGCGCGTCATCGCACGTGCCCGACACGTCCACCAGCCGCGCCCCCACCTCCACAAAATGAGTTAGGTGCTTCAGCAAGTAGTAATCGTGGTTGTACCGAAACGTCTTCGCCGTCTCATCCACGCTCACCAGCGAGTTCTGATTCCATCCCCATGTACTCTTCCCGCCCTCCGGCGTCGAGATGTTCCAGTACATATATCCGCACACTCCGTTGCGGAAGTAATGTTTCATCAGCTGCCAGCAGTAGCTCGTATAGTTCCAGCTGTTGGACCCATCACCGCACTCCTGCTCCGATTGAAAAATCGGCAGCTCCGGATACTCCCGATGGATCGC
>Ga0302228_10002104_pt1 | contig 13848 bp, 10 predicted proteins | sample II_Palsa_N1_2_FD_193519 | JGI IMG/M metagenome (GOLD analysis project Ga0302228, IMG submission 193519) | Peat permafrost microbial communities from Stordalen Mire near Abisko, Sweden - II_Palsa_N1_2 | ecosystem: Environmental > Terrestrial > Soil > Palsa > Peat permafrost | place: Sweden...
GATCCAAACTGAGGTATCGACCAAAATCACGCCGGTTCTGCCTGTCGGCGCAAGGCTAGGGCTAGATCGGGTTCGGTGCCCCCGAGACGGGCGAGCCTGCGCGCGCTTTCGCGTTCAATCAATGCTTTGAGTGCTTCACGGACCAGCGCGGATTTTTCGGACAAGCCGGTAAAAGCTTGTGCCTTTGCGAGTAGATCGTCGTCGAGTGCAAGGGTGGTACGCATGGTTGGCGCTCCAAGTTTATGCACGAATAATAGCATCAAATGATGCTTGAAATATACGCGCCAAGTAAATGACGCCGCGCAGCAGAAAGACCCGTCACATGGTGCGGGAAACGACTGCGCCGGATTTGCGCACGCCGATTCGAGCGGAAATTGTTAGCGTGCCGCAGTGGATTTTCGCTACATCCGTTGCTTTATAGGATTGATTGAATCGAATAAGTCGATTCAATCATGCGACGGGCAATTCGGAAAACAGGAGGCAGTTATGCCGCGCTCCAATACAAAACGCCAAGGAATTTCTCCTGTGACGTTTTGTTTTTGTCGAAACTTAGCCCTGCAGACCGAAAACCGTCCGGCGACCATATGGAGCATATGCGAGCGACAACGGACAGCATAGCGTTCCGGCTCAAATCCAGCTCATTAGTTTGATCCTAAGTAGCCCGATGAGCCATCACCTCGTTTATTGAGCCGCACCGTTTCCTTATGATCTTTTTCCCACTGCGCCATTTCCTTCGGTGGTTTAAACCCCCACTTATTTGCGGACGGGATCTTCATTCCAGATGTCTTTTGTTCCGCCGCGCCAGGCGTGGCGTTCGGTGCAAGCTGTAAGCCACCACGAATCCGTGCCTCTGCTCCATGAGGTGGAATATATCGCGATTGATGGTTTGTCGTCGGTGCTGCGTCAGGTTTCGGCTCTTTCACGTCCCGGGTCGGCGGCGTCGCTCCTCCGGTCTGTACGCCAGAGGGGCCTGATGAGTTGTAACCGGGTTGTATAACTGAACTACCAAGTACTCGTCCTACTGGCATTTATAGTTCTCCTTAATTAGGATTTGGAAACTGAAAATCTGATCTAACGACTACCGTAAGTGGAGTCTTACGGCGCTTCAGTTCCCATCCCTCTCCCCCAAAAAAAACGCCACGAGATCTCTCTCGCGGCGTTTTTTTGCCGAATCCCGTTAAGGACTCGGCGACGAACTCAGACTGCTTTCGTCTACAGACTTCTTTACTCGATCGGCTGTTGCTGCTCTGCCGGCGTTTCCGGAGTCGCGAAGTCGAAGGTGACTTCTTCTTCCGCGGCGATCTGGTCGAAACGATCGCGCTCGGACGCTTCGCGGGCCTTGCGCGCCTTGTGGAACGCCAAGCCGGTACCGGCCGGTATCAAGCGACCGACAATCACGTTTTCTTTCAGCCCGCGCAAATCGTCGCGCTTGCCCATGATTGCGGCTTCCGTCAGCACCCGGGTAGTTTCCTGGAACGATGCGGCCGAAATAAACGAATCGGTCGACAGCGAAGCCTTGGTAATACCCAGCAACACGTTGTCGTAAGTCGACGGACGCTTGTCGTCTGCTGCCATCCGGTCGTTCTCATCGAGCATATCCGAACGCTCGACTTGTTCACCCGGAATAAAGCGTGTATCACCGTTGTCGGTAATTTGCACGCGACGCAGCATCTGGCGCACGATCACTTCAATATGCTTGTCGTTGATCTTCACGCCTTGCAGACGGTACACGTCCTGGACTTCGTCAACGATGTAGCGTGCCAGCGCCTCGACACCCTGCAAACGCAGAATATCGTGCGGGTCAGCCGGACCGTCAACAATCATTTCGCCCTTGTTCACCACCTGGCCGTCGTGGACCAGCACTTGTTTTTCCTTGGTAATCAGGAATTCGTGCTGGATCCCGTCGAGGTCGGTAATAACCAGACGTTGCTTGCCCTTGGTGTCCTTACCGAACGAAACCGTACCCGTAACTTCCGCCAAAATACCGGCGTCTTTCGGTGAACGTGCTTCGAACAGTTCGGCCACGCGTGGCAGACCACCGGTAATATCTCGCGTCTTCTGCGATTCGGTCGGGATCCGTGCGAGCACTTCACCGACTTGTACCTGTTGCCCGTCTTTCACCATGATCAGTGCGCCAACCTGGAAACCGATCTGTACTGCGTGATCGGTACCCGGAATCTTCACTTCATCGCCATTGACGTCAAGCAACTTGACCTGCGGACGCACGCTCTTTACAGCTTGCGAACCGCGGCGCTTCGGATCGATCACCACCAGGGTCGACAGACCCGTGACATCGTCGATCTGCTTGGCTGCCGTCACGCCTTCTTCGACGTTTTCGAAACGCACCGTACCACCGTACTCGGTGATGATAGGACGCGTCAGCGGATCCCAACCGGCCAACTGCGTACCGGCTTTGATCTGCGCACCGTCGAGTTGCAGCAAGGTCGCGCCATAAGGAATCTTATGACGTTCGCGCTCGCGACCATGGTCGTCGGTAATCATCGCTTCGCCTGAACGCGAGATGACGACTTGCTCGCCCTTCGCATTCGTCACGTAACGCATGGTGACCGTAAAGCGCACCGTACCGTTCGACTTGGCTTCAACACTGGAGGCCACTGCCGCACGCGATGCCGCACCACCGATGTGGAAGGTACGCATGGTCAACTGGGTACCCGGCTCACCGATCGATTGTGCAGCGATAACGCCCACTGCTTCACCGACGTTGACGCGCGAACCACGACCGAGGTCGCGGCCATAACAGCTTGCGCACAGGCCGTAACGCGTAGCGCAGGTCAACGGGGTGCGTACGCGCACTTCGTCGATACCCAGCGCTTCGATTTTCTCGACTGCGTCTTCGTCCAGCAGGGTGCCGGCAGCAAACACCGTTTCCTGGGTTTCCTGGTTGACCACGTCAGCCACCGCCACTCGACCGAGAATCCGGTCGCGCAACGCTTCGACAACTTCACCGCCTTCAACCAAGGCCTTCATCGCTACACCGTTGCCGGTACCGCAATCTTCCTCGACCACCACCAAATCCTGGGTCACGTCAACCAGACGACGTGTCAGGTACCCGGAGTTTGCCGTCTTCAACGCCGTATCAGCCAGACCCTTACGTGCACCGTGGGTCGAGATGAAGTACTGCAACACGTTCAGGCCTTCGCGGAAGTTAGCCGTAATCGGCGTCTCGATAATCGAGCCGTCCGGTTTGGCCATCAAGCCGCGCATCCCCGCCAACTGGCGAATCTGCACCGCGGAACCGCGAGCACCCGAGTCGGCCATCATGTAGATCGAGTTGAACGATTCTTGCGAAACTTCCTGACCGTCGCGATCAATCGTGCGTTCCGTAGACAGTTGTTCCATCATCGACTTGCCGACCGCTTCCGACGTTGCCGACCAGATGTCGACCACGTTGTTATAGCGTTCTTGCGAAGTCACGAGGCCCGACATGTACTGACGGTCGTACTCTTTGACCTTCTTCGCGGCTTCATTGACGATGGTTTCTTTTTGCGGCGGCACCAGCATATCGTCGACGCAAATCGAAATACCGGCACGCGTTGCCAACTTGAAACCCGACTGCATCAACTGGTCGGCGAAAATCACGGTCTCACGCAGGCCGCAACGACGGAACGCCGTATTGATCAAACGCGAAATTTCTTTCTTCTTCAGCGGCTTGTTCAGCACCGTGAACGGCAATCCTGGCGGCAGAATTTCCGACAGAATGGAACGTCCGACCGTGGTCGCAAACAGCGAGATCTTCGGCACGAATTTAGGCGCGCCTTCCGCCGTATCTTCATTCGCCACCATTTCGGTGATCCGTACGTTGACCCGCGAAGCCAGTTCGACTTGCTTGTTTTCGTAGGCGCGAATCACTTCGCTCACACCGGTGAAGGTCATCCCTTCGCCACGGCCATTGACCTTTTCACGGGTCGCAAAATACAGGCCCAACACGATATCCTGAGACGGCACGATCGACGGATCGCCGTTGGCCGGGAACAAGATGTTGTTCGAGGCCAGCATCAGGGTACGCGCTTCCATCTGCGCTTCCAGCGACAACGGAACGTGGACCGCCATCTGGTCACCGTCGAAGTCGGCGTTGAACGCCGCGCAAACCAGCGGATGCAGCTGGATTGCCTTACCTTCGATCAGGACCGGTTCGAACGCCTGGATGCCCAAACGGTGCAGCGTAGGCGCACGGTTCAGCATGACCGGATGTTCGCGGATCACTTCTTCCAGGATGTCCCAAACGATAGCGGTCTGGTTTTCGACTTCCTTCTTTGCCGCCTTGATGGTGGTGGCAACGCCCATCACTTCCAGCTTGTGGAAAATGAAAGGCTTGAACAACTCGAGCGCCATCAGCTTGGGCAAACCGCACTGATGAAGTTTAAGCGTCGGACCCACCACGATCACGGAACGGCCGGAATAATCGACGCGCTTACCGAGCAAGTTCTGACGGAAACGACCGCCCTTACCCTTGATCATGTCAGCCAGGGACTTCAACGGACGCTTGTTGGCGCCAGTCATGGCCTTGCCGCGACGACCGTTGTCCAGCAGTGAGTCGACGGCTTCCTGCAACATCCGCTTTTCGTTGCGGACGATGATTTCAGGAGCCTTCAACTCAAGCAAACGCTTGAGACGGTTGTTACGGTTGATCACGCGGCGATACAGGTCGTTCAAGTCCGAGGTGGCGAAACGACCGCCATCCAGCGGCACCAGCGGACGCAGTTCCGGCGGCAACACCGGCAGCACTTCAAGCACCATCCAGTCGGGCTTGATGCCCGAACGCTGGAATGCTTCAAGCACTTTCAGGCGCTTCGCATATTTCTTGATCTTCGCTTCGGAACCGGTGACCTTCAATTCGGCGCGCAGATGTTCAACCTGTGCATCGATATCGATGGCGCGCAGCAATTCGCGCACACCTTCCGCGCCCATTTCTGCGCGGAATTCGTCGCCGTATTCCTCGACCTTGGCGTAATAATCTTCCTCGGTCATGATCTGCGACTTCTTCAGCGGCGTCATACCCGGTTCGATCACCACATACGCTTCGAAGTACAGAACACGTTCGATATCGCGCAGGGTCATGTCGAGCACCATGCCAAGACGGCTAGGCAAGCTCTTCAAGAACCAGATGTGTGCCACCGGCGACGCGAGTTCGATATGGCCCATCCGCTCGCGGCGGACCTTGGCCAACGTCACTTCAACGCCGCACTTCTCGCAGATCACGCCACGATGCTTCAGGCGCTTGTATTTGCCGCACAGGCATTCGTAGTCCTTGATCGGACCAAAAATCTTGGCGCAAAACAAACCATCCCGTTCCGGTTTAAAGGTACGGTAGTTGATGGTTTCCGGCTTTTTGACTTCACCGAATGACCAGGACCGGATTTTGTCCGGTGATGCCAGGCCAATCTTGATCGCGTCAAAAACTTCTTCCTGTTGGACTTGCTTGAACAGATCGAGCAGAGCTTTCATTGCTTTCTCCAGGTAGTCCGATTAATTCCGGTCCAGATCGATGTCGATACCCAGCGAACGGATTTCTTTCACGAGCACGTTGAACGACTCTGGCATGCCTGCGTCGATGACGTGGTCGCCCTTGACCAGGTTTTCATAAACCTTGGTACGGCCGTTCACATCGTCCGACTTCACAGTCAACATTTCCTGCAGCACATACGAAGCGCCATACGCTTCGAGCGCCCACACTTCCATCTCACCGAAACGCTGGCCACCGAACTGGGCTTTACCGCCGAGTGGCTGCTGCGTAACAAGCGAGTACGGACCCGTGGAACGGGCATGCATCTTGTCGTCAACCAAGTGATGCAGTTTCAGCATGTGCATGTAGCCGACCGTGACGGGACGCTCAAACGCCTCGCCGGTACGACCGTCATGCAGGGTCACTTGATTTTTCGACTTGGTCATGCCGAGCTGCTTGGCAATATCGTCCGGATAGGCGAGATTCAGTGCATGCGTAATTTCGTCTTCGGTCGCACCGTCAAACACCGGCGTTGCGAACGGAACACCTTCGCGAAGATTTTGTGCGAGATCCAGGATTTCTTCATCCGTGAAATCTGCAATCGCTTCTGCGCGACCGCTCTCGTTGTAAATCTTGGTCAGGAATTCACGCAGTTCCGCGGCTTTCTTCTGCGCGCGCAACATGTCGCCGATACGATGGCCCAGACCCTTTGCGGCCCAGCCCAAATGCACTTCCAGCACCTGCCCCACGTTCATCCGTGACGGCACGCCCAGCGGGTTCAGCACGATGTCGGCCGGGGTTCCGTCCGCCATGTACGGCATGTCTTCGATCGGCGTGATCTTGGACACCACACCCTTGTTACCGTGACGGCCGGCCATCTTGTCACCCGGCTGCAAGCGACGCTTGACGGCGAGGTAGACCTTGACCATTTTCAGCACGCCTGGCGGCAATTCGTCGCCTTGCGTCAGCTTCTTGCGCTTTTCTTCGAAGTTGAGATCGAATTGGTGACGCTTCTGTTCGATCGATTCCTTGATCGCTTCCAGTTGAGCCGCCGCTTCTTCATCAGCCAAACGGATGTCGAACCAGTGATAGTGCTCAAGGTCGGTCAGGTATTCCTGCGACAACTTCGTGCCCTTCGCCAGTTTCTTCGGTCCGCCATTGGCGACTTTGCCCACCAACATGCGCGCCAGACGCTGGAATGCATCGCCTTCGACGATACGCAACTGGTCGTTCAAATCGAGGCGATAACGCTTCAGTTCGTCATCGATAATTTGCTGTGCACGTTTGTCGCGTTGGATGCCTTCGCGCGTAAACACTTGCACATCGATCACCGTGCCGGTCATACCCGAGGGCACGCGCAGCGACGTATCTTTCACGTCCGAAGCCTTCTCGCCGAAAATCGCGCGCAGCAGCTTTTCTTCAGGCGTCAACTGGGTTTCGCCCTTGGGCGTTACCTTGCCGACCAGTACGTCGCCGGCTTCAACTTCAGCACCGATGTAGACGATACCCGCGTCATCAAGACGACCCAACTGGATTTCAGCCAGGTTCGAAATGTCACGCGTGATTTCTTCAGGTCCGAGCTTGGTGTCGCGAGCCACGACATTCAATTCTTCGATGTGGATCGAGGTATAACGATCGTCAGCGACGACCTTTTCCGAGATCAAGATCGAATCTTCGAAGTTGTAGCCGTTCCACGGCATAAACGCGACCAGCATGTTCTGACCCAGGGCCAGTTCGCCGATATCGGTCGATGCACCGTCAGCCACCACGTCACCGCGCGCTACCTTGTCGCCGACTTTGACGATGGGGCGCTGGTTGATGTTGGTGTTCTGGTTCGAACGCGTGTATTTGATCAGGTTGTAGATGTCGACGCCCACTTCACCGGCGACGGCTTCTTCATCGTTGACGCGAATCACGATCCGGCCTGCGTCGACGTAATCCACTACGCCGCCGCGGCTGGCTTGCACCGTGGTACCCGAGTCAACTGCCACGGTACGTTCGATACCCGTGCCGACCAGCGCCTTTTCCGGACGCAAGCAAGGCACAGCCTGACGCTGCATGTTCGAACCCATCAATGCGCGGTTCGCATCATCGTGTTCCAGGAACGGAATCAGCGAAGCTGCAACGGACACGATCTGCGACGGCGCCACGTCCATGTACTGGATGCGGTCCGGCGTCACCATCAGCGTCTCACCGGCTTCGCGCGACGAAACGAGTTCGTCGGTCAGCGTGCCGTTGGTTTCGTCGACTGCCGCGTTCGCCTGAGCGATCACATAACGGCCTTCTTCGATTGCCGACAGATAGTCGATCTTGTCCGTGACCTTGCCGTCTTCAACCTTGCGATAGGGGGTTTCCAGGAAACCGTATTCGTTCAGGTGAGCGTACAAAGCCAGCGAGTTGATCAGCCCGATGTTCGGACCTTCCGGCGTTTCAATCGGACACACACGGCCATAATGCGTCGGGTGCACGTCACGCACTTCAAAGCCGGCGCGCTCACGCGTCAAACCGCCCGGTCCAAGAGCCGAAACGCGGCGCTTGTGGGTGATTTCGGAGAGCGGATTGGTCTGATCCATAAACTGCGACAACTGCGACGAACCGAAGAACTCGCGAATCGCCGACGAAATCGGCTTCGAGTTGATCAGGTCATGCGGCATCAAGTTTTCGCTTTCGGCTTGACCCAGGCGTTCCTTGACAGCCCGTTCGACACGGACCAAACCTGCGCGGAACTGGTTTTCGGCCAGTTCGCCGACGCAACGTACACGCCGGTTGCCCAAGTGATCGATGTCATCGACTTCGCCCTTGCCGTTACGCAGCTCGACCAAAATCTTGATGGTCGCCAGCACGTCATCGTCTTGCAGCGTCATCGGACCGACGATTTCATCGCGGCCTACGCGGCGATTGAATTTCATCCGGCCGACCTTGGACAGGTCGTAAGCGTCTTCGCTATAGAACAGACGGTTGAACAGCGCTTCGACGGCTTCTTCGGTCGGCGGCTCACCCGGACGCATCATGCGATAAATCGCGATACGAGCAGCGGTTTTGTCGACCGTTTCGTCGATACGCAAGGTCTGCGAAATATACGGGCCTTGGTCCAGATCGTTCGTATAGAGCGTCTGAATATCCTTGACCTTGGCTTCGCGCAGCTTGTCCAACACCATTTCGGTGATTTCTTCGTTGGCGGTCGCAATCACTTCGCCGGTTTCGGCGTCGATGACATTTTTCGCGAGCACGCGGCCCAACAAATAATCTTCCGGTACCGAGATAAACTTGGTTTTCGCGTTTTCGAGATCGCGGATGTGCTTGGCGTTAACGCGCTTGTCCTTTTGGACGATCACGTTGCCTTCACGATCCAGGATGTCGAAACGAGCGACTTCACCACGCAGACGTTCGGCCACAAATTCAACTTGCGCGCCTTGGTCCATCAGCGTGAAGTTGTCGAAAACGAAGAAGTTTGCGAGGATTTGTTCCGGCGTCAGGCCAATCGCCTTCAGCAGGATCGTGACCGGCATCTTGCGACGACGGTCAACGCGGAAGTACAAGATGTCCTTCGGGTCGAACTCGAAATCGAGCCATGAACCGCGGTAAGGAATAATACGTGCCGAGAACAGCAATTTGCCCGAGCTGTGCGTCTTGCCCTTGTCGTGTTCAAAGAACACGCCAGGCGAACGATGCAACTGGGAAACGATAACCCGTTCGGTACCGTTGATCACAAAGGAGCCAGTCGACGTCATGAGCGGAATTTCGCCCATGTAGACTTCCTGTTCCTTGATTTCTTTCACAACCGGCTTGCTGGGCGATTCTTTGTCCAGCAGTACCAGGCGCACTTTCGCGCGCAAGGCCGAGCAGAACGTCAGCCCGCGTTGTTGACATTCTTTGACGTCGAACGCAGGGGGTGACAGCATGTAGCTGACAAACTCGAGACGTGCAAAACCATTGTGCGAAACAATCGGGAAAACCGAATTGAATGCAGCTTGCAAGCCTTCGGGTTTGCGCAAAATGCCCGACGTATCCGCTTGCAAGAACGCGCTGAACGATTCAAGCTGCGTTGCCAGAAGGAATGGTACTTGGTGAACGATATGGCGTTTCGCAAAACTCTTGCGGATACGCTTTTTCTCGGTGAAGGAATATTGCATACGAACTCCGAATCACGGCAGGCACTGTCTTTCGACGAGTAACGCCCTGGTGTTCACCGACTGAGACCCAATGTTCGCGCTTTTACCGCGCTGGCCGGATAACCGACAAGCACGTAAAAACACGAACGAAAAAGCTTGGTGGTTGGCCGCTACCAACCGTGGCTGACGGCAGCGGATGCCTATGTTGCCCGCTACCCGACCAAACTTGCCTTCTGCAGTCGCTTCAGAAGGCAAAGAGAAAAACCGCGTTGGCTCGCCGTGCAGCACGAGGACGACTTTTATCTTTGGCTTCTAACGCCATCGAAACAGCGCTAACTTAACTTTATTGCTGCGTAACCCGGCGATTGGACACCATTTCCAGCCTCGTCCGACACCCTTGAAACGCGATTCCCTATAAAGCACAAAAAGGCTGACGGACATTTGCCGCCAGCCTTTTCACAAACAAACACGAATTACTTGATTTCAGCCTTCGCGCCTGCTTCTTCCAACTTCTTCTTCGCTTCTTCAGCAGCAGCCTTCGGTACCGATTCCTTAACTGGCTTCGGTGCGCCGTCAACCAGGTCTTTCGCTTCTTTCAGGCCAAGACCCGTCAGTTCACGAACAGCCTTAATGACCGACACCTTGTTTGCGCCGATTTCGGTCAGCGTAACGGTGAATTCGGTCTGCTCTTCAGCAACAGCTGCAGCAGCTGCCGGGCCAGCGACAGCCAGCGAAGCTGCCGACACGCCAAACTTTTCTTCAAAAGCCTTGACCAGTTCGTTCAATTCCAGAACCGACATCGAGCCTACGGCTTCCAGGATGTCATCTTTTGCGATTGCCATTTGAAATACTCCTAATTTTTGATCAATTTCAGGTCAGCGTTCAGTTCAATGCGTAATCACTTCGCGATAGCGAGGTGAAGCGCAATCAAGCTGCTTCTTCGCTCTGCTTCTTGGCAGCCAATGCAGCGAGTGCACGGGCAAAACCGGAAACAGGCGCTTGCATGACGCCCAGCAATTTGGCGAGCAGTTCTTCGCGGCTTGGGATGTTGGCCAGGGCTTGAACTTCAGCCTTGTCCAACAACTTGCCTTCGAAGGCGCCCGATCGAATGATCAATTTATCGTTGGTTTTAGCGAAGTCATTGACGACTTTCGCTGCAGCAACCGCATCTTCAGAGATGCCATAAATCAAAGGACCGGTCATCTGTTCGGCCAAACCAGCAAAAGCCGTACCTTCGACAGCGCGACGCGCCAGCGTGTTTTTCAACACACGAAGGTAAACCTTTTGCTCGCGCGCTTTCGCACGCAGCTTGGTCAGATCGCCAACCGCGATTCCACGATATTCAGCCAACACCATGGTCTGAGCTCGCGCAACTTGTGCGGAAATCTCAGCCACGACGGCTTGTTTATCTTCTCTATTGAGTGGCACGGTTAAACCTCCAGATTAGATGAGTTGCGCGGGGTGCGCGGCTCATCACGTTCCAACAACGGCGCCCATTGGTTAGGAGTATCTTTAACAGCTCACTCTATTGCTAGAGCTGACCGGTACGATGCTGCAAAACTGTTCGGGTTCGCCATCTGCGTTGGCTTGAATTAAGGACTTGCCCGACTGCGACGCATCCACCAACGGTCTTTGACAACCGGTTGCAACCATCTTGCGATGACTGCAACCGCCCAAAGCCCTTCACGTCCGGGGCCTTCAGCCCCAGGCGCATAATTCTTTAAGCAGCCAGCGTGCTTTGATCAACGCGCACACCCACGCCCATCGTGCTCGAAAGCGCGATCTTGCGGAGGTAGACACCTTTGCTCGTTGCCGGCTTGGCTTTTTGCAACGCTTCGACCAGAGCCGAAAGATTGCTACGCAGTGCGGTGGCTTCAAACGAAGCACGGCCGATGGTTGCGTGGATGATACCGCCCTTGTCGACGCGGAACTGCACTTGACCCGCTTTCGCGTTCTTCACGGCAGTTGCGACGTCAGCCGTCACGGTACCCACCTTCGGATTCGGCATCAGGCCGCGCGGGCCGAGAATCTGGCCCAGCGTACCGACTACGCGCATCGTGTCCGGCGAAGCGATCACGACGTCAAAATTCATAATGCCGGCCTTGACCTGTTCAGCCAGGTCTTCCATACCGACGATATCGGCGCCTGCTGCGCGGGCCTGGTCAGCCTTTTCACCTTGCGCAAACACCGCAACGCGAACCGACTTACCGGTACCTGCCGGCAGAACGACCGAGCCGCGAACGACTTGGTCAGATTTTTTTGCATCGATACCGAGCTGCACTGCAACGTCGATCGACTCATCGAACTTGGCCGTAGCGCATGCTTTTACCAAGTCCAGGCCTTCGGCAACCGTGTAAACCTTTTGGCTGTCGATCTTGCTTGCAAGTGCCTTGAGGCGTTTAGAAAGCTTAGCCATTTACACACCCTCCACAGTGATACCCATCGAACGGGCGCTACCTGCGATCGTACGCACAGCGGCGTCCAGATCGGCGGCGGTGAGATCAGGCATTTTGGTCTTCGCGATTTCTTCAGCTTGAGCACGCGTGATCTTGCCTACCTTGTCGGTATGCGGCTTCGGCGAACCCTTTTGGATTTGCGCAGCCTTCTTGATCAGCACGGTGGCCGGAGGCGTCTTGAGGACGAAAGTGAAGCTCTTGTCAGCGAACGCGGTGATCACAACAGGAATCGGCAGACCCGGTTCCATGGCTTGTGTCTGCGCGTTAAACGCCTTACAGAACTCCATAATGTTCAAACCGCGTTGACCCAGTGCTGGGCCGACCGGCGGCGACGGATTGGCTTTACCTGCAGGAATCTGCAGCTTGATAAAGCCGATGATCTTCTTGGCCATATTAAAAACCTCGATTGAACGCTAAGCGTTCGGTGAGTGGTAGCGCGCTCTCGGGACAACAGCATCCCTACTGACGCTCCTCAGCAGCCTGGGCGAACCAACCGCGGCGGACTGCAAGCGCGAACGGTGGCGTTCTCCGAGACCAGCCCGGAGAGCGCCACCGCAATACATCAAACTTTTTCGACCTGGCCGAATTCGAGTTCGACCGGCGTAGCACGCCCAAAGATCGTTACGGAAACACGCACACGCGACTTTTCGTAATTGACTTCTTCGACGCTGCCGTTGAAATCGGTGAAGGGGCCGTCTTTGACGCGAACCAGCTCACCCACTTCAAACAGTGTTTTCGGCCGAGGCTTCTCAACACCTTCCTGCATTTGCGACATGATCTTATCGACTTCTTTCTGCGAAATCGGGCTCGGCCGATTGCGGGCGCCGCCGACAAAACCGGTTACCTTGGCCGTGTTCTTGACCAGATGCCAGGTTTCATCCGTCATTTCCATTTCAACCAGCACATAGCCGGGGAAGAAACGACGTTCGGTGACCGACTTCTGGCCACCCTTGATTTCCACGACCTCTTCGGTCGGCACCAGAATCTTGCCGAAGCGGTCTTGCATTTCGGCACGGTCGATGCGCTCTTGAAGCGCGCGCTGCACGCTCTTTTCCATACCGGAATAGGCATGCACGACATACCAACGCTTGCCAGTCGGGGCTGCGGTATCGCTCATATTATCTCCACCCCAGAATTAGCGAAAAAATCACGTACTCAATGGTTTTGTCGCTTCCCCACAGGTAGATGGCCATCACCAGCACAAAACCAAACACCACAAGCGTGGTCTGACTGGCCTCTTTGCGCGACGGCCAAACCACCTTGCGAACTTCACGATAAGATTCTTTCGCAAAGCCAATAAACGTTTTACCTGTCATCGACAGCAGCGCAACCGCGGCACCGCCGACCAGACCCAGCGCAAGCACTACGCCGCGAACATACCATTGCTGGCTGTCCAGGACATAGAAACCAACGACGCCCGCAACCACCAACACTACCGCAGCGATAAGCATCAGCTTATCGCCGGAGGTATTCACAGTTTCGACGGATTGATTTGCCATGACACCTTTTTACCAACTTCATTTGCCAACATTAATTTGCGCCCAGGAAAGCGCTTTGTTTGGCAGGGGCGGAGGGAATCGAACCCCCAACCTTCGGTTTTGGAGACCGACGCTCTGCCAATTGAGCTACACCCCTAAAACCAATGTGGGGTTAGTCTTTACGACCAACCCCAAAACCGTGCAACGCGAGTAAAACTTAAGCGATGATGGTGGAAACGACACCTGCGCCAACAGTACGGCCACCTTCGCGAATCGCGAAGCGCAGACCGATTTCCATCGCGATCGGGTTGATCAACTTGACCGTAATCGTCACGTTG
>Ga0302228_10002112_pt1 | contig 13805 bp, 10 predicted proteins | sample II_Palsa_N1_2_FD_193519 | JGI IMG/M metagenome (GOLD analysis project Ga0302228, IMG submission 193519) | Peat permafrost microbial communities from Stordalen Mire near Abisko, Sweden - II_Palsa_N1_2 | ecosystem: Environmental > Terrestrial > Soil > Palsa > Peat permafrost | place: Sweden...
CGGTGCCGGCCGGCGCGCTTCGCGTCGACGAGGTCTTGCAGAAGGCACAGGTTCATCCGCTGTGGGTGAACCGCGCGAGGAAGAAGAGGGGATAGGCGAGTTCCGTCGGTACGGGCGCCGAAGCGTCGCTCGCGAAAGTCGAATTCGGCGCTGACGGCAAGATCAGCCTGCATCACAGCGCCGCCGAAATCGGCACAGGCATGTCCACGTCGCAGGCGATCGCGGTGGCGAAATGGCTCGGCAAGCCGGCCACCGAAGTGCGCGTGGCCGTCATCGACTGGCCCGATCTGCCGGTCGTCACGAGCGGCGATCCCTACATGATGTCGCAGGCCGAGCAGGACAAGCTGTCGGCCAATCCGCGCTGGTCGCCGAATTATTCATCGCCGGCGAGCGCGACCAATTCCGCGTTCTATTTCACGCACAGCACCCGCGAGGCCGCACGCGTCATTTTCGTGCACGGCTTGTGGCCCGCAGCCATGGCGATCTGGACGCAAGGTCCAGGCGGCGGCCAGGCCGCGCCGCTGACGGTGCGCATCGAGGATGCCCGCTGGGTCGACGGCAAGCTGTCGGCGGCGGGGCTCGAAGCGCTGCCGTTCGAGCAGCTCGCGAAGAAAGCCCATGAACTCGGTCTCGTGACGGGCGCTGCGGTGCACGTCTTCAATCGCTGGCAGTGGACCGAAGCGGACTTCGCAATTGACGGCGGCGTCGAGCGTCTGCCGGTCGATGGTCTCTCGCTGCGCTACGGCGACAACGCCAGCGCCGACAAGAAAAAGCTGCAGACCACGTCGAATCAATACCGCATCCTCGATCGCCAGCGCGTGCTCATTCCGCCCGTGCAGCGTAACAACGCGGCCGTCACGTATTACAGCGCAGTCGGCACGCTGGTCGAACTGGCGGTGCATGAAGCGACCGGCAAGGTCGAACTGCTCACCCATCACTCGATCATGGAGTGCGGCAATCAGATCGCGCCGCAGCTCGTGTCGGGCCAATTGCAGGGCGGTCTGGCAATGGGCATCGGCCATGCGCTGCACGAGTATCTGCCGCTGTACGAGGACGGTCCCGGCAACGGCACATGGAACTTCAACCGCTATCAGTTGCCGCGCGCGAAAGACGTCGCCGTCTGGAGCCAGACCGGCGAAGTGCTGCCGCCGCTGACGGAAAGCGATCCGCCCAAGGGCATCGCTGAAGTGGTGATGATCCCTGTAGTGGGCGCGCTCGTGAACGGCATCGCACATGCCATCGGACATCGTTTTACTGACCTGCCGGTCACCCCGCAAAAAATTCAGGAGGTGCTCGCATGACGGCCCCTAATCAAACTTCTAGCCGCGCCGCTGGCGCAGTGCCGGCTTCTGGCGCAAATTTGCAGACGGCGAGCGCGCCCGTCGTGGAACGGCCGCTGACGCATTTCCGTGCGCAACCGCTGTCGCTTAAGGTGAACGGCCGCGACGTGACGGTGCAGGTGCCGGCCGGTCTGATGATGATCGACCTGTTGCACGAATACCTCGATCTCACGGGTTCGCGGCTGGGTTGCGGGCAGGGCATCTGTCACGCCTGCGTGGTGATACTCGACAAGCCGGATGGCACGAGCGAGGAAGTGCGAACCTGTATCACGGGCGCGAATTTCTTCGACGGCAAGTCGATCCGCACGATCGAAGGCCACGCGCAGCGTAATGAGCAGGGCGAGGTGGTCGCGCTGTCGCCGATCCAGCAGAAGTTTCTCGAGCACTTCAGTTTTCAGTGCGGCTACTGTACGCCCGGTTTTGTTAATGCAGCGACGGTGCTGATCGAACGTCTCAAGCGTCAGCCGGTGGCCAAAGACAAGGTTGAGGAAACCATCACCGAAGCGCTGAACGATCATATCTGCCGGTGTACGGGGTATGTGCGCTACTACGAGGCAGTGAAGGACGTCGTCATGACGATGCCGGGACTCGTAAAGGACGCCGCATGACGCCTCGTTTCCAGACCCTGCGCCGCATCGTGCTGGTGTCGAGTGCGGCGTTGCTGGCTGCGTGTGGCGACCGGCACGACAACACTACGACAGCGACGACCCCGGTTGCTTCGGTGTCAAGCGCGCCGGCTGACGGACAAAGCGCCGCCGCGGATCAACTGGCGCGCGGCCGTTATCTGGTGAAGGCCGCTGACTGCGCGGCCTGCCACACGACCGCGGACGGCGCGCCGTTTGCCGGCGGCGTGAAGCTCGCGTCGCCGTTCGGCACGTTCTACGGCACGAACATCACGCCGGACAAAGACCACGGCATCGGCAAGTGGAGCGCCGGCGATTTCTACAAGGCATTGCACGACGGCGTCACACCCGACGGCCAGTTGTATCCGGCGATGCCTTATACGTCATATCGCCAGCTCTCGCGCGCCGACAGCGACGCCATGTACGCATGGCTGATGACGCAGAAACCGGCGGCGGTTGCGAACCACGCGCCTGAACTGTCGTTCCCGTTCAACCTGCGCTTTGCCGTGCGTTTCTGGGACATGCTGTTCCTGGAGGACACGTTGCCCGATGCATCGAAGGGCCGGACGGCCGACTGGAACCGCGGTCGCTACCTGACGGGCGCGCTCGGCCACTGCGCCGAATGCCACACGCCGCGCGGCAAGTTCGGCCAACTCGATCAGGCGCTGCCACTTGGCGGTGGGGCGCTCGGTCGCGTCGTGGCGCCGGATATCACACCACACGGACTGGCTGCACGCGGATGGACCGCGCCCGATCTGCAGACCTTCTTCGCAACCGGGATCGCGCCGCAAGGTTCGGCGTTCAGCGAGATGTATCCGGTCGTGCATCTGAGCAGCCAGTATTTGACTCACGACGACCTGCGCGCGATGTCCACCTATCTGCTCGGCGATCAGCCGCCGGCTCCGCAGCCGCTACAGTCTGTCTCGGCGGATGCGGCGCAACTGGCTGCCGGGCGCAACGTCTATCTCGCCGTGTGTGCGGGCTGCCATGGCCGCGACGGCGAGGGCAAACCGCATGTGGCCGTGCCAATGCACGGCAATTCCACCGTGCGGCAAAACGATCCGCATAACCTGATCGTGGCGATGCTCGATGGCATTGACGCGCAGGATTTCCCCGGCTTGGAACGCATGCAGGAGATGCCGGGTTTTGCCGGCCAACTCAGCGATGCGGAAATCGCGCAACTGGCGAGCTATCTGCGGGCCACCTGGGGCGGTCAGCCCGCGAACGTCACAGCGGATGCCGTGAAGGCATTGCGCTAGGCGGGACGAGGGGAATCCGGTCGGATTCGCCTCGTCGGTCGACGCGTTGCTCACCTGGAAGCGTATCCGGGGCGCGCGCGTCGGCACATGCCTGATTGACCACGAGCGCCAAGGGACGGCTGCGCCGTCGGGCCCAGCGTAAATCGACACCGTGTCTGTTCACACTGCCGACACAATTCAAGTTTTTGCGGCGTCTGCCGTTAATGCAAACGTTATCGCGGGCGCGATTCTGCGATCCGCGCTTCTGCGATACCGTTCGTAAGGATTTGTATCAGTATATTCAGACGGCTCGTTTTTTGTCTGATGCATTTTACAATTCCGCTTGAATTTTAATCATCTATCTGGCCCCGTTTGCGGCAGAACGCCTCATTTTTGAGACGTTTGGCGCACAAGTGGCAGGTGGGGGGCGGGGCACGAGCGATGGCCGCACGAGGCGGCTCTCGGTGTCGTGAGGTCGCAGCGCTTCGGATGAATGCGCGCATCGCACGCGACGCGGGAACGCTCGGCCCTGCCTAAGAACCAGGCAGGAGTCGAACTTGTTGAGAATTCGTTTCGACAAAACCATGATGGCCGGTATCGCCGGCGTCTGGGTCGCAGTGGCAATGAGTGGCTGCGTGAACGTGGCACAGCAGGGGGCGCAGGCCGGTGTGGCCGCCTCGGGGGTTCCGGCAGCATCCGCTGGTGCCTCGGCGAGCGCGGCGTCCGATGCGGCGTCAGCGGCGTCGCAGCAGGCCTCGGCGGCGGCTGCGACTGCAGCGGCTGCGGTAGCCAAGGCGAAGAAGAGCCCGCCGCTCGTGTATCGGGTGAGGCGCGGCGACACGCTGGGCCGTATCGCGCAGCGCCATCACTGCAGCGTCAAGGATCTGCTGGCCTGGAACCAGCTCAAGCCGTCCACCCACCTCAAGCTGGGACAGGCTCTGCATGTTGCTTCGCCGGAGACGGTGAAGGAGGCGAATGCGGCGGCGGCAGCAGCGGTCGCTGCGCAGGCCGCAGCGGCGCAAGCTGCGGCTGCAGCGAAGACAGCTGCCGCGGCGGTGCCGGCGTCGAACGCGGCAGCGATAAGCGCGGCGAGCTCCGCAGCAGCCGCACATGCAGCCACTGCTTCAGCCACGACGGCCACGACCTCTGCATCGACTCCCTCTATCGGCTCTCCCGCACCCAGTGCAACAGAAACGCGTCAAGTGGACGCCGAGATGTCGCGTCACGCCAAAAGCGTGGCCTTGGCGTGGCCGGCTCAGGGCACGGTCGTCCAGGGGTTCCAGCCAGGCGAGACGCGCGGTATCGAGATCGGCGGCAAGCCCGGTGATCCGGTGCGGGCCGCCGCGGATGGCAAGGTCATGTACGCAGGGACAGGGCTCAACGAATACGGCAGCCTGATCATCGTCCAGCACAACAAGGACTTTCTGACTGCGTATTCGCACAACCGCAAGCTGCTGGTGAAGACCGGCGACATCGTGCGCCAGGGGCAGGAAATCGCGGAGATGGGCGACGAAAACAACTCGCGCGTCTCGGTGCTGTTCGAGCTGCGCCGCGACGGCAAGCCGATCGACCCGATGCCTTATCTGCCCGGCAAGCAAAGTTGAGGCTGCGCGCGGGGTGAGGTTGAGCCGGCGTCCTCGCGGACGGCCGGCGCTTTCGCCCGACTTCAGGTTCGCATAAAGCACGAGCCCCGGCGTTTTGACCGCCGGGGCTCGTGCTTCGTCAGATGCGTTTCAGTCTCAGAACGTATCGCCGGGGACGCGCACCCACCCCTCCATCAGCACCCGGGCGCTGCGGCTCATGATGGCCTTTTTCACGACCCATTCGCCTTCGACCTGACTCGCCTCCGCGCCCACCCGCAGCGTGCCGGATGGATGTCCGAAGCGCACGGCATGGCGTTCGCCTCCGCCCGCGGCCAGATTCACCAGCGTGCCCGGAATCGCGGCCGCCGTGCCGATGGCCACCGCAGCCGTGCCCATCATGGCATGGTGCAGTTTGCCCATGGACATTGCGCGCACCAGCAGGTCGACATCGCCCGCAGCGACCTGTTTGCCGCTGGACGCCACATAGCCGGTGGGCGTGGCGACGAAGGCGACCTTCGGCGTGTGCTGCCGCGTCGCGATCTCGTCGAGGTGCTTGATCAGGCCCATGCGCAGGGCGCCATGAGCGCGAATGGTCTCGAACTTCGCCAGCGCCTTCTCGTCGCTGTTGATCGCGTCCTGCAGTTCGGTGCCTTTATAACCCAACGCCTCGGCGTCGACGAAGATCGTCGGAATCCCGGCGTTGATCATGGTCGCCTTCAGCACGCCGATGCCCGGCACCTCGAGGTCGTCCACCAGATTGCCGGTGGGAAACATCGCGCCGCCCGCACCGTCTTCTTCGGCGGCCGGGTCCATGAACTCAAGCGGCACCTCGGCGGCAGGGAAGGTCACGCCGTCCAGTTCGAAGTCGCCGGTCTCCTGCACGGCACCGTTGGTAATCGGCACGTGGCCGATGATGGTCTTGCCGATATTCGCTTGCCAGATCCGCACGGTGGCGACGCCGTTGTGCGGAACGCGGCTCGCGTCGACCAGGCCGGCGCTGATGGCAAACGGGCCGACCGCGGCCGAGAGATTGCCGCAGTTGCCGCTCCAGTCGACAAACGCCTTGTCGATGGATACCTGGCCGAACAGATAGTCGACGTCGTGATCCGGCCTGCTGCTCTTCGCGATGATCACGGTCTTGCTGGTGCTCGACGTTGCGCCACCCATGCCGTCGATCTGTTTGCCGTAAGGGTCCGGACTGCCAATCACGCGCAGCAGCAGCGCATCGCGCGCCGCACCTGGGACCTGAGCCGCTTCGGGCAAATCCTGCAGCCGGAAGAACACGCCTTTGCTGGTGCCGCCACGCATGTAAGTGGCGGGAATCTTGATCTGGGGTACGTGGGCCATTGTGTAGGTGTCCTGTTAAGCGGCTGCCTTCGACGATTCGAGGAAGTCCTGCGCAAAGCGCTGCAGCACGCCACCGGCTTCGTAGATCGACACTTCTTCGGCCGTGTCGAGACGGCAGGTCACCGGCACTTCCACACGCTCGCCGTTCTTGCGATGGATCACCAGCGTGAGGTCGGCGCGCGGCTTGCGCTCGCCGATGACGTCGAAAGTCTCTGTACCGTCGATGCCGAGCGTCAGGCGGTTCACGCCCGACTTGAACTCAAGCGGCAGCACGCCCATGCCGACCAAATTGGTCCGGTGAATACGCTCGAATCCTTCAGCAACGATCGCTTCCGCGCCGGCGAGCCGTACGCCCTTGGCCGCCCAGTCGCGCGACGAGCCCTGGCCGTAGTCGGCCCCGGCGATCACGATCAACGGCTGCTTGCGTTCCATGTAGGTTTCGATCGCCTCCCACATGCGCGTGACCTTGCCTTCGGGTTCGATGCGAGCCAAAGAACCAGCCTTCACCTTACCGTCTTCGAGCACCATCTCGTTCTTCAACGTAGGGTTGGCGAAAGTGGCGCGTTGCGCGGTCAGGTGATCGCCGCGGTGGGTGGCGTACGAATTGAAGTCCTCTTCGGGCAGGCCCATTTTTGCCAGATACTCGCCAGACGCGCTATCCAGCAAGATGGCGTTGGACGGCGACAGATGGTCCGTGGTGATGTTGTCGCCGAGCACGGCGAGCGGGCGCATGCCCGAGAGCGTGCGCTCGCCGGCCAGTGCGCCTTCCCAGTAGGGTGGGCGGCGGATGTACGTGCTCATCGGACGCCAGTCGTACAGCGGGTTGGCGCGCTCGCCGGTGTCGGCCGTCACCGCGAACATCGGTTCGTACACCTTGCGGAACTGCTCCGGCTTGACACTCGCGGCGAAGATCGTGTCGATCTCTTCATCGGACGGCCAGATGTCCTTGAGCTTCACGGGATTGCCCGCGGCATCGATACCCAGCACGTCCTTCTCGATGTCGAAGCGGATCGTGCCGGCAATCGCATAAGCCACCACGAGCGGCGGCGAGGCGAGGAAAGCCTGCTTCGCATACGGGTGAATCCGCCCGTCGAAATTGCGGTTGCCGGACAGCACAGCGGTGGCATACAGATCGCGCTCGACGACTTCTTTCTGGATCACCGGGTCCAGCGCGCCCGACATGCCGTTGCACGACGTGCACGCATACGCGACGACCCCAAAGCCGAGTTGCTCCAGTTCCGGCAGCAGCTTTGCTTCTTCCAGATACAAGGTCACGGCCTTCGATCCCGGCGCGAGCGAGCTTTTCACCCACGGCTTGCGGGTCAGGCCGCGCTGGTTCGCGTTGCGTGCCAGGAGGCCCGCGGCAATCATGTTGCGCGGGTTATTGGTGTTGGTGCAACTCGTGATCGCGGCGATGATCACGGCGCCGTCGGGCATCAGCCCCGGCTCGTTTTCGACCTTGCCGCTGATGCCGCGCGCGGCCAGTTCGGACACCGGCAAACGGCGGTGCGGGTTCGAGGGGCCTGCCAACGTGCGAACCACCGTCGACAGGTCGAACTTCAGCACGCGCTCATATTCCGCGTTCTTCAGGCCGTCGGCCCACAGGCCGGTTTCCTTCGCGTAGGTCTCCACCAGCTTGACGAGTTCGTCGTCGCGGCCGGTCAGCTTCAGATACTTGATGGTCTGCTCGTCGATGTAGAACATCGCGGCCGTCGCGCCGAATTCAGGCGCCATATTGGCGATCGTGGCGCGGTCGCCCAGCGTGAGATTGGCCGTGCCTGCGCCGTAGAACTCCAGATACGCGCCGACCACTTTTTCCTTGCGCAGGAATTCCGTCAGCGACAGCACCACGTCCGTCGCCGTAATGCCTTCGCCAGGCTTGCCGGTAAGTTCGACGCCGACGATATCCGGCAGGCGCATATACGAAGCGCGCCCGAGCATCACGCTTTCGGCTTCGAGACCGCCCACGCCGATGGCGATCACGCCGAGCGCATCCACCATCGGCGTATGCGAATCGGTGCCCACCAGCGTATCCGGGAACGCGACGCCGTCTTTCACCTGCACCACCGGGCTCATCCGCTCCAGGTTGATCTGGTGCAGGATGCCATTGCCGGGCGGAATGACGTCGACGTTCTTGAACGCCTTCTTGGTCCAGTTGATGAAGTCGAAACGGTCTTCGTTGCGCCGGTCTTCGATGGCGCGGTTCTTGTCGAACGCGTCGGGATCGAAGCCACCGCACTCGACGGCCAGCGAGTGGTCCACCACCAGTTGCGTCGGCACGACCGGATTGACCATAGCCGGGTCGCCGCCTTGCGCGGCAATCGCATCGCGCAAACCTGCCAGGTCCACGAGCGCCGTCTGGCCCAGGATGTCATGACAGACCACGCGTGCCGGGAACCACGGGAAGTCGAGGTTGCGCTTGCGTTCGATGATCTGCTTGAGCGAGGCGCTCAGCGACACCGGGTCGCAACGTCGCACGAGGTTTTCGGCCAGCACGCGCGAGGTGTAGGGCAACGTGTCATAGGCGCCCGGCTGGATCGCCTCGACCGCGGCACGCGTGTCGAAGAAATCCAGCTTGGTGCCAGGCAGGGGTTTGCGGTTTGCAGTGTTCATACCGTGGGGGCGTAAGAATGTAGTGCTCAGGGGGGATGCCAGACGTCAGCGGCAATTATCCCCCTTTCCCGATCAGCGCTTATCGATCAACGCTTATCGGTCAACGTTTGGCGAGCGGCACGAACGTCAGATCGTCCGGGCCGGTGTAGTTGGCGCTCGGCCGGATGATCTTGTTGTCGATCCGCTGCTCGATGATGTGCGCGCTCCAGCCGGCCGTGCGGGCGATCACAAAGAGCGGCGTGAACATGGCAGTCGGCACGCCCATCATGTGATACGAGACGGCGCTGAACCAGTCCAGGTTCGGGAACATCTTCTTGGCGTCCCACATCACCGTTTCGAGCCGCTCGGCGATGTCGAACAGCTTCGTGCTGCCGGCTTCCTTCGAGAGCTTCTTTGCGACTTCCTTGATCACCTTGTTGCGCGGGTCGGAGATCGTGTAGACCGGGTGGCCGAAGCCGATCACCACTTCCTTGGCCTCGACACGGCGGCGGATGTCCGCCTCGGCCTCGTCGGGGTTCTGGTAGCGCGACTGGATTTCAAACGCCACTTCGTTCGCGCCGCCGTGCTTCGGGCCGCGCAGCGCGCCGATCGCACCGGTCAGCGCCGAGTACATGTCCGAGCCCGTGCCGGCGATCACGCGACCGGTGAAGGTCGACGCATTGAATTCGTGTTCCGCGTACAGGTTCAGCGACGTATGCATCGCCTCGACCCACGACTTCGACGGTTCGACGCCGTGCAGCAGGTGCAGGAAATGGCCGCCGATCGAGTCGTCGTCCGTTTCGACCTCGATGCGCTTGCCGTTATGCGAGTAGTGGTACCAGTACAGCAGCATCGAGCCGAGCGAGGCCATCAGCTTGTCGGCGATATCGCGCGCGCCGGGCAGGTTGTGGTCGTCCTTCTCGGGTAGCACCGTGCCGAGCACCGAGACGCCGGTGCGCATCACGTCCATCGGATGGGCTGCCGCAGGGATCCATTCCAGCGCCGCCTTGACGTTGGCGGGCAGGCCGCGCAGCGCTTTCAGCTTGGTTTTGTAGGCGGTCAGCTCGGCCTGGGTGGGCAGCTTTTCGTGCACCAGCAGGTAGGCGATTTCTTCGAATTCGCAGGTGCTGGCGATATCGAGAATGTCATAGCCGCGGTAGTGCAGGTCATTGCCGGTCTTGCCGACCGTGCACAGGGCAGTATTGCCCGCCGTCACGCCCGACAGCGCCACGGATTTCTTCGGTTTGAAGCCGCTCGGGGCTCCGCTCTCGCCTGATGCGCCTGCGGCTTGCGTCTTTTCGCTCATCTCCAGCAGTCTCCTGTACGCCCGCTCATGATGCGGACTCTTTGGTGGAACCGGTTGTAGCAAAGAGCGGCGCGGCTTCGGCCGGCACCGTGCGTCCGGTCGAGCGCGCGCGACGCAGCACCGACCAGTAGTAGCGGTAGCTCGCACGGTCATGCAGCGTGTCGTGATGGCGCGTCGGGCCCCATTGGGCGGACTGCGCGGCGAGCAGGATCTCAGTCGCGGTGACGATCTCGTCTTCGCGCGGCGCGAAGGCGGCGACGATGGCCGGGACCTGCGCCGGATGGATGCTCCACATGCGCGTGTAGCCGAACTCGTTGCGTGCGCGCGTGGCGTCATTCGCCACCACGCTCATATCGCGGACTTCGGTACTGACGTTGTGCGACGGCACTTTGCCGCGTGCGTGGCAGGCCGCGGCGATCTCGAGCTTGGCGCGCCGCACCAACGGGTGATCGAACTGGCCCGGCGAGCGCATGGCGCTGTCGGGAATTGCGCCGTCGTGGGCGGAGACGAAGTCCATCAGGCCGAAGCTGAGCGCTTCCACGCCGGGCAACGCGGCCAGATCGAAAGCCCGCGCCAGCGCGCCATGGGTTTCGACCAGCAACTGCACCGGCACGGGTTGAGCAATCCCGAGCTCGCGTCGCGTCGCTTCGATGTACGCGCACATTTCGGCGGCATCGGGGACGCTGCGGATCTTCGGCAGGGTGATATAGGCAGGGGCGCGTTTGGCGGCGCGCAGGATCAGGCCCACGTCGTCGCGCCAGTGCGCATGGTTGAAATCGTGGATCCGCACGCCGACGCGGCCAAAGCGGTCATGCTCGCTGCCCAGCAGCGACGCCACCAGCTCCGCATGCTCTGCCTCGCGGCCCACCTGGGCGCCGTCTTCGCAATCGAGCGTGATGTCGAACACGGGCCCCAGCTCCTGCTGCAAAGCGAGCGATTTCAGCATCAGCTTCTCGCTGCCGGCGTAGTGATCGCAGGCAGGCAGGACAGTGGGCGGCGCTTCGCCGTCAAACAGCACTTCGGCGGGTGTGAGGGCGCGCATCTTCGGCGTCAGGAGCGTGGTTTCTCGTTGAGGAATCTGATTCGGGCGCGTTCTGTCTGAGTTTTGCTTGAGGGGCTGGGGTGGCAGCGCAGCAAGCGGCACAAAACGCGTTCGGATCAGATGCGGACGTAAAAAACCGGAACCCGTCGACAAGCAACGGAGTCCCGGCTGGTCTGCATCAGGTGCTTAGCCGAGCAGGTGCTGAACGCCTTCGCGCTCTTCGAGCAGCTCGTTCAGCGTAGCGTCCATCTTTTCGCGCGAGAACGCGTCGATTGCCAAGCCTTCGACACGCTTGTACTCGCCGTTTTCGCACGTCACCGGCACACCGTAGATGATGTCTTCCGGAATGCCGTACGAACCGTCCGACGGGATACCCATCGTGACCCACTTGCCGTTCGTGCCGAGCACCCAGTCACGCACGTGGTCGATTGCTGCGTTCGCTGCCGATGCTGCCGACGACAGGCCGCGCGCTTCGATGATCGCTGCGCCGCGCTTACCGACGGTCGGGATGAACGTGTTGCGGTTCCATTCGTCATCGTTGATCAGCTTGGTCAGGTCTTGACCTTCTGCCGTTGCAACGCGGAAATCCGGGTACATCGTCGGCGAGTGGTTGCCCCACACTGCCAGCTTTTCGATCGAAGCGACCGGCTTGCCCGACTTGGCAGCCAGTTGCGACAGCGCGCGGTTGTGGTCCAGGCGCAGCATGGCGGTGAAGTTCTTCTTCGGCAGATCCGGTGCCGACTTCATCGCAATGTAAGCATTGGTATTGGCCGGGTTGCCGACCACCAGCACCTTCACGTCGCGGCTGGCGACTTCGTTCAGCGCCTTGCCTTGCACCGTGAAGATCTCGGCGTTAGCCGACAGCAGATCCTTACGTTCCATGCCTTTCGAACGCGGACGCGCGCCGACCAGCAGGGCCACGTCAGCATCCTTGAATGCGACCTTGGGATCGTCAGTGATCACGACGCCCTGCAGCAGCGGGAATGCGCAATCATCCAGTTCCATCACGACACCTTTGACGGCGCCTTGCGCTTGCGGCAGGTCGAGCAATTGCAGGACCACCGGCTGATCCTTGCCGAGCAGGTCGCCATTGGCGATGCGGAATAGCAGGGAGTAAGCGATTTGACCTGCGGCGCCGGTGACGGCAACGCGCTTTGCGGGCTTAGCCATTGAGAATTCTCCAGGACGATGCGTTAGACGCTAGGGAAAACGCCATTCTATATGCGCGTTAGGCGAAGCGTTGTGAAACACGGCGGAATTCACTGTTACGCGGGGCCTCAAGCTGAAAGCCGGGGCCGGAAAGCGCGTTGCGGCAAGACCGCCATGCCGGAAACCTGTGCAGCGGAGCGAGGTGCGCGGGGCACTGCTGGCCGCTGCATGGTGCCGGGCGCCTGCAAGGGTGTGTTTCCGAAGCGTCTGACGGGACAAAGACCGGCGAATCGAAAGCGGGACCGCGAGAGACAACAGCATGGTGCAGAGCGGCTTTCGGTGCATGGCGGCCTGCCAGGAGTACCCATGGATACTCGGGAAAAGCCGTCGGATTTGCCCCCGAACCCTTGCTCGCCCTGGAGTGTAGGATTCGGCCCACACAAAGTCAACAGTATCTTATGTCTTATATAAGACATATCTATTGCAGGGAAAGCTCTGGACGCCGGACAGGCCTTTATGATGAAATGCGCGGATGAATTCGAACCCGGCGAGCACTGCGAATCCTATCGTCCCTGGGGGACCAGGCGAGGGTGCGCCCGCTGCTGCTGCGCCCGCTACATCGCCCACTTTCAGCCCCTTGTATCAGCAGATCAAGGGGTTGATTACACAGAGCCTCGAGTCGGGTGAATGGAAGCCGGGTGAAATCATTCCCAGCGAGGTCGAACTGGCCGCCCGTTTCAAGGTGAGTCAGGGTACGGTGCGCAAGGCGATCGACGAACTGGCCGCGGACAACCTGCTGGTGCGCCGCCAGGGCAAGGGTACTTTTGTTGCGACGCACAATGAAGACCGTGCCCAGTTTCGCTTCCTCAGGTTACTTGCCGATGACGGCGCCGAACATCCCCACGTCAGCCGCCTGCTTGAATGCCGCCGCCTGCGCGCGTCGGCCGATATCGCGCGTCAGCTCGACCTGAAGCCGGCCGACCCGGTGGTGCTCATCAAGCGGCTTTTGCAGTTTGATGGTGAAATCACGGTGCTGGACGAGATCTGGTTACCCGGCATGGTGTTTCGCGGGCTCACGCTCGAGCGGCTTTCGGAGTACAAGGGGCCGCTCTACGCGATGTTCGAGACGGAGTTCGGAACCCGTATGATCCGGGCCACCGAGAAGATCCGGGCGGTGGCGGCCGACCCCACGGTCGCCGATCTGTTGCAGGTGCCGGCCGGATTTCCGTTGCTATCGGTGGAGCGCGTGTCCTATACCTATGGAGACCGTCCCGTCGAAGTGCGGCGTGGATGGTATGTCACAACTGGGTACTACTATCAGAACGATCTGAGCTGAAACCGGGTTGTCGGAGACCCGCATGGTCAGGCTGGATCAGTGTGCTTAAGGGTGAGCGGCGTAGCGCGCGGCACCCTCTTGACGCCGCCATTATCGCGTGAGCAGTAAAGGACCTGTGGGGTTTTTCGCTGCAGCGCGATATAAAAAGGCGCTAAAATTGCGGATTAGTGTTACTACATAGTAGGGGTCTAGCATGGCTGAAGCCGTAAAAAAACCGAGACCGGAGTTCCGGAACATCGGTATCGGGCA
>Ga0302228_10002113_pt1 | contig 13799 bp, 7 predicted proteins | sample II_Palsa_N1_2_FD_193519 | JGI IMG/M metagenome (GOLD analysis project Ga0302228, IMG submission 193519) | Peat permafrost microbial communities from Stordalen Mire near Abisko, Sweden - II_Palsa_N1_2 | ecosystem: Environmental > Terrestrial > Soil > Palsa > Peat permafrost | place: Sweden...
GTCGTGGCCCTGCACCCAGCCGTAGCGATCGCCGTTGTGGTCAAAGTGGTAAGGCTTCACCGGCGCCAGCGCAAAACCCAGGCGCGACTCCATTTCCGCCTTGAACGCCTCCAGCCCGCGATGGTCTAGCGTGTACTTCAGCCGCGCATGCTTGCGCTCGCTGCGGTTGCCCCAGTCGCGCTGCACGGTCACCACCGCTTCGGCCACCGCCAGCAGCTGATCCGGGTTGATAAAACCGATCAGGCTGCCGAGCCGCGGGTAGGTAGAATCGTCGTTGTGCGTGGCGCCCATACCGCCGCCGATGGCGACGTTGAATCCGCGCAGCGCGCCGTTCTCGATGATGGCGATCAGGCCCAGATCCTGTGCGAACACGTCGACATCGTTGAGCGGCGGAATCGCCAGGCCGATCTTGAACTTGCGCGGCAGATAGGTGGGGCCGTACAGCGGCTCGCTGTCCCTGACCGCCGGCTTCTCGGCTCTGGGTTCGCTGACCAACGCCTCGCCGTCGAGCCAGATCTCGTGGTACGCGCTGGTCTTCGGCGCCAGTTCGTTCGACAGCATCGTGGCCAGCGCATACGCCTCGGCGTGCGCGGCCGATTCGATCGGATTGGCCGTACTCACCACGTTGCGCACCACGTCGCCGCAGGCGGCGACGGTGCCGGCGAGCGAGGCGTGGATCGCCGCGATCGTCGGCTTGAGATTGCGCTTGATGATGCCGTGCCATTGAAACGTCTGCCGCGTGGTGATGCGCAGCGTGCCGTTGGCGTGCTCGCGCGCGATCTGGTCGAACACCAGCCACTGCGCCGGCGTCACCACGCCGCTGGGCAGGCGTGCGCGCAGCATGAAGCTGAAGGCCGGCTCCAGCTTCTGCTTGCGCCGCTCGTCGCGCAGGTCGCGGTCGTCCTGCAGGTAGCTGCCGTGGAATTTCAGCAGCTTGTTGTCGTCGTCGCTGATCGCGCCGGTGATCGGATCGGCCAGGCCTTCGACGATGCTGCCGCGCAGAAAGTTGCTCGCCGCCTTGACCCGCTCGAAGTCGGACGGTGGCGCAGCCGGGTTTGTCTTGCTTGGATCTGATTTGATGGAACCGGACGTTGTCGAACCAGAAGTCGTCATATCAATACACGTCGCGGGCGTAGCGCCCTTGCTGCATCAGGTCAGCGAGCCATGCCCTGGCGTCGTCGGGGGAATGGCCACCGTGGGTAACGGCCACGTCGATCAGAGCGGCGTGTACGTCTTTCGCCATGTGGGTAGAATCACCGCAGACATAGAGATGGGCGCCATTTTCCAACCACGCGTAAAGCTCGGCTCCGCGCTCGCGCAGACGCTGCTGCACGTAGATTTTTTCCGAGGTGTCACGTGAAAACGCCAGATCGAGCCGGTGCAGCGCGCCTTTCTTCAGCGCCGCCTGCCATTCGGTCTGATAGAGAAAATCCTGCGCAAAATGCCGGTTGCCGAAGAACAGCCAGTTGCGCCCGGCGGCGCCCGTCTCCTCGCGCTCCTGCACAAAGGCGCGGAACGGCGCCACGCCCGTGCCGGGGCCGATCATGATGATGTCGCGCGAGGCGTCTGCCGGCAGGCGGAAGCGGTCGTTCGACTCGATGAAGACCGGCACCGTGCCGTCTTCGTCCACCGCCGCAAGAAAGGTTGACGCGGCGCCCCAGTGACGGGAGCCGTGCGCTTCGTAATCGACGACCGCCACGGTGAGATGCACTTCCTCGCCGACCTGGGCCTGGCCGGAGGCGATGGAATACAGCCGCGGAGTCAGTGGCCGCAGCGCGGCGATCAGCGCATCTGCCGACCAGCTCGCCGGGTAGCGTCGCAGCAGATCGATCGTCTGGTGCGTGTTCAGCAGCTCGGCCAGCTCGGCGGAATGAGTCGGCTGCAGCAAGCGAGCCAGCTCATCGTGACCGCTGACCGCGGCCAGCGCCACGATAAATGCGCGGCTGAGCCGGGTGATCTCGCGTTCGCGCTTCAGCCACAGCGCCAGTGGCAGGGTGCGGCCGCCGTAGCTCACGTCGATGCCGCCGTCCAGCCCAAGCGTATCGAGCCACTGCGCCACTAGCGCCGGCGGATTATTCGCCCACACGCCGAGCGAATCGCCGGGTTGATAGGTGATTCCCGAGCCCTCCAGCGACAGCTCGATATGGCGCAGGTCGCGGTCGGCGTCGCGCGACACGATGCGCTGGTTCGCCAGCACGACCGCGTGGAAAGGCTGTTCGCGCGAATGCAGCGGCTGAGCGGCCTCCTCGGCCTGGGCACGCTCGCGCTGCACGGCGTGCAGCGTGGTGACGCTGCCGCCGGGTATTTTCAGCAGCTCGCGCGCCTGCTCCAGCGCTTTCTCCAGCCACGGCGCCGCGACGGTGTCGATATCGACGTCCGCCGCACCGAGCGGGGCAAAACGCGTGGCGCCAAGCTCGGCCAGCCGCGCGTCGAGCCGGTTGCCGATCGCGCAGAACTCGGCATAACTCGAATCGCCAAGCCCGAGCACCGTAAACTGCAGGGTAGGGAGTTTGGGCGCGCGCTTGCCCAGAATGAACTCGACCAGGCCGCGCGAGTCGTCCGGCGGCTCGCCTTCGCCCTGGGTGCTGATCACCATCGCCAGGTAGCGCTCCCTGGCAAGCTCGCGTTGCGGGTACGCATCGGCGCGCAGCAGGCGTACCGGCACGCCGTTGGCGTCGCTGCGCCTGGCCAGCTGCTCGGCGAGGCGCTTGGCGTTGCCGGTCTGGCTGCCGTAGACGATGGTCAGCGTCGCCCCCGTTTGCTTTACGGGACTCGCTGCAGCGACCGGGCCGCCCAACTGCGCCTGAGTAGCCAGCGATGCGCTCCAGGCGGCCACCCAGTAGAGCTCGGCCGCTGTCAGCCCGTCCGCCAGCTGCTTGAGCTGGTCGAGCTTATCGGCATCGAGCGTGCCTTGCGGTAAATCCGGCGCCACAGCGGCCTTCACGGTCATGTCTTTTGGACGTCCATACGACTAGACGTCCGAACATAAAGATTTCGTTGTCCTGCGTAAAAGGATGATTCGGCATGACCTTATGCCCTTGGCTTATTTCATCCGGTGGCCGTTCTGGCGGGTCTCGGTCGAGCCCCGCGAACCTACTTGCATGCTCGATGCGTTCCGGGATGCCCGATCAAGTGCTTTTGGCTACGCAGCTCGACGATGTACTTGAAGCACATCGCAAAGCGACGCGAGGTGACGTGTTTCTGGCCGAAATGGACGAGTCGTGCCGCGGTCGCAACGGTGCGCTGATCGAACTGTTCTTCTGCAAAAGAATGTACTGAAGTATTCGCCGTTCACGATCGCGGATGCGACATTCTAGGCGCGCCGGGACGCCTCGGCGGAATATGAAGAAACCGCTCGCGTGAGACCTGTAATGACGGCGCGCGCCGAGACAACTCGTGACGATAGGGTCGCCGAATTAGCGGTGACGCGAGAAGCCCGATGTTTTAGCGCTAACCATAGTTATATAAATATCATTGACAGATAAATGATAACAAGATAACAATGAAGCTGAAGCAAGCTGTTCGACTATCTCGGGGAGAACGTCATGAAGCATCGCTATCTTCAGCATGATCGGCGCGCGGTCTGCGCGGCCGTTGCCGTCGCCCTGATCGGCGCGAGCGGACTTGCACCGTGTGCATTTGCTCTCGACCTCAGCAATAGCGCATCCGGCGCTATGAGCGGGCAGGTCACGCCGCAAACTGACGCGACCGCTGTTGCGCCAGCCGCAACGCCGGCGCCGCAAACCAACGCGCAACGCAAGGACGCGCTGAACCTGCCGACCGTGGTGGTCACGGCCAATAAACGTACGGAAAATCTGCAAAGTGTTCCGATGGCGGTGTCGGCGATCTCCGGGGACGATCTGAGGCGCGAGGGAGCGAACAGCTTTGCCGACTACGCCACCCAGGTGCCCGGCCTGAATGTGATCTCTACGGCCGAAGGGCAGACGCAACTCGTGCTGCGTGGCATCACCTCCGGCAGCGGACAGGCCAACTCCGCCGTCAGTACCTACATCAACGATGCTCCCTACGGCTCGAGTACGGTCTATGCCGGCGGTGGGCTGCTCACTCCCGATCTCGATCCTGCCGACCTGGAGCGCATCGAAGTGCTGCGTGGGCCTCAGGGCACCCTCTACGGCGCGAACTCGCTCGGCGGCCTGGTCAAATTTGTCACCGTTCCACCGGATACCACGCACGCTCTTGGCTACGTCTCGACCGGATACAGCAGCGTGGCGGGCGGCGGCGATGGCTTCAGCGAGCGGGCCATGTTCAATCTGCCCCTCGTGGAAGACAAGCTGGCGCTGCGCGTCAATGCCTACAACCGCACCGACCCCGGCTATATCGACAACGTGGCTACAGGGAAGTCGGATGTCAACGAGGCGAAGGTCAGCGGCGGACGTGCAGAACTGCTGTGGACGCCGACCGACAAGCTGTCGGTGAGCCTGTCGGCACTGGCGCAGAACCTCAGCAGCGACGGACTGGCGAACACCGGTGTCGAAGTGGACGCGGCGACGCTGCTGCCGCTCTATGGCTATCAAAAGCAAAGCAGGGCGGCTGGAACCGGGCTGTTCAAAATTCAATATCGGTTATACGACGCTTCGGTCAACGCCGATTTCGGCTGGGCGAAGCTGGTGTCCTCGACCAGCTACAGCACGCAGCGGGTCAACTCGGATCAGGACGTGACCGCTGCTTACGGGCCGGTCCTCAATCCCGCGTTCGGACTGACCGATGGCGGCTATTCCATCACCGACCCGATCACGCTCGGCAAGTTTACCCAGGACCTTCGCCTGCAGTCGCCGCAGGGCCAGACTCTGGAATGGCGCGTGGGTCTCTTTTACACGCGCGAAAGCACGACCAATCAACAAAACGTCGAAGGCTTCGATGCCAATACCGGTGCGCCGCTCGATCTCCCGCCGCTGGGCAGCATCAGCGTGGGGCCGGGTATCTTCAAGGAGTGGGCCGGCTATGCCGATCTGACCTGGCATGCCACCTCGCAGTTGAGCGTGCTGGTCGGCGGTCGCTACAGCAGGGACAGCACCATGTTTACGCAGACTGGCAGCGGTCTGCTCGTTGGGCCGATCGATTTCACCACACGAAGCACAGACCGCCCGACCACGTTTCTTTTCAATCCCAGCTTCAAATTCAGCGACGACGTGATGGCGTACATCCGCGTCGCCTCAGGGTTCCGCCCCGGTGGCCCGAATGTGGGCGTGCCGCCGGGGCTGGGCGCGCCGGTGAGTTTTGGACCGGACAAGCTGACCAGCTACGAGTTGGGCTTCAAATCGACCTTGCTCGATCGGCGCATGTCCTTCGATGCCGACGTGTTCTATATCAACTGGAGTCAGATCCAGCTCACCTCGACGGCGGGCGGCTTCAGTTTTCTCGGTAACGGTGGCAAAGCCAAGAGCCAGGGCGTCGAAGCGAGCTGGAAGTACACACCGGTGGGTGGTTTGGTGCTGTCGGCCAACACCAGTTATACCGACGCCGAGCTGACCGCGAATACGCCGCCAGGTCTTTACGGTTACAGCGGCGATCGGTTGCCGTGGGTACCCAAATGGAATGCCACCGTAGGCCTGGACTACGACTTTCCGCTGGGCGGCGGCTGGTCCGGTTCCGCCGGCGCCAGCTACAACTACGTGGGCCAGCGCGAGACCGATTTCCTGTCCGTCCCCGGACCGCGCTTGACCGCCCCCGGCTATCACGGCGTTGATCTGCATACGGGTGCCTACGTCGGTCCCTGGACCTTCCAGGCGTACGTCAAGAACCTGACCAACCAGCGCGGCATCACCTCGCTGACCTCCGAGACCGTCGATCCGCAGGGCAGTCCGTTCGCGGCGTCGTACGTGCCGCCCCGCACGGTGGGCGTGAACGTCACCTATGACTTCTGAGCCTGTCGCCTTGTTGCCACTGGAGCGTTCACACATGAACCGCTGCACCAAAATGCTCGCCGCGTTTGCCGTCACTTTCGCTGTCGGCACAACCTCGGCACAAGTCGCGCTATCGCTGAGCCATGCACCTGCCGCGTCGACGCCTTTGCCGACGACTTCTACCGTCACCAGCGTCGCGCCGTTGGGACAGAGGGCTGACACTCTGCCGGTGCTGACGGGCGCGGACTTGTCGACGTTCTTCGACGGGCTGGTGCCGTTTGCGCTGCAGCGCGGCGATGTGGCTGGCGCGGTGATCTCGGTGGTCAAGGACGGCAAGATCATTTTCGCGCAGGGCTACGGTTACGCGGACCTGAAGACGCGCATGCCGCCGTCGCCGCAAACCACCCTGTTTCGTCCGGGCTCGACGTCCAAGCTGTTCACCTGGATGGCGGTAATGCAGCTGGTGCAGCAGGGCAAGCTCGATCTCGATCGCAACATCAACGACTACCTTGACTTCACCATCCCGCCGCGCGATGGGAAGCCGATCACGCTGCGCGACGTCATGACCCATACGCCGGGCTTCGAGGAATCCGCCAGGGGTCTGATCAGCGCGGAAGGCGAGCAGGTATCGCTGGCCGATTACCTGAAGACCCATCTTCCCGCGCGCATTTTTCCGCCGGGCGAAATCGTTGCCTATTCGAACTACGGCTGCGGTTTGGCAGGCTATATCGTGCAGCGGGTGTCGGGGCAGCGCTTCGAGGATTACGTAAGGCAGCATATTTTCGCTCCGCTGGACATGCCGCATTCCACCTTTGAGCAGCCGCTGCCGGCACCGTGGAACCCGCTGATCGCGCAGAGCTACAAGACGGCATCGGACGGCCAGCCGCAACCGTTTGAACTGGTCAACCCTGCGCCCGCCGGCGGCCTGAGCAGCACCGCGATCGACATGGCGCACTTCATGCTCGCGCAGCTGCAGAACGGAAACTACAACGGGGCACAGGTTCTCGAGCCGGCGACGGTCGCGTTGATGCACAGCCCGCAACGTACCGCCGCTGCGGGTCTGAACGGCTTCGATCTCGGCTTCTATCAGGAGAACAGCCACGGCCAGCGCATCATCGGCCATGCCGGGGACCTCGATTATTTTCACAGCGACCTGCACCTGCTCCTGGATGCGCACGTCGGATTCTTCATTTCGATGAACAGCGCCGGTAACGAAGGGGGCGCCGGCGTGATCCGCGCTGCGCTCTTCCGCGCCTTCCTCGACCGCTATTTTCCGTTCCACGTACCGTCGCAGCCGGTTGTTCCGAGCGCCCACGCCGATGCGGCGCGGGTTGCTGGCTGGTACGAGTCCAGCCGCCGCAATGACAGCGCGATGCGTGCGCTCTACCTGTTGAGCCAGATCGCCGTGGAGGCGCAGCCGGACGACACCATCACGGTCTCCGCACTGACCGACGATGCGGGCGCGCCGCTGCACTGGCAGGAAGTGGGTCCACTGAGCTATCGCGAGGTCAACGGCATCCGAAAATTGCAGTTCGTCACCGACAAGCAGGGCGCGATTCGTTATTGGGCGACCGACGCCGAGCCGCCGGTGTTTGTGTTCCAGCCGGTATCGGGTCTGCAATCGCTGGGTTCGGTGCGTTGGCTGATGACGCTGGCCTTGTTGATCCTCGTTGTCGCGCTGTCGAGTTGGCCGCTGGGCTGGGGTGTGCGCAAGCATTACCGCTACACGCTCGAGTTGACCGTCGCGCAGCGGCGCACGCGTCGTTGGTCACGCCTGGGTGCGCTGGCGTTGTTTGTGGTGGTGTTCGGCTGGCTGATGCTCCTGGTAGTGCTTACGGCGACCGACGCCGTGCCGCTGGTGCACGGCACGATCACGCCCTGGCTCTATCTGCTTTACGCGCTCGGCGTACTGGGGTTGATCGGCGCCGTGGCTGTGGTGGTTCACGCGGCACACGCGTGGATTCGCCCTCGGCGCAGTCGCTGGGTGCGCTTGGGAGAAACGCTGCTGGCATTGGCCGCTGTTTACCTGGCCTGGTTCATCGTCGTGTTTGGCCTGATCAGCTTCAGTGCGCGGTATTAATCACGGTCACCAAGCGATCGCATTTAAATCGGAGTATTCATGAACAGTAATGGACAAGTTCGCCTGCAGCTGCAGGCGAACATCGAGAAGTGGCCGACCAAGGCGCCTTTCCACATCACCGGCTACACCTTCAACGACTTTGAGACGCTGGTGGTCACGCTGCGCGACGGTGACTTGATCGGCCGCGGGGAGGGTCTGGGCGTCTACTACAAGCACGACACGCCGACCTCGATGCTGGCGCAGATCGAGGGCCTGCGATCCACGATCGAAGCAGGCGTGACGCGCCAGGATCTTCAGCCGTTACTGCCCGCTGGCGGTGCGCGCAACGCGCTCGACTGCGCGCTGTGGGATCTGGAGGCCAAGCGCAGCGGAAAGTCGGTGTGGGAGCTGGCGGGCCAGCAAGCACCCCAGCCGCTGCTGACCACCTTCACCGTGGGCGCCGAAGCGCCCGAGGTCATGGCCGCGCGCGCGACCGGTTACGCAGGCGCTCGCGCCATCAAGCTCAAGCTGACCGATGACGATCTCAACGCGAAGCGCGTGCTGGCCGTGCGGGCGGCGCGACCGGACGTGTGGCTGATGGTCGACGCGAACCAGGGTTTCACCCGCGAGACTTTCGCGCGCCTGCTGCCGACGCTGGTGGAGGCGCGGGTGGATGTGGTGGAACAGCCGTTTCCGATCGGAAGCGAAGCCTGGCTTGACGGACTGGAGCGGCCGATCCGCATCGCGGCGGACGAAAGCGTGCAGGACCGCAGCGACTTGCAAAAGATGGTCGGGCGCGTCGACATCATCAATATCAAGCTCGACAAATGCGGCGGCCTGACCGAGGCCCTGGCACTCGCGGACGAGGCGCGCAAACTTGGCTTTGAACTGATGGTCGGCAACATGTCCGGTTCCTCGCTGGCCATGGCGCCGGCATTCGTAGTGGGCCAGTTGTGCAACGTGGTCGATCTGGACGGGCCCGTGTTTCTGACCCGCGATCGCACGCCGGCAGCGGAGTACCAGGATGGCAAGATCTGGTGCCCGGAGACCCTGTGGGGATCCTCTCAGCGGAAGGTGGCATAGTGGCCGCTGCATCCAGCCGACGAGATTCGTGACTGCCATGTCGGGCCGAATGACTGCCGTACGAGGAAGCGACTGGTTCGGACACCCGCGCGGGTTGTCTGTGCTGTTTCTGACTGAAATGTGGGAGATGTTCTCCTTCTTCGGCATGCGCGCGATCCTGGTCTATTACATGACCAAGCACCTGGACCTGAGCCAGGCGTACGCGTCGCTGGTGTATGGCGCCTATGCCGCTTTCGTCTATTTCACGCCGGTATTCGGTGGGGTGCTGGCCGACCGATGGCTGGGCAAGCGCAATGCCGTGATGATCGGCGGTGCAGCAATGGCGCTCGGTCATTTCATGATGTCTTCCGAGGCATTGTTCTATCCTGCGCTCATCACCATCGCACTGGGCAACGGGCTGTTCCTGCCGAGCCTGGCCAGTCAGATCGAGGGCCTCTATCGTGAGGGCGACCCACGCAGCAAGAGTGCCTACAACATCTATTACGTGGGCATCAATCTGGGCGGATTTTTGGCGCCGCTGGTATGCGGCACGTTGGGCGAAGCCTACGGCTGGCACTGGGGATTTGCAGCGGCCGGATTCGGCATGCTGCTGTCCCTGGTGATCTATCTGGCGGGTCGCGGCTATCTGCCGCCGGAGCCGGCGCGGGGCGCCGCGATGCGCGCCGCGCGCCCACCAATGGATCGCGCCGCGCGCGATCGTTTCGCGTTGCTGATCGGGATCGCCGCGATCGTGGTGGTATTTCGCGGTGCCTACGAGCAGAACGGCAACACCATCGCCTTGTGGGCCGATACCGGCATCGACCGACGTATGGCCAACGGCTGGGTGATACCGATGACCTGGTTCCAGTCGATCAACTCGCTCGCAGTATTCGCGTTGACACCGTTTCTGGTCGCGCGCTGGTCGCGTCTGGCCGTGCGCGGTGTGGAAACACCGTTACTCGGAAAAATGGCTTTTGGCGCTGCCATCGTCGGTGTCTCCTATGTCGCGCTTGGCGTCGTCGCGGCATGGAACGACGCTCATGGCTCCCGGGCGAGCTGGCTCTGGCTGTTTGGTTGGTTCGTGCTGTTCACGCTCGGCGAGCTCTATATCCTCCCAGTCGGACTGGCTCTGTTTGGGCGTCTGGCACCGGAAGGTTTTCGTGCCACCAGCATTGCCACGTGGTTCTTCGCCGGTTTCTTCGGCAATCTGCTGGCCGGCGCCCTGGGCACGTTGTGGAGCGTGCTCTCCCACGGCTGGTTCTTTGCCCTCATCGGCGCGGTGGCCGGCCTCTCGGCCGTACTCCTGTATATGCTGGGCTGTCGGTTGGGGAATGTGGAGCGGCAGGGCGCTCCCGACCCGGCCATGGCGATGACTCGATGAGCACAGGACGATGACGAAGGACATCAAGAAGAAACTGAAAAGCCGGTGGGAGACCTTCACCACGGCCGAGCAGAAAATTGCCGCGCATCTGCTGCAGAACATCGACAGCATACCGTTCGAAACCGCGGCCTCGCTCGGCAAGCGCGTCGATGTCAGCCCGATGACCGTGGGTCGCTTTCTGCGCAACCTTGGCTACGAGGGTCTGGCCGAGCTGAAGGATGAGTTGCGCGGCGGTACATCATGGATGCAGCTCTACAGCCATCCCGGCAGTGGCAACGTGGCGACTCCGTCGGAGGGCTTGCAGTCGGAGATTCGCGGGCTCAACGCCGTGCATGCGCTGGCGCTGACGCGCGAATGGCCGTCCATCGTGAATTTGCTGGTAAAGGCCGATCGGGTCTCGGTCGCCAGCTTTCACCACGGCCGCTTTCTCGGCATAGGTTTCGCCAGCTTGCTGCAGCACGTCAAGCCGCGCACGTCGTTTGCCGACGGTCTCGATGGCGCGTATGCCGACGTGTTGCTCGACTCCACTGAAAAAAGCTGTGTCGTCCTGATCGACTTTCGTCGTTACTCGCGCCACTTTCGCCTGCTGGCCGAAGAAGTTGCCCGGCGCGGTATTCCGCTGCTGATCATCACCGATACGCAGTGCTACTGGGCGCGTCAGCTTACCGACAACGTGCTCATGCTACCCATCGATGACCATCGGGCGTGGCACAACTTCAGCGCGGCCAGCAGCCTTTTCAGCCTGCTGATCGGCGCGGTGAGCAACGAGATGGGCGGCCGATTCGAGCGCATCGGAGACATCACGCAGATGCGACAGAAATTCGTGGGCTATGTCGAGGCGCCGGTTGTTGAGGATCGACCGTCAAAGGTCGCACCCAAGGCAAAGGCCGGTACGAAAGCGCGCAAGCGCGGGTCCTCGCCGAAGCCCTGACGGCACCTCCCGAAACGCGAATCTCGCGGCCATGGCTTCGAATGCCGTGAATCTTACGCAGGCGGAACCGCTAGAGGACATCTTCATGGTTGCACCGATCCGTTTCTGTCTCTCGTGCCGACGCATGAGAGCTGGCCGAGGGTGGACGGCCTTGCTTCTCGTCGTGGGCCTGTTGTGGCCTTTCTTGTCGGGAGCGGCGGAGCGACCGGAGTCAGCCAGCGCGGTCACGCTGGATGACTACGCCGCCAGAGCCATGAAAACCTTTGATACCCCAGGCATGGCGGTCGTCATCGTCGAAGGCAACGACATCTCAACCCATGCTTACGGGGTACGAAAACTGGGTGCGCCGGAGCCGGTCGACGCCCATACGGTTTTTCCGCTTGGCTCCAACACCAAGGCGTTCACCAGCACCGCCTTGGCCATGTTGGTTGATCAGGGCAAACTGCGATGGAGCGATCGGGTCGAGGACAAGCTGCCAGGCTTTCGCATGTACGACGATTACGCCTCCAGCGAAATGACGATTACCGATTTGCTCGTGCATCGCAGTGGTCTGGGACTGGGCGAAGGCGACCTGATGCTGGTGCCACAGACCAATCGCTCGCGGGCCGAACTCGTGCATGCGATCCGTTATCTGAAACCCGCGCACTCCTTCCGCTCCAGCTATGACTATGACAACGTCCTCTACATCGTGGCCGGGCAGCTGCTGCAGGCGGTCAGCGGTCAGCGTTGGGAGGACTTTGTGCAACAGCGCATCCTCGATCCACTGGCCATGCGCGATACCCAAGTGAGTATCGATGCCCAGGTGCCCGACCAGGCGTCACTCCACGCGAAGATTGCCGGGCCGATACGCGGTTTCGGAAAGCCATCCGTTCTGACCGACGTCATGACGGGAGATGCGTTCGCACCTGCTGGCGCGCTGAAGAGCAGCGCCACGGATATGGGCCACTGGCTGCGGGTGCTGCTCGACCGGGGTGTCATGCGCGACGGCAGCACCCTATTCAGCCGATCAGCATCGGAGGCTTTATGGACGCCGCGAACCCTGATGCCGATGACGCCGGAGCCGCCAGCGCTGGCGCTGAGTGAGCCGCAATTTCAGGCCTACGCTTTTGGCTTTGAGGTGCGCGACTATCGCGGACACAAGATCATCACCCATCTCGGCGGCGTTCTGGGAGGCATCTCTGCGGTTGTGCTGATACCCGACAAACATGTTGCCTTTGCCGTGATGATCAATTCAGAGGATGCGGGCACCCTGTTTGCCATGCGCGAGCACCTGCTGGACCGCTATCTGGGTCTGCCGTCGCCCGACTGGATTGCCAGCTACAGGCAAGCGCAGCAACAAGAACATGCCGACGCCTTGCAAACGATGGCGATCAACAAGACGGCGAGCCACCCGGATCGTGGTCCCCTACTGCCGCTGACAGGGTATGTCGGCAAATACCAGGATCCCTGGTATGGCACGATTACGATCAGCAAAATTGCCAGCGGATTGATGATCAGCTTCGATCGCTCGCCAGGCATGAGCGGTGCACTCGAGCATGTTCAATACGATACTTTCCGCACGCGTTTCACTACGCCAGGCTATGAAGATGCCGCCGTTACCTTCAGTCACACGCCTGACGGGAAGATCGATCAAATAAAGATGCAGCCGATTTCGCCGCTGGCCGATTTCAGCTGGGATTATCAGGACCTTCTTTTCACGCCGGTGACTGAAAATGCGCAGTGACCTGAGATCGAGCAGCCCACCATCCTGCGTGGTCGGCGATCGACGAATAAGCGCCGGTTTACCACCATGGCCATTGTTTATATGGATATGTTTGGTGAGCCGAGAACATTGTCGTACCGCTGACTGAAGCAATAAAAAAGCGTGGATGACTGGGGCGCAAGACGACGTGCGATTTCGAAGCTTTTAAGGGCCAAGGCTTCGCAGGCTCCTTCAGCAAAGACTCTGCTCACGCATGTCTTTCGAGCTCGCCGCAGTGAACGCCGCGAAGATTATCGGAACCGCGTGTTGCGAAATGAAGGCATTTTCCTCAGCGACGTGAGCCAGCGCAGTAGGATGAAGGCGTCAACTATTGACACCAAACCACAGACGGGCGTCCGTCCGTTTGTCGGACCGCGACGACCAAGGACGCTCTGCGAATTTCGCTTAAGCCACTTGAGCATGCAAGCGTGCCGAAAAAAGATCAAACGTCAGACGAAGGGATGAATTTTCTGACGTTGGAAAAAACCTAATGAGCTTGAGCCAATTTCTCTCTAGATTGGATTTCACCAGCGCGGATAATTCTCGGGTGGGAAAATTATCTCCGACTTGAAATCGCTGGCGAATAATTCTCTAAAAAGTTCGTCAAGCATCGGCGAGTTTATGCGCTGCAAAGCGGCTGCTCTCGCGAACGCGATCGATAGCCGGAAACAAGGTGCCCAATACGTTTCTAGACCAACAGGTCACAGGCAAGCGTCCTGATGGTTGGCGCAGTGAGGGCGTCTTTTCAATCTTCTAGATCG
>Ga0302228_10002126_pt1 | contig 13757 bp, 6 predicted proteins | sample II_Palsa_N1_2_FD_193519 | JGI IMG/M metagenome (GOLD analysis project Ga0302228, IMG submission 193519) | Peat permafrost microbial communities from Stordalen Mire near Abisko, Sweden - II_Palsa_N1_2 | ecosystem: Environmental > Terrestrial > Soil > Palsa > Peat permafrost | place: Sweden...
TGAACTTCTTTATGATCGCCCGGCTTTTTCATATTTGCACGGTTGAGCGCAGGATCGACGCTCTATCGCCCTGCCCACGACGCACAGCAGTGCGAATTCACAAAGACAGTGCCGCGCGCTGAAGCCGCATAGCCCGAAACGACCTACGCTGCAGCCATCTCAAGTGACCAATCCGGTTCACTCGGCACCCACGTCAGTCCCTGCGTGCAATGCACGCTAGCAACCCATCAGTCTTCCGTCATCAGGACACCGTCATGTGGATCGTCAGACTCGCCTTGCAACGGCCCTACACGTTCATCGTTCTGGCTGTGCTGCTGTTTATCCTGGGTCCGCTGGCGATCCTCCGCACGCCCACGGACATCTTTCCGAATATCAACATTCCGGTGGTCAGCATCGTCTGGTCGTACAACGGCTTTTCCGCCGAGGACATGGCGCACCGGATCACGTCGAACTATGAACGCGCGCTGACAACCGACGTGGACGATATCGAACATATCGAATCGCAGTCGCTCAACGGCGTCTCCGTCGTGAAGATCTTTTTTCACCCTGGCGCCGACATCAACCGCGCGATTGCCGAAGCCGCCTCGAACTCCGCGTCGATCCTGCGCGTCCTGCCGCCGGGTACGCTACCGCCGAACGTCATCACCTACAACGCGTCGACCGTGCCGGTGCTTCAGCTCGGCCTGTCCAGCAATACGCTTCCCGAACAGACGCTGTACGACCTCGGCAACAGCTTCATCCGCACCCAGCTCGCCACCGTGCAAGGCGCCGCGGTGCCGCTGCCGTTCGGCGGCAAGATTCGCCAGATCATGGTCGAACTCAATCCTCAGGCCTTGCAGGCAAAAGGGCTCGCGCCTGCAGACGTCGTCAATGCCGTAAACGCGCAGAATCTCATCCTGCCGGGCGGCACCGCGAAGATCGGCGCGAAGGAATACAACGTTCAGATGAACGGCAGTACCGATACGGTCGCCGCACTGAACAATCTGCCGATCAAAACGATCGACGGCGGCGTGGTGTACGTGCGCGACGTGGCCCACGTGATCGACGGCTATGCGCCGCAAACCAATATCGTGCGCAGCGACGGCAAGCGCGCCGCGTTGCTTCAGGTGGAGAAGACCGGCAGCGCGTCCACGCTCACCATCATCCAGCAGGTCAAGGCGATGCTGCCGAAAATTGCAGCGGACCTGCCGAAGGCGCTGGTCATCACGCCGCTGTCGGATCAATCGGTGTTCGTGAAGTCGGCGATCATGGGCGTGGTGCGCGAAGCACTGATCGCGGCCTGCCTCACGGCAGTGATGATCCTGCTGTTCCTCGGCAGCTGGCGCGCCACACTGATCATCGCCGTGTCGATTCCGCTCGCCGTTCTGACGTCCCTGATCGCGTTGTCGGCCCTCGGCGAGACCATCAACATCATGACGTTGGGCGGCCTCGCATTGGCGGTCGGGATTCTGGTCGACGACGCGACCGTTGCAATCGAAAACATCACGCATCATCTGGAGAATGGCGAGCCACTCCACGATGCCATCCTGAACGGCTCCGGCGAAATCGCCGTGCCGACCTTCGTGTCCACGCTGTCGATCTGCATCGCGTTCGTGCCGATGTTCCTGCTCTCCGGTGTCGCGCGCTATCTGTTCGTGCCGCTTGCGGAGGCAGTCGTGTTTGCGATGTGCGCGTCGTATTTCTTCTCGCGCACCTTGATTCCGACGCTCGCGATGTATCTGATGCGCGCCCCGTCGAAAGACCGCACCACCGTACAAGGGCGCTTCGGTGCGCTGGACCGATTCCAGGCCGGTTTCGAACAGCGCTTCGAGGTACTGCGCAGCGGCTATCGCAATGTGCTGCAAGAAGCAATTGCTCACCGCGGCCGCTTTATCGGCATCTTCCTGGTGTTGTGTTTCAGTTCGCTCACGCTGATCCCGTTTGCAGGCCGCGACTTCTTCCCCGCGGTCGATACCGGCGAAATCCGCCTGCATCTGCGCGCACCCACCGGCACCCGCATCGAACAGACCGCTCGTATCACCGACGAAGTCGAAGCCAGGATCAACAGCGTCATTCCCAAACAGGATCAGGCGGCCGTGCTCGACAACATCGGCGTACCGGTCAGCGGGATCAACCTGACCTACGACTCGTCCGATCCGATCGGCCCGGAAGACGCCGATATCATGCTCACGCTCAAGCCGGGCGCCGGCCCGACCGCAGGCTATATCGCGAAACTGCGCAACGCGCTGAACGCGTCGTTCCCCGGGGTGACGTTTTCGTTCCTGCCAGCCGATATCGTCAGTCAGATTCTCAACTTCGGGCTGCCCGCGCCGATCGATATCCAGATCGTCGGCAACAAGCTCGAAGCAAACCGCGTCGTGGCGGATCACCTGCTGGCGAAGCTGCGCAGCGTCAGCGGCCTCGTCGACGCGCGCATTCAGCAACCGGGCGACGCCCCCGCGATCGATGTGGACGTCGATCGCACGAAGGCCATCCAGGCCGGCCTCACGCAACGCGACGTCGCGCAGAATCTGCTGATCGCGCTATCCGGCAGTTCGCAAACCACGCCGAACTTCTGGCTCGATCCGAAGAACGGTGTGAGTTATCCGTTGATGGCCGAAGTGCCGCAGTACGATATTCACTCGCTGCAAACGCTCGCCAACATTCCGATAACCACCTTTGGTCTCGCCATGGGGCCGCAAAATCTGCTCGGCACGCTCGGTGTGATGTCGCGCAGTACGCAACAGGCCGTTGTCTCGCACTACAACGTGCAACCGGTGCTCGACATCTTTGCGTCGACGCAGGGGCGCGATCTGGGCGGCGTCGCCACAGACGTGTCGCATCTCGTCGATGCCGCGCGCGCCGAGCTGCCGCCCGGTTCGTCGATCGTGATTCGCGGCCAGGTGCAGTCGATGAACGAATCGTTCAGCGGCCTCGAATCCGGGCTCATCTTCGCGATCGCGCTTGTCTACCTGCTGATGGTCGTGAACTTCCAGTCCTGGATCGACCCGCTCATCATCGTGAGCGGCCTGCCGGGCTCGCTCGCCGGCATCTCGTGGATGCTGTTCACGACGCACACCACGCTCAGCGTGCCGGCCTTGACCGGCACGATCCTGTGCATCGGCATTGCGACGGCGAACAGCATTCTCGTGATCAACACCGCGCGTGAGCTGCTGCAACAAGGCGCCGATCCGCTCAGCGCCGCGCTCGAGGCGGGTTTCAGCCGCTTCCGCCCGGTGCTGATGACCGCGCTCGCCATGCTGATCGGCATGACGCCGATGGCGCTCGGTCTCGGCGACGGCGGCGAACAGAATGCGCCGCTCGGCCGCGCCGTGATCGGCGGCCTCGGCATCGGCACCGTTTCCACGCTGCTGTTCGTGCCGGTGGTGTTCGCGCTGGTTCACACCTTGCTCGCGAAGCGCCGCGCCCGACACACCGCGGCCACCGCCACGCCCCAAGTGCAATGAAAACGCCCACGACAGGAATCCATCATGAACACGCCTGATACCCATCCGGAACACGACGGCGCGGTCACGAGCGCGGGCCTGCCGGCTCTGCGCGCGACGCCGCCACGCGCGTCCGTCCGCTCTCGCGCATGGCGCCGTTACCGCCTGCCGCTGATTCTGACGGGGGTGGCCGCTGTGCTGCTGATAATCGGTATCGTGCCTCGTCTGCGAGCCGGTTCGGCGCTCAGCGAACAGGTCGCCGCGCAAAGCGCGCTGACCGTCAAGGTCGTGTCGCCGGGCCTCGCGCCGGCTTCGCAAGAGCTGCTTCTGCCCGGCGCCGTCATGCCCTATGCGGATGCTTCCGTGTATGCGCGAACCAGCGGCTATATTCAGCGCTGGTACGTCGATATCGGCACGAAGGTGAAAGCGGGCCAACTGCTCGCGACCATCGAAACACCGGAGCTCGACGCGCAATTGCAGCAAGCGCGCGCCGACGCCGCCACCGCGCAAGCCAACTACAATTACGCTCTCACCACCTCGCAACGCTGGCAGCAGATGCTGCAAACACAGTCCGTTTCGCAACAGGACGCGGATACAAAAACCGCCGACATGCAGGCTAAACGCGCCACGCTGGCATCGGCTCAGGCGAACGTCGCGCGGCTCACCGAGATGGTGTCGTATGAAAAAGTCACCGCGCCGTTCGACGGCGTGGTGACCGTGCGCAACGTGGACGTCGGCGCGCTGGTCACGGCAGGCGGAACGCCGGGACTTGCCGCGCCCGCCAACGAACTGTTCCACGTCGCGCAGACGGATGTGTTGCGCACCTTCACCGATATTCCGCAGAACGACGCGAGCTTCGTCACCGTGGGCACCCAGGCCTATCTGACGACCCAGCAGTATCCGGGCCGCCACTTCCCGGCGCGGGTCGCGCGCAGTTCGGACGTGATCGATCCATCCAGCCGCACGATGCGCGTGGAAGTCGACGTGGACAACAAGGACGCCGCGCTGCGTCCCGGCGCTTACGTGCAGGTGCATCTCGCGCTGAATACCGCGCACCCCGCGCTCGAACTGCCGGTGAGCGCGTTGCTGTTCCGCCCGAGCGGCGTGACGGTAGCGGTGGTCGGCGACGACAACAAGGTCGCGCTGAAGACGGTGACCATTGGCCGCGATTTCGGCACCTATGTGGAAATCGCCACGGGTCTCACGGCGTCCGACCGCGCGATCGACAACCCTGGCGACGCCGTTACAGCAGGCGACACCGTGCAGGTGATGCGCCCGGCCGCCGCCGCAAAGCCGGCCCCGGCCACGTCGGCCGCACACGGCTGATGCCGTCCCACTCAAGGAAGCGGACCATGCCCACTCTGCCCGTGACATTCCGACGCAAGACGCTCGCCCTCGGCGTCGCGTGCGCGCTGACGGCGTGCTCGACCTTGCCCCACTACAGCGTCCCGGAGGCGGCCGTGCCGGCTCGCTACGCGGCGCCTGCTGGCCCCGTGCAGGCGGCGCCTGGCTGGGCCGTGGCAACGCCTGGCGACACGCACGCGCGCGGCGACTGGTGGACGCTCTTCAACGCCCCCGAATTGAACCGGCTCGAAGACCAGTTGCCCGTATCGAATCAAACCATCAAGAAGGCGGTCGCGCAATTGCAGCAGGCGCGCGCGATGATCGACTACCAGCACGCGGGCTTTCTGCCCACGATAACGGCCGGCGCCGCGCAATCGCGCACGCGCCTCTCGCAGAACGTGGAAGGTCATTCGCTCGCCGGCCAGACCGTACCCGACTATTCGCTCGGTCTCGCCGCTTCGTGGGAACCGGATCTGTTCGGGCGGGTACGCGACGCCGTGGTGAATGCGCACGACAACGCCCAGGCAAGCGAAGCGGATCTCGAGGCGGTCCATCTCTCCATGAGCACCGACTTGGCGAGCGATTACTTCGCGCTGCGTGCGCTCGACATCCAGAAAAAACTGCTCGACGACAGCGTGACCGCTTACGCTGCGGCATTGGCCATCCTCAAACAGCAACTGGCCGACGGCGCTATCGATGCGTCCGCGACCGCGCAAGCCGAAACGCAACTGGAAGACACGCGTTCGCAGGCAAGCGATATCGAGGTCCAGCGCTCCGAGGTGGTCCATGCCATCGCGACGCTGATCGGCGTGCCCGCCTCGTCGTTTTCGCTGGCACCGAGGGGCGAGTCGATCCCCGTGCCGCAGATCCCGGCGGGGCTGCCGTCGCAACTGCTGGAACGCCGGCCCGACATCGCCGCAGCGGAACGGCGTGTAGCCGCCGCCAACGCGCAGATCGGCGAGGCGAAGGCGGCGTTTTATCCAGACCTCACGCTGAGCGCCAGCGCCGGTCTCGAAAGCACCTTCTTTGCGCCGTGGCTGACGGCTCCGAGTCTGTTCTGGTCGATCGGTCCGCAACTCGTCGGCACGCTCTTCGACGGCGGCAAACGCGACGCCGCGTTAAAGGGTGCAACGGCTCAATACGACGGTTCGGTGGCCGATTACCGGCAGACTGTGCTCGTCGCACTCCAGCAGGTCGAGGACAACCTCTCGGCGCTCGATACGCTCGCCAGCGAAGCCCAAAGCCAGCGGCGCGCCACGGCAGCTGCGGAACGCTCGCTCGAGCTGACCCAGAACCGCTATCAGGCAGGCGCCGTCGGTTACCTCGACGTCGTCACCGTGCAAACCATCGCGCTGGCCAACCAGCGAACCGAAGCGCAGATTCAAGCGAGGCGTGTGGATGCGAGCGTGCAGTTGCTGAAGGCGCTCGGCGGCGGATGGGATCGCACGGTGCTCTCGTCATCGCAAAACCAGGATTAAGTCGCGCTCCGGCGGCGTCGTGCGAATCGGCAACTGAGTCGAGATCGCCTTTGCGGCGCTTGAATGTCACGCATGCAACGCGAATGCTGCAAAACGGCCGGCGCTGCCCACAAGGCAGTGCCGGCCGTCTTAATTGCGGATCCTCATCAGAAGGATCCTGGCGAATCAACCGCTCAAAGGCTATCGACATGCCGCAGATCGCGGCATGTCGCTTTGAAGTTACTTCGCGAGCGCATGATCCAGCATGCTGCCTGCCAGTGCCGTGGCGCCCAGCGCAGCGGGCGTATTGCGCAGCGGATTCAGCATCATGAAGTCATGCATCGTGCCGAGGAACCGTACAGCCGTCACATTGACGCCGGCCTGCGCGAGCTTGTGCGCATATGCCTCGCCCTCATGCCGCAACACATCGTTCTCGTCGGTGATGACGAGCGCCGGCGGCAAGCCCTTGAGCGCGTCGAGCGATGCCCGCAGCGGCGAGACGTGCGGGTCGTTGGCCTGCGCTTCAGTTGCGTTCGGGAGATACGCGTCCCAGAACCATTTCATCGCCGGTCTCGTGAGCCACGGGCCGTTCGGGAACGCCTCATAGGTCGAATCATCCAGCGTGTAATCGGTCACAGGGTAGAACATCGCCTGGAAGCGGATCGCCGGGCCATGACGCTCTTTCGCCATCTGTGCGACGACAGCAACCATGTTGCCGCCCACGCTGTCGCCGGCGAGAGCGAGACGGCTTGCATCGACGTCGAACTCTTGCGGATGCTCGGCGACATATTTTGTCGCGGCATAGTCCTGTTCGATCGCCACCGGAAATTGCGCTTCCGGCGAAGGTTCATATTCCACAAAAACAACCGTTGCATGCGCACGGTTCGCGAGCTCGCGGACCAGTCGATCGTGCGTTGCGGCGTTACCCAGAATCCAGCCGCCGCCGTGGAAGTACATGATGACCGGCGTGGCGCCCTTGAGGTCGGCTGGCCGGATCACGCGAACCTGCGTCTTGCCGGTCGGGCCGACGGGCAGCGTGACGTCCTTTTCTTGTGCCAGGGCGAGTTTGCCGTTCGGATCGGCCTGCACATCGTCCAATACCTTGCGCGCGGCCTGCGGCGTCATGGTGTAAAGCGGCGGGCCGCCGGCGGCGGTCAGCTTGTCGATAAACGCCTGGGTCGTGGGCTCGAGTTGCGGAACCGTTTCCGCCGACGCAGCACTCGCAAGTGAACCGGCTAGCAACGCCGAACCGACAGCCATCAATGAAACGATTTTCTTCATTTTTTATGCTCCGTAGTACCGGCTTTTAGCCGATCGTTTGAAAACTGCCCCGTGTCGCGCCGTCGCATCAACGTGATGCAAGCCGTCTCACGAGCACTGGCAAACCACGAAAGAACGTTATCCGAAGCGCATGGCTACAACCATCCCTACATCCGTTTCACGGACGCTGCGAATGGTTTGGCTTCCTCATATCTAGGTTTGGTTCGGAGAAGAAAAGTCCTCTCCGGGACGTAAACGAACCGCGCCCGCTGCATGGGCGGGCGCGGTTCGCCAAGTGAATGCGTGGATATACGAAGGTGTGAAGGCGCGCTGTGCGCGCCGCGACAAATGCGCTAAACGCGCCGCTTATCCAGCTTCGCTAGCCGGCCACCGGCAGAGTGAACACGAAGACCGTTCCACAAGGGTAGCCAGGCCCGGCTGTGAGCGTCCCGCCATGCGCATCGATGATGGATTTGCAGATCGCGAGTCCCATCCCCATGCCGGTTTCCTTTGTCGTAAAGAAAGCGTCGAAGATGCGCGAGGCGATCTCCTCGTCGATCCCACTGCCATTGTCTTGCACCGATACGACCACCATCCGCTGATCGTTGACGCAGGAGGTCACGCTCAGCCAGCGCTGCCTCGCGTCGAGATGATTCATTGCATCCGCGGCGTTCATGACCAGGTTGAACAGCACCTGCTGCAACTGCACCCGATCGGCCATCACCGAACAGTCGGCCAAAAGATCGAGCCGGACTGCCAGACTCCGCTGTTCGATTTCAGCGGCCGCCAGTTCAAACACTTCACGCACGACCCCGTCGATCGGGATCGGGACGAAGCTCGGCTTGGATTCCTTCGCCAGCGACTGCAATGACCGGATGATGTCGCCCGCCCGCTTGCCGTCCTTCACGATATCGCGCAGGCCGCCCAGCGCTTCGCGAATGTCCGGCACCGGCCGGTTGAGCCAGCGCACGCCCGCACTTGCGTTCGACACGATCGACGCCAGCGGCTGATTGATCTCGTGCGCAATCGAGGCCGCCAGTTCACCCATGGTGGTCGCCCGCGAAGCCTTTGCCAGTTCGATTTTGGCGTTCTGCAGGGCCAGTTCGGTCGTATGCCGATCGGTGAAATCCGTGACCACGCCGACAAAGTTGCTGACGCCCGACGGTTCACCGAGCACTTCGAGATGTTTAATGGTGCTCTCCGGCGTCACAACCCGGAACTTCTGCCGAAACGACACGCGATTGCGAGTGGCCCGCTCGACGGTCTCCTGGTAGGCGCCGACGTCTTCCGGGTGAATCCGCTCCAGGATTGCCTGGGTGCCCAAGCTCCCTTCTTCCATCGGCAGGCCAAACACGTTGTAAAGCTCTTTGGACCAGTAGCGTTCACCCGTCAGCGCGTTCCAGATATAGCTTCCCGAACGACTGATCCGTTGTCCCAGCGCAAGCGCCTCCTCGCTCATACGCAAAGCCGCTTCGGTTTCCTGGCGCCGCTTGTTTTCTTCCAGAAGCTCGGCGTAGAGGCGCGCCGTTTCGAGTGAAATAGCCGCTTGCGCCGCGAGCAATTCGAGCACGGACGTGCGGCTCTCCGTGAACACGCCCGCGGTCAGATTGTTCTCCAGATAAAGCGCACCGACAGCGTTGCCCTGTTTGACGAGCGGCAAACAGCACACGGAGCGAACTGACCGGCTCGCGAAAGCCGCATCGAACGAAAAGCGCGGATCGCGTTGCACGTCATCCACCACGACCGGTTTGCGTGTGCGCAATGCCGTGTAGACCACGGAGCCCGGCACCTGCTCACGCGTGACCGCGTCGACGCTCAGCGTCACCTGAACGCCATCTGGCGCCTCCTGCCCGCTCGCCTCGACAACCGGCACATTGCCCTTCAACAGGATCAACATACCGCGCTGCGCACCGGCGTGAACAATCGCCAGCGTGACAAGTGTGCGGATCAGTTTGTCGAGCACGATCTCCTCGGACAGTGCCTGCGACGACTTCAGCGCAGACACGAGATCGAACTGCGCCTGCGCATCGGCAATTTCAACCGAGGGGCGCGACGCCGCCGGTCGTTCGATCGACACCTGTGCCGGACGACCGGCACGTTCGAGCTGTGCGACCTTGGCCAGAGCGCCCCAACGCGTGTAGCTGTCGATCGCGTGGCGACGATGGTGGCGCGCCGCGCTGAAGAGACCGCTTGCTTCGCAGCAAACCGACGCCAGTTCGTGTGCGAGCGCGGTGCTGTGATTGAAGCCGTTTTCCGAGCCGGCCACGGCGGCCTGCTCGTATAGCGCCATGGCGACGAGCGGCGTGCCCTTAAGCCGTGCCACTTCGGCCTCGACCAGGAGCAGCTTGTCGCGGAAGGTCGGCGGATTGAGCTGCGCCCAAGTCCTCAGTCTCGCGAGATGCGGCTCAATTTGCGCCACCGCGCCAGCCGCCTCGTCCGCTGCCGAGTATACCTTTGCGAGATTGAGCGCCGCATAAAAGTGATAGTCGAGCAGATGGATATGCGCGGGGGTCGCCCATTTCAGTTCACCGGCTTCGGCAAGACAATACCGCGCGTGCTCGTACTCACCCTGAAAATAACAGGAGACGCCTTTCAGCAGCCAGATCCAGAAGCGCAGCGTCGCCATCTGGGTGTCGAGCAGGTCGGCGTCGAAGGTCATACGTCCGTCGACCACCACCCCGAAGTTGCCCGGCAAACCGGGGCCGCCCGTCAAACTGTGCACGTAGCGCTTCTGCAGTTCGAGGATATCCTCGACGTCCTTGAACCGCACGCGTCTCGCGAACGACAGGCCAAGGTCGATTTCCCTGTCGACCTGGTCCAGCGGCACGCCCATCGTCAACAGATCCGAGACGATGTGATTGCATGAATAGCAGCTCATGGTCAGATCGCCGCTTGGACGCGCCGACTCGAATGCGTCGCGCGCGCACCCCAGTACATAGGGAAGCGGCTGGGTCCAGACTGCAACCGTGTCGAGCGCAACCAGCGCGCTCGTGGCCACCGTGTTAAAGCCGCGCTCTTCCACCAGCGCGCGTGCCAGGCGGGAGAACTCAAAGCCTTCCTCGTAGCGGCCGAAAAATTCCGCCACGTACACGCCGAACCACGCCAGACAATGTGCCGATGTCGCGGTGATGCCGTGATCAATGGTCAGCTGCACCATCCGGCACAGATGCAGGAAGCCCAGCCGTTCGTTCACGAACGATGCGGGCGCGTAGATACTTGCCAGCAGATTCATTTCCGACTCGATGACCTCGTCATGCAAGGTCGGCAAGTCAGCGAGCGAGGCGATCGTTCGCCCCTTCAGCGACTCGGTGAGCCGGCTGTAAGCGGTTTCGACATCGACGGCTTCCGGATGGCGGGGCAGATAGGTACCGAATAGCTTGACACCGTCTAGCGCCGTCTCGACGGCGACCTCATAGTCCGACAGATGCTGGTACATGTTGGCTTTCAGCTGGTACACCAACGCCCGCGCAACGATGGACAGCTCGTGGCTGAACAGCTTCTCGATCTCCGTACCCACCGCCTCGAAGTTCGCATCCAGCATGTGACACTGCACGCGCAGAACCCCCATATCGAAGCCGAGGGATTGCGCGTAGTCCGAGCCGCTCGCGTCGAACAGCCTCTGCGCGACGTCGAGGTAACTCAGAGCGGACTGAATGGCGATCGCTTCTTTCGCGTGACGCGCCGCCTGCAGGCAGATCTTCGCGAAAACCGTGGTCTCGTCCGCGTCCAGATCGCCCAGCGCGCCGCCTGCCTGGGCGCGCTCAATATGGTGAGCAAGATAGAACGCCGACTGCTGAACGGCATGCACATCGAATTCTTGCAACAGGATGCGTGCGATACGGGCATGTTCGACGCCGCGCTCAGCCGCCGGCGTCAACTCGTAGGCGGCCTCCTGAATCCGGTCATGAGCAAAAGCGAAGCCGGTCCGGTCGGAGACGATCAGCCCCGCCTCAAAGGCGGGATGCAGGCGCTGCTCCAACTCCGCCCCGTCCGCGTGATCGATCCGCGCGAGGATCGATCTGTCGAGCCGGCGCCCCATGAACGCCAGCAGTCTGAGAGCGGCCTGCGCCTCGCGAGGCAAGCGCGACAGACGCGCCACCATCAGATCGACGACGTTATCGGACGACTCGTACTCGCCGATGCGATCGATATTCCACATCCAGCTGGCCGTAGCGCCGTCGTAGGAAATCAGTTGATGATCAACCAGCGCGAGCAGCAACTGCTTGACGAAGAACGGATTGCCACCGGTCTTTTCATAAACGACGGCGGCTAACGGACGGACATGCACGGCGTCGCAATGCAGCGCGTCGGCCAGCAACGCAGCGACGTTCGCGGTGTCGAGCGGCGTCACGGCGAGCGTTGTCACGCGCGCACCGGTGTTCGGCAGCGACGTCAGGAAAGCCTTGAACTTGGGCGAGCGCTCGACTTCGTTGTCGCGATAGGCGCAGATCAGCAGCACATGCCTGATCTCTGCGGTCGCGACGAAGCTGGCGATGAAATTCAAGGTGGCGTCGTCGAACCAGTGCACGTCGTCGAAGAACAGGATCAACGGGTGCGCTTGCGTCGCGAAGACCGACAGCAGGCGCGTAATCAGCGCCTGGAAACGAAGTTGCGCTTCCACCGGCGGCAGATCGGTCACGTCCGGTTGCGGGCCGAGCACCACTTCCAGTTCGGGAACGAACCTCACCAGGAGTTTGCCTTGCAGGCCGATCGCGTCGCGCAGCACCTCTCGCCAGCGATCCAACTCGCTATCGCTCTCGCCCAGAACACGCTGGAACAGCGAGCGTATCGCCTGCATCAAAGGCGCGTAGGGCGCGTTCTGGCCGTACTGTTCGAGCTTTCCCGACGCAAACAGCGTAGGGGTCTGCGCGGTCGCACGGTGCACGCTGCGCACAAGTTCGGATTTCCCCGCGCCCGAGTAACCGGACACGAAAATCAGTTCCGCGACGCCCTGCTGCGCATTGCGAGCGAATGCGTCCAGCAAGGCGCCATATTCTTGCGCGCGACCGAACAGCCGCGTGGTGACGGCAAGGTTTCTGACGTTGTCTTCCGCGGCCGGCTCGAATGGAACGATGTGCTGCATTTCGTTCCAGTCGGCGAGGCAACGCCGCAAATCGGCCTCGAGACTCGCGGCGCTTTGATAGCGTTCCACAGCGTTTTTGGCCAGCAGCTTCAGTACGATCGATCCCAGTACGGAGGGAAAGGACCGACGGTATTGCCGCGGGTCGGCAGGTTGACGGGCCACGTGGTTATAAACCCATTCGACCGCATCGGTCGCCTCGAAAGGCAACTGCCCGGTGAGCAACTCGTACAACGTCACGCCGAGCGAATAGAGATCGCTGCGCTCGTCGGCCAGGCCTTCCGCGCGCCGCGCCTGTTCCGGCGACATATAGGCCAGCGTACCGTACAGCGTATCCGCGGACTCGGCGGCCGAATCGCCTGCCTGGCTGAGGGCGTCGCGAAAGCCTAGCAAGCGAATGGTGCCGTCGGCTGCTTCGATCAGATTCGAGGGCTTGATATCCCGATGCAGCACGCCGCGCGTATGCGCGAGCCGCAGCGCTCGCGCGGCGCCGACCGCAATGCGTAGAAAGCGGCCAATCGCGATGGTGCTGTCGGCAGGCGGCAAAATCAATGCACCGCCGTTATCTTCGTACACCAGCACTGGGCCCCGCGAGAGTCGTATCAGCGCGAGCGGCCGCACGGCCCATGCCGAATCGAGTTTGCCGGCCAGTGCGAACTCGCGCTGCAAGCGCCGCGACACGGCTTCCGAGAGCACACCGGCTGGCACGGCGACTAGCCACGACTGCACGCCGTCGTGCGACATCGCGCGATACCGCACGATGTCGCCGTCGACCAGCAGCGCCTCGCGCGACAACTGGTCGAACCAGACCTGATCGAAATGCACCGTGACACCGGAATCCGGCGACGATCCGCGAAACCCTTCGATCAATGCCTGTGTGCTCAATTCACTTCTCCCTTTCGTCCGGTGGCAAGCAGGATCGAATCGAGCAGTACGTCTTCCACAAAGGGTTTGTGCAGAAAACCGACTGCGCCGTGCAACATTGCTCGCCGAACCGTTTCGTCGTCGACGACCGGCGAAGCAAGAAATTCCTTTTCCGATGCAAACGTCACTGCCGTATAGCCCACTGCCTTGAGCAGGTTGCCAGGACCGCTGCGTACCGAGGCGTCATCGTCGACGATGCAAACAAAGCTCATAGCTGCGGATACTCCTCGTGCGTCAACATGATGCCGTTCGTCAGTTTCTGGCGCG
>Ga0302228_10002134_pt1 | contig 13704 bp, 15 predicted proteins | sample II_Palsa_N1_2_FD_193519 | JGI IMG/M metagenome (GOLD analysis project Ga0302228, IMG submission 193519) | Peat permafrost microbial communities from Stordalen Mire near Abisko, Sweden - II_Palsa_N1_2 | ecosystem: Environmental > Terrestrial > Soil > Palsa > Peat permafrost | place: Sweden...
GCATCAATTCGCCGGGTGGCGACGTATTCGCAGCGCGTGCGATGGAGGCGGCGATCCGGGAACACCCGTCCAACGTCATCGCGCACGTCGACGGCGTGGCGGCAAGCGCAGCCAGCTTTATCGCGATTGCCTGTGACGACGTCGTGATGGCCGAAGGGGCGTTCTTCATGATCCACCGCGGATCGTGTCTCGCCTGGGGGACCGGCGGCGATCTGCGCGAGACGGCCGCGCTGCTCGACAAGGTGGATGCTTCTCTGGTGACTTCCTATGCAAACAAAACTGGCAAGTCTGCGGACGATATTGCCGCATGGATGGATGCCGAAACGTGGTTCTCCTCGGCTGAAGCGGTCGAACTGGGTTTTGCCAACTCGGTGGCATCAGCGGCAAGCGGCGCGGCACCTACCAATGCGGGGCGCTGGAACCTGTCGGCCTATTCCAATGCGCCGGTTCTGGCACCCGGCGAACCGGCGCCGCCTCAGTCGTCGGCGAAGCCACCGCCCTCAGCAGGCGCCCCACCTCCGCCGAAACCGGTAACCGACATTGCCGCGCTCAGGCGTCGGCTGCAGCTAACCGCATCTCTCTGACGCCTCCCGCGTCGCAACGAAGCCGCCCATGGGCGGCTTTATTTATTTGTGAAGGAGCAATATGCCCATCAGCATCCAGCAACTGCGGGAGCGTCGTGACGCCACCGCGAAGAACCTCAACGCACTGCTCGAAAACAACCCGGGCGACAAGTGGGGCGCCGACCAGCAACGCGTCTATGACGAAGGCATGGGCGACATCGAGCGCGTGACCGCCGAGATCAAGCGACACGAAAACCTCATGCAGCAGGTCGCGGCCAATGCGCTGAACGGCGACACGACCGACCTGGTGAACCAGCACGTACGTGCCGGCGGCCAGTCGGATGAAACCCGCGCGCTGCGTGCCTATCTCGGTGGCGGCGTCGCGGCGCTCGCTCCGGAGGACGTGCAGCGCATGCGTGCCCGGGTCAATCCGGACATCAGCAATGCGATGCGCACGACGCCGCAGGCCGCGATGTCGACGACGGTTCCGACCGAGGGCGGCTATACGGTCGCAACCGAGTACTACACGCAGCTCACGCAGGCGATGCGCGCGTATGGCGGCATTCTGAATGTCGCGACCGAAATCGCATCGAGTACCGGCGCAGACATGAATTTCCCGGCGGCCGACGCGACGGCTGAAATCGGCGAAATCGTCGGGCAGAACGCGCCGGTATCCGCAAGCGACACGCAATTCCAGAACCTGTCGCTGAGCGTCTTCAAGTACTCGTCGAAGAAGATCGCCGTACCGTTCGAACTGCTGCAGGACAGCATGTTCGATATCGAGGGCTACATCAACGCACTGCTCGCCGTGCGTATCGGCCGGATCACCAGCCTGCATTTCACGAAGGGCACGGGCAACGGCCAGCCGAACGGCATCGTGACCGCGTCGGGTGCCGGCAAGGTCGGCGCTGCCGGATCGGTGGCAACCGTCGCTTATGACGATCTGGTCGATCTCGAACACAGCATTGATCCCTCATACCGTAACGGCGCAAAGGTCGGCTTCATGATGCATGACGATTCGATCAAGGTCGTGCGCAAGATCAAGGACGCACAGGGCCGTCCGGTCTTCGTGCCGGGTTACGAGCAGGGCAACCCGGGTGGCGCACCTGACCGGCTGCTGAACCGTCCCATTTACGTGTCGCAGGAAATGGACAAGATGGCGGCGAATTCGAAGTCGATCCTGTTCGGCGACCTCAGCCGCTATTTCGTGCGTCGCGTGATGGACCTGACGCTGTTCCGCATGGCCGATTCGAATTTCATCCTGAACGGCCAGATCGGCTTCGTGGCGTTCAACCGCCAGGGCGGCAACCTGATCGACGTCGGCGGCGCTGTCAAGTACTACCAGAACGCTGCAGCCTGACCGTTGACCCGTTCGTGCATGGCGGCGTTGCCGCCGTGCTGTCGGCATTTGAAGGAGTTTTGATGGAACCGAATCAGGAAGGGCTCGCCAACGGCGAGGGGCAGGAGCCGGGCGATGAAGCGCAGCCGCCGATCGACGAAGCACAGCCGCCCAAAGCGACTTTGCGCTCGCGTCAGTCTGTAGCCGCTCGCGTACTGGTGGCGTGTGAACACGGCGAGCCGAACGATGTAGTGACCTTGCCTTATGGCGCTGCACGGGCGGCGGTTAGTGCGGGGCGGGTTGATCCCGATTCGGACGCGGTGGCTTATGCGTTGAGCCTGAAACAGTAGCGGGGAGCGAGCATGGGACGCAAGGTGACGAAGCCACCGGCAGAGGAAGCGATCACGCTGGAAGCCGCGCAGCAGCACGTTAAGGCTGATCCGGACGACGATAACGACGTGATCCTCCGGCGTGCGATCGTCGCGGCCCGTGAGCGTGTCGAACATGAGCTCGGGCGTCCGCTACTACCGCAGACCTGTGAGGCCCGTTTCGACGGGTTTTCACGCAGGCTCGCCTTGTGGCAGGACGTCGGGCGTGTTGTCTCGGTGAGCTATGTGGACGATACCGGCGCAACCGTTGTGGTCGATCCCGGGCGCTATTACCTGACCGGCGCGGCATGGCTAAACGTGACGGGGAGCTTGCCTGCCGCCCGGGAAGTGATTGCGGTGTTCGAATGCGGCGCATTCGAGCCCGACTCAGTACCGGAATCGATCGTTGAGTGGATGCTCCTGCAGGTAGGTGCCATTCACGAAAGCCGGTCCAGCGTCGACACCATGCAGACGTACGAACTGCCCGGCCACTTCGTCGACGGGTTGATCGACCGTTACCGCTTTTACTCGATCTAGCCATGAATATCGGAAAACTGAATCGCCGGGTGTCGCTGCAGGCCTTGAAGCCGACGCAGGATCCGGCAACCGGCGAACCCGGACATGAATGGACGGAGATCGCGCGACCATGGGCAAATATCAGGTTCCTCAATGGGCGCGAATTCGCATCTGCCGGCGCCGAGGTATCGAAAGCGACGGTGAGCGTGCGGATTCGCTATCGGGAAGACGTCGCGGCCAGCATGCGCGTCGTGTTCCGCGAGCAGATCTACGACATCGTCGCTCCACTTCCTGACGAAACCGGCCGTGCCTTTGTCGACCTGGCCTGCACGACAGGTGCCTCGCAGGGGTAGTTGCCATGATGACCTATCGGATGTCGGGTTTCACTGAGATCGAAGGCTGGTTGCAGGCACTGCCCGAGAAGGTTGGCGAGCGTGCCCTGCGCAGTGCCGCGAATGCCGGCGCAACGGTTATCAAGGACGAAGTGGTCCTGCGTGCACCGCAGAGTTCGGGACGGTTGAAGCGGGCGGTTTATCAGAAGCATATTGATGAGCGCTCGGGTGAGACCAATCAAACGTACTTTGTCGGGGTACGTCAGGGAACAAAAACCGCTGCAGGCAGGAAGGATCTCGCGAACGACGCCTTTTACTGGCGCTTCGTTGAATACGGCACCTCGAAGAAGCCGGCGGAACCGTTCATCCGGCCGGCATGGGAGTCGCGCAGCCTCGATGCCGTTGAGGCGATGCGTGAGCGGCTGCGAGAGAAGGTCACGGAGGCTATCGCGGAGATGATTCGATGATTGACGATCTTGTATTCGGTGCGCTGCGCACATTGGTTGCGAACGGCGACGGCACGTCTCGGGTCTTTCCGGACATTGCGCCGCAGAACACAGCGCGTCCCTACATTACGTATCAGTCGGTCGGTGGTCGTCCCACGGCGACACTTGATGGTGTCGATGCGACGCGCAATAGCCGCATGCAGATCAACGTATGGGCCGACAGGCGAAAAGACGTGTCGGTCACGATGGAAGCTGTGATCGGTGCGTTGTGTGGCGACACGATCGGCGCGGTCCCCTTGGGTGAGCCCGTCAGCCTCTTTGAAGAGGATACGAAGCTGCGCGGCTCGACGCTTGATTTTTCCATCTGGTACCGACCCTGATCACACGTCGGCTTTTAGTCACTGGCTACCTTCGGGTGGCCTTCTTTATCTGGAGAGTTGTATGGGCATCGCAATCTCGGCTCAAAAATCGAAGCTGGAGGTCGGCACGACCGACGCCGTCCCGGTCTGGACGAAGATCGGCGGATTCAAGTCGTATAACGGTATGGACGGCAGTGCATCGGATATCGACACGACCGATCTCGACAGCGAGGCAAAGGAGTTCATGCCGGGCCTGCAGGACTTTGGTGCGTTCAACTTCGAGGTGAACGCCAATCGCACGGACGCCGGCCAATTGGCCCTTGAGGCGGCTCGTACCGCGCAGCAGGTGATCCCGTTCCGTTTGACGCTTCCCGATGGCAGCGTGGGCGCATGGAAGGGCTACGTCAAGACTACGCCGCTGCAGGGCGGTGTCGATGCCGTGCTGACCAGCAGCGTGACGACGAAGATCTCGGGCAAAGTGACCTGGACCAGGGGAGGTGCCGCGTGAGCAACGGAATCCTGAGCGCTGCCGCGATCCTCGCAGCGGCCGACCTGAAGTTCGAAGATGTCGCTGTGCCGGAATGGGGCGGTGCGGTTCGTATCGCGGTGATGTCCGGTCTCGCCCGGGATGACTTCATGACCCGCAGCGATGACGGATACAGCAATTTCCAGGCGCGTCTGCTGATGGCAACGGCGGTCGACGAAAACGGCGTCCGTCTGTTCAGTGCGGACCAGCTCATCGCACTGCAGGGCAAGAACAAGGATGTGCTCGACCGCCTCACTGAGGCTGCAATGCGCGTCAATGGCATGGGGCAGGCCGCGCAGGAGAGCATCGCAAAAAACTCCGAAGCCGTGGCGAACGGCGCTTCTGGTTCCGGCTCGCCGGGCACCTCGGCAAGTCAGTAAGGCAGGCGCAGGCAGAGATCGATTCGTATGAGTTCGCCGAATGGCTTGAGTTCTCCGAACTGGAGCCATTCGGCGGCCCGTATGACGATCTGCGCGCGGGCACGATCGCCTCGGCTATCTACAACGTCAACCGTAATACCCAGAAGCGCTCCGAGCCATTCGGGCCGCTTGAGTTCATGCCGTGGGCGCGCGAGCGTGTTGCGGCCAATGACGATCCCGTCGAGCTCGACGACGACAAGGCGCAGTCAGACCTGATCCGCGCTGTAATCTTTGGAGTGACACCACAATGAGCGATGTAATTGGTCGCGGCGTCATCGAGGTTCAGGCCGACGCCTCGAAGCTCAAATCGGGGATGAGCGATGCGGAAGGCGCGGTCAGGAAATTCGAGGCCACCGCCACGCAGTCGTCGCAGAAGTCGGCTGCGGCACTTGGCGCAATCGCCGAGGCAGCGTCGTCCGGATCGAAGACGAGCGAGCAGGCGATCCGCAATTTCATGTCGTCGCTTGAGCGGCAGACGGTTCAGGTGACGCAGGGCAAGGCGGCCTGGATGGAGATGCGTGCGGCGCAGCTCGGCGTGTCGCAGAGCGCGGCGCCGTTCATCGACCAGATGAAGAAGGCCGGCGAGTCGACGCATGAATTCGGCCTGCAGACGGCCGGGGCGCGTCGTGAGTTGCTTGTGCTTGCGCACGAAGCCGCGCAGGGCAACTGGAAGAATTTCGGTGGCTCGCTGATGGTGATGGGCGAGAAGGTCGATGTGCTTTCAAAGGTACTTTCTCCGGCGGGCATCGGTGTCGGTCTGCTGTCGGCTGCCGTTGCCGCCTTTGCTTTTGCCGCCTACAAGGGTTCGCAGGAGTCGGCACGCCTTGATGCTGCGCTGTTCAATACCGGAGGATACGCGGGCCGCACGGCCGGGCAGATCGACCAGGTGGCGGTTTCGCTTGGCAGCATGTATGGCGGTGTCACGAAGGCGCAGAAAGTGCTGGCTTCGCTGATCGAGACGGGCAGGTTTAGCGGCGACACGCTGAATGCGGTTGCGGCATCTGTTTTGTCGATGTCGCAGGCGACCGGCGAGGATACCGACAAGGTAGTCGAACAGTACGCGCGTATGGCGGACGGCGTTGCGAAATGGGCCGAGCAGCAGAACCAGCAATATCACTTCCTGACGCTCGCGACCTATGACCACATCAAGGCGCTGGAGGAAATGGGGGAGAAGGGCGCGGCGGAGAAGGTGGTTGCCGATTCCCTGACCGATGCCCTTGGCAGGCAGCATCAGCAGCTCGGCTGGTTGCCGGCCGCGTGGCATGCAGTCGGCGACGCTGCTGCGTCGGCCTGGCGTCAGATGATGAATTTCGGCAAACCGGACACGCCCGAGGGCCAGCTTGTCCAGTTGAACGCGGATCTGGAAGAGCAGCGGCGCATCCTCGCCAATGGCGGCACCGTCTCGATGAACGGCCAGGATGTGAACCTTGGCACGGATGTCGTGAAGAAGAACATTGCGGATCTGGAAGCGAAGATCCGCAACCAGCAGGCTTTCAACGACAACGAACGGAGGTTCGCCGCGCAGCAGGCCGAGCGGGACAAGGTGCATCAGGCCGCAATCGACGCGAGCAACGAGCTCGACAAAAGCCTGGAGTTGCTCGACAAGGATTACGCCAAGAGCGCCGCGCTGCGCAAGCTCTATCAGCAGTTTGCAGCGCTGAAACACGAGTACGAAGCGACGGGCGAAATGTCGTCGAAGTATCGGGGCGTTTCGTTCAATGCGCACACCGGCGAGTTCAGCGGTGGTCTCTATGACAAGGCGGTCGCCGATATCAACGACCGGTACAAGGCGCGGGAGCCGAAGCATCAGAAGGCGTACACCGACGATGCCGCGACCCGCATGCTGCAGTCGCTGCGCGAAGAGGACGCCGCCATGCGCGCGCAGCTCGCGACCACCGACAAGCTGACGAATGCCCAGCGCGAACTGGAGAAATTCAATCAGCAGATCGCTGATCTGAAGGGTAAGGACCAGCTCACTGCTGACCAGAAGAGCCTGCTCGCGAGCCAGGACGCAATCAAGGCGCAGCTCCAGAAGAATGTCGCAACCGAGCGCGAACTGCAGCAGAAGCAGGCGTTGGCGAAGCTCGACGAGCGCTCGGCTGAAGTAATGCGTCAGATTGCGCAGTATCGCGCCGACCAGGCAGACGGCTACCAGCGATCGCTGGGCGTGGTAGGTATGGGCACGCAGGCGCAGCAGCAGGCGCAGGCGCTGAACCAGATCCAGAAGGAATACCAGCGCTACCTCGACCGGCTGACGAAGGAGACGCCGAAAGACCTGCTCGGCTCGGCGACGTTCAAGGCCGACGCCGCGAAGATCGGGGCCGCCATGCAGGATTCGCTGAAGGCGGCGAACGACTACTACGACGCGTTGCGCGCGAAGCAGGCGGACTGGCGAAACGGTGCAACGGAGGCATTCGCGGACTATCGCGACAGCGCTGCGAACATGCTGGAACAGACGAAGGGGCTTTTTAACGACGTATTCAAGGGCATGGAAGACGCGATCGTCAACTTCGCGATGACGGGCAAGCTGAACGTGAAAGATATGGTTAACAGCATCATCGCCGATTACGTGCGCATGCAGGCACGTACCGCGATCTCGGCGGGCCTCGGCTGGTTGCAGTCGACGGCATCGGGTTTCTTCACTGCCGGCCATGCGGACGGCGGCCTTATCACGGGGCCGGGTACCGGGCGCAGCGACAGCATCAATGCGCGGCTCTCGAATGGTGAATTCGTCGTCAACGCCGCAGCGGTGGCGCAACCTGGTATGCGGGCGATGCTTGAGCATATCAACGGTGGGTCGCGCGCAGACGGATGGCAGCGTTTCGCAGATGGCGGCTATGTCGGGGCGAGTGTTGCGTCGACGGCGGCAGCGTCGCGCGGTGGCGACACGCTCAATGTCCAGTTGCAGGGCAACGCGCAGACGTCGACCGGCGGTGGGTTTTCGCCGGCGGATATCGCGTCGCTCAAGCAGTTGCTCGGCGGATGGATGGACAAGCGCCTGGCTGAGCGGATGGGCGGACAGGGCGGCTACGCGTACCAGATGCGAAATGGGCAGATCCGATAATGCAGACACCCGCGCAGACATTTGCATGGGCGCCCGCGCCCGAAGCGCAGGGCGACACGACGTTCGCCGTGCGCAAAGCAGCTTTTGGCGACGGCTATACGCAGTCCGTTGCCGATGGCATCAACAACCGGTCTGAGTCGTGGCCTCTCACGTTCGTGGGCGACTACACGAAGATCTCGGCGATCAAGGCGTTTCTCGACGGCATGCAGGGTTACAGGGCGTTCTACTGGACGCCGCCCATGGGCGCGCAGGCGCTCTTCAGGTGCGAGAAATATAGCCGCGTGGTGCACACCGGAACGGTGTACACGCTGACCGCGACGTTTGAACAATCCTTTGCTCCCTGATATGGCTAATCTCCAGAAAACCAGTCTCGGCGTCGCTCCGGATGGCGCGGGCGGCGACGACGCACGCACGGCCTTTTCGAAGGGCAATGCAAACGTCGATGTGATCAGTACCCAGGTGGCACTGACCAGCAGCGCGACGGTCACGAATGCCCAGGCGCTGACCAGCGCGCATACCGGCAAGCGCGTGAACATCGCACTGTCGGACGATGGTGTCATCACCATGCCGGTAGTGTCGACGTGTGCGGCGGACCAGGTGATCCTTCTGCGCAATCTCGGCCCGGCCGTCGCGACGTTGGCACCGACTGACAGGTCAGGCGATACGGTTGCACTATCCCAGCTCAACCCCGGCGAGTCTGTCCTTATGGATTGTGACGGCGTGCACGCGTGGGGCGTGCTGATGCGCGGCCGGGTGAATGGCGACAACGAAGTGGTCACCGGGATGCTCTCTGTCGGTGCGTCACTAAGCGTTGGTAGCGTCGTGTCCGGGACGTCGCGAGTTGCAGCTGCGACCATCTCGGAGACCGGCGTGTACTCGGGTCCGGGCGCGGGTTACTCGGGCGATGTGACGGTCGGTGGAACGCTTGGCGTGACGGGGGCTGTGACACTCGCGGGGGCGCTTGGCGTTACGGGTGCGGCGACGTTCGCCGCCAGGCCGACCTTCGGTGGCAACACGCCATGGGATACCGGCAACCTTCCGGCGTCGGTTGCAGGTGGCGTACTCACTTTTACCAATCGGCCCAAGTTTGGAACCGCAACGCCCTGGGATAGCGCGAACTTTAACCCTGGCGCGTACGCGACCATAGGTGGGGCTTCTTTCACTGGGGCGGTCTATGCACCGGTCGTGACGACGCGCGGTGGGGCGATGAACGCCAGTACCTACAACATTGGGAACGGTGGTGTTCTCATCATGTACGAAGCCAGTCCGGGGACCGGGACAATCGGATTCCGTACGGGCGGCGACGGCAGATACTTTTCGCTCGATTCAGGCGGTAACGGAAACGCGCTCAATGGCTCCTGGATCAACGGTTCCGACGCGAGCCTCAAGCAGAACATCGCGACTATCGAGGGCGCTCTTGAGATGGTCAATCGCCTGCGTGGTGTGTATTACGAGAAGAAGGGCGATCCGGAAAAGCGGCAGATCGGCGTTATCGCGCAGGAGGTGCGGGAGGTGTTCCCCGAGGCTGTTCACGAAGTGAACCAGGACGGTCTGTTGGGTGTGGCGTACGGCAACCTGGTGGGGCCGCTGATCGAAGCGATCAAGGAACTCACGGTGCGCGTGTGGGCGCTTGAGGGGAAGCACGAATGACTATCACCTCCGATATCCAGCAACTGGAGCCGGGCGCACTCGTCGAACTGTTCGAAGTGGACTGCACGGCCATTGGCGGCGACCTGCTGCGCTTTCATGGACACCTGCAGCAGGGCTCCATCTGGTGGCAGGGCAATGAGTTCAAGCCATGGCCGATCACGGCGAGCGGGTTCGAGAAAACCGGCACCGCGCAGCAGCCGTCGCCGACGCTTGCGGTCGGCAACGTCGACGGCGCGATCTCGGCGCTTTGCATCTACCTGAAGGATCTTGTCGGCGCGAAGGTGATGCGCCGTCGCACGCTCGGTCAATACCTCGATGCGGTCAATTTCGCCGCCGGTAACCCGACTGCGGATCCGGCCGAGGAAATGCCGCCCGAGCTCTGGTACATCGAGCAGAAGAGCAGCGAGACCAGCGTCGAGGTCGAATTCACGCTGTCATCGGCGCTTGATCTCAACGGCCAGCAGTTGCCCGGCCGGCAGATCGTCGCGAACGTGTGCCAGTGGCTCGCGAAGGGCGGGTATCGCGGACCTTACTGCGGCTATACGCGCGTGAGCGCTCCATTGTCCTGCCCGACTTCGCACGTAGTGACGACTGGTGGGTGGGCGGCGGTGACCTGTACATGCAGCATTACGCTGAGGCGAGCTTCGTGCCTGTTGCAGGTGGCGTTGCAGACATCCGGGTCGGAGACGTGATTGTGATGCAGGTGCGCGCGCCCGTGCCGAATCACGCGGGTGTGTACATCGGCGATGGCCTGATGCTGCATCACCTTTACAACCGTCTTTCGAGTCGCGACGTCTACGGCGGCTACTGGCAGGAATGCACGCGCATTGTGCTGCGTCATCCCGGTTGATTGAATCAAAAGTCTGTTGATCAAAAATAAGGGTGCATAGTGCCGCGACCGGTTGCGTAGGATCCAGCCCGCAACTGCGCTTGCTGCTTCGCGGAAGCTAGTAGATGTTCAAGTTGCGGAGCCTCGAATTGCAAGGACCGCAGGCCGGGCGGAGGTTGAGATAGTGGTGCATACAGGCTTGTTGCAAAAGGTCCAAGGCTGCCGCTTCCTTAAATACCGAGTAATAGATGGTGCCGACGTTGTTCAACGTGTAGCGTCCCTGTCGGTTGGTTGTCGGGGGCGGTCCGTCGCCTTGCGCATTGGTGGCGGTGCCGCCGACGCTTTGGGCGTATGTTTCGAGCGCGAGGCTATTCTTGCGTCCTTTCGGTGGGCCGTTGGTCAGCCCGAGGCCTCGGAAGACACGAGCAATGGCAGCGTCACCGCCCCCATCCTGGGCCTTCTGGTGGTCAATCGTCAGGGTCCGCAAGGGCATTATCAATCCGCATTGCCGACAACTGGTGGAGTCTAGCTGCTGCCACATCGATCCATGCGTTTTGTGATTGATCTCGAACAGACGTTCCTTGACATCGTATGCCGCCTGCCAGTGGGGCGATTGCTTTACATTGCTGTATGTCGATGCGGTATATCCCCGGTTGTTACCGAAGAAGTTGAAGAACGCCTGAATATGTGTGGTCGTAATGCTTGCCAGAACCTGTGAAGAGCTTACCTTGAACAGGTCTAGCTGCAGTATGGCGTTACGGATGCTGTTGGTCGTTACTTTGACTACGTGGCCATTCAACTGTTTCGGGACGCCATCCTCGAGAAAATGGGCCTTGATGTACGGATTGGCTACTGCCGCGTTGATGAACTGTTGCAGCATAAGTCCTCCGCTTTCTCGCGCGTGACGAATCTGTGTAATCGGACCAAGGATAACGTGCGCCAAGGGCAGTTGGAATGCCCGCGAAACGCGACTTCAAGTGGAATCTAGAACGCCTTTTTACCAAATCATACAACAGCGTAAATGTTCATTCAGGCATGGTGAGGCGTGCGGCAATCTCCCCCTCGAATGTGGCACGGGCTTTGCGCGTTCACGCGCACGGAGGGTGCCGGCTTCCTATGCAACTTTATCGCTACTCAACAAAGTCACTTTGAACCCGCTGCGTGCGGGTTTTTTTACGTCCGGACCATGACAGAAAAACTTCGAACCATCCGGCTGTACGGAAAACTGGGTGCGCGGTTCGGGCGCGTGCATCGGCTTGCGGTATCCAGTGTCGCCGAGGCGGTACGTGCGCTGCGCGTGTTGCTGCCCGGCTTCGAGCTCGAACTGATGTCGTCCCGGGATCGTGGCATTGCGTATGCCGTGTTTGCCGGCAAGCGCAATCTGAATGCCGACCAGTTGGGCCAGCCGGTCGGCGACGACGACATCCGCATCGCTCCAGTCCTGCAGGGTGCGAAGAGTGGCGGACTCTTCACGTCGATCCTTGGCGCCGTGGTGATTGCCGTGTCGGCCGTGGGGAGCTATTTCGCACCGGGTAATCCCATCAGCGCGTACGGCTTCCAGTTCGGCGCCGCGCTGATGCTTGGCGGTGTCGCACAGATGCTCTCGCCTCAACAACGGGGCCTGTCGACGAAGGACAGCCCCAACAACGGCGCCTCGTACAACTTCAATGGGCCGGTTAACACCACCGCGCAGGGCAATCCGGTGCCGTTGTTGTACGGTCGGATGGTGGTGGGGTCGGCGGTCATTTCCGCAGGCATTTACGCGAGCGATCAGGTATGAGAGACATCGTCGGGGCGAAGGGCGGCGGGAGCAGCAGCTCGGGCAGTGAATCGCCCGACAGCCTGCATAGCACTGCCTATGCAAAGGTACTCGATCTGGTCTCGGAGGGCGAGATCCGCGGCCTCGTCAACGGCCTGCAATCGGTCTACCTCGATAACACACCCATTCTCAACCCGGACGGGTCGAGCAACTTCAGCGGCTACACAGTCGACTATCGCTGGGGCACGCAGGATCAGGATTACCTGCCGGGCTTTCCGTCTGTGGAAAGCGAGCATGCGGTCGGCGTCGAGTTGAAGTCGACGGCGCCGTGGGTACGTGCCATCGCAGATTTGCAGCTCTCAGCCGTACGGATCCGGCTGGCCGTGCCGCAACTGCAGAAGACCGACACGGCGACGGGCGACATCAAGGGCTATCGCATTGAATACGCAATTGACCTGTCGACGGACGGTGGAGGATTCCAGCAGGTTTTGACCGGCGCGTTCGACGGCAAGACCACGTCGCTCTATGAGCGCAGCATCCGCATCGAACTGCCGAGGGCAACGGCGGGCTGGTCTATCCGTGTACGGCGTCTCACGCCGAACGCAAACAGCACGGTCATTGCCGACACGACGAACATCGAGGCGATCACCGAGATCATCGACGCGAAGCTGCGTTACCCGATGAGCGCGATCGTCGGCCTGAAGGTCGACGCCTCGCAGTTCCAGTCGGTGCCGACACGGTCATTCGACCTGTACGGTCGTGTCATTCGCGTGCCGGCGAACTATGACGCCACCTCGCGCAACTATTCGGGTGTGTGGGACGGTACGTTCAAGCTCGCCTGGACAGACAATCCCGCATGGGTCTTTTATGACCTGGTGCTGAACGACCGGTACGGTCTGGGCGCCGTCGTCAACGCATCGCAGATCGACAAGTGGTCGCTGTACCAGATCGCGCAATATTGCGACGTGCTGGTGTCGGACGGCAAGGGCGGTCTGGAGCCGCGCTTTGCGTGCAACGTCTACATCCAGTCGCAGACGGACGCTTACAAGGTGCCGCAGGATCTTGCGGGCATCTTTCGCGGCATAGCTTACTGGGTGGCCGGCAATGTCGTTGCGGTGGCCGATATGCCGCGCGATCCGGCCTATGTGTACACGGCGGCGAACGTGGTTGGCGGTAGCTTCAAATATGTCGGCAGCACGCGCAAGACCCGTTACACCGTTGCGCTGGTGTCCTGGAACGATCCATCGGACCTGTACAAACAGAAGGTCGAGTATGTCGAGGACGCGGATGGGATCTCGCGATACGGGGTTCAGAAGACCGATATCTCGGCGTTTGGCTGCACGTCGCAGGGACAGGCGCAGCGTGTCGGCCAGTGGGCGCTGCTGACGTCCCGGCTGGAGACTGAGACGGTGACGTTTCAGGTCGGGCTTGACGGCACCATTGCGGCGCCCGGCCAGATCGTGGCGATCGCGGATCCAGCCCGCGCGGGTCGCCGAACGGGCGGGCGGATCCGTGCCGTGGACGGGCGCAAAGT
>Ga0302228_10002135_pt1 | contig 13702 bp, 7 predicted proteins | sample II_Palsa_N1_2_FD_193519 | JGI IMG/M metagenome (GOLD analysis project Ga0302228, IMG submission 193519) | Peat permafrost microbial communities from Stordalen Mire near Abisko, Sweden - II_Palsa_N1_2 | ecosystem: Environmental > Terrestrial > Soil > Palsa > Peat permafrost | place: Sweden...
TCCTTGCGGTCGGCCACAAGATGCCCGACTGGATCGCGACCGGCTTCGACGAGTATGCGAAACGCATGCCGCCCGAGCTGCGCGTCGAGTTGCGCGAGATCAAGCCCGAACAGCGTTCATCGGGACGTAACGCCGAGAGCGTGATGGCTGCCGAACGCCTGCGAATCGAGGCGGCGCTGCCCAAGAATGCGCGGCTTGTCGCGCTCGACGAACGCGGCCGTGACTGGACCACCATGCAACTCGCCGGCGCATTGCCGGAGTGGCAGCAGGAAGGCCGCGACGTGGCGTTCGTGATCGGCGGTGCCGACGGTCTCGACCCGCAGGTCAAGGCGCGCGCCGACGTCCTGCTGCGTGTTTCAAGTCTCACGCTGCCGCACGGCATGGTCCGCGTGCTGCTGGCCGAACAGCTTTATCGCGCGTGGAGCATCACGCAAAATCATCCCTATCATCGCGCGTAAGGTGTGGCATCGGGGCGTTGAACGACCACGCTTGGGGCTAGCCGGCGCGTGACCTTCAATATCCGCGAACATGCCATCGTCCACCTTTCCTTTTGTTTATCTCGCGTCGCAAAGTCCCCGACGGCAAGAGCTATTGCAGCAACTCGACGTGCGCTTCGAGTTGCTGCTGCCGCGTCCCGATGAAGACGCCGAGGCGCTCGAAGCCGAGTTGCCCGGCGAGCCGGCCGACGCCTATGTACTGCGTGTCTGCGCAGCAAAGGCCCACGCGGCATACGCACGCTGCCTGAAGGGCGCTCATCGCGCGGCACCCATCCTGGTCGCCGATACGACCGTCACCCTGGATGGCGCGATCATGGGCAAGCCCGACAACGCGGACCATGCCGTCGCGATGCTCGAACGGCTATCCGGGCGCGATCACGAGGTGTTGACAGCGCTTGCCGTGGTCGACGCCAACGGCGTTCTGCTGACGCCTGTTCTATCGCGTTCACTCGTACGCTTCGCCGCAGTCGGCCGTGCTGCACTGCAGCGTTACGCGGCCACTGGCGAACCGCTCGGAAAGGCCGGTGCATATGGCGTCCAGGGACGTGCGGCGGCGTTTATCGAACGGATCGAGGGGTCCTATTCGGGTATCATGGGCCTGCCTCTTTTCGAAACAGCAGCACTCCTGCGCGTGGCGCGCGTTGACTTCTAAACAGTCCATGAACGAAGAAATCCTGATCAACGTCACACCGCAGGAAACCCGCGTTGCCCTCGTTCAGCAAGGCGCGGTGCAAGAGCTTCACGTCGAGCGCACCTTGTCGCGCGGACGGGTAGGCAATGTGTATCTCGGCAAGGTCGTGCGCGTGCTGCCTGGCATGCAGTCGGCTTTTATCGATATCGGGCTCGAGCGCGCGGCGTTCCTGCACGTGGCGGACATCTGGCATCCACGTATTGCCGGCGAAACGCATTCGAACACGCCGCATACGCCGATCGAGAAGATTGTGTTCGAAGGCCAGGCGCTGATGGTGCAGGTGGTCAAGGATCCTATCGGCACCAAGGGCGCGCGGCTTTCCACCCAGGTGAGTATCGCGGGGCGAACGCTGGTTTATCTGCCACAGGAGCCGCATATCGGGATCTCGCAGAAGATTGCCAGCGAGGCCGAACGCGAGGCCATCCGGGCACGGCTCACGGCTGTTCTTCCTGTCGACGAAAAAGGCGGCTACATCGTCCGGACGATTGCGGAGGATGCATCGAGTGAAGAGCTCGCGGCCGACGTCGCTTATTTGCGCAAGACGTGGACAACGATTGTCGCGCAGGCGCAGCGGGTCGCGCCGACCTCGCTGCTGCATCAGGATCTCAATCTTGCACAGCGCGTGTTACGCGATTTCGTCAACGACGAGACATCGCGTATTCAGGTCGATTCACGCGAGACCTATCAAATGCTGGCCGACTTCGCGATTGAGTTCACGCCGGCGGTGGCTTCCCGCGTGCATCACTACGCGGGCGAGCGGCCGCTGTACGACCTGTACAACATTGAAGCCGAGATTCAGCGAGCGTTGTCACGCCGGGTTGATCTGAAGTCGGGTGGTTATCTGATGATCGACCAGACCGAAGCAATGACCACCATCGACGTGAATACGGGCGGTTATGTAGGTGCCCGTAATTTCGACGATACGATCTTTAAAACCAATCTCGAAGCCGCCCACACCATTGCGCGGCAACTGCGGTTGCGCAATCTTGGCGGGATCATCATTATCGATTTCATCGATATGGAGAACGTCGAGCATCGCGATCAAGTGCTTGGCGAGTTGAAGAAGGCGTTGTCGAGAGATCGGACGCGGGTAACGGTGAACGGTTTTTCGCAGTTGGGGCTGGTTGAGATGACACGCAAGCGCACGCGCGAATCGCTCGCGCATGTGTTGTGCGAGCCGTGTCCGACCTGCGATGGCAAAGGCCAGGTGAAGACGCCGCGCACCGTGTGTTACGACGTGCTGCGCGAGATCATGCGTGAGTCGCGTCAGTTCAATCCACGCGAGTTTCGCGTGGTGGCGTCGCAGCAGGTGATCGATTTGTTTCTTGAGGAAGAGTCGCAGCATCTGGCGATGCTGATGGACTTTATCGGCAAGCCGGTTTCGCTGCAGGTTGAGTCGAATCTGAGTCAGGAGCAGTACGATATTGTCTTGATGTAGCTCGCATGTAAACGTCCTTGAAGACACCAAAGGATAAGTACCTGGAGCCGCGCAAAAATCAGACCAAGCGTTTGGATCGCCTATCGCCGTCTTTCGAGCGCGCCAGTGGCTTGCCTTCGCTGCCACGCTTGCGGCGTACTCGATCTTGACGATCTCGATGTGGAACCCGTCGACCGCACGTCGAGTGTCCCTATCGTTGTTCAGCCTCATGATCACCCTGCACTTCATCTCCCGAGACGAGCGGCCGTGCGCCTATCTCCGGGTCTCGGCAACCGGCTGACTACGGCTCCGCAAATATCCCATTTTGGGATATACTGTCGCCATGCACATCATTTCGAAGCCACCGCTCATCGCCTTCTGGACGAGGCACCCGGACTCGAAGTCGCCGCTACAGGCTTGGCTCAGAGTCATGCAGAACAAGGATTTCTCCGACTTCAATGACGTGAAAGCGACGTTCGGAGCTGCTGACTATGTGAAGCCACATACAGTCTTCGATATCGGCGGCAACAAATATCGACTGATTACCGCGATCCACTACAACGTTCACAAGGTGTACGTCCGGCACGTTTTGACACATGCTGAGTACGATACCGGTAAATGGAGAAAGCAATGATTGACACAGCCGGACCTCTCCCCGCACCGAAAGCCATCCTGCAGGCGTGGACGCCGTTTAAGAAACTTATCGGCGTAACGTCCGTTCGCACCGAGGCGGACTATGCAAAAGCCATGGCGCTGATCGAGGAACTGCTCGATGAAGTTGGCGACGACGAAGCACACCCGCTCGCCGAAGTACTCGACCTTATCTCGGCGCAGGCGAAAGCATACGAAGACGAACACGTGCTAATCCCGGAAGCGGAACCGCGCGAAGTCCTTCGGTTCCTGATGGATCAGCACGATCTCAAACAAGGGGATCTGGCAGACGTGGCGCCTCAGAACCGAATCTCTGAGATCCTCAACGGCACGCGCCCGATTAGCAAGGAAGTTGCCAAACGCCTGGCGAAGCGTTTTCATGTGCACGCGGATCTGTTCCTATGAACGCCAACCCATCCACGGGAAGCCGCCAAGTACCTTAGGACGGCGTCCGCACAGCGCGGCTTCCTGCGCGAGGCAATTGATATCATCGAGCATGCCCGCGACTCGTACCCACGCATGCCGCCGAGCCGATCAGCACGGATCCGGAGCAACTCCCCGACCTAATTCGCGGGCAGTTCCGTGACGTCGCAAATCACCTCCGCACACTCCGTGCAATCGCCGCGACCAATCCCTTAAGAGACACCGGCTTGCTCAAATGACCGTCAAACCCGGCAGCGAGCGCCCGGGTGACGTCCTGTTCACGGCCAAACCCGGTGAGCGCAAGGGCAGGCAGCCGCGCGGTCCGCGGTGTCTTTCGCATCTGCTGGATCATCTCGTAGCCGTTCATGGTCGGCATGCCGATATCTGACAGCACCACATCGAACTCCTGCTGCGCCGCCGCTTCAAGCGCCTGCTCGGCGCTCGGCTCGGCACGCACCTGCGCCCCCTCCATTTCAAGCAGCATACGAAACGCCTCCAGCGCTTCGATGGAGTCATCGACGAGCAACACGCGCAGGCCCCTCAAGATGCCCGGATCGACATATTCACGCGGTGTTTCCACCGGCAGCGACGGCGCGTTCTCTGGCAGCCACAGCCGGAAGCTCGCCCCCTGCCCCTGCCCCGCCGACTCCACTTCAATACGCCCGCCGTGCAACTCCGCGAGTTGCTTCACCAGCGACAGCCCGATCCCAAGACCACCTCGATCACGACGGCCGCCGCCATCGGCCTGACTGAACATCTCGAAGATTCGCGGCAGGAAGCCGGGATCGATGCCCTGCCCCGTGTCCGCCACCTCGACACACACAAACCCGCCTTGCCTCGATAACGCGATCCGCACCCGCCCGCCATGCGGCGTGAACTTCAGCGCGTTGCGCACGAGATTCCAGATCATCTGTTCGACGCGCTCGGCATCGGCATGAATCATCACAGCGGCATCGGCGCCCGCTACCGACAACTCGATATCACCCGCCTGCGCATCCGCCACGCTCGCGGCCACGACCTCCTGAAGCACGGACGCGATCTCCACCGGCGCGAACCGGAGCGCGAGCTTGCCGGCGCGCACACGCGACAGGTCAAGCAAGTCATCGATGATCTTCGCTTGCCCCGCGACGGCGCGCCGGATGGCATCGGCGGCATCCTGCACGCTTGAGATGTCCCGCACATCGGGTATGCGCGTGAGCAATTCGGCCTTTACGTGAATCAAGTTGAGCGGGTTCTTGAGCTCATGCGACAGCACCGAAAAGAACTCGTCCTTCAACCGGTTTGCCGCTTCGGACTGCGCACGGATTGCCCGTTCAAGCGTGAGTGCAAGTTGCTTCTGGCTCTCGATGCCGGTCTTGTTAGTGACATCGCGAGCAATCTTCGCGTAACCGCGGAACTGATCGGACTCGATCGGCGTGGTCACGCCGCTGCAATAGATTTCGGTGCCGTCGGAGCGCACGTGCCAGCGCTCGTCTTCGACACGGCCGGCCTGAGTGGCGCGTTGCCGCTCGCGCAAAGGCGCGCGCGTTTCGCGATCGTCGGGAAGAAAGATGAGATCAAGCGGCTGGCCTCGCACTTCACTTTCCGCATAGCCGAAAATACGCTGCGCGCCGCCGTTCCACGTGACGATCAACCCGTCCATGTCCAGCACGATGATCGCGTAGTCGTTCGTGGTAACGGCCGCCAGCCGCAAGCTTTCTTCACTGCTGCGCGCCGCCGCTTCGGCCGCCCGGCGCGCCGTGATGTCGATCAGCGTAATGACCGCTCCGTCAATCTGATCGTCCACTGTGCGATACGGCAGCACCCGCGCGAGAAACCACTCGCCGCGATCCGAGCGGATCTCGCGCTCGGTCAGCGTGAGCGTGTCGAAGGCCGCGCGTGCATCGGCGGCCATTTGCGGATAGTCGAGCCGATGCGTGAGATCCAGCAACGGCCGCCCGATGTCCGACGCTATCAGCTTGAAGAGCGCAACCGCCGGTGGCGTGTATCGCTTGATACGCATCTCACGGTCGACGAACACCGTCGCAATGCCGGTGGACGAGATCAGGTTGCGCAAGTCATCGTTCGCCTTGGTCGTCTCGGCGACGGTGTCCGAGAGTTCGAGATTCACCGTGACCAATTCTCCATTGACCGACTGCAGCTCTTCCTTGCCCGCTTCCAGTTCCTCGCTGGTCGAGCGCAGTTCTTCGTTGATCGCCTGTAATTCTTCATTCGACGCCATCAACTCCTCGGCGAACGCACTGGCATCTTCCATCGACGAATGCATCTCCTTTTGCGCGCGATGCAGGTCATGTTCGAGATCCATGAGTTTGCTGGCATCGGCGGCGGCGTCGTGCACGGGCACGTCCTGTTGCACGGTAACCTCGTTCTCGATTTCGTCGAAGAACACGACGATCACGTCTTCGCCACTGTCGTCATCCTTGAACAGCCGTGCCGATATATTGACGAACGAGGGCGTCTCGCCGCGCGAAAAACGCACGCGCCGCGCCACTACGCTGTCACCGTCGCGCAATACGCGATGCAGCGCCGTCCGCAACTCCGCGCGCAGCTCCGGGTTGACGAGCGTGAGCAGATTACGCGAGGGCTCACCGCTGACATACTGCAGGAAACGCCCCGCGTGATCGGACATATGCAGGACCGCGCCATCGCGATCCACGGTGACGTTAGGCGGCGCATAGCGCTCGAATACGCGCTGACGCAATGCCGCCAGCGACGCTGGGGTCTCGTTCCCCAAACCAGGCCGCCTGGGGATATCGAAGATCGCGGGGCGGATGAGCGGCAGCGGCGCAACAGCGCGCGTACCAACCCGCTTCGACTGGTAAATGCGGTTGCGCTTGTCCACTTGCTCGAACAGGTCGCTCGCACTCTCGATGGACTCCGCGCCGCCGAGAAACAAAAATCCACCCGGCCGCAGCGCAAAGTGAAACGTCTCCAGCACCTGGCGCTGCACGGTTCTATCGAGGTAGATGAGCAGGTTGCGGCACGAGATCAGGTCCATTCCCGAAAACGGCGGATCGCCCAGGATGTTGTGGATAGCGAACACCACTTTTTGACGCAATTCCTTGCTCACCTGGTAACGGCCGCCGGGCTTCATAAAAAACCGGCTCAGCCGCTCCGCTGATATGTCCGCCACGATCGATCCGGCATACACGCCCGCACGCGCCGTCTCGATCGCACTCGCGTCGACATCCGTGGCAAATACCTGGATCAGCGGAAATTTGCCTTGGGCCGGCCTGTGCTCGCTCAGCAGCATCGCCAGCGAATACGGCTCCTCTCCCGTCGAGCACCCTACCGACCACGCGCGCACTGGCTCGTCGAGCGGGCGCATCGTGAAGAGGTTTGCCACTACCTGCTGCTCCAAGGCATCGAACGATTTGCGATCGCGGAAAAAATTCGTCACGCCGATCAGCATGTCCTTCAGAAGCGCGGTCGTTTCTTCAGGATGCGTTTCGATAAACCGCTTATACCCGGCGAGATCGGCTACGCCGTTCACCTGCAGCCGCCGTTCGATGCGTCGCATCGCGGTGCCTCGCTTGTAGTGCCGGAAGTCATGGCCAGTGCGGATACGCAGGATGGTCAGCAATGCATTCAGCACGTCGATATCGGCATTCGGGGCGGCTGGCTCGTCGCCAGGCTCGATGCCAAGCTCGATGCCAGGATCAATACCGCCCTCGTTTAGCGGCGAGTCGTCAACGCTGTGCAGCGCTTTCATCGCGCGGGCGTTGTCGCGCAGCTCGATCAGGCGCGCGGGCATCCGCTCGACAGACAGCACGATATCGACGAAACCGGTTGCCAGCGCATTGCGCGGCATCTCGTCGTATTCCGCGTCCATCGGGTCCTGCACGATGTTTATGCCGTTCTGCTCCTTGATCCGTGCAATGCCCATGGCGCCGTCGCTGCCCATCCCCGAGAGGATGATGCTGATCGAGCGTGCCCCGTGCGCGTCCGCCAGACTCCGGAAGAACAGGTCGATTGCGACCGGCCGTCGTCGCGACGGGTCGCTTGGGGCGACATGAAGACAGCCATCGGCGAGCGATAAATCGTTCGACGGGGAAATCAGGTAGACCGTATTCTTTTCGATCGGCGTCGTGCCGAAAACCTGCACGATCGGCATGGAGACTGAGCGTTGCAGCACGTTGTCGACATGACTCGCGTGATTCGGAGATAGTTGCAGCACGGCGACGAACGCCATGCCGCCGTCCGCCGGCATTCCCTGGAGCAGACGCATCAACGCCTGGATTCCGCCCGACGACGCGCCGATGCCGACAATTGGGAAGTCGACTATATGGGATTTCGGCAAGGATTCCGAGGATGAAATGATCCGGGCATTGGGCGGCTTTCTAATGGTCATTGGAGGCTCCTTTCGAGCACTTGCAAACCGCCCGATTAAGAGCATTTTGCAAGTCTGCTTCCTGGGCCATCCGCGCCGGGTGTCCTACCGACTCGCGAGATAGAAACAGGTAATAACGACGTTATCGCCGTCTAGTTTATTTCACTGATACTAATCCTTATCGGACACCACGGAGAGAAGATTCTTGATTAATCACGATGTCGAATTTCTACAGAGGTATTTGTTGAAACTTTCTAAACGTCATGACCCCAATTCGGTACAAATGATTATTGATGACTATGATCAATGAAAATTTATCGGTAGGTTTTATCGAAAAATACGGTGTTGATTTAAATCAGTACGCGTAACTCATCCCGAGCCAATAGCAATTAGCACATACGGTCAGTTTATCGTTTGCGCCACTTCCACGTCCGTTCAAGACCGGAACAAACGTAACGTGGCACGTCGTAACGTCGTAACGGCGATCGTGCGAATGATCTCCACGCAACGCGTTCCGGCGAGTTACCGTCTCCCGCCGAAGGTTGTCTGCGAAGGGCCGATAGCGTTTCCCCGGAGTGCGGCGGGGTGTGGCACGACTCATGCGTAAAGCTCTCTAAGCCGGGCATTGACCAGTGCAACGGCGAAGCGGCTCTTATTCAACATTGTCAGGGCTGGATTTAATGAAGCACCAAGCCGTGCCGGCTTTTACAACGCATATAAAAGCGTTGAACCGGATGGCAATAACCAGCGACCGCAAAAATGACGGCGCTACCGGGGAACACAATGAATCACCTACTCATAGAAACCGATCTTGCGCATCTGGAACAGATAATCAACCGGATTGCATCAAGTCACGGGTTGTCTTTAGCGTATTGGCGGAACCGTGTTGATTCGGTATTGTCAATGAGCCTCATGCCGGCGCAACGCAAGCGCATCGGCCATATAGACGCCGTCATTTCAATGCTTGAGCAAACGGCACTGAGCAAGACCTCCCGCCTTGCTTGATGATTGATTGATGATTGGCCGATGACTGAGCAAGGTTCGACGGGCCGCCCGAACGGCCTGTCGACAATCGGTCAATCCAGATTGACTCGTTTTGAACCTGAGCGTCTCGCAACGAGTCTCGTCGAATATCACATTCATTAATAGTCTATGCTTTAAAAGCATAATCTCGTCACCTTTCAATATTAAATAATAATGAAAATGACTGTGCTCGACGAGATTCGGCGGTGGAAAACGTGATTTTAAAAAAGCCCCCGTCTAATAATGCTGGACACAATTATTTTATGTTTTTAAGATCACTCCGCTGACGTTTGGACGAAGCCAACACGAAACCCCATCGTCGCCAGGTTTCTAAGCTCGCTTATCCGGCGCACGATCTCGACACACCGATCGCCACGCAAGATTGGCGCAATTCCGGATGCGCTGTCACTGGCGGTCGTCGCGGGAATGTCGCGGCACCCCGGCCGCGACAGATTCCCGATAAAGATCGGCAAATCCCGGTAGCCTTCAATAAACCTCATTGAATCGTCAGGACCCGCGTGCCGTCTTTTTTCATCGATCGTCCGGTTTTTGCGTGGATTGTTGCCCTGGCTATTTTTGTTGCAGGTGCACTGGTCACGCCCTTTCTACCTGTCTCGCAATATCCGCGGCTGACACCGCCGCGCATCGTGATTGACGCGATGTATCCGGGCGCGTCGCCAGAAAGCGTGGACAACACCGTCGCGAGCGTGATCGAAGAAAGCCTGGACGGCGCCGAAGGCTTGCAATACTACGAAACCACCAGCGACAGCCTGGGCGAACTCGAGATCGCGGCCACGTTTTCGGCGGGTACCAACCCGGACATCGCCATGGTCGATGTTCAGAACCGGATGAAGCAGATCGAGTCGCGCCTGCCCCAGCAAGTCGTGCAGCAAGGCATCAGCGTCTTCAAGTCGACAGGAACATTCCTGATGCTCGTCGCGCTCACGTCCACCGACGGCCAGCGCGATTCCGTGGAACTGAGCGACTACGTCAACCGCACGATGCTGCGGGACCTGAAGCGCGCGCCGGGCGTTGGCTCGGCCGAATTGTGGGATGCCGGAGAGGCGTTGCGGGTCTGGATAGATCCGATGAAACTGCGTGAATTCAACCTGGCCGCCGCCGATGTGACGCAGGCTATCGCGGCGCAAAACGCGACGGTCACGGCCGGCACGCTAGGCGACGTGCCGTTCGTCACCGGTCAGCAATTGACGGCGTCGGTCACGGTCAGGGGGCAATTGATCTCGCCGGCCGAATTCGGCGAGATCGTGCTGAAAGCGCGCACGGATGGATCGGCCGTTCGGCTGAAGGATGTCGCGCGGGTCGAGCTGGGCCGGGACAGCTACGCGGCGTTTTCGCGGCTGAACGGCAAACCGGCGGCGACGGTCGGTATCCGCCTCTCGCCGCAAGGCAACGCGATGGAAACCTCCGGCGCGATCCGCGCGAAGCTTGCGGAGCTGTCGCGTAGCCTGCCGCCGGGAACGGCCGTGGAGATTCCGTTCGACAGTTCCAAGTTCGTCCACGTCGCGCTGCACGAAGTCGCGCTGACGCTGTTCGAAGCCGTGCTGCTGGTGTTCCTCGTCATGTGGCTATTCCTGCGCGACTTGCGTTATGCACTGGTGCCTACCGTGGTCATTCCGGTTGCGTTGACCGGCGCGCTGCTCGCGCTTTATGTGCTCGGCATGTCGATCAACGTGTTCACCATGTTCGCGATGGTGCTGGCAATCGGGATCCTGGTCGACGATGCCATCGTCGTGGTCGAGAACGTCGATCGCGTGATGCGTGAGGAGGGTCTCGCGCCACGCGCAGCCACGCGCCGGGCGATGCAGCAGATGGGCAGCGCGATCGTCGGCATTACCGCCGTGCTGACCGCCGTGTTCGTGCCGATGGCGTTCTTCCCCGGCAGCGTCGGCGGGATTTACCGGCAGTTCACGGTCGCGATGATCGCGTCCATTCTGGTGTCTGCGTTCACGGCGCTTTCGCTGACGCCGGCGCTGTGCGCGAACCTGCTGAAAGCGCCGCCGCGGAATGCCTTGCGGCATGGTGCTCCCGGACCACATGGCTCGCAGAGTTCACATGATTCACACGAGGCCGGTAGCCGTTCGTTCGGTTTCACGGCGGCCTTCGACTGGACCTCGCGCGGATATCGCGGGCTCGTTGCGCGTGTGCTGCGCCGTGCGGGTTCCATGTTCGTGGTGTATCTCGTGCTGGCCGGCGCGTGCGCGGTGCTTTATCTGCATATGCCGGGTGGCTTCTTGCCCCAGGAAGACCAGTCGCAGCTTCAGGTCATGGTGCAGTTGCCGGCCGGCGCCACGCAAGCGCGCACGCTCGCGGTCGTCGAGCAGGCGGAAGCGATCCTGAAACACGAGCCGGCGGTAGCGAACGTGACGAGTGTGGTCGGCTGGAGCTTCCAGGGCAGCGGCCAGAACGTGGCCATGTGTTTTGTCGACTTGAAGGACTGGTCCGCGCGTAATACCGACGCGGCCACGCTGCGCGACACGCTGAATCGCTCGTTCTCGAAGATCATGGACGGCGACGTGTCTGCGCAGATGCCGCCGTCGGTGCCCGGCATGGGGCATTCGGAAGGGTTTGTGATGAGACTGGAAGATCGCGGCGGCATTGGCATTGCCGCGCTGACCTCCGCGCGCGAACAACTCTTCGAGCAGGCTCGCAACAATCCCGCTTTCGCCGATGTGCACTCGGAAGCGTTGCCGGACGCGCCGCGCATCGTGCTGGACGTTGACCGCGCGAAGGCATACGCGTTGGGTGTTTCGTTCGACAAGATCGGCGATGCGCTGGGGAATACCTTTGGCTCGTCGTATATCGACGACTTCCCTTCGGGTGGCCGTATGCGCCGCGTGATGGTCGCCGCCGACGCGTCGTCGCGCATGACCGAAGACAGTCTCATGAACCTCTCGGTGCGTAACGCCGCCGGGCAGATGGTGCCGTTATCGTCCGTGGCGGCGCTGCACTGGACGACCGGACCGACCGTCCTCACGCGCTATAACGGTTCTCCTTCACTCGATGTGAGCGGCCGTCCCGCCGACGGCACGAGCTCCGGCGCGGCGATGGCCGAGATGGAACGGCTCGCGCAAGCGCTGCCGGTGGGCGTGGGTTACGACTGGACCGACTCGGCGCTTGAAGAGACGCGTGCCGCCCGCCTGACGCCGATACTGATTGGCTTGTCGCTACTGGCCGTGTTCATGGCGCTCGCGGCGCTCTACGAGAGCTGGACCATTCCGCTCGCGGTGCTGACGATCGTGCCGCTGGGCGTAATTGGCGCAGTCATCGCGATGCTGCTGCGCGGCATGCCGAACGATGTCTATTTCAAGGTCGGCATGATCACCGTGATCGGGTTATCGGCGAAAAACGCGATCCTGATCGTGCAGTTCGCGCGCACGCTGTACGCCGATGGCACGCCGTTGGCGGAGGCAATTGTCGCCGCGGCGAGTGCGCGCTTCCGGCCGATCGTGATGACGTCGGCGGCGTTTTTGCTGGGCGTCGTGCCTTTGCTCGTGTCGAGCGGCGCGGGGGCGGAGAGCCGGCGATCGATCGGGACCGGCGTATTCGGTGGTGCTATTACAGCGACCGTGCTGGGGCTGATATTCACGCCGCTGGCGTTTTATATCGTCGTGTCGGGGCAACGGTTTATTCAAAACCGGGTGAAGTCGATGACACGGGAAAAGGTCACGGCAGATGTCGAGTCCGAGGCGCCGCGTGGCGACGTTCAAGGTTCGCAAGAGGGATAACGTTAGGGGACAGGTTTCGCGCGCGGTTCGGGCGTGGGTTCTCCTCGTGGCGGCGCGAGCGAAAATCATGGGCCGGGTCATGAGCGAGAGCGCGCCACATGGAGACTATGGCTGAGCCTTAGCGGATGCGCCGCTTCCAGGCGCCTACGCTCGCGCTCACCCTTGCAGCATCTCCTTTCCCCCGATCCGTTTCACCTATGATGGCGACATCTCGCGTGCTTTCACGCGAGTCGGGAGCATTGCTTCCTTCATTGCTTCCGTTAGTGCTTCCCCTTCTCTTCCCTAGCGCCATTTCGTCATGAAGATACGAGCAGGTCTTGTCGTTGAACTCGGAGTCAATCTCGTCCTGCCGTGGCTTGCGTATCGGCTCGCGTTGCCGCATTGGGGCGAGCTCGGCGCGCTGTACGCATCGGCGGTGCCGCCTGTCGTCTGGAGTCTCGTGGGGTTCGCGAGAACCCGTCGCGTCGATGCCCTCAGCGTGCTGGTCCTGCTCGGGATCGCGCTGTCCGTCGTACTGATGGCGCTCGGCGGCAGTCCGCGGCTGCTGCTAATGCGTGAATCGATGGCCTCCGGTGCTATCGGCATCGTGTTCCTGCTGTCCCTCGCCATGCGGCGTCCTCTCACCTTTTATCTCGCTCGGGCAACCGTCGCGCGTGAAGGTGAAGGCGGTGCGGCACGCTTCGAAGCGCTCTGGAACGAGCGGCCTGCGCTGCGTCGATCGGTTCGCCTGATGACGGGCGTGTGGGGTCTCGGCCTGACGGGCGAGAATGCGCTTCGAAGCTGGCTGGCGTGGCACTGGCCGATCGAGCGTTTCCTGGTCGTATCGCCGTTCATCGGTTACGCCATCTATGGCGCGCTCACGGTATGGACGTTGATGTATCGCAAGAAGATGCAAAGGCGCGCTACGGCCGCGCCCGCAGCGGC
>Ga0302228_10002145_pt1 | contig 13682 bp, 9 predicted proteins | sample II_Palsa_N1_2_FD_193519 | JGI IMG/M metagenome (GOLD analysis project Ga0302228, IMG submission 193519) | Peat permafrost microbial communities from Stordalen Mire near Abisko, Sweden - II_Palsa_N1_2 | ecosystem: Environmental > Terrestrial > Soil > Palsa > Peat permafrost | place: Sweden...
GAGGATGGCAACCCCGCACTTTTGCAGTTTTTCCATGTACTCGGGCTTGAATATCAGGTCCCAGGAGTCCACCGGAGCGTTGTCTCCGAGCACCGCCTTGACCTTGTCGATGTTGTAGCCGATGCCGGTGCTGCCCCACAGGTACGGGAAGCCGTGGGCATTGCCCGGGTCGTTGTTTTCCAGGGCCTTGAGTAGCACCGGATTGAGGTTTTTCCAGTTGGGCAACTGGCTCTTGTCGAGTTTTTTCAGCGCCCCGCCCTGGATTTGCCGGGCCATGAAGTGGTTGGACGGAAACACCACGTCATAGCCGGATTTGCCGGTCATCAGCTTGCCGTCGAGGGTTTCGTTGCTGTCATAGACGTCGTAGGTGAAGGCGATGCCGGTTTCTTTCTGGAAATTCTTCGTGGTATCCGGGGCGATGTAGTCCGACCAGTTGTAGATTTTTACCGTTTCGGCGGCCTGGCTGAGGGAAGCCACCAACAGCAAGGGCAACAGGGCGATGGGTTTCATGGTTCGATTTCCTGGCGGTTATAGGGTTGTTTTTATGGCAGGCGATCAAGGATCAAAGGTTTACAGAATCAACACGTAGGTCTTGCGCACGGTTTCCTGGATGTCCCAGATACCGGTGCTGTTGGCGGGCAACATCAGCGCGTCGCCGGCTTCGATGTGCAGGGTTTCGCCGTCGTCCGGGGTAAAGGTGCAGCGGCCCTGGATGAAGTGGCAGAACTCCTGGGCCACGATTTGCCGGCGCCAGCGCCCGGGGGTGCATTGCCAGATGCCGGTTTCAACGCCATCGCTGCGCTCCACGCTCAAGGTTGAAGCCACGGCCACCGGAGTGCCCAGCGGCACGGCGACGGGACCGGAATCCGGCAAGTGGGCACTGAGGGTGTCTTTGAATTGAGTGATGCTCATGGTCATACCTGTAGTAGTTGAAACGACTTAGTGCATGAAGCCTTCCATGAACCCCGCCACCCCACTGGCCAACCGTCGGCGCCAGGGCGCGCTGTCGGGGTTGGCCAAGGTCTGGTCTTCGTGGACAAAGCTGCGAATGATCGCGTTGTAGCCCAGCCAGCGGCAGGGTTCGGGTTCCCAGGCCTTGAGGGCGTCCAGGGTCCCTTGTGGGGTGACCCATGGCTGGCTCACCAGCGGTGTGTCGAGGCCCAGGATCATGTCCGCCAGGGTCCGGCCCCCGAGGTTGCTGGCCCCTACGCCCTCTCCGCCATAACCACCGGACAAGGCAATCCCCGTTGTGTGATCGCAAAGCATGTGTGGCCTGAAGCGCCGGGACATGCCCAGGTTGCCGCCCCAGGCGTGAGTGATACGCACGTTCTTGAGTTGAGGAAACAGCTCGCCGAACAGATAGCGGCGCAGCTCCACTTCGCTGTTTGTCAGATCGAAGTTGTGCCGCAGCTTGCCGGCAAACTGATAGCCGCCACGGGCACCGAACACCAGGCGGTTGTCCATCGTGCGCTGGCCATAAGTAACCTGGCGGCTGCTTTCGCCAAACGCCTGGCCTCGGTTGAGGCCGATTTCGTCCCAGGTGCTGGCGGGCAGCGGCTCAGTGGCGACGATCAGGCTTTGTACCGGCAACTGATAACGCCCCAACGGCGCCAAGGTCGTGGCATAGCCCTCGACCGCCGGCATCACCCAGGAAGCGCGGACCACGGCCTTGTCGGTGCGCAGACTGCCAGACTGCCACTGGGTCACCGGGCTGTTTTCGTAGATTTTGACGCCCATTTGCTCGACCACCCGCGCCAGCCCGCGTACCAGCTTGGCCGGGTGAATAGTTGCAACATGAGGGGCGTAGATACCGCCATAGGGCTTGGCGATACGAATCTGCTCGGCCAACTGCTGGGGGCTCAACCAGCGGTAATCCTCTTCGGTGAGGCCTTGGGCATGAAGCTTTTTCAGATACTGGCGCAGGCTGGCCTCTTGCTCCGGATAGCGGGCCGCGCAGTACAGCACCCCGCCCTTGCGATAATCGCAATCGATGCCTTCGCGCTCGATCACCTGGGCCACTTCATCGGGGATGCCATGCAGCAAGTCGAACGAGGCACGGCGTTGCTCGGGGGACAACCCTGCGAGCAAGCGATCTTCTCCCAACAGATTGCCCATCAACCAGCCGCCATTGCGGCCTGAGGCGCCAAAGCCTGCGGTTTGCGCTTCGATAATGGCGATCTTCAGCTCAGGTGCCTGGCGCTTGAGATAATAGGCCGTCCACAACCCGGTATAACCGGCGCCGATAATGACTACGTTGACGTCCAGGTCCTGCTCCAGGGACGGCCGCGCCACCAGCGGCTCGTCCAACTGGTCCATCCATAAACTGATAGTGCGCCAAACCGGCATACCAAACTCCACCACCTGAAATCGATGGCGTGATCCTAGTGCCTGACCTCAGGGAGCGTCTTGCGCGCGTGCACGCAGGGAAATTTGTTTGACATAGGCCTTGGGCGACAGGCCAGTGTGCTGGCGGAAGCAGCTGTAGAAGGCCGACAGGGAATTGAAACCGGCGGCAAAGGCCAGCTCGTCGATGCGAATCGGCGGTACGGCCGTGTCCAGCGTCGCGAGTAAATGCTGCAAACGCGCCTGGTTGACGTAGCGGTAGAAGCTTTGCCCCAACACCTGATTCAACAGGTAGGAAATCTGGTTGCGGCTGTAGCCACACTCCTTGGCCACCTGTTGCAGGTCCAACTCCGGGTCCAGGTAAGGTTGTTGGTGCTGGAAATACTGCTGCAAATCGTTGGCCAGGTAACTCAACTGCTGGGGCGACAGCCCCAGGCGACTGACGGTTGGGCGCAGCGCCTGGGAGCGGGTACGGCTGGTGGGTTGCTCATGCACCAGTGATGCATATTCATTGACCCGCCAGATCAAACCATCGCGCACGGTGATCGCTTCACTGGTGCGAAACGACACCAGGCCCTGGCTGCCCCGCAAGGTGATGCGGTATTGAATGAATGCCGTGTCGCCATCGACGCGAATGCGATCACTGTGCTCAATGGCCTCATCGGGCGCGCGGGGCATGCTGGCGTGCAGGTATTCGCGCAGTTCATCGAAACCCACCACACGGTTCTGGAAGAAGTCGTGGTACTGGATAGCCGGGTGGTAGTACGCCATCACGCCCTCCAGGTCCCGGCGCTTCCAGCACAGGTGATGGCGCAGGACGATCTCACCGGTGGCCTGGGACTGCTGGGAATCATCGTCTGGGGCGATGTCGGGCATAAAACGCTCTGAGGCTGGCAAACCCCGGAGCTTGCCGAACTTTTCCAGCGTCTTCAATGGCCAATTGACCGTTCTGACTAATGGCTTATCGCCCAATGTTCTATGGGATATGACGCACATCAAGTTAATAGATGACAACCGCCGAACGGAGCTAAAAAACAGCCCATGGTGTTGCGAACGAATGCTATTTTTAACTTTCAACGGCCACGACCAGTGAAGGTCATGGCACCCCTGCCGCGAGCTAAAGGAAGCGCTCAATGAACAAGGTGGGCAACATGAACAAAGTGACGTTCCCCAACGCCTGCCAGCTGATGCGCTGGCATTTCCATCCGATGGGCTTTGAAGGGAGTATGGACACTCCCGCAAGCATGATTGCCAGGTTGTTTGACCGCGCCAGTGGCGAAACCCTGATCGCCATCGCCGGTATCCCCTGCTCCACGGTAATGAATGCGGCGGATGTGGAGCGAATTATCGAGGCGGTCGAGGACGAGCTGGAGTCGTTTGTGCCGCCGCTGTCCCTGCGCGCTTAACGTCAATTACAGGAGCGAGCCGCCTCGCTCCTGCAGTTTCGAGCCACGCTGGTCATCAAAATACGCTTTGCCCTGTGCAATACGATCCGATGCCTTTGGCACATTCACCCCTTGGGCGTCCTGCCCTTCGATATACCAATAGCAATGGCTCACTGCCCGGGTAATACCCACATAGGCCAGGCGCAATACTTCGTCCTTCTGCGCAGAATCGTAAGCGTCGGCATCACCCTCTTGGCCCAATCCCGCCATGCGGTAAACCTGATTCTTGTAGGGCGAGCTGGTGAGGTGCTGGCAATCCCCAAGTAGGAATACTGCATCGGCCTGCAGCCCTTTTGCGCTGTGATAGGTCAATTGCTTGAGCCGACGCGCAGCGGGTGGCAAACTCGAATCAAGGTTAACAACAGACTGAATATGCTCTTGAATCAAGAGCTTATCGCTGCTTTTTCGATACAGCATTAATATTGAGTCACCCTGTTGATAATGCGCTAACAGCTCCCGACCCAAGGCCGTATCGTCGCGGTCACGCACCACCACCGGTACCAGGGCCTTCGGTGCCCCGCTCGCCTTGGCCTTCTTGCCACTGATGCTCGGCGCGGCACGTACAATATGCTCGGCGGCATCAATCACATGTTGATGGCTGCGGTAATTCTCCCCCAGCATCACCCGGGTCGTGGCGGGCGATGGGAACTCCTTGTTGAACTCCATGAAATATCTGGGTGAACTGCCGCGCCAGCCATAGATGGACTGCCAGTCGTCCCCGACGCACAGCAGCGAAGAACGCTGCGCGCCACGACCCACATGCATCGCCGGGCCCCGGCTGCGAATCTCCCGCAAGCTGGCGCGTAGCCACGAGACGATCTGTGGGGACACGTCCTGGAATTCATCGATCATCAGGTGCGACATTGGCCGCAATAGCCCGTCACTGAGCAACTTCAGGTTTTCCGGGGTATTTTCGCCAAACAGCGAGAACATCCGGTTGTAGGTCATGATCGGCGGCGATTGATCCAGCAGGTGATCCTCCAGAGCCTTCCAGAAAATGCTCAGGGCTTCAAAGAACAAACGGTCAGGGTCGTCCTTGGCAAAGCTCATTTGCCCAACGGCGCGGGTTACATCCAGGCCGAGGTTCTCGATAAAGCCGGCCGCCATGACAAAACTATCCAGCAGCGGTGCCGACGCCAGCTCACCCTTGACCTTGTAATCAAAACCCGGCCCGGCGGTTGCGTCCCTCGCCAGACAGCTCAACAGACGCTTTGATGATTCGTAGTTATCCATCCATATCAATGGCTTGCGACAGAAAGCTTGAAACAGGGTGCGCTTGACAGCCCACTCTGCACGCACCGACAGCTTGGAACCCGGCCGACTGATCTGGGCGTTTTCACAAGGATCGAAACCCAACACCACCCAGGCGTCCAACTCGGCGATATAGCCATGGCAATGGAACTGCGCCCCGTTGATTTCCACGGTCTGCCGATTCGGCTCGATGCCCTTGATCGGCCACGCGCCGGCACCAAACCACATGTCTTCGATGACATCGCAGAGCTCTTCATCGCGCCTGGCCGCCAGTTCAGTCACCGCGACCCGCTTTTGCACGTCCGGGTGGTCGCGCTCCAGCTCCTTGAGTTGCAGCGCATGGCGCGCCAGCGGTGCGATCAGCTCACGGAACCGCTCATGCCGGCCGTAAAGCCCGTGGTAACAAGCGTTCAATTGCTGGCGCTGGGTATCGTTGATGCGCAGTTCGAAGGGGTTGCTGTCCGCCTCATCAAACCCCGCTTGCGCGCTGGCATTGAGGTTTTCAAACGCTTGCAGCCGCTCAAAGCCAGGCAGGCTGCGCACCATCGGCAAGATGCGCGAATGGAAGGTCCGCACCACCGCCTGCGCCTCTTTCATACCAAGGGGTTGGCCCCACAGGTTAAGAATCTCCATCAGCTTGTTGATGAAGTCCTTGCGTGATTCACGGGTGAACGTCACCACCGTCATCGAGCTCAGTTCAAAGCCCAGGTAATGGGTGAGCAGCAAGATGCGCAACACCAGGGAGGTGGACTTGCCCGCACCGGCGCCGGCAATCACCGAGGTGGACGGCGTATCGCTGAAAATCATCTTCCACTGGGCAACGCTCGGTTGCGCATGGGCTGGCAGCAGGCGTGCCACATCGGCCTTGATGCGCTTTTTCAGCTCAGCGGTGAGGGGCAGGCGCCAATCATCAAACAGGGCGTCGTCCACGCCCGGTGCGCGGTGTTCATCAGGACGGAAGTCGCGGATCAACAGAACCTGGCGGCCCTCCTCGATGCCATCGAGCTTGCCTTCCTGGTAACCGTACTCCACGCCTGCCGTGTGCCCACTGCGAAAGCCGTCTGCCTGGCCGTGCAGCCAGGAGAAACGGTGCTGGGCACGCAGGCGAGTCAGGCCATGGCCGAATAATCGGGCGGCGAGCCGTTTCAACAGGGGCATTTCGGCCAGGGGCCGCAGTTCGGGCGGAAGATCGGGGGTGTGTTGCGGCACGCGGACTCCTGCGATGAGGCGGTGAAAACGGAGGCCTATGGTCGCCGGAATCTTCCTCCAGTTCCAGCCAATTGCTTTGCGCTCATGCAGTTAGGCGATGAAGTGAAGATGGGATCTAAGTCATGGCACCTGGAAAGCATCGAATTAGCTGATAAAAATCAGGCAGTTTTTACGCTTTTTATCGATCTTGGTCTATTGGATGATGCAGCCATCAACAGGAGACGATCATGCTTGAACTTCGACCTTTCAATTCCCTGGGCGGCGCGAACCACGGCTGGCTGGATGCGCATCACCACTTTTCATTCGCCGAGTACCACGACCCCCAGCGCATGCACTGGGGCAACCTGCGGGTGTGGAACGACGACATCATTGCCCCAGGTACCGGTTTCCCGAAACATGCGCACCGGGACATGGAAATCATCACCTATGTACGTGAAGGTGCGATCAGCCACGAGGACAACCTGGGCAACAAGGGCCGCACCGAAGCCGGTGACGTCCAGGTAATGAGCGCGGGCACCGGGATTGCCCATAGCGAATACAACCTTGAGTCCACGCCGACCAAGATTTTCCAGGTGTGGATCATTCCCAATGAAGCTGGCTCTGCGCCGTCGTGGGGGGCGAAGCCGTTTCCAAAAGGCAATCGTGAGGGCTTTGTGACCTTGGCCAGTGGTAAGACTGGTGATAGCGAAAGCCTGCGGATTCGGGCGGATGCACGGCTGGTCGCAGCCAACCTGAAAGCCGGGGAAAGCGCTGAGTATCGCCTGGACAGCGGGCGCCGGGCGTATCTGGTGCCGGCTACGGGAGCCATTGAAGTCAATGGCTTGCGTGCCCAAGCTCGAGACGGTGTAGCCGTTGAGGATGAGCAGGTATTACGGGTGACGGCGATTGAGGACAGTGAGATCGTGTTGGTCGATCTGGCTTGACCTGACCTCAATGTAGTAGCGGCTGCGTATGGTTGCGCTCTTACAGCCAGCCAAACAGTCATTAGAGGCGTACATCGACCCTGTGGTGAGGGAGCGCCCCTCGCCACAGGTCAGTGTTCTCTTTCCAAGTACGGCTGCGTTCTCAAGGACCGTAAGGGCAAAACCCTATTCAGCCATTACCGCAGCAACGAATATGCCCCAATCAGTTGGACGAGATCGCCCCATCCACCAACACCTGCGCCTCTTCCACCAACCGCTTGAGGTGATCCTCGCCAATAAAGCTCTCGGCATAGATCTTGTAGATATCCTCAGTACCCGATGGCCGTGCAGCAAACCAGCCGTTTTCGGTCATGACTTTCAAGCCGCCAATCGCCTGATCGTTACCCGGCGCATGGCTGAGGATCTGTTGAATACTCTCCCCGGCCAGTTGCCTGGACGTCACCTGCTCCGGCGACAGCTTGCCCAGCAAGGCTTTCTGCGCCGGCGTCGCCTTGGCGTCAACCCGAATGGCAAACGGCTCACCCAGCTCATCCGTCAGCCCACGGTAGATCTGGCTCGGGTCCTGGCCTTTACGAGAGGTCATCTCAGCGGCGAGCAAAGCCGGAATCAAACCGTCCTTGTCAGTACTCCAGACACTGCCATCCTTGCGCAGGAACGACGCACCAGCACTTTCCTCGCCACCAAAGCCCAAGGAACCGTCGAACAAGCCGTCGGCAAACCACTTGAAGCCCACCGGGACCTCATACAGGCGTCGCCCCATGCGCCGGGTAACCCGATCAATCAGACCGCTGCTGACCACGGTCTTGCCCACGGCCGCATCGGCGCGCCAGTCGGGACGGTTCTGGAACAGGTAGTCGATGGACACTGCCAAGTAGTTGTTCGGAGCCAGCAGGCCACCGGACGGCGTGACAATGCCATGGCGATCGTGGTCCGGATCGCAGGCGAAAGCCACGTCAAAGCGTTCCTTGAGGCCGATCAACCCTTGCATGGCATAGCTGGAGGACGGGTCCATGCGGATCTGACCGTCCCAGTCCACGCTCATGAAGCGAAAAGTGGCGTCGACTTCAGTATTCACCACGTCCAGGTTCAGACGGTAGTGCTCGGCAATCGCCGACCAGTAGCGCACGCCGGCGCCGCCCAGCGGATCAACGCCCAGGCGCAGGCCCGCGCCGCGGATCGCGTCCATGTCAATGACGTTGATCAGGTCCGCCACATAACTGTTGAGGTAATCATGACGGTGAGTGGTGTCAGCTTTCAGTGCTTGCGCATGGGTGATGCGCTTGACCCCGGCCAGCTTGTTAGCCAGCAACTCGTTGGCCTTGGCTTCGATCCACTTGGTGATGTGGGTGTCGGCCGGGCCACCGTTAGGCGGGTTGTATTTGTAGCCGCCGCTTTGCGGCGGGTTGTGGGACGGCGTGATGACGATGCCGTCCGCCAGGCCGCTGGTGCGACCACGGTTGTAGCAAATGATGGCGTGGGAAATCGCAGGCGTCGGGGTGTATTCGTCGCCTTCGGCGAGCATCACATGCACGCCATTGGCCGCCAGCACTTCCAGCGCGCTGGCACCGGCCGGGGTCGACAAGGCGTGAGTATCCAGGCCAACAAACAATGGGCCGTTGATGCCTTGGGCTTCGCGGTACAGACAGATTGCCTGGCTGATGGCAAGCACATGCCATTCGTTGAAGCTCAGGTCGAAAGAACTACCACGGTGTCCAGAGGTACCAAAGGCCACACGCTGGGTGGAGATTGCTGCATCAGGCTGGCCGGTGTAATAGGCCGTTACCAGTCGCGGGATGTCCACCAGCAACTGAGCTGGCGCCGGTTTGCCCGCAAAAGGACTGAGAGTCATGCATAAACCTCTGAAAGAGAAGAATTCGGAAAAAACACAGTTTACTGGGAGTTGGACTACTGCGCGACGATATCGATCCTACAGTAACTGGCAAAACTTCTGACACCCTCCTCCCACTCACCCAACCTGCGCCCGTTTTAACGCTTGAGCCAGTTCAACCAAGGCAAGGTCCAGGTTGTACTGCCCATCAAAACTATGGCTCAACCGCAGGTGTTGTTGATGCAAACCACTGACGCTAAACAACTCGCCCGGGGCAATCACCACACGCTGGCCAAGCATGTGCTGGAACACTTGCCGCATGTCCACTGCCTGTCGCGCGGATAACCAGAAGGTTGTACCGGCCACCGGCATCCGGTAGCTGACCCATTCAGCCAGGTGCTCGTCCAGGCGCTGACTCATCAGCGTCGCCTGCTCTTTCAATAAACGCCGCAACTCCTGCAGGTGCTGGTCAATTCGACCGTTTTGATAGAGCCGGGCAAGGGCCCGCTGGCGGATTGAAGAGAGGCGAAATGCCCGCAGCAGAAACTGACGCTGCAACTCGGCACTCAAGTAGCGAGATAACAGGTAGCCATAGGGCGCTTCCGGGCCGAGCACCTTCCCTAGCGTGGAAAACACCACCAACCGCTCGGGGTTTGCCAGGTCCCGCAGTGCCGTCACCGGTTGTTCAAAGCCCAGTTCCCCCTCGCTATCGTTCTCCAGCAGCCAGCAACCGTACTGATCCAGCAGATGCACCACCTGCAAGCGCTCACTGCTGGACATGACCGAGCCCGACGGCTGGCTGACTCTTGATGAGAGCAGCGTCAGGTGCACCGACTCGTTACGCAGCAGTCGTTCAAAGGCCGCCAGGTCCAGGCTGCCATGACGGTAGGGCAGCTCGATGATGCCCACGCCAGACTCTTGCAGCAGTCGCAGGATCGACCAATCGCAGGGCGACTCGACAATAACGGTGGCGCCCTTAAGGCCCAGCACTTCAATCAGTATTTCCAGGACCCCCCGCAGGTCGGCACCAATGTAGACGTCATCTGCTTGCCAGCAACGGGTCGGGGACGAGGTGTAACGCGCCGCCAACGCTGCCCGCAGCTCCCAGGCCCCGCAGGGCTGTGACCAGGGCTGCAAATGGCGCGGGTACTGACGCACCAATTCACGCTCCAGCAACAGTAATGGACCGTCCAGGGACAATTGCAGTACCGGCTCGTCGACGCTCAGCACCAGCATGCCCGGACGGCGGGTGCCGGCATACAGTCGCTCCAGCAGATCGCCCCCCGTACACCCGGCAGGCTGAGTGGGCACCGGCCAGGCGTAGTAGCCAGACTTGGCCACCGAGTAGATCCTGCCCTCCTTCTCCAGCAACGAATAAGCGTACTGCACCGTCGAGATCGATACGTTCAGGCGCCCTGACAATTGCCGCAAGGAAGGCAACTTGACCCGGGCGTCGGTGCCAATCTCGTTGATCAGGTTGACCATATAGCGATAGACCGCCTGATAGGCGAAGTCCGTTTGCCGATCACTCTTGAGGGTCATCGGCGGCCCCTTGCGCACACCTGCAATACCAACCGCTTAACGCCCTGACAGCCGATAATCCTGCACCTCGCCACTCGCCGAGACAAGTGCTTCACGCTGCCCCTCGACGGCAGTACCAGGTCGCTTGCGATACAGATGGAGCACCAGCGGCATCGGCAAGCCGCTGATATGGGTGATCCAGTTCTGGAGCATATCGGCCACGGGTTTACCCTGAAGCGCCTTGTGCAATTCAGGGAGCGCCACCAGCATGCCTGGGTGACATTGGCGCAAAAAGCTTTCGAGCCGCTCGCCATGGTGGATAAAGGGCGAAAACAACAAACAAATCAGTTGGCTTTCGTCCAGGCCAAAGAATTCCTGCGCGTAGGTTGCCGACAGGATGCGTCCGTCCGGGGTACCCGCTTGAGCAATCAAGTTGCCGGGGATATTTTTATGCGCCATGAACAGACGGGCCTCTTGCACAAAGCCATCGACGCCTGATGCGTAATCAAGCTCGCGTAAGCTCTGGGCCTGGAGGCCGCGCATGTGCGCCATCAACAAAGGGTTAGCGCAGGTCGGATTGCTGAAGTGAAAACCAAATTTGTCTAATTGATAACCCAGGAACTCGGCCAGCAAGGGCGTGAAATCTTTATTCAGATCGCTGATCAGGTCGGCGATGCCAATGTAGGACAGGTGACGATGGGTTTCCTTGCTCGGCGAGTCAGGCATCACGTAATGCTCGCCATAAACGTCTTGGTAATAACCGGTGCTCCATTCATCCATGCGGGCAAACAAGCTGTTGAGTGCCACCGGCCAGCGTTCAGGCACGGTCAATCCCGATGCCTGCGCCGTTTTTTTCAGCCACGCCAGGTACTGCCGTTGCTTGCGTGATGAGTCACCGCTGACCAAGGCGTGCACGCCGCCCCCCCATGCGGTGACACGCTGATAGAAGTCGCCCAGGGCCAGGTAGCTGTCATTGCACAACGTCGCGCGAATATCCCCTGATGTCAGGTGGCCGATCATCAGCATATTGCATCGGCTGGCTTCCTGCCCCGCACTGGAAGCCGGGCGCAGGGGATTGAACGGCAACACTTCCTGGTTTTCCACCATCAGCAGTTCCACGCGTGGATCGTCGTGAAAAAACAGTGCGCTATAGCCACGTTGGATCGTATCCAGCGCGGTCTGCGTCATGCCCGCATGCCTCAGTGTCGCCACACGCAGTTGGAAGGTCCTGGGGGATCGACCGGCGATGGTCAGTTGCGCTGCGCGCAAAAACGCCAGGCTATAGCTGCTGCCCCTGCCCGCGCCGTGGGCCACGAGCACTTTGTAGTCTCCAATTTGCTCAATTCCGCCGGCCGCCACGATTAATCGTTGAATCAGCAATTGAAGGGCCGTGCGTTCAGTTCTGGAGAAGTGCCCTAACAAGCGTTGCAGCACTTGTTGATAAACATAGTTCATGGCTTGCTCATGAATAGCGCTCATAGTTTTACTACCTGAGTTTAAGTATCAGTTTCGAGCAACCGTTAACGGAATTTCTCGACTGTTTTATCCATAGGAATAACGTCCATTACAAGACGTATTGGTCGCCAAAGATTAGCACCGCACAACCAGACAATAAGTGGACAGTCCTGGGTAACGCCCCCTATGAAGCACAAGCAAAGCAAGGAGCTAGCGCAGTAGCCGCGTTCCGCCGGAGGCCCTAGGAGTATTCCGACAGCCCCCTACTCTGACTTGACTCACAAACTAAAGAAGTGTCTGACGCGGATAGCCAAAACAAGTTAATCGATAGTTGTCGTTCCGCTTGAAATGCCCACCGTGCAGACCCGTTTCCCTGGATCGGCAGGTGATTAATTTCGGCAGGCACAGGCTGTAACTTGAGACATTGGTTCATTGCTCAGTCCTTGAGATGAAAATGACTCGGCAATTATCAGCGCTTGAACAATGATTAACAGATACAGAACCGACGCATAAACCAGTTCAGATGAGGGAAAGGAAAAACTGTAGATACCCACAAACAACGACGCCGCACTGGGATTCAGGGCGGCGTCAGGGCCAGGCATATCATTTACGGGGGGCACGCGCTGGATCAGTTGCTCGGCACCCAGGCGGATTCAATCCTTTCAAATGGCGTATTTGCCCCATTCACAGCCCCGGGGCAATAGCCGTTTGCGAATTTTCCTACCGATCAAACAGCTTCTACCTGCAAGGCTACACGCTCACGGCACGGACATTCGTCCATATACCGGTGTGCTTCGACGAACTGGCTGAATGGAAACACCGTGGTCTTCAATGGCACCAACACCTTGTCAGAGGTCAATTGATTGATGTCACGCAGTGCCCGTTGCAGCGCCACCTGGTCCTGGATGATGCCCAGCTCCGGCTTGCCGGTGAAATTACCGATGCAGTGCACAAAGAACTGAATGTTCTTCTGGAACGCGGCACAGGCCGGGAATGGCGTCTGGTTGCCACCTTGCAGGCCATAGAGCACCAAGCTGCCACGGGGGGCCAGGACATCGCCCAACAGCGACATCTGCGGACCACCCAGGCCATCGAATACCACATCGACGCCACGGTTGTCGGTGAACTTGTTGATCTGCATCAGCAAGTCCTGTTCTTCCGTGACAATCACCTTCTCCGCGCCCAGGGACAGCAGGTATTCACGCTCGTCAGCGGTCTTGGTCGCGGCAATTACCCGTACACCCAAGGCTTTGCCCAGTTGCACGAACGAAGGGCCGGCGCAGTGGCTGGCGTCCGTCACCAAGGCAAATTGCCCAGGTTTGACCCGTGCCAGATCGATATAGGCAAAGTAGGCAATCAGCAGCGGCGTGTAGTGCACGCTGGCTTCCACCGGGCTCAAGACATCCGGGTAACGGGTCAGGGCCGAACGGGGCAGGACGATCTGTTCGCCATACACCGGGTAGTCATTGGGGCTCTCGGCCGGAAAGCTGGCGACCTTGTCACCCACCGCCAAGTCATCGACACCCTCGCCCACCGCAACCACCACACCGGCCATTTCATGGCCCAGGCCTGACGGAAGACGTGCATGGGACGACGCCAGGTTCTGGCGCCAGAGAATGTCATACCAACTGATGCCAATCGCTTCGACACGCACCTGCACTTCGCCCGGTGCGGGCTTTGCGGCTGCATGCTCTTCGCATTTGAGCA
>Ga0302228_10002146_pt1 | contig 13679 bp, 11 predicted proteins | sample II_Palsa_N1_2_FD_193519 | JGI IMG/M metagenome (GOLD analysis project Ga0302228, IMG submission 193519) | Peat permafrost microbial communities from Stordalen Mire near Abisko, Sweden - II_Palsa_N1_2 | ecosystem: Environmental > Terrestrial > Soil > Palsa > Peat permafrost | place: Sweden...
TCGACCTGTGCCTGGCCCTGGTGGAACAGGACCTGGGGCGGGTCACCGCGCTGGAAGTGGCCCGGCACCTGGTGGTGTTCCTCAAGCGTCCTGGCGGGCAATCGCAATTCAGCGTGACACTGTCCCTGCAAAAGGACGGCAGCCGCTTCGCTGAATTGCATGCCTGGATTGCCGAACATTTGAACCTGGACCTGAACATCCCGACGCTGGCCGCGCAGGTGGGCATGAGTGAGCGCAGTTTTGTACGCCACTACCGAGCTGAAACCGGCCAGACCCCGGCCCGGGCGGTGGAGTTGATACGGGTGGAAACGGCGCGCCGGCAGCTGGCCGACAGCGCCGCCTCGATCAAAAGGGTCGCTGTGCACTGCGGTTTTGGCTGCGAAGAAACCATGCGTCGCAGTTTTCTAAGGGCGTTATCGGTGACGCCCCAGACCTATCGCGAGCGCTTCTCAGCTTCTGTCGAGTAACTCAAATACCGCCTCAAGCGTCACCTGCGGCGCTTCCTGGGGAATATTGTGACCAACACCTGCCAGGACCTGCCGCCGATAAAACCCGGTGAAACATCCCACGTCTTCATCCTCCTCCGATGCCGGTCCCACCCCATCGTCAGCACCGCATAACGAAATGCTCGGCACCGAAATCGGCGGCGGCTGCACCAGTGCCTGTTCAATCGTCTCCAGCCCCGGATCGCCAGGGGCGTACATGAAGCGATGGCGATAAGAATGGATCACCACGTCGACAAAGTCCGGGTTATCAAACGAAGGCGCCGTCTTGCCGTATAGGCTCGACCCTTCGGTCCAGGACGGCGACCACAGTGCCCAGAGCAGCTCACACAGTTCGCGACGGTTGGCAGTCAAGCCGTCCACGCCTCGTTGGGTGTGAAAGTAGTATTGGTACCACAACCGATGCTCAGTGATGGGCGCTCGTGGCTGGATGGACTTGGCAATGTCCTGGATGTTGTAACCATCGCCGGTTACCAGGCCGCGTACACGCTCGGGCCACAGGGCGGCGACAATACAGGCGGCGCGTCCACCCCAGTCATAACCCACCAACATCGCTTGAGGGATGGCCAGGGCATCCATGAAATCCAGCAGGTCCTTGGCCAGCGCCGCCTGTTGGCCGGAGCGCATCACCTCTGGGTTGATAAACCGCGTCGGGCCGTAGCCCCGCAGGTAAGGCACCAACACCCGACAACCGCGCTCGGCCAACACCGGCGCAATCGCGTCATAGCCCCGGGGGTCGTAGGGGAAGCCGTGCAGCAGAATCACTACGTCACCCTCGGTCGGACCGTGGGCTTCATAGGCCATGTCGAGCATGGTGGTGCGTACGCTGTGCAGTGGGGCAATTGTGCTCATGTGTGCTCCGATCACGGGCAAGTTGAGGCGGGGGGATAAGCCCTGATGCCGTTCAGTTAAGCGATCACAACGCTGAAAACACCGCAGAACAAATGTGGGTGCTGGCTTGTCGGGTCGCCGCATCGCTACGAAGGCCATAGTTATCTACACATTTTTTGAGTCCCCTGGAAGCCCTGTAGCCGCTGTCGAGGCACGAGGCTGCGATGGGCTTGGCAGACCCTGAGAGCGGTCCTTCGGCCCGCATCGCAGCCTCGTGCCTCGGCAGCAGCTACAGAAAATCAGGCCTCGTCACAGGTTTTGTGTGGGAGGGAAGGGCTTCAAGGTTGCCAGACGGTCTTTTCACCACTCAACTTACGGTCCAGAAAGGTTGCGGCGCTGATCAACGCCAGGTGACTTAATGCCTGGGGCGTATTGCCCAGATGCCGCGCCTGGCTGTCGAACTCTTCGGCATACAACCCCAGTGGATTGGCATAGCGCAGCAGTTGTTCAAACTCCAGGTGCGCCTTTTCCACTTGCCCGGCGCGCGCCAGGCATTCCACATACCAGAAGGAACAGGCCGCAAACGCACCTTCGGTACCTTGCAAGCCGTCGATCTGACTGTCGTCGTTGCGGTAGCGGTAGACCATCCCATCGCGCACCAGGCTTTTCTGGATGGCTTGCAGGGTCGACAGCCAGCGTGGATCGGTGGCGGCAACGAAGCGTACCAGTGGCATCAGCAGCATCGAACCGTCGAGAGCGGTGCTGCCGATGTGCTGCACAAAATGCCCGCGCTCTTCGTTCCAGAAGTTGCTCCAGATGTCTTGGTAAATGGCCTGGCGTGTTTCGTCCCAGCGGGCGAACGGCGCCGGCAACGAGCGTTTGGAGGCCAAGCGAATGGCACGGTCCAGGGCTACCCAACACATCAGGCGCGAGTGTAGGAAGTGATGTTGCTCGCCTCGCATTTCCCAGATGCCGACGTCTTGCAGGTTCCAGGTTTCACACACCTGATCCACCACCTCAATCGTATGTTTCCAGCCTTCGTGGGAGATGGCTTCGCCGTACTTGTTAACCAGGTACACCGCGTCCATCAGCTCGCCAAAAATATCCAACTGCACTTGATCGTAGGCCTGATTACCTATGCGCACGGGTTGTGCGCCACCATGGCCGCTGAGGTGAGTCAGTGCGGTTTCCGGCAGTTCCTGGCGACCGTTGATGCCGTACAGGATATTGAGTTTCATCGGTTGCCCGTGGCAATCGCTGACTCGCCCTTTCAACCAGCGCATGTAGCTGTTGGCTTCCTCGACAAAGCCCAGGCGCATGAAGGCGTAGACGGTAAACGAGGCGTCGCGGATCCAGGTGTAGCGGTAGTCCCAGTTGCGTTCACCGCCCGGGGTTTCCGGCAGGCCGAAGGTGGCGGCGGCGAGGATCGCGCCGTGTTTGCGTGAGGTCAGAAGTTTGAGCGCCAAGGCCGAGCGATTGACCATTTCCCGCCAGCGTCCACGGTAGTTGGACTGGGCGATCCAGCCACGCCAGAACCTCAGGGTGCGTTCCAGGCACAGGTCGGTATCGTTGCTGTTGACCCGGGGATCGTCGAGGGCGCCGAGGACAAATTCGGCGCCCTGATCCTGCTCCAGGGTAAAACAGGCGACTGCAGCTTCGCCGTCGATCTGCAGATCATGGCTGCTGGCCAGGCGCAGGCCGGGTTGATCAGTGGCTTCAAAACAGACATCGCCGTTGTTGAGGGTGACGCGGGTCTGGGCCCGGGCGTAGTCATGGCGCACCGCGCATCGCAGGTGAATCGTCGCTGTGCCACTGACCACCCGAACCCGGCGGATCAATAGCGGTAAATCGTCGACTTCATCGCTGATGGTCAGCAGGTCAGTGATCTCCACCACGGCCTCATCGCCCAGCCAGCGGGTTTGCAGGACGTTGGTGTCTGGCAGGTAGATTTGCTCGCGGCGGGCGTCGGGCAGGTCGGGGGTGAGTTGGAAAATCCCGGCGGCGGGAGAGTCCAGTAATGAACAAAAGATCGATGGGCTGTCGAACTCCGGCCAGCAGAAAAAATCGATGCTGCCTCGGTCGTTGACCAATGCCGCGCTGCGCATATCGCCGATGATGCCGTGCGCATCGATGGCGCTTTGTGGTTCGTTCTTCAGATCAACCATTGCCACGAAACTCCGGATAAAGGCTCATGCCGCCGTCGATAAACAGGGTGCTGCCCACCACATAGTCCGAGGCATCACTGGCCAGCCACACCACGGCGTTGGCCACGTCTTCGACATCACCTACCCGGCCATAGGGAATCAATTTGAGCAACTCCACCTCGGCTGCGCCCTCGGTAGCTGCCCGGTTGATTGCCGTGCGAATGGCCCCCGGCGCGATGCCATTGATACGAATCCGCTGCTGGCTGACTTCCTGGGCCAGGGTGCGCATCAGCATCTCGACACCGCCCTTGGACGCGGCGTAATTGACGTGCCCGGCCCAGGGGATCACCTGGTGCACCGAACTCATGTGGATGATTTTGCCGGCGGCGCGGGAAACGCCTTCGCGGATGCCCTGACGGTTGAAGATCCGCAAGGCCGCTCGAGCGCAGAGGAACTGGCCGGTGAGATTGACGCCGATCACGGTGTTCCAGTCGTCGAGGGTCATGTCCACGGCGGCGGCGTCTTTTTGCATCCCGGAATTGGCTACCAGAATGTCCAGGTAGCCGAAGGCATCGAGGGTCTGGGCAAACAGGCGCTCCACATCGGCTTCCTTCGAGACATCGGCGCCGATGGCAATCGCCCGACCACCACTGGCATTGATCTGTGCCGCCAATGCTTCGGCCGGCGCCGCCTGGGCGTTGTAGTTCAGCACCACGGCCGCTCCGGCCTCAGCCAGTGCTTTGGCCGCCCCGGCACCGATCCCGGAACTGGCGCCGGTGACCAGGGCCACTTGTTGTTCCAACGAGATGCGCATCGTTTACCCCAACCTTTATCAGAGTCTCCAGTTAGCTGACTGGCTGTGCGCGATGGAAGTTCACCGCTTGTCTTAAATGCGACGATGGCTGTCTATATCTATCGTTTTCGCCACAGGGATTTTCGCTAGAATCGAAGCCTGAGTGATGTGAGAACTGCCCATGACGATCCCTTCCCAGCCCGGGCCTTGGCTTGAGGCCTATGCCGACAACTACCACAACGATGACGTGGTGCACCTCCATTGCCATGTTCAGGCGCAGTTGATTCATGCCGTCTCGGGGGTGATGGTGGTCAGCACCGCCCAGGGCAGTTGGCTGGTACCGTCCGGCCATGCGTTGTGGGTTCCCGCCGCGATACCCCATGAAATCCGCATGGCGGGTGAGGTGCACATGCGCACACTGTTCCTGATGCCCGAGGCCGAACCGGGGTTGGGCAGAAGTTGCCAGGTGATCGAAGTGTCGGCGCTGCTGCGGGAGCTGATTGTCGCCGCCACCTTGATCGCAGGCCAAAGTGGCCCGCGCCTGCCGGCCATGATCGAATTGATCCGCATGGAGCTACTCGTCGCGCCGGTGGTGGCCATGCATGTGCCGGTCCCCGGCGACGTGCGCCTGGCCAAACTGTGCACTCACTTTATTCGCAACCCTTCCGATGACAGCAGCCTGGACGCCTGGGCCGATACGCTGAACATGAGCGCCCGGACCCTGAGCCGGATTTTTCAGCGTGAACTGGGCATGAGTTTCGGTGAGTGGCGCAAACGGGCGCGACTGGCCTTGAGCTTGAAGCTGCTGGCCCAAGGGGCATCGATTCTGGAAGTGGCCCTGGAACATGGGTATCAGAGCCCGAGTGCGTTCAGTGCGATGTTTCGTCGGTCGCTGGGGTATCCGCCGAGTCATTTTCGGCCAGGCGCTTCGCCTCAGGGCATGGCGTTGCGTTAAGCAAACATATTGTCCATTTGGCGACGATACATGGCCTTGGCGCGGGCGAATCCGCCAAGGTAGCTGCCTAATCTGCAAGGCTCCTTCTTGAGCGAGCCTTGTGATGCCGATCCGTGTTTTTTTCCTGCCGACCTGTGTGCTGATGACGCTCGTGCTGAGCGGTTGCAGCGGTACGTCCGGCGAGCCGTCGATGCTGATTGCGGCGCAGCCGGCATCGCGTCTATCCCAGGCGTCGACGGCACCGTTGCCCGCTCGCTGGTGGCAGCTTTACCGCGACCCGCAACTCGATGCCCTGGTGGAGCGAGCCCTGCGCAATAACAAAGACCTGGAAGCGGCTGGCGCCCATGTCGATGTGCTGCTGGCGCGCCTGGAGCAGGTGGACGGCGAGCGCCAACCGTCCACATCATTGGGTTATGGCCTGGCCTATGGTCGCAGCCGCGATGATCAGACGTTGGCCCAGGCTACTCACCAATCTGCCGACGGCCAGTGGAACCATTCGCCCGAGTTCTCTGTGAGTTACACCCTGGATCTCTGGGGCGAGGTGCGTTATCGCATTGCTGCTGCCCGTGCCGATGCCGAGGCGGCTCGTGCTCTTGAAGATGAATTGCGGGCAATCGTGGCTGCACAGACGGCCCGTGCCTATGCCCAGGCCTGTGTCTATGAGCGGCAAAGTCAGGTGCAGGCGCATTCGGTGCAGTTGCTGGAGCAGAGCGTCGAGATCACCGGGAAATTGCAGAAGGCCGGCGCGGCAACTGATCTCGATGAGGTGCGTCTGAAGGGTTTGCTGGAAGAAACCCGCGCGCCGTTGCCGATGTTTGCCGCGAAACAGAAGAACGCCTTGTACGAGTTGGCGGTGCTCAGCGGCCTGCCTCCGGGACAGGTTGCCACGCAAAGTTGTGCCCATGGCCCGCAGTTGCAGGCACCGTTGCCGGTCGGCGACGGCTGGGCCTTGTTGCAACGCCGGGCCGATATCCGCCGTGCCGAACAGCGGTTGCAGTCCGCCACGCTGTCCATTGGCGTAGCACGCGCCGAGCTGTTCCCCCGTGTCACCTTCGGGGCGATGCTTGGGTCCTCCGCCGGTAGCCTGGGCAAACTGGGGGGGGGCGATGCCGTGGTGTATTCCGTTGGCCCGCTGGTGTCCTGGCGTTTCCCCAATCGCCAGATTGCCCAGGCGCGGGTCAGGCAGCACCGAGCCCAGGCGCGTCAGGCCCTGGCGCAGTTTGACGGCACGGTGCTCACCGCCCTGAAACAGGTCGAGCAGGCTTTGGCGTTGTACCAGGGCGAACAGCAACGTCGACAGGCGCTGGAGGCGGCACTGGACAACAGTCGCCAAGCGCATCAGTTGGCCAGCCGCAGTTATCGGGCCGGGGAGCTGGACGCCCTGCAACTGCTGGACAGCGAACGCAACCTTGTCAGCCTCCAGGCCAGCCTGGCTCAGGCTGACTTGCGTTTGATCAACCGTCAGATCGACGTTTTCCAGGCACTGGGCGGCGGCTGGCAAGGCGCTGAACAACCCATTGCCGATCTTGGAGTAAAACCATGAACCAGGCTGTTGAACCCTCCACCCTCGATCCTGTGTTGGCCGACCCCCTCAGCCAGACTTTCAGCCAACGCCATCGGCGTCCGTTATTGATCAGCGCCTCCCTGGCAGCGCTGCTGGGGTTAGGCGTATTTGCCGGGTATTGGTGGAGCTTGGGGCGTTTTCTGGAAGAGACCGACGATGCCTATGTGCGCGCCGATTGGGTCGCGATCAGCCCGCGGGTCGCCGGTTATGTCGCCCAGGTGCTGGTGGAAGACAATCAGTCGGTCAAGGCGGGGGACTTGCTGGTGCGCCTTGATGAACGTGACTTCATCGAGCGCCTGAACAGTGCCCAGGCGCAGTTGCAGCAAGCGCAAGCGGCGGCGAATGCGCAGCAGGCCAGTTTGCAAACCCTGGACGCACGGATGGGTGAGCAGCAACAACGCATCACCCAGGTCCAGGCGGCTTTGCGCAGTGCCGAGGCCGAAGCCCGACGGGCACAGTTGGACTATGCGCGTTATCGCGAATTGGTGACGCAACACGTTGCTACCGCCCAACGCCTGGAGGCGGTCAGCGCAAGCCAGGCCCAGGCACAAGCGGCTGTTGCCGTGGCCCGTGCTCAGGTCGCCCGGCAACAAGCCCAGTCGCAGGTGTTGCAAGCCAGTCGCCAACAGGCGTACGCACAAATCACCGAACATCACGCCAGGGTCGTCGAAGCCCAGGCCAATCTGGCCCTGGCGCGCAATGCCTTGAGCGACACGCAAATCCGTGCGCCCTTTGACGGAGTCGTCGGGCAGCGCAAGGTGCGTCGCCAGCAATACGTCATGCCTGGCTTGCCGCTGTTGGCGGTGGTGCCGGTGGAGCAGGCCTATGTGATTGCCAACTACAAGGAAACCCAGTTGCAGCGCATGCAGCCTGGGCAATCGGTGGAGATCGAAGTGGACAGTTTCGCCGGCCAGCACTGGCACGGTCAGGTGGAAAGTATCGCCCCGGGTTCCGGCGCAGTGTTTGCGCTGTTGCCGCCGGATAACGCCACGGGCAACTTCACCAAGATCGTGCAGCGTTTTCCGGTGAGGATTCGCCTGGTGCAGGAGGGGGACGAGGCGTCCCGGATCTTGCCGGGCATGTCGGTGATCGCCACCGTCGATACGCGTCCGGGCGTCAGGCAGGAGCATGCTCATGGAGGCTGATGGGCACTCATCCAGGGTCTCGTTACGCGCCTGGGTTGCGGTGATCGGCGGTCTGTTTGGCTGCTTCATGGCTGGCATGAACGTACACGTCACCAGCGCCGCCTTGCCGGAAATCGAAGGGGCCTTGGGCGCGACGTTCGAGGAAGGTTCATGGATTTCCACCGCTTACCTGGTGGCGGAAATCATCATGATTCCGCTCACGGCCTGGCTGGTCCGGGTGTTCTCCCTGCGTCGGGTGATGTTGGTGGGTTCGGGGGTATTTCTGGTGGCGTCGGTGGCCTGTTCACTGGCCCCCAACCTGACGACCATGATCATCATCCGGGTGATCCAGGGTGCGGCGGGGGCGGTGCTGATTCCGCTGTCGTTCCAACTGATCATCACTGAACTGCCGGCGAGCAAGATTCCCTTGGGCATGGCGCTGTTCAGCCTGGCCAACAGCGTGGCCCAGGCCGCCGGGCCATCCATGGGCGGCTGGTTGACTGACGCTTATTCATGGCGCTGGATTTTCTACCTGCAACTGTTCCCCGGTATTGCGCTGCTGGCGGCGGTGGCCTGGTCTATTGACCGCCAACCGATGAACCTGGGGCTGCTGCGCCAGGGTGATTGGCTGGGCATCGCTTGCATGGTGCTGGGCCTGGGCGCATTGCAGATCGTGCTGGAGGAGGGCGGGCGAAAAGACTGGTTTGGCTCGAGCTTTATTATCTGGATGACGCTGCTGGCAGTGCTCGGACTGGTGGGGTTTGTTGGCCGTCAATTGTGGGGCGCGCATGGGTTTATCAATCTGCGGCTGCTGGGGCACTACAACTTTGGCGTCGCCAGCGTGGCGATGTTTATCTTTGGCGCCAGCACCTACGGCCTGGTGTTTCTGGTACCCAATTACCTGGCGCAGTTGCAGGGCTACAACGCTCGGGAGATTGGCGTCAGTTTGATTGCCTATGGCTTGGTGCAATTGGTCCTGGCGCCATTCCTGCCCCGGTTGATGAAGTGGTTCAGCGCCAAACTGCTGGTCGCGTCGGGTTTTGCAATCATGGCCCTGGGGTGCTGGATGGGTGCGCATCTGTCGGCGGACAGCGCCAGTAACGTCATCGTGCCCTCCATTGTGGTGCGAGGTATTGGCCAGCCCTTGATCATGGTGGCCTTGTCGGTACTGGCGGTGCATGGGCTGGCCAAGGCCGAGGCGGGATCGGCCTCGGCGGTGTTTTCGATGTTGCGTAACCTGGGCGGGGCCGTCGGCACGGCATTGCTGGCGCAACTGGTGGTGGTGCGTGAACGGGTACATTCGGCGCGCATCGGCGAATCGGTGACAGTGTTCGAGCCTGCCCTGCAACAGCGCTTGCCCGGCAGCGGCCTGCTGGATGAGCAACTGCCGGATCATCAGGTGGTGTTGAACCTGTTGGATCAAGGGATTCGCCATCAGGCGTTTTTGATGGCCTACAGTGATGCGTTTTTTCTGGCGTGCGTGGCGCTGGCCGCCTGTGCGGTGGCGGCGCTGATGTTGCGGCGCACTTGAATTAAGGCTTCAAACCCCGCAGCAGTAATTCCAGGCCCTGTAATGCTTCCGGCAGTCGCTCGGCTGGTTGTGGATCCCGGGCGATCCAGAGTGCCGTGTCCAGCAGGCTGCCATTGATCAGTCGGGCCAGCGCGTGGCTGGGGGCTTGTTCGATGATCCCGGCGGCCATCAACGCATCGAGCAACAGACGCAGCGAGTCGACACACTGTTGCTGGCTTGTCGACGCGGCATCCCCCAGCACCGCCGGTGCATCCTGCAGCACGATGCGTTGGATCTCGGGATCCTGCGCCATGCGCAGGTAGGCACGACAGCGTTCGCAAAAACCGCCCCAAGGCTCGTCGGCCTGGTCCGTGATGTGTTGCAACCGGGCGTCCATTTCGCTATCGAGCTGTGCAACGACAGCCGCCAGCAAACCTTTCTTGTCGCCAAAGTGGTGGTACAACGCACCCCGGGTCAGGCCGGCCCGCGCGGTGAAGTCGTCCATCGAAGTATTGGCGTAGCCTTGGCTGGCGAAGGCCTGGCGGGCACTGGCGATCAGGCGGGCGCGGGTGTCTTCGATCATGTCGGCACGGGCTCGGCTCATGGGCAGGACTCGTCGTGGTGAGTGATTGACATACGGTGCGTATGTTGCGCATGATTTGCCGCATACGCACCGTATGTATTTTGCCTTGTTAGCTCGAGATAGCAAGTTGCAGGGCACTCAGGAAGAGGTTGCACCGTATGGCAAACCCTTACGCCGAACTGTTCCAGGCGCCAGGTTCCCGGGCTTTTGTATTGGCCGGCATGCTCGCCCGCATGCCCATCTCCATGACCGGTATCGGTTTGATCACTATGCTGTCGCAAGTCCATGGTGGTTATGGTTTGGCCGGCGCGGTGGCCGCGACTTTTGCCTTGGCCACCGCATTTTGTGCCCCTCAGGTGTCGCGACTGGTGGACCGCTATGGCCAGGGCCGTGTATTGCCGATAGCGGCATCGATTGGCGGTGGTGCGCTGTTGCTGTTGTTGCTCTGCACCCGTTTGCAGGCGCCGAGCTGGACCCTGTTTATTTTCGCCGCCCTGGCCGGGTGCATACCCAATATGTCGGCCATGGTGCGGGCGCGCTGGACCGAGCTGTACCGTGGTCAGCCTAAGTTGCAGACGGCTTTTGCGCTGGAGTCGGTGTTGGACGAGGTGTGTTTCATCCTTGGCCCGCCGCTGTCGGTGGGGTTGTGCGTGGTGCTGTTTCCCGAAGCGGGGCCGTTGATTGCGGCGTTGTTGTTGGCTGTGGGGGTCACTGCTTTTGTCTTGCAAAGACAGACCGAGCCACCGGTCCATGAGTACCACTCTCATCATGGCCAGTGGTTGATTGCCTCGCCCTCAGTGCTGACGCTGATGATCCTGCTGACTGCCATGGGCACGATTGTGGGCGTGGTGGATGTGGTCAGCGTCGCGTTCGCCCAGCACCAGGGCCAGCCGGCTGCCGCCAGTATTGTGTTGTCGGTGTATGCCATTGGTTCATGCCTGGCCGGGCTGGCCTTTGGCGCGCTTAAATTGAAGACACCATTACCTCGGCAGTTTCTGTACTGCGGTGTGGCCACGGCCCTGACCACGCTGCCACTGTTGCTGGTGGTGAATATCCTGGGTTTGTCAGTAGCGGTGTTCGTGTCGGGACTGTTCTTCGCTCCGACCTTGATCGTGGCCATGGCCTTGGTGGAACGAGTGGTTCCTCCCAGCCGCTTGACTGAAGGCATGACCTGGCTGATCACCGGGTTGAGCATCGGCGTGGCGATTGGCGCGGCCAGCTCCGGGTGGATGATCGATCGATTCGGCGCACCCAGTGGGTTCTGGGTGGCGCTGGTGGCTGGCGCAGTGGTGCTGGGAGCTGCGGTGCTGGGGTATCGGCGGTTGGGGTGATTAGCCCGTCACGACTGCACCGTGATGCTGCAGGAACTCGTTCAGCGCCTGTCGCGTCAGGTCGTTCAGCGTCACTTTCTGTCGAGTCGCCGCCAAGGCCGCAGCTAAATGCAGGTCATGGCCGACCCGGACGTTGAACGAGCCCTTGCAAGGCTTTTCAGGGGTTTGGCCGAGGGTGTGGCAGGTGTTGAGGTAGTCGTCCACCGCTTCGCGAAAGGCCGCTTCCAGTTCGGCAACGGTTTTGCCTTCATAGCTGACCAGGGCCTTGATGAATAGAAGTTTTCCAAACAGGCAATTGTCTTCGATGCTGGCTTCGATCGAGCCGATATAGCCATTGTGTTTCAACTGGTTGTTCACTGAATCAGGTCTCCTGATTTCAATTGTTCGATGATCTGGCGCCGAATGTAGTGTTTCAGCTCGTTGCCGGGATGCGGTTTGTGCAGAGTGATCATTGCGCTCGGGTCGCCCTTGTCGAACTTGACGCGACTCCCGGCCCCTTCGATTTGTGTGTAGCCCAGCCGACGCAACAGCGTGACGAGTTCAGGCCAGGTAAAGGCCATTTGCTCATTGAGCAGTTTGGCCAGCAGCTTTTCATTTTTCGACACGGCGATCCTTGCCTGTAACTAAATGTAGTTGCAATTTATGGGGTTCGTCAATGATAGGTCTGCTTCGGCAGGCCTTGCGAACTTTGATGTAACCCCTGATGACGTCGCCGGTGCTCGGCTTTTCTGCCTTCAAAACCCGCTAATTTTTCCCGCCTGGATTCGTTTTATAGGGACGACGTGCCTTTGTGCTTCCCGCCTATTGCTCCGGATCCCAAGAAATGAACGCTGAAGACTCCCTGAAACTTGCTCGCCGGTTTATCGGGCTGCCCCTGGAAAAACGCCAGATGTTCCTCCAGGCGCTGCAAAAGGAAGGGATCGACTTCTCCCGTTTTCCGATTCCGGCTGGTGTGGAGGCCGATGATCGTCAGGCGTTGTCCTACGCCCAGCAGCGGATGTGGTTTCTTTGGCAACTGGACCCGCACAGTGGCGCCTACAACCTGCCCAGTGCGGTGCGACTCACGGGACGCCTGAATGAATCGGCCATGGAACAGGCCTTTGCCGGGCTGATCGAGCGTCATGAAACCCTGCGCACGGTGTTCGTTCAGGATGCCGACGACCAGCCTCGGCAGGTGCCTGTGGCACAAGGGCTGCACATCACCCGGGCAGATATTTCGAATCTGGAACCCGTTGACCGGGAAACCTGGGTACAGGCCGAAGCCGAGCGAGTGGCGCTGGAGCCTTTCGACCTGAGCCAAGGGCCGCTGCTGCGGGTGCAGTTGATCCAGCTGGCCGAGCAGGAGCACGTGTTGCTGCTGACCTTGCACCATATCGTCTCCGATGGTTGGTCCATGGGGGTGCTGATTGAGGAGTTCACCCGGCTCTATGGTGCGGCAGACGCCGGCCAAGTCGCCGACCTTCCCGCGTTGCCGATCCAATACAGCGATTACGCCCTGTGGCAGCGTCGCTGGCTGGAGGCCGGCGAGCAACAGCGCCAGCTCGACTATTGGCGTGAAGCCCTGGGTAATGAGCACCCGGTCCTCAACCTGCCCACTGATCACCCGCGTCCCGCGCGCCCCAGCCAACGGGGTGCCCGCCACGAGTGGGTGATTGCCCCGGCTCTGGCCGACGGCTTGCGCCAGAGCGCCCGGCAACAGGAAGTCACCCTGTTCATGTTGCTGCTGGGAGCGTTCGGTACCTTGCTGCACCGCTACAGCGGGCAAGCCGATATCCGCATCGGCGTGCCGATTGCCAACCGCAATCGCAGTGAAATCGAAGGCCTGATCGGTTTCTTCGTCAATACCCAGGTGCTGCGCATTCAGTTCGATGCCCACACTCCGGGCGATCAGTTGATGCGTCAGGTAAAGGCCGCCGCACTGGGCGCCCAAGCCCATCAAGACTTGCCGTTCGAGCAACTGGTCGAAGGCCTGAACCTGGCCCGGGACGCCAGCCACCACCCGCTGTTCCAGGTGATGTACAACCACCAGCCGCAAGTCGCCGATCTGGAGACCTTGGCGGTCAGCGCCGACTTGCAGTTGAGTGCCGTGGAGTGGTCCGGCCGCACCACGCGCTTTGACCTGACCCTCGATACCTTCGAGCGTGGCGGCCAGTTGTGCGCAGCGTTCACCTACGCCAGCGACCTGTTCGCCCCGCAAACCATCGAGCGCATGGCCGAGCATTGGCAAACCTTGCTTGCCGCTCTGGTCCAGACTCCGAAGGCGCGTGCAGGCGACTTGTCGTTACTGACCGACGAGCAGGTGCAACAAGCGCTGGTGCAATGGAACAGCAATCGCGCCGAA
>Ga0302228_10002152_pt1 | contig 13655 bp, 7 predicted proteins | sample II_Palsa_N1_2_FD_193519 | JGI IMG/M metagenome (GOLD analysis project Ga0302228, IMG submission 193519) | Peat permafrost microbial communities from Stordalen Mire near Abisko, Sweden - II_Palsa_N1_2 | ecosystem: Environmental > Terrestrial > Soil > Palsa > Peat permafrost | place: Sweden...
TTGGCGATCGTGTCCGACGTGTCGTGCCATGCCTTGTGCGTGAAGTGGGTGTCGGTCGACACGCTGTAGATTTCCACGCCCAGCTTCTTGAATTCTGCGTAACGGTCGGCCAGATCGCCGAGTTCCGTCGGGCAGACAAACGTGAAGTCAGCCGGGTAGAACACCAGGACGGACCATTTGCCCTTCAGGCTTTCTTCGGTCACGGTGGTGAAGTCGCCGTTGTGGTAAGCGTTGGCTTTGAACGGTTTGACCTGGCTGTTGATGATCGGCATTGCGTATGTCCTTGTGTTAAGTGGTTAAGGAGAAGTGAATGAAGTATGAAGGGCGATACCCAATATGGAAAATCGAATGATTTAATGGGGTCGATGTGGTGAGGCTATCAGGGTTAACGAGGCGGGATGGAACGGCAGCAGGCGACCGGAATAGGGCACCGTAAGGCCGCCGCAAGGCCGCCGCATTAACGGGGCCGCATTTTATCGTTACCTGGGACCCGCTGCCAGTACCGGGGTCGCCGGCAAGGTCAACAAGCACGACGGGCATGGGCGTTGCGCACATCCCGCTTGAGCTAACGGAATCAACAGGAGGGTGTATGAAAATCGGCATCATTGGCGCGGGTAATATTGGCCGTGTACTGGCGCTGCGCTGGGTCGAGCATGGGCACGAGGTCCTGATCGGCAACTCGCGGGGGCCGGATACGCTAGCCGAAGTCGCCGGCGAAACCGGGGCGAAGCCGGCCGAACTCGCCGACGTGGTACGCGGCGCAGCCGTGATCGTGGTCACGATTCCCGAAAAGAAAGTCCTGAATCTGCCAGCCGGCTTGTTTGACGACGTGCCGGAGACCACCGTCGTGATCGATACCGGAAATTACTATCCGCGCGAGCGCGATGGCCGTATCGACGGGATCGAGTCCGGCATGATGGAAAGCGCTTGGGTAGCGCAGCAGATCGGGCGTCCGGTCATCAAGGCATTCAACAACATCTACGCGGCCCATTTGCGCGATCTCGGCAAGCCTGAGGGCACGCAGGGACGCGTGGCGCTGCCGGTTTCGGGCGATAACGCCGACGCCAAAGCCGTAGTGATGCAGCTGGTCAACGAAATGGGCTTCGACCCAGTGGACAACGGGAGTATTGACGAGTCCTGGCGTCAGCAGCCGGGCACGCCGGTCTACACGAAGGATTTCGATAGAGACGGCCTGAAGGCCGGTTTGCAGAAGGCGGAGGAGGCTCGCAAGCCGCAATGGAGCGCGACGGACAAGAGTCCCGGCAGCTTCGATCACCCCGCATGAAGCCAAGCGGCGACGGGCCTTTCAAAGCCCGTCGCCGGATGGTTGAAGCCGGCGTTGTCAGTCGAGCGAGATGCCGTCGAAACGGTGACCGCCGAGCGGGCTGATCTCGTAGCCCTTGACGTCCTTCGTCATCAGCTGAAACGCGTTCGCATGGGCGATCGGCGTGTACGGAACCTGATCCTTGAATACCACCTGCGCCTGCTCATACAGTTTGGCGCGGGTCGGCTGGTCGGTGATCAGCCGTGCTTTCCCGAGCAGATCGTCGAACTGCTTGTTGCACCACTTCGCCATGTTGCTGCCATGCACCGCGTCGCAGCCGAGGGTCGTGCCGAGCCAGTTGTCAGGGTCGCCGTTGTCGCCCATCCAGCCGTAAAGGATGGCGTCGTGCTCGCCGCCTTCTTTCGCGCGCTTGTTATATTCGGCCCATTCGTAGGTCACGATATTCGCTTTAACGCCAATCTTCGCCCAATCCGATTGAATCAATTGCGCCATCAGGCGTGCGTTGGGGTTATAGCCGCGCTGCACGGGCATTGCCCATAACGTGATCGAAAAGCCGTTCGGAAATCCCGCCTGCTTCAGCAGATCACGAGCCTTCGCGGGATCATAGGGCGCATCTTTCAACGCCTTGTTATACGACCATTGCGATGGCGGCATTGGATTCGAGGCGACGGTCGCAGCCCCCTCGTAGACGCTCTTCAAGATGGCCGGTTTGTCGACGGCCATGTCGAGCGCGCGGCGCACCAGCACGTTGTCGAGCGGTTTGTGGGTGGTGTTGTAGCCGACATAGGCCACGTTGAAACCCACTCCCGACAGCACCGCGAGTTTCGGATTGCTGCGCGCGGTCTGGATGTCGGCGGGGCGCGGGAAAGCGGTCATCTGGCATTCGCCGCTCGCGAGTTTTTGCATGCGCACGGCCGCATCCGGCGTGATGGCGAACACCAGTTTCGCGATATGCACGTCCTTCTTGTTCCAGAAGTCCGGATTCGCGTCGTAGCGGATAATCGCGTCTTTCTGATACTCGCGGAACACGAACGGCCCCGTGCCCACGGGCTTCTGGTTCAGATCCTCCGTCTTGCCGGCCTTCAGCAACTGGTCGGCGTATTGCGCCGACACGATGGAGGCAAACTCCATCGCTATGTTGCGCACGAACACCACGTCCGAGGTGTGTAGCGTAAAGCGCACCGTGTAGTCGTCGAGTTTTTCAACCGATGCAATGTTCTTGTCGTAACCGAGGTCGCTGAGATACGGGAAGCTGACCGGATGCGCTTTCTGGAACGCATTGTCCGGGTCGATCATGCGTTTGAACGTGAAGACGACGTCGTCTGCGTCGAAGTCGCGCGTGGGCTTGAACCAGGGCGTGGTCTGGAACTTGACGCCGTGCCGGAGATGAAACGTGAAGGTCTTGGCATCGGCCGACTCGTCCCATGTCTCGGCCAGACCCGGCACGAGATTGAGCGAACCGCGCTCGAATTCGACCAGGGTGTCGTAGACTGCGTGCGCGCCGGCGTCGAAGTCCGTGCTGGTGGTGTACTCCGCGGAATCGAAGCCCGCCGGACTGCCTTCCGAACAGAACACCAGGGTTTTGCCCGCCGCGTGGGCGGTGCCGGCGAGCGCGCCAAGGGCGGCCAGTGTGCAAGCCGCAGTGCAAACCGCATTACGGACCAGCGCGCGGGCTGGAGCGAAGAATGAGCCGGGTGTCAGGCTTTTATGTGGCATGTAAGGTCGGTGAAGGTTGACGGGCGGTGCCCGGAGGCGAACAAGCGCGCCTGAGTAGTCATGTACTTTACCAATTGGGGAATTTTTGACGAAGCGATACGTTCTTCTTTAGATATATAGAAATCAGTCGTGGGAATTTGGGGTGGTTTCATCCGGTTCATCGGACGGCCGTCTGTCCTTGCGGCCTGCGGGCTGCAAATATTTCCCGGGCGTTTTAACATGTCGGACCGGGCGCTCCTGCTTTTTCCGGCTTCTTGCTAAAGTTACCGATTCAATTCCGGCATGCGGCCCACGCCCTCCTAGGCAGTACAAGAGAACATGAAAAACGTTTCTGATTCACCGGCAGCCACTGCCGTAGCAGCCCACGAAGAATGCGTCGAACTCGTGGCGAAGGCCACGATTCCCACGCGTTACGGCGTGTTTGAGTCGCATGTGTATCGCGTGACGAGCACGGGCGCCGAGCATTTGACGCTTGTCATGGGCGACGTCAGCCATGGCGAATCCGTGCTGTGCCGGTTGCATTCCGAGTGTGTCACGGGCGATGTGTTCGGCTCGTATCGCTGTGATTGCGGCGAGCAACTGGACCTCGCCATGCGTTATATCGCGGCTGAAAATCGCGGTATCTTGCTGTATCTGCGCGGTCATGAAGGGCGCGGCATCGGGCTGGCGAACAAGATCCGCGCGTATGCGCTGCAAGAGCAGGGGTACGATACCGTCGACGCCAACCTGCACCTCGGTCTGCCCGACGACGCGCGGGAATACGATTCGGCCGCGGCTATCCTGCGTGCGCTCGACGTGCGTTCAGTACGCTTGATGAGCAACAATCCGTCGAAGTTCGACACGTTGCTCAAGCACGATATCCCGGTCTGCGAACGGGTGGCGCTGGCCATTCCCGTGCGTGAAGAAAACGAGCGCTACATCAAGACGAAGCAGGTCAAGTTTGGTCACTACTTCGATGAAAACGAGTAACTGACCTGTGGGGTGTCCTTAGGCGCCTTGAATCTCAGGTTGCCCGCTTCTACCTGCAATGCGCGATCCGTGTCGGCTGCTGACCGTGGTTGATGGGCGACGCGACAAAGGCGTGGCGCTTGTCTTATCGCGGCGAGAACTCGGGCCGCTGGGCACCCGCCCGCGGTAGCCGAAGGTGTCGCGGACCTCGGCCGGTGTGGCCGCTTCCATATCGAGTTCACGAATCAGGCGCGCAATGCGCTCCATTGACGGCACGTTTGTCGCCAGTTCGCCATGGCGGTCACAGAGGTTGTCTTTCGCGCGAGACCCGGCGCATCCGTGCTCTCTACCGGCGGTACTCCGGCTATCCAGCAATAAGAGTAACGTTTTTTTTCTCGGATCAATCAACCATCGGTGTCTATCGGGCGGTTAGCCTTCAGAGCGTCACTCGCGCGCCAGTGCCTGCGCCCGCCAACCCGACAGAGCTGGGGACCCGCTTGGTGCACTGGGCGACGTGTCACTATTCTTTCGGTTTCTCACTCGTGGCAACAAGCGCCGGAGCCGCTGCCGTGCTCGCCAGCTCTTCGCTTGACCAGCCGCCGCCCAGCGCCTTGATCAACTGTACGTTCGCGCTCAGCTGACGTGTCTGGACATCGAGTACGCCGCGTTGAGCGTCGAGCGCGGCGGTCTGCGCCTGCACGACATCGAGATAACCGACCGCGCCTTGCCGATACCGGTGCAACGCAAGATCCACGGAATATTGCGCCGAGTTGCTGGCATCGCGTTGCTGGTCGAGCGCCGTGCCAAGGTCCTGCAGCAGCGAAAGATTGTCTTCGATTTGCTGGAACGCCGACAGCACCACCCCTCGATAACGTGCGCCCGCTTCATCGGTCGCCGCTTTCGCCGAATCGAGTTGTGCGCGGCGCAAGCCGCCATCGAAAACGTATTGCACGAGCTGTGGACCGATTGCCCAGAACAAGGTCGGTGCACTGATCAAATTCGCATAGGCGGCGCTTTGAAAGCCGGCTTGCGCGCTGAGTGTGATGGAAGGAAAGTATGCCGCTCGCGCTACACCGATCTTCGCATTGGCTTCGGCCACGCGGCGTTCGGCCGCGGCAATGTCAGGGCGCCGCTGCAACAGCGTAGAGGGCAAGCCGGCCGGAATCACGGGTAAGGTAACCGCGGCGGTTTGCTGCGGCAAACTGAACTCGGACGCAGACGCGCCAACCAGTTCGGCGATCGCATGCTCGATCAACGCGCGTTGGGCCAGGTTCTGCGACAGCTGCGATTTCGCCGATGACAACTGCGTCTGCGCACGCGATACGTCGAGCCCGGAAACAAGTCCTCCTCCATGCAGCGTTTGCGTGAGCTGCAGCGCGCGTGCAAATGCCGCGACGGTGTCGGTCAGCAACTGTGTCTGCTGATCGAGACCGCGCAGGCGGATGTAGCTATCGGCGAGTTGAACCTGCAGGCTCAGTTGCACCGACGCAAGATCGGCCTTCGATGCCTGAGCTTCGTCCTTGCCCGCTACCACTGAATCACGCACGCGCCCCCACAGGTCGAGGTCGTAATCGATCTCGCCGCCGAGCGTGGCGGAGTTGTAATCGTTGGGGCCACCAACGCGCAATGGGCGCCTGTACGACTGCCGGTCGCGTTGCGGCACCGCGTTTGCACTGATCTTCGGGAACAGTCCGGCCGAGACCTGGTCCACGAACGCCTGCGCCTGCCTGTAGTGCGCGAATGCCGCCTCAAGATCCGTGTTGTTCGCGAGCAGGCGTTGCTCGAGATCATCGAGTTGAGCGTCGTTGTACATCTTCCACCAGCCGGCGCGATCCAACTGATCGGCGGGCTGCGCGCTGATCCACGGCCCGATCGTGTGATATTGCGCGACGACTGGCGTTGGCGGCACCTTGTAGTCCGGGGCGAGCGAGCAGGCCGCCAGCGCGAGGGTGCCGGCAAGCAGCGCGGGAACCCGCAGCGTAACCATCGTTGCCAGTCTAGCCATTGGCGGCCACCTTCTTGTCGGCGCTGGCGACTTGCACCCGATCGCCGTCGACCAGACCATCAGGCGGCGTATCGATCACGCGGTCGGTAGCGACGAGGCCCGAGCCGATCTCCACCGAGTCGCCAAAATCGCGATTGATCGTCACCTTCTTGAACACGACCTGACCGTTCGCACCAAGCGTGGCGACCGTCAGGCCGCGAGCATCGAATACCAGTGCGCTGGCGGGCACCCGTACCGCGTTTGGCTGCACCGGCAGCTTGAATTGCAGGCTGGCAAAACCACCGGGCAAGAGCTTGCCATCGGCGTTATCCACGAGCAATTGAACCAGCGTCGTGCCTGACGATGCGCTGACCGAATCCGCCGATGCAATCACGCGCGCGGCGAAATGCTGCCCCGGATATTCGGGCACGGAAAGCGTCGCCGTGGTGCCGCTGCGCACATCGGGAGCGTAGCTCTGCGGCACCTGGACGTACACGCGCAACTGCTTCACATCGGAGACGGTGAACAGTTCCTGTCCGATGCCGCCGCTACCCGCGTTGATGAGCGCGCCGACATCCGTGTCGCGTGCGGTCACCACGCCGTCAAACGGTGCCAGGATACGCTCGAAGCCCTTGGTGGCGAGCAAACGATCTACGTTGGCCTGCGCCGCCGCTACGGCCGCTTTCTTGGCGGTGTAATCGCCGGTGCGTTCGTCGACTTCCTGCTGGGCGACCGAGTCGGTGCCGAGCAGCGCCTGCCAGCGTTTCGCGGTCGTTCCCGCCAGCGCCGCGTTCGCTTGCGCGCTGGCCAGGTCCGCACGAGCCTGCAGCAACTGCTGGTCGAGCTCCGGCGACTCGATCACCGCGAGCAGTTGCCCGGCTTTGACCGGTGCGCCGATATCTACATTCCACGACTTCAGGTAACCGCTGACGCGCGCGAAGATCGGCGCACGCGAATACGCTTCGAGATGCGACGGCAGGTCGAGCGTCGGGCCGTTTGCCGCGCTGACTGGATGGATCACGTTGACAGTCGGGACGACCTGCGCGTTGGTCCAGGTCTTGAGGTTGCGGGCATCGACGGCGCGCAGCGTGACGCCCGCGGCGACCACGATCACCGCAATCGCGATACCCACCACGCCGATCATGACGAGGCGCCGGCGCGGCACGGGTTGGTTGGTGACGGGTTCGTTATTGACAACAGGTTCAGACGACATGAGCAGGACCTCCCGTAGCGGGTGTCGGGGCAATCGCGCGGCCAGGGCGCGAGTGAATGATGCAGAAGATCACCGGGACCAGGAGCAGCGACGCGGTGGTAGCGAAAATCAGGCCGCCGATCACGGCGCGGCCAAGCGGTGCGTTCTGTTCGCCGCCTTCGCCCATCGCGAGGGCCATCGGCGCCATGCCGATGATCATCGAGAGAGCGGTCATGAGGACGGGGCGGAAACGGGTGAAGCCGGCTTCGAGCGCAGCCTTGAACGGGTCGCCATGAACGCTCAAGCGCTCGCGGCAGAAGCTGACCACGAGGATGGAGTTCGCGGTCGCCACCCCCATGCACATGATCGCCCCCGTCAGCGCGGGCACGGACAGCGTGGTATGAGTCGCGAACAACATCCAGATGATGCCGGCGAGCGCCGCCGGCAGCGCCGTGACGATCACGAACGGATCGGCCCACGACTGGAAGTTGACCACGACGATCAGGTAGATCAGCACGACCGCGCCGAGCAGACCGAACAACATCCCGGCGAACGCGCTGTTCATGGTCTGAACCTGGCCGAGCAGCGCGACCGACGAACCCTTGGGCAGCGCGCCGGCGTTACTCTGCACCACGCGCTGGATGTCGGATGCGACCGCGCCGAGATCGCGATCCTGCGTGGTCGCGAAAATCTCGACCATCGGCTGGATGTTGTACTGGCTCACGACCGCGTTGGTGTTCGTACGCGCGACGCTCGCCAGGCCGCCCAGGATCTGTCCACTGCTCTGCAGGCTCGACGTGATCGGCAAGTTCTGCAGCGAGGCAAGCGAATCCAGGTTGTATTGCGGCGTCTGCATCACGATCGGGTACGACACGCCGTTCGCATTGTTCAGCCAGAAAGTCGGCGCGACCTGGCTTGACCCCGCGAGGTTCACGACCAGGCTGTTCGTGACGTCACGCTCGTTGATGCCGAGCAGTTGCGCGCGAGTCCGGTCGACGTCGACATTGAAGGTTGGTGAGTTCTGCGCTTGCTGGATACGCGCATCGACTACGCCGGGGATCTGGCGGATCTCGCGCAGCAGCCGGTTCGCGTAAGCGAAGTTTGCGCTCAGGTTGTTGCCGCGCACCTGCAGGTCGACGGGTGCCGGCGAGCCGAAGTTCAGGATCTGGCTGATGATGTCCGCCGGCGGGAACGAGAACGTCACGCCCGGATAAAGACGCGGCAACTTCTCGCGCATCTGCCGCACGTACTCCGCGGTCGGACGATGATCTTCGTTCAACGCGATCTGGATGTCGCCGTCCTGCGAGCCGATCGTCCCGGTGTTGTTATAGGCGAGGTTGATACCGCTGATCGGCAGGCCGATGTTGTCAACCATGGTGGAGAGTTCAGCAGGCGGAATGATCTGTCGAATCGACCCTTCCACATCCGCGAAAATCTGTGCGGTCTTCTCGACCCGCACGCCGACCGGCGCGCGCACGTGCAACAGGATCTGCCCGGCGTCCACGTCCGGGAAAAAGTTGCGGCCGAGCAGCGGCACCAGCGCGAACGAGATCAGGACGAAACCGAGGAAGCAACTGACGAACGGCGCGCGATGGTTCAGCGCCAGTTCGAGCAGGCCGTGATAGCCGGTGCGAATTTTTTCGAAGCGCCGTTCGAAGCCTTGCTGGAAGCGTCCAAGTGGGCCGGGGCGTTTCTTCTCATGCGCATCCTCATCGAGATTGTGCGGATGCAGCAGGTACTTCGCCATCGTGGGAACGAGCGTTCGCGACAGGATGAACGACGCGACCATCGCGAAGATCACGGCTTCGGCCATCGGCACGAAGAGAAAACGTGCGACGCCCTCGAGGAAGAACATCGGCACGAACACAATGCAAATACATAACAGCGCCACGAACGCCGGCGTGACGATCTGCGCGGCGCCGTCGAGGATAGCCTCTTCTACCTGCTTGCCTTGCTCGAGATGCCAGTTGATATTTTCGATGGTGACGGTTGCATCATCAACGAGGATCCCCACCGCGAGCGCGAGGCCGCCAAGCGTCATGATGTTGAGTGTCTCGCCGAGCGCCGACAAGGTCACGATCGAACTGAGAATGGCGAGCGGAATCGAGGTCGCAATGATGACGGTCGAACGCCAGCTGCCGAGGAACAACAGGATCATGAGGCTGGTCAGCGCGGCCGCTATCACGCCTTCACGGGCCACGCCGCTGATGGCCGCGCGCACGAATAGCGACTGGTCACCGATCGGCGCAATTTGCAGTGCGTCGGGCAACGAAGCCTTGGCGTCTAGCACGTGCTGCTTGATGCCGGCGATGATGCCGAGCGTGGACACCGAGCCGTTCTTCAGCACCGACATCAGTACCGAACGCTTGCCGTCCACATGCACGATATTCGTTTGCGGCGGACTGCCGTCGCGGACATTGGCGACATCGTGGATATAAACCGTAGTGCCGTTCACCGCCTTGATCGGCAGGTCGCCGAGCGCTTTGAGCGCGTAAGGCGCATTGTTCAACTGCAGCGTGTATTCGTGATCGCCGATCTTTTCCGTACCGATCGGCGTCAGCAGGTTCTGGGCAGCGAGTGCATTGGCGACGTCTTGTGCCGACAGGCCGCGCGCTTGCAAGGCCGTGGGGTTGATGTCGATCTGTATCTGACGAGACTTGCCACCGAACGGATAGGGGATCGACGCACCGGCCACAGTCACCAGCGCCGGACGCAACTGGTTCAGCCCAAGGTCACCCAGGTTTTGTTCGGAGAGACCTTTACCCGACAGCGCGAGCTGGATGATTGGCACGGTTGACGCGTTGTAGTTCAGGATCAGCGGCGGCGTGGTGCCCGGCGGCAATTGACGCAATTGCGTCTGTGCAACGGCGGTCACTTGCGCGTTCGCGTTACTGATGTTCACGCCCGGCTGAAAGAAGATCTTGATGATGCCGAAGCCGTTTACCGATTCAGCTTCAATGTGCTGGATGTCGTTGACGGTCGTGGTCAGCGAGCGCTCGAAGGGCGACGTGATTCGTCCGACCATTTGGTCCGGCGGCAAGCCCGTGTATTGCCATACGACACTGATCACGGGAATGCGGATATCGGGAAAGATATCGGTCGGTGTTCTGATCGCGGAAAGCGGCCCGATGATCAAAATGAGGATCGCCAGGACGACAAAAGTGTATGGCCGTCGGAGAGCGATACGTACTAGGCCGAGCATGAGAGTTCCAGGACTTGGGGTTGAACTGAACGGCGCCTTGATGCTGCCAGCGGCAACAGTCGGCGAGGTTCGGCCGCAGTCGTCCGCATGGCCCGCGCAATGCGCCGGGTAGGACCACTTCCGTCCTCACACAAGACGGATTGTTGAAAAATGCTCCACATGTTCTTGGGTTCTGGGCTGACGACGGTCTGGTCACTCACTTCATCGAGTATCTGATCCGGCTGGCGCTCACACGGCTGCTCCAAGCAGAAACCGCTGAGTTCTTTCGAATCGATTTCGAAATCATCACTATTAAGGTAATTTGAAATCAAGACATCGCCAAGCTCGCTCAATTTTGTATGCAAGCAGACAATGCGGCAATGTACACAAAGGAAAACAAAGCTGCAGCGCCCACGCGCACCATCGGAAGGGCGATTGAAGCTGTCCGGTCCGTTTTTGGCAGCGGATTAAACGCAGCGAATAAGCGCCTGCACCATAACTAATAATGGTTCGCTGCTTTTGGCCGGCGTCTGCGCAGCCTTGTGGAGTGAGGGCGACGAGCGCATGGATTTTTTTATTACCATCGTTTACTGCGCAGGTCGCTTAATACAACTTTCACTTGTGAAGCGTTAGGCATTCACCAGGTATTCAGGGCGACTCGGTTTGGTTCAGGGTCCGGAACTGGGCGCTGGTCGCCCGGTCACGCAGATCAGCTTTCGACTTTCAAGTCCAGATCGGCAGGGAGCGCAAAACCTCAGCCGATTCGAGATCAACTACGGCGATCGCGCTCTCGTCATGGCAGGCGATCAGCGCGAGACGAAGCGCGCCGGTGCTTGAGCCACACAAGGCTGAATAACACCACGCTAACAGCGGTAAGTACGGCACCCGCGACCATGCAAATGGGCGTGAGCGCGGGGAAGAAATCTCCACTTTTGTCACGCATGAAAGCCCAGGCACCGGCATCAAGCATCAGCCCGCAAAATCCGGTCGCGACTGCTGGTTCGATACCGCTGGACCCGGTCGACAGTTTTCGAGGCAGATCAGGCACCGGCTCGCGTGCAAATGGTGCGCTGCTTTTGTGTGGCTTGTCAGCGGGATGTTCTATAGGCATGGATGCAAGTGTATAGCGGTAGCGTCATCCTCGCGCGCCTCACGACTGGCACCAATGCCCTTCCGGCAAAGCCCGTTGCTCCGAGGCGACCGGAGCCGCGCTCGAATAGCCGCTTCGACGGTGGTCCTGACGACAGTCTTGACCGCTGACGCCTTCTTGAAGCCTTTCCGCTCCTGCGGCTTAGTGCTCCATTGGCGGTGATTGCATCGCAGCGGAATCGCGCGTTGCCGCGTCGCGCAGGCGAATGATCGTCTGCCGCGACGTGCTGAGCACGCGTGCGATTGCCGTCACGGTGCTGCCTGCGGCAAGCGCGCTCAGCGCTTGTTGCCGCTGTGAGTCGGACAAGGAGGCAGGACGTCCCTGATGCGCGCCGTCCTTCTTGGCAATCGCGGCTGCGTCGAGCGCGCGGGCGCGTTTGGCATCGCGCTCCAGTTCGGCGGCAAGCTGGAGCATGCGGATTGGCGAGCCTTCGCCGCTCGCGCAAAGATCGGCTTTGCCTACGTCGAGGCTGATGGCGTGCGCCCCTTTGGCCGCAAGCGTGGCGAGTGTCGATACTGCGTCGCTGATGCTGCTTCCCAGGTATCCGAGATGCGCGACCACCAGTGTGTCGCCGGGTTTGATGCGGCGGATGGCTCGCTGGAGGGCCGGGCGCGACGCTGCGTTTACGGCATGGCTGCAGTGATCGACCAGCACGCAACCCATGTCGACCAGGAAGCCGGCCGCGTCGATCTGGAACAGGTCGGTGTCGCGCCCGTCCTGATTGCCGGCGGTATTGATGTACACGATGAGGGTCACGAGGCGCGCTCCGATAATGCCTTGCACGGGCCGCCGGCAGCGCCACAGAGGCGCTACCGGCGGCCGCGGCTTGGTCCATGTTAGCAAACTGCCGGAGGATGCGCGTCGCGCGGCCTCAATACTGCATCGCGACTTGAGTAAGCCGGCTTTGCAGCGCCTCGCGTCGTGCGGCAAACCGCTCACCCGGTTTCGCGGGATCGAGCCGGGTGTTGCGCAATTCCCGGTGACGACTCCTCGCGCGGGTGGGGGAGCGTCGGGGTGACTCGTCCGCGAGACTCACAGCAAAGCGTCACAGCAAAGCGTCACAGCAAAGCGGAGGCCCGAGCGGCGGGTGTCGAAGCCGTGATGTGCCGGACAATCTCCACCCGCCACCACGAAGGCAGCAGCCGGCGTACGTCGGCACGGGCGAAGCGGTCATCGATGAGATACAGCACCCCTTGATCCGTCTGCCCTCGAATCACACGCCCTGCAGCCTGAACCACTTTCTGCAGCCCGGGAAACAGATACGTGTAGTCGTAGCCGGCGCCGAACTCTCCGTCCATGTGCGCTTTCATCTGCTGGTTGACCGGGTTGAGTTGCGGCAGTCCAAGCGTCGCGATGAACGCGCCGATCAACCGCGTGCCGCCCAGGTCGATGCCTTCTCCGAACGATCCACCGAGCACGGCGAAGCCGATACCACGGCCTGTCTGCGTAAAGCGCGCGAGAAAAGCCTGCTGGTCCGCTTCGCTCATCGAACGCGATTGCATCCACACCGCAATGTCCGGGTGCTCGCGAAGCAGCGCGTTGGCGACCTGGTCGAGGTAATCGAAGCTGCTGAAGAAACTCAGGTAGTTGCCGGGCGCCCGCCTGTATTGATCTGTGATGATATCGACGAGCCGTGGTACGGACTGCTCGCGATCGCGAAACCTTGTGGACACGTTCGCGATGGCCCGCACTTGCAATTGATCCGCGTGAAAGGGCGATTCCACATCCACTTGCAGGCAGGTTTCGGGAAGACCCAGCATGTCGCCATAGAAATGCATGGGCGTGAGCGTGGCCGAGAACAGCGCGACCGAATGAGCGCGGGCAAAGCGCGATTTCAGATGCGGCCCGGGCACACGGTTGCGCAGGCACAGCACGGTGGTGCGCCGCGTGGAGGCGTGCGGGGACAGGGTGGTATCGAAGAGCGAGTGGGTGTCGAAGCGCTCGGCAATACGCACGAAATGCATGGCATCAAAGTAAAAGCGCAGCGTCTCGCGATCGAGCGCGGCCGGTTGCTCGCCCGCGAACCCCGTCATGTCCGTCATGTCAGTTACCACTGCGATCATGTTTTCCAGGGCTTCAATGAAGCGCCCGGGAAGGTGTGCATGCACGTCGTAATCGGTCGCCTGCTCGCTCGACATGGTTTTCCATGCCCGGGAGATCTTGTCGAACGCGCGCTTCAATGCTGGCGGCGCCGTGCGG
>Ga0302228_10002155_pt1 | contig 13644 bp, 8 predicted proteins | sample II_Palsa_N1_2_FD_193519 | JGI IMG/M metagenome (GOLD analysis project Ga0302228, IMG submission 193519) | Peat permafrost microbial communities from Stordalen Mire near Abisko, Sweden - II_Palsa_N1_2 | ecosystem: Environmental > Terrestrial > Soil > Palsa > Peat permafrost | place: Sweden...
TGCCGTGGTAACGGTCTGGTCGCCTTTGTACACATCGTCGGGCGCTACAACCGAAACGGTACCGCTCGACTGGTTTACGCCAATGGTGATGGTCTGGCCGTTGTCCAGGGTGACGGTCAGTGGGTTGGTGATGTTGGTCACTGCCGCGCCGTTTTTATCCACAAGGCTGGCGGTGTAAACGATCTGGCCGCCTTCGCCGACGGTGGTGGTCGCCGTCAGGACCACATCGACTTTGTCGATGGTGTCGTTGATGGTGGTAGTCGCACCGTCGCCGGCCACTTCCAATTTCTCGAAGTTACCGCCAGCAGTGTCAGTGATCTTGACGGTCTGGGTGCTCTTGTCGATGAACACGTCATCGCCCGGAGCGGCCACGGTGACCGAGCCTGCGGTTTCGCCGGCCTTGATGGTGATGGTCGAGCCGTTGTCCAGTTTCAGCGTCACGTCAGTCCCGGCCTTGTTGCTCAAGGTCGCGGTGTAGGTGATCTGACCACCTTCGTTCACTTCAGACGGGGCCGTCAGGGTCACGGTGGTGGTGTTATCGGTACCTGGGGTATCCGTCACGGTGGTGCTGACGGGTGTGGTCCCTGGAACCAGATTTTCAAAGTGCTCGCCACCGGCTACTTTGGTGATTGCCGTGGTAACGGTCTGGTCGCCTTTGTACACATCGTCGGGCGCTACAACCGAAACGGTACCGCTCGACTGGTTTACGCCAATGGTGATGGTCTGGCCGTTGTCCAGGGTGACAGTCAACGGGTTAGTGATGTTAGTCACTGCCGCGCCGTTTTTATCCACAAGGCTGGCGGTGTAAACGATCTGGCCACCTTCGCCCACGGTGGTGGTCGCCGTCAGGACCACGTCGACCTTGTCGATGGTGTCGTTGATGGTGGTAGTCGCGCCGTTGCCGGCCACTACGAGCTTCTCGAAGTTACCGCCAGCAGTGTCAGTGATCTTGACGGTCTGGGTGCTCTTGTCGATGAACACGTCATCGCCAGGCGCTGCCACGGTCACCGAGCCCACGGTTTCGCCGGCCTTGATGGTGATGGTCGAACCGTTATCCAGCTTCAGCGTGACGTCGGTGCCCGCTTTATTGGAAAGCGTCGCGGTGTAGGTTATCTGGCCACCCTCGCTCACTTCCGATGGAGCCGTCAGGGTCACGGTAGTGGTGTTATCGGTGCCCGGAGTATCAGTCACGGTGGTGCTGACGGGTGTGGTCCCTGGAACCAGATTTTCAAAATGCTCGCCACCGGCCACCTTGGTGATAGCCGTGGTAACGGTCTGATCGCCCTTGTACACATCGTCAGGTGCCACAACCGAAACGGTGCCGCTCGACTGGTTTACACCGATGGTGATGGTCTGGCCATTGTCCAGGGTCACGGTCAACGGGTTGGTGATGTTGGTCACCGCATTACCCGCTTTGTCGACCAGGGAGGCGGTGTAAACGATCTGGCCACCTTCGCCCACGGTGGTGGTCGCCGTCAGGACCACGTCGACCTTGTCGATGGTGTCGTTGATGGTGGTAGTCGCGCCGTTGCCGGCCACTACGAGGTTCTCGAAGTTACCGCCAGCGGTGCCGGTGATCTTGACGGTCTGGGTGCTCTTGTCGATGAACACGTCATCGCCCGGAGCGGCGACGGTCACCGAGCCCACGGTTTCGCCAGCCTTGATGGTGATGGTCGAACCGTTATCCAGCTTCAGTGTGACGTCGGTGCCCGCTTTGTTGGAGAGCGTGGCGGTGTAGGTAATCTGGCCGCCTTCGTTGACATCGCCCGGCGCGGTCAGCGTCACGGTGGTGGTATCGACCGAATCGGTGATGGTCGTGACGGCTGGCGTGGTGTTGGGTACCAGGTTCTCGAAGTTGCCGCCGGTTGTCCCGGTGATGCTGGTGGTCACCGTGCTGCCGTTGACATAAACGTCGTTCGGCGGGGTATCGACCACTACGGTACCGACCGACTCGCCGGCCTTGATGGTAATCACCGAGCCGTTGCTCAAGGTGACAGTCACCGGCGTCTGGGCCGGGTTGGTCAAGGTGGCGGTGTAGGTGATCTGGCCGCCTTCCGTGACGGTGTTGGTGGCGGTGAGGCTCAAGCCGGTGTTGTCGATCGAATCGGTAATCGTGGTAACGGCTGGCGTCGTGTTCGGCACCAGGTGCTCAAAGTTGCCGCCAGTGGCCGTGGTAATCGTGGTGGTGACAGTGCTGCCATTGTTGTAGACGTCATTGGCCGGAGTGTTGACCACCACGGTACCCGTGGACTTGCCCGCCTCAATGTTAATCACCGAGCCATTGCTCAAGGTGACAGTCACCGGCGTTTGCGCCGGGTTGGTCAAGGTGGCGGTGTAAGTGATCTGGCCACCTTCGGTCACCGTCTCGGCCGCGGTCAGGGTCACGGTGGTGGTGTCGATGGTGTCGGTAATCTGGGTCACGGCCGGCGTCGGGTCGACGGTCAGTACCAGGTTGGTGCCGCCGGTAGTGCCGGTAACAGTGACGCTGATCTGGCTTGGGTCGATGTACGGGCTGTCGTTGGGGGCCAGGGGTACGTTGACGGTGCCGGTCAACTGGCCAGCCGGAATGGTGATCACCGAACCGTTGGACAGGGTGACGTTCAAGTCGGTGCTGGAGGCCCGAGTGACGGTGGCGGTGTAGGTCAGCACGCCGCCGGCTTCGGTGATGGTCGGGGTGGCGCCCAGGGTCAGGGTCGACGCCTGCTGCGTCAGGCCGTTATTGCCGTTGGTTTGCGCGCCGGCGAGCTGGTTCAGCGCGGAGGTGGTGAAGCCCAGGCCGGCGGTTGGAAAGCCAATCACTGGAGCGACGCTGCCAGCGGTTGCATCAAGGACTACAAAGCTGTGGCTGCCGCCTGCCGCACCACCGACACCGGCCGCGTTTGCACCGGCTGCCGTGGCTTCCAGGTCGGTCGTCGGGTCAACGCCCGCAGCAATGGCTTGCTGCAGTTCGGCAACCGACGGCGCCGCTTGCGCAGTCGCTTGGGCCAGGTCGACGCTGGAATCGGGCGTGTCAGCGCTCCATTGCGTGTCACGGCCCAAGTCCAGGACGCGGCCATCGGCCAACTGCAGGCTGACGGCGCCCGACATACCTGTGTCTATCTGATCCCCAGCAAACAGCCGGTCGCCTTCAACGAGCACACGGCGAGCCCCTTCCGGAGAAATAACAAAAACCTGGCCTACAATGCTTTTGACAATAGCAACTACGCTGCTCATTGAAGATTTCTCCGGCGATCCGTTCGCTGACTTCCATAGGCCTGACTACGCGCTCGCTATCAGGCTGGAGGTGCTTTGAATATTGACGTATGTTTCGTCAATAATTTGACTAGGTTATTTCGTGAATAACTTTATGCCAAACTATTGACCTTATGGGCGCCATCCTAAACAATCGTCCCACTAATGTCACATTGATATTTAGCCGGCGAACCGTCCTACATGTGTGAACCAGTTCCGCTTTTTGAACTTTCCGACGTACGGTCATTACGGTTGCCATTTTCCGACACTGCGGCACGATCCGCTGTGATTTGAGACAAGAAGTCCAGGGGAACTCTATAAATGCGCTTGCACCTGTTTAAGGCAATACCGTTCGCTCTCGCCGCCAGTTTCGTACAGGCCCAAACACTGCCGCAGGCCATGCAGCAAGCGCTGGATGTACACCCGGAAGTTCAGGCTGGCGTGAATAGCCGACTGTCCGCCGACTACCAGTTGAAGGCAGCTCAAGGCGGCTATCTGCCGACTGTGGATCTGAACGCCGGCTATGGCCGTGAGGGCGTCGATACGTCCACGACGCGCGCCAATAACCGGGCCAACGGCACCTCCAAAGACTGGGACACACTCAGTCGTGGGGAGTCTAGCCTGCGTCTGCGACAAATGATTTTTGACGGTTTCGCCACTTCCAGCGAAGTTGGGCGTCAACAAGCCACCGTCAACTCCCGTGCCTACTCCTTGCTCAGCACGTCCGAACGCACCGCGCTGACCGTCGCCCAGGTTTACCTGGACGTGTTGACCCGTCGTGAGTTCGTGCGCCTGGCCGAAGGCAACCTGCGCAACCACGAACGCATCTATGACCAGATCCGGTTGCGCACCCAGCGCGGCGTGGGCAACGGCGCCGACCTGGATCAGGCCGAAGCCCGTTTGGCCCAGGCCCGCAACAACCTGATCACCGAGCAGACCAACCTGTCTGATGCTCAAACCAACTACCTCAGTGCCGTTGGCCAGGCGCCTGATCAGTTGGAGCGTCCGCCCAGCTTTATGGCGATGCTGCCCGCCGACCTGAACGAAGCGCGTCGCCAGATGCTCGACAACAGCCCGATCCTGCGTTCAGCCGAGTCCGATATCGTGGCTGCGGAGCAGCAGTACCAGGCCGCAAAATCTGCGTTCTACCCGCGTTTTGATGCTGAACTGGGTACCAATGCCGACAACAACATCAACGGTGATCCGAGCCATAGCAACGGCTGGGAAGCCATGGTGCGCATGCGCTTCAACCTGTTCGCCGGTGGCAGCAACAAGGCCGATCTGGAATCCAAGTCCTATCAGTCCAATCAGGCTCTGGATATCCGCAACAATGCCCTGCGCGTGCTGAACGAAGAACTGGGCCTGGCCTGGAACGCCTTGAACAACGCCAATGCCCAGGTGCCGATTGCCCAGCAATATGTTGATCACAGCACCAGCGTACGCACCGCTTACCAGCAACAATTCAGCTTGGGCCAACGGACCTTGCTCGATTTGCTCGACAGCGAGAACGAACTGTTCACCGCTTCCCGCCGCCTGGAAGAAATCAAGAACATTCAGTTATTTACTCAATATCGAATCAAGGCGACCATGGGCGAGTTGCTCAAGAGCCAGGGAGTGGTCGCGCCAATGGCTTCCGTCGTACAGAACGATGTGAAGCCGAAAGTCCAGCTGCCTGGGATGAATTGAGCTATTCCTTATAGACCCATCAGTTAGTCGAGAGTACCCGCGTGGAATCCGAAGTCGGTCGAGTTAATCTCAGTCATGATCCACGCACGCTGCACGACGACCCGTTACTCGACGGGTTGTTGGCGCTTTGTGCCCTGCACCAGAAAACTGCCAGCGCGGCGATGCTGACCACCGGCCTGCCATTGCCGTCGCAGCGCCTGAGCGCTGACCTGTTGGCCCGAGCGGCTGCCCGGGCCGGTTTGCAGGGACGTTTGCTGCAGCGCAAGCTTGATTCGATTCCCGCCATTGCCATGCCGGCACTGCTGTTGCTCAAAGACGGCCGCAGTGCCGTGCTGCTTGGCTGGCAGGGTGAAGATGAAGCTCAGGTACTGCTCAGTGAAAGCGACGGTGGCGAGACGATCGTCAAGCGCGAAGCATTGGCCGAGGACTACATCGGCAAAGTGTTCTTCGCCCAACCCCAACACAAGTTCGACGTCAGCCACGGCACCCTGATTCCCCGGGCCCGTTCCTGGTTTCGCGACACTCTCAAGCGTTCGCGCTGGCTCTACGCCGACGCCATCGCCGCCAGTTTCCTGATCAACATCATCGCCATGGCCGCGCCATTGTTCGTGATGAACGTCTATGACCGCGTGGTGCCGAACCAGGCCACCGCGACTCTGTGGGTGCTGGCCACCGGTATCATCATCGCCTACATCTTCGACCTGATCCTCAAGAGCCTGCGCAGTCTGTGCCTGGATCTGGCCGGCAAGAAAACCGACCTGATCATCTCGGCCACGCTGTTCGAGCGGATTGTCGGCATGTCGATGAAGTACCGCCCGGCGCGGGTCGGCAGCTTTGCCCAGAACATCCACGAATTTCAGAGCCTGCGGGACTTCCTCGCATCCCTGACCCTGACCAGCCTGATCGACCTGCCGTTCACCCTGTTGATTTTCCTGGTGATCGCCATGCTTGGCGGGCATCTGGTGTGGATCCCGATGTTGGCCTTCCCGATTGCCCTGGGCATCGGCTACCTGCTGCAAAAGCCGCTGGTCGCCACCATGGAGCGCACCATGGCCCTGGCCTCCGAGCGCCAGTCGAGCCTGATCGAAACCCTGGCCGGGCTGGACGCGGTCAAGGTCAACAACGCCGAAAGCGAGCGCCAGTACCAGTGGGAACAAACCATTGGCACCCTCAGCCGCCTTGAGCTGCGGGTGAAAATGCTCTCCGGCCTGTCGATGAACATCACCCTGCTGCTCCAGCAATTGGCGGGCGTGATCATGATCGTCTTTGGGGTCTATCAGATTATTGGCGGCAACCTCAGCATGGGCGGCCTGATTGCCTGCTACATGCTCAGCGGTCGCGCGCTCAGCCCGCTGGCTTCGTTGTCGGGCTTGATGACCCGCTATCAGCAAGCCAAGGTCACCATGGTTTCCACCGACCAGATGATGGAGCTGCCCCAGGAGCGCAACTTCGAAGAGCGTCCCCTGAGCCGCCGCACCCTGCAAGGCGCCATCGAGTGCCGGGGCATGAACTTTACCTACCCCAACCAGCAGAACATGGCGCTCAAGAACATCAACCTGATCATCAAGCCCGGGGAGAAAATCGGCATCATCGGCCGCAGCGGCTCGGGTAAAAGCTCCCTGGCCAAGCTGATCGTCGGGCTCTACCAGCCCGACTCCGGTGCCTTGTTGGTGGACGGTGTGGACATCCGCCAGATCGACGTCAGCGAACTGCGCCACAACGTTGGCTACGTGCCGCAAGACATCCAACTGCTGGCCGGGACCCTGCGCGATAACCTGGTCTCCGGCGCCCGTTACGTCGAAGACGAACTGGTGCTGCAAGCCGCCGAGCTGGCGGGTGTTCACGAATTTGCCCGGCTGCACCCCCAGGGTTACGAATTGCAAGTGGGGGAGCGTGGCCAGAACCTCTCCGGCGGCCAGCGACAAAACGTCGCCCTGGCCCGTGCCCTGCTGCTCAACCCACCCATCCTGCTGCTGGATGAACCTACCAGCGCTATGGACAACACCGGTGAAGAGCGCTTGAAGCAGCGCCTGCAATCGGTGGTGGAGAACAAGACCGTGGTGCTGGTGACGCACCGGGCGTCGTTGCTGTCGCTGGTGGACCGTTTGTTGGTGATCGACCGTGGGCAAATCCTCGCGGATGGCCCGAAAGCAGTAGTGATGGAAGCGTTGAAGAAGGGGCAGATCAGTGTTGCGTAAATTCAAGGACGCGGTCCGTCGCTATTTCATCGGCTCCGACTCGCTGGACGGTCAGCCACTGCCTGAGGTCAAGAAGGCCCTGATCGAAGATGCCCCCCGCGTGGTGCGCCTGACCATCTGGGGCATCATCGGCTTTTTCCTGTGTATGTTGCTGTGGTCCGGGTTTGCCAAGATCGATGAAGTGACCCGGGGCGATGGCAAGGCCATTCCCTCTTCCAAGCTGCAAAAAATCCAGAACCTGGAAGGTGGCATCGTCGCCGAGTTGTACGTCAAGGAAGGGCAGATCGTTAATGCGGGCGCGCCGCTGATTCGCCTCGACGATACTCGTTTTGTCTCCAACGCCGGGGAAACCGAAGCCCAGCGCCTGTCCCTGCTGCTGCGCATTGAGCGCTTGAGTGCCCAGGTCGAAGACCGGCCGCTGAACATCCCGGAAGACGTGCGTACTGCTGCGCCGAACCAGGCCATCAGTGAGCAATCGCTGTACGAAAGCCGCCGTCAGCAGTTCAAGGACGAAATCGGTGGTTTGCAGGAACAACTGACACAACGCCAACAGGAACTGCGTGAGTACTCCTCCAAGCAGAGCCAGTACCGCAACCAGTTGTCGTTGCAGCGCCAGGAAATCAACATGTCCGAGCCGCTGGTCGCCCAGGGTGCGGTGTCGCCGGTAGAAGTACTGCGCCTCAAACGCGCGGAAATGGAAACCCGTGGGCAAATGGATGCCACCACCTTGGCCATCCCCCGCGCTGATTCGGCGATCAAGGAAGTGCAGCGCAAGATCGACGAGACGCGTGGCAAGTACCGTAGTGAAGCCCTGACTCAACTCAACGAGGCCCGTACTGACCTGAACAAGGCCCAGGCCACCGGCAAAGCCCTGGAAGATCGTGTCAGCCGGACCCTGGTGACCTCGCCGGTGCGCGGGATCGTCGGTGGCGTGATCCAGCCGGGCAGCGACATGGTGGAAATCGTGCCGTTGGACGACACCCTGCTGGTGGAAGCCAAGATCCGCCCGCAAGACATCGCCTTCCTGCACCCTGGGCAGGAAGCGGTGGTCAAGTTCACGGCCTATGACTACACCATCTACGGCGGCTTGAAAGCCAAGCTGGAGCGCATCGGTGCCGACACCATCACCGACGAAGACAAGAAAACCACCTACTACATGATCACCTTGCGCACCGACCGCAGCCATCTGGGCACGGACGAGAAGCCGCTGCTGATCATCCCGGGCATGGTGGCGTCGGTGGACATCATCACCGGCAAGAAAACCATCCTCAGCTACCTGCTCAAGCCAATCATCAAGGCGCGGGCGGAGGCGCTGCACGAGCGGTAATCTCTAGCGGCCTGTACCGGCCCTTTCGCGAGCAAGCCCGCTCCCACATTTTGATTTGTGAATACATTCAAATGTGGGAGCGGGCTTGCTCGCGAAGGGGCCATCAGCATCAACACACAACCCTACCCCTACCCCAAAACGCCATATAGATATTCATTAACGGTATTTAAAATGCCGTTCTTATATCTATAAAGTCACTCTCCTGACCGCCCGGGAGTGATTTCATGTCCGCCACCTCTGTTGCCCCAACCGCCACCCACGCCGCACAAACCTTCGACATCCGCCCATTCCCCGGCAGTGTCGGCGCCGAGATCATTGGCCTGGACTTGTCCCACCCGGTCAACGACCAGGACTTCGCCCGCATCCATCGCGCGCACCTGGACCACCACGTCGTGGTGTTCCGAGACCAGCGCATCACCCCCGAACAACAGATCGACTTCAGCCGCCGCTTTGGCGTGCTGCAAATTCACGTGCTCAAACAGTTCCTGCTGGCCAACCACCCGGAAATCCTCATCGTCTCCAACATCATCGAAAACGGCCAATCCATCGGCCTGGGAGACGCTGGCAAGTTCTGGCATTCGGATCTGTCCTATAAGGAGCTGCCAAGCCTGGGCTCCATGCTCCACGCCCAGGAGCTGCCATCGGAAGGTGGCGACACTCTGTTCGCCGACATGCACAAAGCCTGGGACCAACTGCCCGAGCATTTGCGTAAAGCCGTTGAGGGTCGCAGCGCCGCCCACTCCTACACGGCACGCTACAGCGAGACCAAATTCGAAGGTAATTGGCGCCCGACCCTGACGCCTGAGCAGCTTGCTCAGGTGGCTGAAGTGGTGCATCCGATCGTCCGTACTCACCCGGAAAATGGCCGCAAGGCCTTGTTCGTCAGCGAAGGCTTCACCACGCGTATCGTCGGCCTGCCAGAAGACGAAAGCCGTGATCTGCTGACTCAGCTCTATGCCCACAGCGTGCTGCCGGAAAACATCTACCGCCACCAATGGCAGTCCCACGACCTGGTGTTCTGGGACAACCGTTCGCTGGTCCACCTGGCCGCCGGCTGCCCGAGCCACCTGCGCCGAAAGCTGTACCGAACCACCATCCAGGGCGATGCGCCTTTCTGAACCGGAGCACGACCATGTCCAAGAAAATCCCATTCGCACGGCTGGCCGCCACCCTTGGCCTGGGTGTCAGCCTGTTGGCCGGCAGCCTGATCGCACCGGCCGCCGCCCAGGCTGAGGGCGAGATTCGCATCGCCGAGCAGTTCGGCATCGTCTACTTGTTGCTCAACGTGGTGCGCGATCAGAACTTGATCGAGAAATACGGCAAGCAGGAAGGGATCGACATCAAGGTCGACTGGACCCAGCTTTCCGGTGGGGCAGCGGTCAACGACGCGCTGCTTTCCGGCTCCATCGATATCGCCGGTGCCGGTGTCGGGCCGCTGTTGACCATCTGGGATCGCACCCACGGCAAGCAGAACGTCAAGGCTGTGGCATCCCTGGGCAACTTCCCTTATTACCTGGTGAGTAACAATCCCAAGGTCAAGACCATCGCGGACTTCACCGAAAAAGACCGCATTGCCGTACCGGCCGTCGGCGTTTCCGTGCAGTCGCGCTTCCTGCAATACGCTGCTGCCAAACAGTGGGGCGACAAGGAATTCAATCGGCTGGACAAGTACACCGTTGCCGTCCCACACCCGGACGCCACCGCTGCGCTGATTGCCGGCGGCACCGAACTGACCGGGCATTTCTCCAACCCGCCGTTCCAGGAGCAGGCCCTGACCAACCCTAATGTGCATGTGGTCCTCAACTCCTACGACGTCCTCGGCCCGAACTCACCGACGGTGCTGTTCGCCACCGAGAAATTCCGCAACGACAACCCGAAAACCTACAAAGCCTTCATCGAGGCGTTGACCGAAGCCGCGCAGTTCGCCCAGAACGACAAAGGCGCCGCGGCCGACACCTACATCCGCGTGACCAAGGCCAAGATCGACCGCGCCGAATTGCTGAAAATCATTGATAACCCGCAATTCGAATTCAGCGTCACGCCGAAAAATACTTACCCGCTGGCGGAGTTCCTCTACCGCGTGGGTGCGATCAAGAACAAACCTGAATCGTGGAAGGATTACTTCTTCCAGGATGCCAAGCCGTTGCAAGGGAGCTGAGATGAACGCACCCTTGCAAGGCCACACGGCCAGCAACCTGAGTACCACCGATGCGCTGCTGTCGGTGGACCATGTCAGCCTTGAATACCGCACCCCCGAGCGGGTAGTGCGGGCCACTCACCAAGTCAGCTTCGAGATCGACCCGGCCGATCGTTTTGTGCTGCTGGGGCCGTCGGGCTGTGGTAAATCCACGCTGCTAAAGTCTGTCGCCGGCTTTATCAAGCCCTGCGAAGGCGAGATCCGTTTACTGGGGCAAAAAGTCGAGCAGCCGGGCCCGGATCGCATCGTGGTGTTCCAGGAGTTCGACCAGTTGCCGCCGTGGAAAACCGTCAAGCAGAACGTCATGTTCCCGCTGCTGGCTTCCAAAACCCTCAAGCGTCGCGAGGCCGAGGAACGAGCGCTGCACTACCTGGAAAAAGTCGGCCTCACGGCGTTCGCCGATGCTTATCCGCATACCCTTTCCGGTGGCATGAAAGCCCGCGTGGCGATTGCCCGAGCCTTGGCCATGCAGCCGAAAATCCTGCTGATGGACGAACCCTTCGCCGCCCTCGATGCTTTGACGCGACGCAAGATGCAGGAGGAATTGCTGCTGCTCTGGGAAGAGGTGCGCTTCACCCTGTTGTTCGTGACCCACTCCATCGAAGAAGCGCTGGTAGTGGGCAACCGCATCCTGTTGTTGTCGCCTCATCCGGGGCGGGTACGGGCGCAAATCCACAGCCACCAATACGACCTGCACAGCCTCGGTGGTGTGGAGTTTCAGGCGTCGGCGCGGCGCATTCATCGGCTGTTGTTTGATGAAGCACCTGAAGCTGAAACCGAATTGGGTTTTGCCGATATCCGTATCGCTTATTGAAGGGTTGTCCCCCATGCGCCAGGAATATGAAATCACCCTCGAACCTTTGCCCGGGGTTCGCGTAGAGCGCGAGTTGCCCTTGCGTCAGCGCCTGTGGCAACAAAGCTGGCTGCGCAAAAGCCTGATTTTGATCGTGCTCGCCATTCTTTGGGAAGCGGCGGCCCGTTATCAGAACAACGACCTGCTATTGCCGAGCTTCTTGCAGACCTTCCATGCCTTCTACGACGGTATCGCCAGCGGCGAGTTGTTGAGCAAGGTCAGTATCTCGCTGGTGGTGCTGCTCAAGGGCTACCTGATCGGTATCGTCCTGGCGTTTGCCCTGACCACGTTGGCCGTGTCGACTCAGTTGGGACGCGACTTGTTGAGCACGCTGACCTCGATGTTCAACCCACTGCCGGCCATTGCCTTGTTGCCTCTGGCGTTGCTGTGGTTTGGCCTGGGACAGAACAGCCTGATTTTCGTGTTGGTGCATTCGGTACTGTGGGCCTTGGCCCTCAATACGTATTCGGGGTTCCTTGGTGTCTCGGAAACCCTGCGCATGGCCGGGCGTAACTACGGCCTCAAGGGCATGCGCTTTGTGCTGTTCATCCTGATCCCGGCGGCGCTGCCGTCGATCCTCGCCGGGCTGAAAATCGGTTGGGCCTTTGCCTGGCGTACGTTGATTGCTGCCGAGCTGGTGTTCGGCGCCACCAGCGGCAAGGGCGGGTTGGGCTGGTACATCTTCCAGAACCGCAACGAGCTGTACACCGACAAGGTGTTTGCCGGGCTGGCGGTGGTGATCCTGATTGGCTTGCTGGTGGAAAACCTGGTGTTTGACACCCTGGAGCGGGTCACTGTGAAGCGCTGGGGCATGCAGCGCTGAAGTCGGTTGAATGCTGCTACGATTGCATGCAGTTCACTCCCGACTGATCACGAGTGCTTGGCATGCAACTACCGGACATGAACCTGCTGGTCGCCCTCGACGCCTTGCTCGATGAAGGCAGCGTAGTGGGCGCCGCGAGGCGGATGAACCTCAGCCCGGCGGCCATGAGCCGCACCCTCACACGGATCCGTGAGGCGGTGGGCGATCCGATCCTGGTGCGTGCCGGCCGCGGCCTGGTGCCGACGCCCAAGGCCCTGGAGTTGCAGGACCAGGTACGCAACGTGGTGGAACAGGCCGCGTTGTTGTTCCGCTCGGCGGACCAGGTGGACTTGAGCACCCTGCGCCGACGGTTCAGCGTGCGGGCCAATGACTTTTTCGTCGGGGTCTATGGCGGTCGTCTGTTCGACACCATGGAGCGCATGGCACCGCTGTGCGAGCTGCGCTTCGTGCCCGAAGGCGACAGCGACGATGAAGCGCTGCGCGAAGGCCGGTTGGACCTGCGGGTGGGCAATACCATGCCGATCACCCCGGAAGTGAAGGTGCAAAACCTGTTCTCCACCACCTTTGTCGGCCTGGCGCGGGAAGGACATCCGCTGTTCGATGAAGAAATCACCGCAGCACGGTTTGCCAGTTATTCACACATCAGTATTTCCCGCCGTGGTATCGCCCGTGGCCCCATCGACACAGCACTCAACGCCCAGGGTCTGGAACGGCGGGTGGCAATGATTGCCCCGGGCTTTCACGGCGCGATGTTCATGCTGCCTGACTCCGATCTGATTCTGCCGGTGCCCAAGGAAGCGCTGTACAGCGCCAATCGCCTGAACCTGCCACTGCGGGCCTTCACCTTGCCGATCTCCCTGCCGACACTGGTATTGACCCAGGCCTGGCACCCGCGTTTTGACAAAGATCCGGCGCATAAATGGCTGCGGGAAACCATGCGTGAGTGTTGCGAAGTCACCTGGCGCGAAGCACAGCCCGCCTGACCCATTTGTGTGTAGCCGCTGCCGAGGTACGAGGCTGCGATGGGGTGCGCAGCGACCCTCGAGGGCGGTCCTGCGGACACGCATCGCAGCCACGTGCCTCGGCAGCGGCTACAGAGATGTGCTGTGCAACTAGTGCGTCTGGCGCACTTATAACCTTCCAAGAAGTCAGTTTTCGTCATGTCTATGCCTTATTAGACTGCTCGGGTATTTCTAATTCCGAGTTGTACTCATGACCTCCCTCGCTGCCCCCGTACCCCTGGCCGCAGCCAAACCTACCGCCATCGCGCCACCCACATTCGGCCCCCGCATCATCATTGGCCTGGTCGGCGTGTTGCTGGCGGTGCTG
>Ga0302228_10002157_pt1 | contig 13642 bp, 7 predicted proteins | sample II_Palsa_N1_2_FD_193519 | JGI IMG/M metagenome (GOLD analysis project Ga0302228, IMG submission 193519) | Peat permafrost microbial communities from Stordalen Mire near Abisko, Sweden - II_Palsa_N1_2 | ecosystem: Environmental > Terrestrial > Soil > Palsa > Peat permafrost | place: Sweden...
CCTGGGCGTTGCGCAGGAGCACGCCACACGCCACGCGGAACACGGCGACAATGTGCTGCATCTGCGCGAGGTCGCCGAGGATCTGGAGCGACTCGACCCACTGGCTGAGGAGCACGTTGACGTCCAGCTCCTGCGTCTCCGACTCGCCTGCGTTGGCAATCTTGTCGTTGAGCAGACGGTGCAGGTCGACCAGCACGCGGTAAATGTCGATGGCCTGCATGCGCCGCTTGACCTCGGGCTCAACGGCCTCGGGCAGGTCCACGCAGAATTCAGGCGGCACAAACTCGAGGCCCGACTCGTCACGCTGCTGCAGCAAGGCCAGGCGCTGGATGTCGAGGAACTGCCACAGTGTGCTCACGTGGTGGATCTTGAGCTCCTTGCGCGCCGTCTCGCTGGGCAGACGCTCGTTGGGCGGCAGCACGAGCACCTGGTCCTCAAACCACTCGATCGACTGGTCCTTGGGGAGTCCGCCAGTGATCAGGAAGCGGGCGTTGGCGGCCAGGCGGCGCACAGACACGGACAGCAGCTGTTCGCGCTGGATCTCCTCGAGGATCTTCTGGAGCGTGGCTGCACCAAAATAATCTTTTCAGTTTTTTTATTTATCCAATGTAATGATATACCAAAGGAAACAGGCTCGGACCACTCGGCCAGGGCCTGGAGGTTGCTGGCATAGGCACGAGCGGCCGACTCCTCGGCAAACAGCTCGCCAATGCTCTTGACGCTGATCGAGGGGCGGTTGGACAGGAAGCGGCTGACGATCGACGCCTCGATGCGCTTGAAATCAAACTGCGCCACGGTCACGAGCTCTTCGGCGCCCTCGCCCTTGCCCTTCTCGATCGAGTGCAAAAAGATGAGGGGCAGCAGGTCCGCCTCGGCCGTGGCAGACACGAGGTTGTCGGGGCGGAAGCGCAGCAGCGACACCTCGTAGCTCAACGTGGTGTGGTTGAGCAGCTGCTCGGCATCGAGCGCCTTCCATGCATTGTCCTGCAGCAACGACGTCGTCTTGAGCTGCTCCTGCAGCTGCACACGGCGCAGGCGCGACAGACGGGCCACAAAGTCGTTGTGGATGTTGATGATCTCACGCAGCACGGTCTTGAGCATCTTGCCGGCCGGCTTGACAGAGCTCAGCAGCTCGGCCAGCGGCAGGGCGTCGCTGAAGAGCCCGGCCGTCTGCATCGCCTCCATGGGGCTGGCGTTCTGGTTCCTGAGCATGCGGAACTGCTGCACGTGCTCGACGAGGAAGCGGTGGCCCTCGGCAGCCGTCTCGCGCAGCTCGCCCAGCCTGGCATCGGCCTTGATCGTGAACTTTTCGTGGGCGGCCTTGATCAGACGCAGCAGCGCCGGCAGGTAGCGGTACACGTTGGCCAGCACCTCGCTGTTCGCCAGATAGTGGCTGAGGATGGCATGGGGCGCGTCGTCGGCCGTGCTCGCGGCCGCAGACGAGGCAAAGTTGGCCTGGAAGATCTGCTTGAACTGCTGCAGCTTGTTGCCTGCCTTGGGACGGCCCAGGTCGTGCTGCGTCTTGGTCGTGATGCGCGACGACAGGAACTGGTTGTTGCCAGCCGCGCGCCAGTCCATCGCCAGCTTGTTGGCCGCGTCCAGCTCGCCAGACAGGTTCTTGAGCAACGGCGCCAGCAGCTCGCGCTGCCACAGCGTCTCCCACTTGTTGCGACCCAGCTTGGTAGTGAGGAGCACGCTCTCGTTGGCAGGCACCTCGTACGTGCACATGCGCGAGATCAGCACGTGCAGCAGCAGCACAACGTCCTCGCGCGACTTGCCCAGCTCCTTGGACATGGTCAAAATGTCCTTGACGAGCCGATCGGTGAACTTTTTGCGCATGTCGGCATTGTTGCTGTTGTTGGGGCCAAACCAGGTGCCGGCGACGATCCACAGGTGCACGAGGGCGCGGTTGATGACCACCTCGAGCGGCGACAGGTCGCGCGTGCGCTCGGGCAGGCCCAGCTCGAGGTAGTTCTCGTCCAGGATGTAGCCGGGCTTGGTCGTGTCCGCGTCGGGCCTGCGCTCAGACGACGTCTCCACCAGCTTGTGCGACGTGCCGCCAATCTTGACCTTGCACACGGGGCAGTTGCCCACGGCGTTGGGACGGCCACAGTCGCCAATCATGTACGGGTAGCCGCACTGGCACATGTACACGACACGGTGCGACGAACCGGCCAGCTCGTTGAAGAGCGTGCCACGCAGCAGGGCGGCAATCAGATCCTCCGGCATCGTCGGCACAAACACCTGCGCAGAGAGCCCGGCGATCCCGGGCGTCTCGACCTGGACAAAGAGCGGGTGCAGCTGCGCCACCAGGTGGTTGCCCTCAAACATCGAGCTGACAAACGAGGCGTGCGTGATCAGGCCCGCAAGCGACGAGCGGTCAAAGCCGGCGGGGATGGGCGCTGCCTTGAGCTGCTCGTGGGCCGCGTTGCTCAGCACGTGCATCACCAGGTTGCCAAACACGTTGTCTGGCTGGGAAAGCACGGGCAGCTTCTGCGCCAGGTTGGCGTTGATCGTGTCGGCGGCAATCTGTGTCTCGGGCGTGCGGTCGATAAACACGAGGCGGGCCAGCGACAGGGCCACGGCCAGACGCGTGCGCCAGTCGGGGCTGATCAGGCTCTTGACAATGTCCTCGTTGAGCGTCTCACGCGTGTGCGGCAGCAGCTTGTAGTTGCTCAGCTGCACCGTCGTGTAGGTGCGGATGGGCGGGAAGGCCGAGGTGGCGACCGAGAAGGCGTCGCTGCGCTCGTCGCTGGGCACCTGGTAGTCTTGCAGCCAGGCCATCGACCCAACGCACTCGGCCACAAAGCGCTCGACAACGCGAACACCGCCCTCGTTCCAGATCGAGCGCAGCAAAAAGGGCTGGGCGTCCGTGCCAAAGTTGACGTTGTGGCGCACGTCCGTCGACGTCTTCATCAGCTCGACATAGCTGTTGTCCGAGGTCTCGATCCAGCGCGAGGCCGCCTGGGTCAGCGCGTACTTTACACGGGCGCGGGCAATGGGCTCGATGGCGCGCGTAATGTCGTGCGAGATGATCCAGCCCAGGTAGGCCGCAGAGCCCACGGGGTGGCGACACTGCACCTGCGAGGGAAGGCCCTGCTGCAGCAGGTCGTACACGCAGCTCTCGAGCAGCTTGGCAAAGGCGGGCTGCTTGTGCAGGTCATTGAGGGACGCCTGCAGGGACGACTTGGTGGCAGCGGAGGCGGCGCTAGCAGAGGGTGAGGAACCAGCGGTTGTCGCGTTGGACGACCCATCGCCCAGGCAGAGCACGGCGGGGTCGATGCGCAGCAGCATCATCAGCACAAACGACTGCTCCTCAAAGCGTCCGAGCACGTGCGAGTCCTCGGGGGCCTTGGACAGCAGCAGGCTGATCAGCTTGGTGCTGGGCAGGCGGAAGGGACCCGAGATGACGCTGGGGCTGAGCGGCATCTCAAACGACGGGGCCTGCAGCAAAAACATGGGCAGCATCTCGAGGAAGAAGCTGGAGATGCGCTGGGCGTCGGCTCGGTACGCGTTCACCCGGGCCACCGCCTCGGGGCGGGCTTCTGCGGGGCGCGTCCATGTGGCCTTGCAGTCGGGGCACGTCAGCGCGTGGGCCGTGCCGTGAACAAGAGCCAGACGGAGCGCCTCGGCCTCAAACACGTGGCCGCACTCGCCCTCGACAACGTTCTCGGGGATCGCGCGGGTGAAGAAGCACAGGGGCGCGTGGGTCAGCCCGTGGCGCGCCATGAAGGCCTTGGACGTGGAAAACTCGCGCAAGAAGTTGCGCAGGCCGTTGACGCTGTCCTCGGGCGTGATCGTGTAGCGGCCCGTGGAAATGTGCTTGAGCGCCAGGTACGAAAAGATGACCTCGGCCGACGTGGGGCGCGTAAAGATGAACGAGGGCAGGGCGACATCGTCGTAAAACTGGGTCGACACGGCCACGCGGCGCCAGAGCGAGCTCGTGTCCTCGACCATCTGCTTGCTCCACTGCGAGCCAAAGTCGTCAAAGAGCTGCTTGAGGTGGAGCTGCAGCGTGCGCGTGACATCGGTCGTCGTGCGCATCTCGTCCAGCAGGTGCACCGTCTCGAGGTGTGCGTGCGTGCTCTCTGGGGGCATGACGCGCGCCTTGAGCTGCTCGAGGACGTGCGTGACGAGCTGGGCAGACCAGTGGACGGGCTCGGCGGGGGCAGAGGGTGTGCGGCGCACAACAATCGCCAGCAGGTCGCTGGTCGTGGTCACGCCAGAGGCCATGCAGCGGTAGAGGGCAAAGAGGGTGCGCTCGACATCGGCGTAGAGCAGGTGCACGTCGCTCAGGTGCAGCGCACGGGCATCCTCCTGCAGGCCCAGGGCCTTGAGCAGCACGCCCAGACGGCGCTGGTACACGCCGAAATAGAGGTCAATCACGCTGGCGTGGTCGGCGACGGGCAGGTTGTCCAGCAGGCTCGACTGGTGCAGGCACAGGAAGTCGTGCAGGTACTGCTTGACCAGGCCAGGCTCGTCGCTAATGACGACGCCGCCGGCGGCGATGCTGCCGGTCTCGTCGTCGTCGCCCTTGCCCGTGTCCATCTTCTCCTGCTGTTGCTGCTGGACCAGGTGCACCTTGTACACCGACGTGCTGAGCTGGTGCGCGAGCGACGCGTGCAGGCGCTGGACGTTGTTGCCCTGCTGCACGAGCCGCTCGTTGGCCAAGAAGCGCTCGAGGAGAGGGTACACGACGTTGGAGAAGGGGAACCACGTGGTGGACTGGGACGAGCCCAGGGGCAAGACGGGGAAGCGCGTGTACGTGCTCGGCTTGTAGCTCAGCTTGAACAGCTGGCCGTTGACGCAGATGGACGACCAGAGGCGCTCGGCGCCCGTGACGTTGGAGCGAAGGGCCTGCACGAGTACGCCGAGGTTGCCGCCCGCGTCCAGGTTGGACACGACCTGCGCGAGGGCCATGGTGATGTGCTCGAGGACGCGCAGCCACAGGGCCTGGTGGAACGTCCCCGCCTCAGTCATGATGTCGGAGCTGCCAGCCACACGCACAGCCCACTCGTTGATGATCATGGCAGACACGGAGGGGTCGTCGCGCTGCTTGAGCAGGTCCACGACGGCGCGCTGGATCGCGTGCGTCACCTGGGGCAGCTTTTGCGAGTCCGAGAGGATGTTCCCGATGAGGTGCACACGGTCGCGCAGGTTCTCCCATCGGTGTGCCGTGCCCGTGTTGAGCAGCTGCATGGGATAGTCGAGCAGGGCCATGCAGTTTTGCACGCACAGCGGCAGCAGGCGCGACAGCTGGAAGTTGAACAGCGTGCCATCCAGCAAGATGTTGCTGACGGGGATGGCCACACCGGGCGCCGCACCGGCCTCGTGCACGAGGAACAGCTGCGCCAGGTTGGGCAGGTACGGGTGCGTGAGGAGCGTGTCAATGTAGGCAGGCGTCCAGATGCCGTCAAAGCTGACCTCGACCGCGGGCGCCGACGTGCGGTCGAGCGCGGCCAGGATGATGATGTGCACGCGCGAGTTGCTGGCCACGCTGCGCGACTGGTTCTGGATGTTGAGCTTGGCGCAGGTGAGCATGTTGACGTGGCGGTGGCTGTCGGGCGAGACAATGACCAGCAGACGCTCGGCACTGAGCGAGCCGCCCTCGGCCAGGGTCTTCTTGCCGGAGGAGAACAGCTGCACGTCCTCCACGAGCTGCTCCTCGCTCTCATAGTGCTGCAGGTTGAGGATGCCCAGGTCGCCCGGGGCCGCAAAGAGCGTGGGGGCCTCGGTGTTGTACGACACGGCCTGGATCTCCTGCACGAGCTGGTCCGTCGTCGGCGGGCGCGAGTGCGTCATCAGGACCATGCGCGTCGAGCCCTTGGCCTCGATCGTGTCGCTGCTCGGGCTCACCTCAAAGTGCTTGCGCAAAAAGTCGCGCAGGCGGTCGTGCGCGTAGTGTTGCAGGTAGGTCGACTGGAACGCGCGCAGCGTCTCGCGGCTGCCGGGCAGGGCGTTCTTGGACGCGAGCAGCACACCCTCGGGCGTGGCAATGGTCAGGAGGGCCTTGGTCGCCTCGGTCTGCAGCTGCGCCACGATGCTCTCCTCGTCGGCGCTGCGGTTGAGCGCCAGCTGCCACACGAGCGACGGCAGCAGGTTGGTGTTGGTCACGGTGTAGCCCGCAAAGATGGCACCGCGAATGTCCTTGCGGACGCCACCGCCGCGGGGCACAATCTGGCCGATCCACTTGTCCATCGAGTCCTTGACGGCGTTGGCCAGGTCGCTGTCGACCGAGGCGTCCGACTGGTCGCGCAGCAGGTTGGCCGTCGACAGAATGTGCTTCTCCAGGCGGTTGATGAGCGGGATGGCGTACTCGCGGTACACCTTCTCCTGCTCGGCCACGATGAGCAGACGGAAGTTGGGGTGCACGCGGCACTTGACGCGGTGCGAGCCCAGGCCCAGATCGACGTAGCGCTGCTCGCCCGCAAACGAGTACGAGCCGTTGAGCAGGTCGTAGAGCGACTCGTACAGCGACTCCATGTTGAGCAGGAGCACGGTGCGGCCCGTCTCCATGCACACCTTGATGCGGTTGATCTTGCGGCAGATCTGCGCGTACGACTGGTCGCGGGGGAACGCAGAGCCCACAAAGATCTCGGTCTGCTTCTGGTCCAGCAGGCCGCGGGTGAACAGGATGGAGAAGGCAGACTGCTGCTGCGTCAGCACGAGCAGGTAGCGAACGTCGGCAAAGGCGCGGATCTCCTGCCGGGCTTGGCGCTTGAGGCAGTCGTCGATGAGGGCGAGCTGCGACGTGCTCGACGTCGGTCGCTCCAGCTTGGCCTCGACAAAGAAGCGCTCAATGACGCTGTCCAGCTGGGGCACGCCGCCAAAGTTGCGGCGGATGGCGGCCTCGAGCTGCTCCGACGTGAGGCGGCCGTCGGGGCTGTCCTGCGTGAGCTGCAGAATCGTCTTGACAAGGAAGTAGAAATCGCGCAGGCCGTAAAAGTCGCGCGGACGGTCGGACGAGTCTTCGCTGCTGGTGTTTTCAGACACGGCGCGGTACGCGTCGGCGAGCGGCTGGAGCAGGGCCTCGATCGACTGGTGCAGTTGGTTGTCCTTGCCCGCGAGACAGATGCCGCGCGCCGTGTTGACCAGCTCGTCGCCGGCGGGGCTCGTGCGCGTGATCTGGATGGCGCGGTTCATCTTGGCGGGGTCCAGTGCCCAGTTGGAGATGCCGACAAAGGGCACCTGGCGCTCCTCGAGCAGCGCGTGCAGCACCTTGAGCGGCATGCGGGGCGAGTCCTCGGCCAGACCCACCTCGTCCAGCACCACGACAGACACGAAGGCCGCGTCGGTCGGCACGGGGCCGGACTTGATGGCCGCGTCCGTGTAGCCGTTCTTCTTGTCCTGGAGGCGCTTGCCGCGCTGGAACGTCTCGATGATGCCGTCCGAGACCGACAGGGGCGAGCACTGGTACGAAAACAGCTGGATCTCGCGGAAGTTCTTGAAAAAGGCGTCGGGCGAGCGGCCACCGAGCATGGCAGACTGCAAGAGCTGCTTGGCCAGCGACTTGCTGCTGCCGGGCTTGCCCACGAGCACGAGCGGGATGGCCAGCTGGATGCACACAAACATCATAAACAGGTTGTCCGACAGGGCCACGTTGCGCGCAATGCCCACGGGCAGCTTGACATTGTCCATGATGAGCTCCTGCGCGTCCACGACAAAGCCGACAAACTGGTCGCAGGCGTCCTGCACGCGGCTGGCCAAGCGGGGCACGGCCACGGGCGCCACCTCACGGCGGAACTGCTGGCGCTTGGTCTCGTCGCTCAGCTTGTTCTGGTAGCACACGGCAATCATCAGGGTGAGCGTTCGCTCGAGCATGCGCGCCTCCATCTCCTCCTTGGTCTCGTTGGCCTTCTTGAGCGTGCTGATGCCGCTGCCTTGGCGCCTGAGCTTGCTGGGCGATGCGGTGGCCTCGGTCTCGACGCCCTGGCCGTCAAACACGTGGCGGAATCGGAAGAAAAAGTCAAACAGCTCGAGGGCACGCTCAATGTCACGGAGCGACACAAACGAGCACTCGTCGGGCTGGTTGCGCATGAAGTTTTGCGCAAGCTCGAGCAGCTTGCTCACGGCCGTCTGCGCAGCCTTCTGGTTCTCAATGCCCGGGATGACAGAGAGGTGGCTGTTGACCAGACTGCTGATGTAGCGCTTCTCAGACTCTTGCTCCAGGGCGCCAAAGTCCCACGCAACCTCGGCCATGGCCGGCGGCAGCGGCTGCACACGGTACACCAGGTGGCGCAGCGGGATGTTGCCCATCTTCTCCGTGCTCTGGTCCGACGCGCGGTAGCCCAGGCCGGCCTCGGCCAGCTTGCGGATGACGACGTCGCTGTGCTTGCGGTACGGGTTGCACACGGCAATCATGTGGACGAGGTCGTTGTTGAGCGGCTTGCCGTCGATGTAGCGGTCGCACACGAGCTCCTTGATAAACGCCATGTGCTCGGACGTGTTGCACTCGTCCAAAAACAGGATCGAGTTGAGGCCGCCCTTGGTCTTCTCCACGGCGCGCTTGACGGCGTTGCGAATGTCGTCCAGCGTCGTGCCGCCGTGCACCTTGAGCAGCACCATGTTGGGCGCGTTGGTGCCGCTGATGGCCTGGCCAGACAGCAGACCCGCCATAAACGTGACCAGGCGCGTCTTGCCGCAGCCCGTCTCGCCAATGACAATCACGGGGATGCCAGACTCGAATCGGAAGTAGATCGAGAGGATCTTGCGCACGTTATCCTCGGTGAGGACATACGTGCGGTCAGGGTCAAACGCAGGCATGCCGGGGCGGCACGCAAAGCAGATCGTCTCGAGGAAGCGCTCGCGGCGCTTGTCCTCGGTTTCCTTGGGGTCGGGCAAAAGTTGCTGGACAAGAAAAAAAAATGCAGTATTACTTCTTTTGCGGATTCCTCTTTTTACAAACGTACCACGTTGTGGGCCTCGAGCACCTTGAAGAGCTTCTCAGAGAGGATCTTGCGGCGGAAATTGTCCTTGGTACGTCCCAGGCGGGTGATGTTGAAGCCGAAGAACACAAAGGTCTGGTCGTGCTTGGTCAGGAGGAAATGGTGGTTGCTTGTGGCCCACGAGCGGCGGAACTGCATGGCGGCCAAGAGGTCGTGCTGGGACGCGGCATTGTCGACGTCCATGGCGTCAGCGTCAGCGTCGCTCGCTTGCACTGCGGGAAGATAAGCAAACTCAGCTGCACAAACAATGATAAAATAATTTGACGTACAGCGCTGCGTAAACATGCTGAGGGAGGGGCTCGCCAGGTCGGTCGACGTCTCGAGGACGGTTCGGAAGACAAAGCGGACCATGCCTTGCCAGCGCGGGTCGTCCTGCTGCATCGCGACAATCATGGGGTGGGTCTCGATCTTGATAAACTGCTGGTCGAGGAACTTGACCAGGTAGGCGAGCAGGCGAAGCGGCGGGTTGCCCATCTTCTTGTCCTTCTCAAAGTCTTCGGTCGGATCAAACGCCTTCATGATCGCCTGGAGGGGGGGAAAAAAAAAGATCTTTTAGTTTATAAAAATCTCCAATGGACACAAACCTTGACGGCGTCAAGAGCAGGCATCTTGTCCAGAGCGGGGTCAAAGACGTGGATGCCCACGGCCTCCTCCTTGGGCTCGTGCTTGAGGTGGTAGGCGACGCGCTGGAACGACTGGGTCTCAAAGATGGCGAGGAAGGGGACGGGCACGTCGCAGCGGAGCTCCTTGTTCTCGACGAGCTGCAGGGGCGTGGGGCACACGGTCATGGGCATGACGTTGATGATGTGGCGCGTGAGCGTCGAGAACTTTTCCATCGCGCCAGCCTCGACAAAGAACGACGCGACCGAGGGGACTCGGTGCCAGACGTTGCCCTCGGAATCGGCGATGGAGCCAACAAAGAGCATCTTGAACACGAGCTCGTCCATGAGCGTGTTGCGACCGATCGGGTTCAGGCTCAGACGCAGGGCCGGGCCCAGAACGCCGTTGTACGGCACACGGTCGCGCAGGAGGTGCACAACCTCGTCGAGGGTGCTCGACTCGTACAGGGCAATGTCGTGCTGCTCGAGGCCCTTGCTCTGGACAATGGTTTGGATCGTGTGCGTCTTGCCGCTGCCCGACGCGTCCGACGAGACGACGAGGACTTGGGGAAGGTTCTGAAGGGGAAAAAATGCATTAGCGCACCTTTGGGGGCTATTGTATTTACCAGGCCGGAGATCCACAGAGCGTTCTTGACGTACGCTTGGAGGAGCGAGTCGTCGGGGATCTGGACGAGGGGCTGGACGGCGCCCGAGCTGAGGAGAATGTCCGAGAGGTCGATGGCCTCACCGCAGAGGACGACCAGCTGCGGCTTGGCAGCACCAGCCTCCTCCGAGAGGAGCAGGCGGAGCATCTTCTCCTGGAGCCGACGGCTGAGGTGGGACTTGCTGGGCACGCAGATGCAAAAGGGTGTCCTGGACGTCTTTTCAAACGCGAGCGTCTTGAGCATGCGGCGGCAAAACAGGTCGACCTCCTCGGCGGTGGTCTCGGGCGTGCAAAACAGGATCTTGGAGACCTCCCACGGCAGCTTGACGCCCTTTTGGCGAGCGTAGGCGACGAGCGACGGGAACCACTGGCGCTGGACCACGACGGTGTAGTGGGAGCGCGTTGCCGAGCGGAGAGAGGCGAGCTGGTCGAGCATGGGCTCGTTGCCGCCGTCGGCGCCGTCGATGAGCATGCCGTCCTCCTCGACGGCGAGGAGGTCCTGGTTGAGGCCAGAGTCCGCGATCAGCTGGTTGAGGAAGTAGCCGACAATCTCGAGGTAGGACGACGCCTGGTAGGTCGAGCGGATGCTGGCGTAGACCTGGACCGTGTGGGCCTCGGGGGTGCTGGCGATCGAGGGCGCAAGCACGTACAGGAGCGACTTGAGCTTCTGGACCTTGAACGCTGCGTTCACGGCTGCGGCGCCCGTGGTGGACAGGTCGTGGAGGAGGTCCTCGATGGTGGTGAGCTGCTGCAGCGTAAAGTAGTTGAGCACGGGGAGGTTCCCGCGGGCCTTCTCGACGTGCTCGACCCACGCCTTGAGCGTTGCCTCGACAAACACAGTGCGCTTCTGCATCTCCTTGAGGCCCTCGACAGAGGAGGGGTAGGCGGCGATCTGGGTCTCGGTGCCGCTGTGGCCGGCGCTGCGCAGGTCCAGGATGGCCTTGCCGAGGTTGATGGCGCCGTCGAGGAGCTTGGAGAACAGGGCGGCGTCGACAAAGGCCTGGCGACGGAGCTGGTCAATGTGGTCTGTCTCGTCGGTGTCGCCCATGACGAGCATGAGGCGGCTGCGGAGGTCGTCGAGCTTGTCAATCTCGCGGACGTTCTCGGCCTCGTTGCGCGAGCGGTGCTCGTCGTGGACGACCATGCGGACAATGTTGAAGAGCTCGCCCAGCTCCTCGGCCGTCTCGGCGTGGGCCTTGGCGTTCTCCTTGGTGTTGAACACGCCCTCGGGCAGGCCGACCTGGAAGTTGAAGCGGGTGAGCAGCTTGGTGATTTGGGTGAACGAGTTCTCCTCCTCAGACGACTCGACGCGGTCCTTGAGGCCGCGGAGCCACTCGACCTCGTCGTTCATCGACACGAGCTTCTCGATCGAGAGGGTGGCACGGGTCGACTGGACCGCCTTGATGAGGTCGACAGTGTCGCACTGCTGCGGCAGACGGAGCATGCTCACGACCTGGTCACGGACGATGCGGAAGGCGTCGACACGGTCCAGGTCCAGGTCGCCCTCGACCGTTTGGCTGAGGATCGAGTAGATCTGGTTGAACTGGTTGTCGTCCGTGTACGTCGTCGATTGGAGCCACGACACAAACGACTCCATCTTGGGCAGGGCAGCAAAGCAAAAGTACTGGTGCTCCGAGAGCGACTGCAGCAGCTCAGAGACGAGCTTGTCGAGCGCCTCGTGCGACCACTCGGCGAGGAGACGCTGCTGGTACTTGTCTGAGCTGTAGGTCTGGAAGGATGTGAGGTAGTCCATCATGCCCTTGGGCTGGAGGGCGAGCTTGAGCGACCTGGATAATAAAGTAAGTAAAATATGTAAAAATCAGGATACGTTACTTGGCACTCTCCTGGACGGCAAAGGCGTTGCGGGCGATGCGGGGCAGGTCGAGGAAGAGCTTGACGACACGCTGGCGCTGGTCGACCCACTGCTGGTTCACCTTGGGGAGGAGCTTTTGGCCGCTGCCGGTTCGGCTGAGGATCTCGAGGTCCTTGGTGAGGTTCTGGGTTGCCGTGGGCGAGCCAAAGATTTCGCCGCACTCCTTGAGCGAGAGGCCGGTCTTGTCCTCGGGCTCGAGCGTGAGGCGGTTGTAGAGGTTGCTCCATTTGTTGAGGGCGGGCTGGATCAGCTCGGCGTGGACCTGGCTCAGCGACAGGACCTGGCCCTGTTGGGCACTCTGGAGGATCTTCTGGCTGACTTGGACGGTGGTGTTCCAGGCATACGAGCGGAAGAGCAAGCTCTGCATGGCCTCGTTGAAGCGGGCCAGGCCGTCGAGGTGCTCCTGGGTCAGCAGGGGCAGGAGAGGGATCGTCTCGCCGTTGGGCACGTTGGTGCTCATGTTGACGAGCCTGTTGAGTGGCAGAGTCTGCTGAGCAGCGTCCTTCAGCGCGTCCTGCAGACAAACGTTTCCTTCTTAGCACGATCCTGCTGTAGAACAAATTTTTACCTTGAGGCGGACGTTGCCGTCGAGGGTAAAGTTGTGCTCGAGCAGGGACGACGCCTGCTCCTTGAGGACCGTGTGCAGCCACTGGAGACGCCTGTGGAACAGGTCGACGGTGCGGACGGCGGCAAAGCGGAGGGCGAGGGTGCCCTTGGCGATGCGGCCCTGCTCCTCGAGCATGAGGCGGCTCTGCTGGAGGTTGTCCTCGAGGTGCCTGAGCTGGGGCCGGTCGATCTCGCCCGTGGTGAGCTCGATCTTGAGGCGCTCGAGGTGGTTGAGCGCGCGCTGGACGAGACCAGAGGCACGCTGGGTGCTCGTGTCGGTCGCGACCAGGGCCGCCTGGGTCGTTGCCGTGTTGATAAAGCGCGAGAAGAGCGAGATCATGCGGGTCCAGTAGGGCCACTCGACGACCGACTGCTCAATGTTGTACAGCCTGTCCTCGGCAAACTTGACAAACCAGTAGGCGATGGCGCGGGTGCGGCGCAGGGCAACGACCTGGGACTCGGTCGAGCTGAGAAGACGGTCCACGTACTGCGCCAAGGCATTGCCGTCGAGGAGGCGCTGGTGGGCTTGACGGACTGCATGTTTTTATTTTTTTTAAGAACGAGAACGAGAAAACATGTTTGGCAAGTACCCTTTTCCAAGAGCTGTTCCGCGACGCAGTAGGTGAGCTGCTCGTTCAGGAGGTTGGGGATCCAGGACTCGAGGAGATCAGCATCACGGATCTCGACGAGGATCTCGTTGAGACTGCTGCGGAACGAGTTGACCCACCACGCGTTGTCGCGGAGGTAGGCAGGCGCCTGGTGGATGTTGCACAGCTTGTCGGCAAGGAAGAGGACACTCTCCATGCGAGCCATGTCGTCGAGGTTGCCAATCATCGGTTGGACGATCGCGCTCGAGAACCAGTCGTGCAGGATGGACAGGCAGGCGCGCATGGCGTTTGCATTGCTATTTGGTGGGAGGGAAAATCAGTGGGACTAGGGAGAAGACGAGGCACGT